>Ga0209168_10000026_pt1 | contig 163980 bp, 133 predicted proteins | sample Coa_R1_FD_187156 | JGI IMG/M metagenome (GOLD analysis project Ga0209168, IMG submission 187156) | Surface soil microbial communities from Centralia Pennsylvania, which are recovering from an underground coalmine fire - Coalmine... | ecosystem: Environmental > Terrestrial > Soil >...
GAAGTGCGCGTCTGTCATCGAGTTGACAATGACATGCGGGCGCCGGTGCCCGAGACCCTGCACCGAATGAGCAAGGGAACAATCCTTGCCGCTCTGAAGTCGGGGCGCATGAAATGGCAGGGGAAATTTCTTTCCGAGGAGAAGAAGAACGCCATTGCCGATTATCTGGCTGCTCCCGCGGTGGCGGCTACAAAGTTGGCCTCAGCCTATTGCGCGAGAGACCTCGATCCACCGCCGAATCCTCCAGTGTGGAGCGGTTGGGGAGGCGATGAGACAAACCGGCGGTTTCAATCGGCTACTGCCTCCGGAATCACGCGAGAGCAGGTTGTGAGCCTCAAGCTGAAATGGGCATTTGGATTCTCCGGCGTGGCTGCGACCTACGGACAGCCCACCGCGTTCAAGGGTCGCTTGTTTGTAGGCAGCGAGGACGGGACAGTGTACGCACTGGATTCTGCCACTGGATGTTTATGGTGGACATTCAAGGCGTCCACGACGGTGAAAACCGCAGTCTCGATCGGCAATGGCGGGAAGGCAGCTTTTTTCGGTGATACGAACGGAATTATCTACGCGGTCAAAGTGGATGACGGATCCTTACTATGGCAAGTTCATGCCGATCCCCATCCGGCGGCCCGAATCACCGGCTCGCCATCGCTGGTTTCTAAAATCCTGTACGTTCCGATCTCGTCGGGAGAGGAGGGCGCATCGGCTGATCCGGATTATCCCTGTTGCACGTTTCGCGGAAGCGTAGTGGCGCTCGACACGTCCTCCGGCAAGCAACTCTGGAAGACGTACACGATCGACGAAGAGCCAAGGCCCACGCGCAAGAATGCCCAAGGCGTCCAATATTTTGGGCCGTCGGGCGCAGCCGTGTGGTCCACTCCGACTGCGGACTTGAAGCGACGCGCAATCTACATCACGACCGGAAACAATTATTCGAGTCCGGCCACCGGGCTGTCGGATGCCATCATTGCGCTCGACATGAACAGCGGTAAGAAGCTGTGGTGGCGCCAATTCACTCCGAGAGACCTGTGGAACAGCGGCTGTGTCGCCGAGAAGAGAGATAACTGCCCCGATGGCCGCGGAGACGATTACGATTTCGGAGCGCCGCCAATCCTGCAAAGACTAGCCAGTGGACGGGAGATGATCGTGGTGGCGCAGAAGTCGGGAGTGGTGTACGGGCTCGACCCCGACGAGCGAGGACGAGTCTTGTGGCAGGCGCGGATCGGGCGAGGAGGTCCTCTGGGCGGGATCGAGTGGGGAGGGGCCACGGATCGTCGTTACGCGTATTTTCCGCTATCCGACTTCGATTTCGATAATGCGCTGGCTGGAGGTGGACTCTTCGCGCTCGACCTGCGGAGTGGGAAGCAGGTTTGGCGCGCGGATCCGGCCAAGCCGGCATGTTTGGGGAAGTATGGATGCAGTGCCGCCCAGATGGCGCCGCCGACGGCGATCCCCGGGGTTGTGTTTTCGGGGTCGCTGGATGGGCATCTCCGCGCCTATGACACGCGCGACGGGTCCGTTCTTTGGGACTTCGACACAGCCCAGGAGTTCCAGACAACGAATGGTATCCGAGCCCATGGCGGATCGATGAATGCGTCAGGGCCGACGATCGTCGACGGTGTTCTGTATGTGAACACGGGATACACCAACGCAATGGATGGGAACGTGCTGCTTGCGTTCGCACCGGAGAAGAAGTAGCGACTGGAGCAGCGGTTACCCTATCCGCCCATGAATGGGCAGAACATTCGTATGGTTGAAATAACGGAATTTTGGCAGGAAGGCGGCGCCGAAGCGCCGCTCTTCAGATATACGAAACCGGGCCTTACAGATGGAGGCGTCTATGCTCCCACTGCCGCGTGATCGGCCATGCGCCGCTTGTTATAGCGCAGCGCGACATTCATGAAGACGTTACCCAGGGAGGTCTCGAAGCAGATCATGAGCGCTTCAGTGTCTTCGCTGGTTTTGTCGCCCTGCTCTGCAGTCAGCAGCAGAGGTGGATGCACGCGGAAGTGGAATCCCTGGTCATTGAGCGCCGAGATGGCGTTGCCGACGACCTGATTCGCGAGTTCGAAGATGGTTTCTTTGATCAGCCCGTCAGATTCGGGGAGATCCGTGCCTGCATAGTGGCTGGCGACACGCACGGCGGTCTGTGGTTCGAGATCGAGGATGATTCTGCCCTCGATATCACCGGTCAGAGCGATCATGCCCGCGACACCTTTGCGGCGATAGGCTTCCTCTTCCATGATGAGGTTGCTCACCTTGGTCGAGCCCTGCAGGCCTTGCGACAACACGGCGTCGGCCGCATTGATGAAAGGCTGGATCAGTTCCATCTTCATTGAGTTACGCTCCCGCTCCGGCCGTGGCTGCGACTACTCCGTCTTCGCCGAGCACGTACTTGATGACTTCGTAGAGCACTTCGGGCTTAACGGGTTTCTGGACAAAATGGCGAGCTCCCCGCTGCAACGCGGCGACGATGTTCTCCTGATATCCGACCGAGGAGACCATGACGATGCGCGCTTCGGGATGCTGTTGGACGATCCGTTCGGCGGCTTCGATGCCTTCCATCTGCGGCATGGTGATGTCCATGAGCACGATGTCAGGATGCGTGCGGTCGAACTCGCTGATGGCAGTCAAACCGTCGCCGGCTTCAGCTGCCACCTGCCCGCCGAACGTTTCGATCATGCGGGCCAGGTTCTTACGGGCAAACACGGAGTCATCCACGATCAGATAACGCACCGGCTGCCCATCTTTGCTGCGTTTTACTGGTGCAAACTGCTCCATACAGACCTCCCCTTTCTACTCCAATATCATGGCCGGTTGCAGGTAACCAGATCACGCTGGTCACAAGCTTCCTGTGCCCAATCTCAGTTTCCAGCGCGCACAGCCCGGCCGGCGTGTCCTGCTTCGGACCCTGATCCGCGGCCAACAATGGCCTGCAGCGTCGAGCCCATAATGTCGAGGCCCACCACACGGATGGCATATCCGCGCTCGATCGCGGCCTTCGGCATGCCGTAGACGACGCAGGATTCCTCACTCTGCGCGATGGTCATGCCGCCCTCTTTCTTAATAGCCCCTAATCCTTCAGCACCGTCGTCGCCCATGCCGGTCATCAGCACACCGACGGCATTGGTTTTGAATTCCTCAGCTGCACTGCGTAGCAGGACGTCGGCGCTGGGACGATGTCCGTTCACGCGAGGCTCGTCGCTGAGGACGACAATGTCGCCCAGCGGCAGGCGTTTGACCTTCATGTGACGGCTGCCGGGGCAGATGAGAACGCGTCCGGGCTGCAGAAGATCGCCGGATTGCGCCTCTTTCACGCGCAACGGGCACACTTCGTCGAGCCGGCGCGCAAACATCTCGGTAAAACCATCGGGCATATGCTGCACGACCGCGATCGCTCCCGGGAAATCGGCGGGCAGCTGGGTAAGAACGTATTCCAGTGCCTGCGGACCTCCGGTGGAAACACCGATGGCCACAACCTTGGCCGCACTCGCGTTTGAAATGGGAGCCTTTTCCGGAATGGGCGGCCTTCCGGTGATCATGCGCGGCTTTAGCTTGCAGTCGGCCGCGGCCTTGACCTTGGCAATCAATTCGCGCGCGGTCTCGGCCATGTGCGCCGAGGCATCTCTGGGTTTCGTGACAAAATCGAATGCGCCCAGGCCCAGAGCTTTCATGGTAATGCTGGCACCTTCGGTACTGTGCGAACTGAACACAATCACCGGCACGGGCTGCTTCCGCATGATCTCTTTCAAGGCATCGATGCCGTTCATACCGGGCATTTCCAGATCGAGGCTAACGACATTCGGTTTCAGTTCCTCGATCTTCTTCAGGCAGAAGGTGCCGTCCATAGCCGTACCGACGACGTCGATCGATTCATCGGCAGCGAGCATCTGCGGAATGAGTTTGCGCATAAGCGCCGAATCGTCAACCACGAGCACGCGTACCTTCTTCATGCCTGGCCTCCGATCGCTGGAGTGAGCGCCAGCCGCATGCGATCGGTGTGTGTAAGCAGCAAGCCGGAGTTTGCCTGGCCCATTTCCACTGGCCGCAAGCGGGCGACGTGCTCGACGACTGCTATCAGATTGAGAATGAGAACGACTCGTCCGTCTCCAAGGATCGAGGCGCCAGACACGAGGTCGGTCGAGAATGTCTGATCGTCCAATGCTTTGATCACCAGTTCCTCTTCCCCTTCGAGTGCGTCAACGATCAATCCGTACTTCCTCTCTGCAACGGTAATGACGAGCACAAAAAGCTTGGCTTTGTGATCTTTCTCGGGAGCGGGGCGGCCCAGGCGCAACAATGGCAGCACCTGATTGCGCAATTGCAGCACTTCGTAGTTGTCGACCTGATGCACCTCGGCTTCGAAGGTCCGTGCAATTTCAAGGACTGCGTTCAGCGGGATCGCATAGAGCCGCTGCTCGACCCAGAACAACAAGGCTTTGATGATGGCCAGCGTGAGCGGCAGCTTGAGGCGGAACGTGGTGCCCTGTCCGTTATGCGTTTCCAGACTGACCGAGGCTTTCAAGCGGTGGAGCACACTCTGGACAACGTCCATCCCGACACCGCGTCCGGAAACTTCGGTGACCTGCTCGGCGGTGCTGAAGCCCGGGCGGAAGATGAAGTTGAGCGTCTCCTGCTCGCTGAGCTTGGCCGCCTCTTCGGGAGTCGTCAAACCCATTTCGATGGCTTTGGTCCGAATCTTCTGGGCATCAATACCGCGGCCGTCATCGCTGACTTCCACGATGACCTGATTGCCCTGGTGGTAGGCATTGAGCTTAACTACGCCTTGCACTGGCTTGCCGGCTTTGCGACGCTCTTCGGGAGATTCGATGCCGTGGCTGATCGCATTGCGAACCAGGTGCGTGAGAGGTTCGGCAATGGCGTCGAGTATGCCTTTATCGAGGTCTGTGTCCTGTCCGCTTACCACGAGTTCGACGTCGCGACCGCATTGCCGAGAGACATCGCGGACCATCCGCGGAAAGCGGCGGAAGAGCTGGTCGACCGGGACCATGCGGATTTTCATGACCGAGCGCTGCAGGTCGTTGAGCACGCGCGCCTGGAAAGCCATGGCGTCGGCAAACTTGCCGCGCAGCAATTCCTTGGGGTAGCGCTTGGAAAATTCGTTGAGTGCCTGCTGCAGCATCGACTTGCCGATGATCAATTCGCCGACGAGGTTCAGGACATTGTCAATACGTCCAGCTTCGACGCGCAGAAGATTCTCTTGGGACGCGGTCACAGCGGCAAGCGACGGAGCAGGAGTCGTGGCCGGCTCAGACAAAGCCGCTTCCGTCTCGGCGGATTCGTCTGCTGGAGCGAGGCCGGGAAGAGACGGGGCTGCCGGCTTGGGAGCAGCACTGGCGCGCAACAAAATGTCGACGGTAACTTCTTCGACGATGGTCGGAATTTTGCACTTGGCCGCAATTTGCTCTGCGGTCTGGACGCTGGCCAGGATAAACTCGACGTGCTTGGACGCGGCCGGCGACTTGGGATCGGGGCGCACGGCAATGATTGGCCCCATGGTTCCAATCGCGTTCTGCACCAACTGGCGTCCTGCGATCGGCATGGCGCAGTGCGGGTCGATCTTGGCGATGACGTGGAGCACGTCTTGTCCGTCGGCCTGCGCCTTGGTCATAGCCAGCTTTTCGTATTCGGTCCACTGCGCCGGTGCCTTGCTCGAGGTTTTGCTGAGCACGGTCTTGCTGACCGTGAACTTCGATGCGGCGATTTTCGAGGTTGAGGATTTGCCTTTCGCGACCTTGCCAGCGGTCCTCTTCCCGTTGCGCGTTTTGTTTTTCTTGGGAGCCTCTGTCAGATCTTCGATTCTCTTGCTGAGCGCCCTGGTCGCAGGCATTTTCGAATTCCTGCGATACGCAGCGATCATCTCGGCAAAGATGTCGGCGGTAGCAAAGGCGATTTCCGCGACGGCCGCGTCGGATTGCGTTTCCTGCAGAGAGAGCGCGTCTTCAAACTGATGCGCGAGTTCGCTCAGCTCACGCAATCCGCAGGCGGCGGAGTCACCCTTCAGGGTGTGTACGGTGCGCCGGATGGAACGCACGACCTCCTCGTCGCCAGGATTCTTTTCGAGCTTCAGCGCCTCTTCGTTGAGAGCCTGCAGGAGTTCCTGCGAGGTCTCAAAGAACAGGTCTCGTAATTCGGCGCCGCGCTCGTCGGGGGAATGTGTCATGCTTTACTCCCTTACCTCAAGCCGCTGATAAGCCGTTCCGCTATCCTTGTGCACCATCTGGAACTTCTTGGTAAGGCCGAGCAAGCTTTCGGCGTGGCCTACAAAGAGATAGCCATTGGGATTCAGGCAGCGGTAAAACTTCTCAATCAGCCGCTTCTGCTCGGCTTCGTCGAAGTACATCATCACATTGCGGCAGAAGATCACGTCATTGCGCTGCGGCAGGTACTCGGTTTTCAGGTTGTGAAAGTCGAAGTGCACCATCTCTTTCAGAGTTTTCTTGATGGCATAACGATCGGCAACCTTGTCGAAATAGCGCAAGCGGTAGCCGTAGTCGACCATCGACATCTGATGCTCGCTGTAAGTGCCTTCCTGCCCGGCTCGTAACACGGAGTAGCTGATATCGCTGGCCAGAATCTCGACGCGCCAGGGCGGTGGAATCAGCGGCTTGGGCAGCGGGAGATCGACCGGCAAGGGATTGCGAAGGTAGTAATAAGCCAGGGCGTCGGTTACCAGCATCGCCAAGGTGTAAGCTTCCTGCCCGGTAGAGCAGCCCGCGCTCCAGATGCGGATCGAGTACTCGCGGCGAGCGCTTTTGTGCTTGAGCAATTCTTCAAGAACGGTCTTTTGAAAAAGATCGAGTTGTGCCTTGTGACGGAAGAAGCTGGTTTCGTTGACGGTGAGGTTCTCGAGCAGGCGACCGAGTTCTTCCTTGCCCTCGTGGCTGATGAGAAGGCGGTAGTAAGCATAGAAAGAGTCGGCGCGGCATTCCCGGAGCCGGCGCAGCAGCCGGTCCTGGAGGAAGTGGGTACGGCGCTCGTCGAAGTGCATGCCGCACTCCTGGTAGATGAGCGCCTGCAGCAGCTTCAATTCCGCCTCGGTCAATATTGGAGCTGGTGCGGCTCCGGATGTGCTCATGCGTTATCTCGTCCCCGAAGATCAGTGGCCAGTTGCCAGTGGTCCGTGATCAGCATCGACCACACGCCACATACTCACCACCGTTGTCACGATTTCGAATTTCGAACTGCCGGCCAGTGATCACTGGCCACTCTTTACCTACCGCGCTGTTGCGGCCCGCACCTCGGATTTTGCCGCCGGCTTCTTTTCCCCTGACTCGTTTTTGCTTACCAGACTTGCAGGGGCCAACAATTTGCTCATATCGAGCAGGACTACCAATCTTCCGCCGACTTTGCCCAGCCCAGTCACGCAGTTCAGTCCGCCTTCTTGAAAAACCGCCGGCGGAGCTTCGACGGCATCGGCAGGAATCTTCAGGACCTCTGAGGCCGAGTCGACGATTAAGCCCGCAAGCCGGCCCCCGTGCTCGACCACCAGAATCCGGTTCTGGCGCTTGAGCGCGGCCTGTTTTTCTCCGAAGCGCTTGCGCAGGTCCATCACAGAAACAATCTTGCCGCGGAGGTTGATCACACCCTCGAGGTAGTCGGGAGCATCGGGCACGGCAGTGATTTCAGGCACCCGCACGATTTCGTGCAGGGACGTAATGGGCACGCCATAGGTCTCGCGGCCCACCTGGAAACCGACGATATGGAGTTCGCGGCTCATGATTCAGGCTCCTCGCGCAACCGCGCTTAGAACTGGGCTCCGACAGCGGCCCGCTTGGCGTTGCGGGCAGACTGTTCCGTTGCCTGACCACGCCCGGATTCTGCCAGAGCGAAGCGGTCGATGAAGTCAAGCAAGCTGCGCGACATCTTCGACATCTGTTCGGACGAGGCGGCCAGTTCGGTGGAGCTGGAGGTCGACTGCTGTACCAGTTCCCGCATGCGTTCCATCGCCTTAACGACGGCCTGCGCACCCGAGGCCTGCTCTTCCACTGCAGAATTGATCTCGTGGGTGATCTCGTTGAGACGCGTCGTAGCGCGGGCAATCTGGGACGAGCCGTGCGATTGCTCGTTGGTGGCCGCACCAATTTCCTGGGCGAATTTGTAGACTTCGGTGACGACGTTCGAAATCTTCTTCAATGCCGAGTTCAGTTCTCCGCCTAGTTCAAGACCTTCGTTGACGATGGAGGTGGAACGGTCCATATTCTCGACGGCCTTACGGGCTTCCTTCTGAATGCTCTGAATAAGTTCAGAAATTTCCTTGGTGGACTGCGCGGATTTTTCCGCCAGCTTGCGAACTTCGTCGGCCACTACCGCGAAGCCGAGTCCATGCTCCCCGGCGCGGGCGGCTTCGATGGCGGCGTTCAAGGCCAGCAGGTTGGTCTGCTCGGCGAGATCGTCGATGACTTCGATAATCTTGCCGATATCGTCGGCGCGCTGTCCGAGGGCTCCGATGATCTCGCCCGAGGAATTGATGGTTGTATTGATGCGGTTAAGGCCATCGGTCGCTTTTTCCATGGTGCCGATGCCGTTGTGGACTTCCTCACGAGAGCGGTTGGAGATGTCGAGCAGCACTTTGGCAGTGTCGGCCACGCGCTGAATCGAGGCGACCATCTGATCGATGGAGGCTGAAGTCTCGCTGACGCTCGAAGCCTGCACCTGCGTGCTTTTCACCATGTTCTGCACGTTGACGCTCATTTCGTGCATCGTGCTGGTCACTTCATCGATCGCCGAAGAAGCCTGCAAACCGATCTTGGCGGAGTCATCGGAGGCTCCGGCAACTTGATTGGAGGCACTGGCGACCTGCGAAGACGCGTCACGCACGCTACGCACGAGACCGGCAAGTCCCTCGACCATCTTGGCAAAGGCATTGCCCAAGGTGTCATGGCTGGAGCGGGGCTTCACTTCCAGAGTAAGGTCACCGCCGGCGATGGCTTCGGAAACGCCCGCCATCTCCTTGAGGTAGGTCACCATCTTGTGGAAGGTGCGGGCCAGTTCGCCGATTTCGTCGTCGCGGTTCAGATCGATATTGTGCTCAAGGTCGCCAGTATTGCCGATGGCGCGGGCGACGTTCATTAGGTTGGTAAGAGGCTGGGTGATCGACTTAGCGGTACGGTACGCGACAAAGGCACCCACGCCCAGGGCGATCAAGGTACTGACGAGCGAGATACCGATGGTCCAGTTCGCGGCGCTCTCGTCGGAGTTGCGACGCTCGTCGAGCAGTTTGTGATTCTCACTGTCGGCTACATCGAGCGAATCGGTGGAGTTCTTGACCCAAGAAGAGGCGTCCTTCTGGAGATAATAAATCTGGAGTTCGGCAACGGTAGCGTTGCCCGAGTCGACGTCTTTCCGTTTTTCAATCAGCGGCTGCGCAAATTCCTTGCCCCAGGACTGCTCCAGTTGCTGGACCTTGGAGAGGGAGGTCTTGACCTGCTCGTCATTGGCCAGGGTCTTACCCTGTTCCAGTTTCTCATTGAGGGTGCGCAGGCCCTCATTCATGCGATCGACTTCGCGGGTGTCGCCGCTCAGCAAGTAGTTGCTCAGATAGAGCCGGTTTTGCATCATCTGGAAGCGAACGGCATTGGTGGCATCGGCCAAGTCCAGCGATTGCTGGGCAGCCTTTTTGGCATCGTGCTCGCGCTGGACCGCTCTCCAATTGACGAGGAACAACGCCAGCACCATGGTCAGGATGATGCCGAAATTCATGTACAACTTCTTGCCGATAGTCATGCCTATCTCCTCCGCGGGTAAGCCAATTACCGCGGCTCAAACTTGAAGTCGATAATTCCCGTACTCTCATTGGGAGCGGGCTCGAAGCGCCACTTCTTGGCGGCATCGAGCGCTGCGTTTGCCAAAACCGGATGCCCCCCAACTACGCGCGCTTCTTTTACGGAGCCGTTGGGAGCTACGGTTACCTCGATCTTGACGGTTCCGGAGATCTGCATCTTTCTCGCTAATTCCGGATATGCCGGCTGAACTTTGGTCTTTGCCCGGCGGACGATCTCGTCGTTCTGAGCCGTCTGCGACGTCTGCGCCGCGACATAATGTGGAACCAGAGCTGCGAACAGAGCTATGATTGTCAGCAAAGCTGCCGCAATTCTTCGAGACACAAGTCCTCCTAGAACATGAATCGGGAGCAAGCTCAATGGTGCACGGGCCGGGCCACCGGGACCTTCCTGAAAAAACCAAAGTAATGGGTCGTAAGTGCATGAAACAAGGCACTTTATACATTGCCATGGATACGCGAAAAGGGGAGTCTGCGAATTAGCCCTGTCTCATTCGTCAAAAACGGGTTAGTGTTTCTCAGGGTGAGACGAAATCTCATACCGAGTCACGGGATTTCACAGAAAGGCACCCCTCCCCCCAATTCCCTTGACTCAAAATGAGATGGAAGATAATTTCCCAAATAGATTCAAGCACTTGTGAATCAACCAAACTATTCCACCGCTATCGGTGCAGGGATTGGAGCTTCAGTTGGCAGCCCGGTCATTCCCCAAGGAACCAGTACTCCTCGCGGGTCCGACGAGGACTTTCAACAGCTGCTCCTGAGCATCGCCGCAAAGGCGGGGGAACGTTGCGACTCCAACACACTCATCGACTTTTTCTGCAGGGTTACACGAGATTTCTTTCAAGTTTCGGGTGTCTACTTTTGGCGGCTCTCTTCCGCAGATGAATTAGTGGGCGAGCGCGCCAACGGCAAGATGGCAGATGACTTTACCGGGATACGGTTGCGTCCCGAACAGAGCACGGTTACGGCGGAGGCGGTGAAGCAACGCAGGACGATCTTTGCCAATCACGTAAACCATGCGGCGTTTCCGATTGCGAAAGAGTTCGAGGCTCGATCCCTGATGGCAGCACCTCTTGTAGTCTCCAATGAAGCGATTGGCGCCGTTACCTTCCTGCATGACTCGAAGGATGATTTCTTTACGCAGGATCTCGCGGCCAAGGCCACGATTCTGGCGGGACATCTGGGGAGCTTTATCCAGGCAGCGAGGCTGAGCGAAGGCTCACGCGAGGAGCATCGCCGAGCTGAGATTTTGGCGGACGTTGCGCATGCGCTACACGGCAGCCCGGATGTTGGAGCCGTCATCGAAGCTCTGGCGGACCGCTTGCGTTTATTGCTGCGAACCAAACTGGTCTGCGTGCTGCTGCGGCGGGAAGGACCGTTCGAACTGAAGGCTGTGTCTGCGGAGACTCCGCATTTGGCGACTTCGGCTCGGGCGCGTCACGACCGGCAGACGCTCCGCTTTGCGGCTGATCTGGCGCAACGCGCGGTAGCGGCCGGGGAGCCCCTCACGCTCTCGATCGGCGCGGACGTGCACTCATTGGGAAGCTTGGTTTCTCCCGGGATGCTGATTGCCGCACCTTTCCGGACGACACGAACACAAGGTGCAATCCTTATTTATCCGCGGCAGGATGGGACCTTTACTGCGGAAGAGCGGGCGCTGGTCGCCGCGATTGCGGGCTTTGGGGCAGTGGCTGTCGCACACGCCGAACTGCATACCACGGCCCATGCACAAGCTCAGGAACTGCATCAACTTCTGGAGATTTCCTCAGAGCTGAATTCCACGGACGACCTCGACCACTTTCTGCAGACGTTTGTGATCCGCGCATCAGGATTTTTAGGCTATGGACGGTGCTTCATTGCGCTGCTCGATGACGACCACTTCCAGGTACGGTATGGAGTCGAGAAAGGCGAGCCGCAGAAAGTCGATAATCCCTTTCCCGAAGGAATTGCGACGAAAGCCCTGCGGGCGAAAGAAGTTTTCTGGACGGATGAGGCGAGCCGAACACCGGGCGCGAACCTCGAAGTGGTATCGAAGTACAAAGTTCATCAATTCCTTGCGGTTCCTCTATTGGGGGCAGGCGGGAAATTATTGGGAATGTTCGGCCTGCTTGATCGGCTGGATGGTACGGGAATTTCGCAGGAAGACATACGACGGGCGCGGGCGCTTTCGAACCAGGCCGCCGTGATGCTGGAAGCAGCGCGCAATCTGCACCTGTCGGAGCAGCATCGGCGACAGGCGGAAGTGTTGGTCGATCTGGCACGCGAGATCGATGGGGTTCTGCATCTGCCGGAGTTTGCGCGACGGTTTGTGTGCCGCACGGCGGAAGTTATGGGGTCGCGTGGCGGGCTGCTGGCCGTCTTTCAGGAAGAGCGTTGGCAAGTGGCGGCCGTGCATCAGCAAAGATTGGCGTTAGCGCCGTCGGCGTTGGAAATAGTTCCCTTCTCCACGGCGAGTCAGCAAGAACAAAATGAGACAGCAAGCGGACCAATTAAGTCCGGGAAAGACACCGCGTCCGCGGAGAATGGGCCGCCTGATTCGCTGCTGGACCGGGATGTGGAGCGCGACGTATCGGTGGCGCTGGCTGAGTTCGTGAAGCGCAATCCTGGAAATGTCGTCCACGGATCTGGCGAGCAAATTCTGGGAGCGGAAGCAGCCGCAACTCTGCGGTGGCCGCAATGCACGCTCGTGCGGCTGTCGCGGCGCGATGGAGAATTGAGCGGCCTGCTCTGTCTGGCAGAGGGCGCGACGCCGCTGAAGCAGGAAGACCGAAGCTTTCTTGAGACCATTGCCGGCCACGCCGCAATGGCACTGGAGAATGCCCGGCTGTTCACCAGCATCGAACGGTCGAATCGCCACTGGACCGAGATTTTTGACGCGATCTCAGACTTTATTGTGGTGCACGACCAGTCCGACAAAGTTCTGCGAGTGAACCGATCACTGGCCGCCATGATCGGAGTGGCGCCGGGTGAGTTGATTGGAATCAACATGCGGGCACTGATGGCCCTGACGACCGATGCTGCTTCCTATTCGTGCCCATTTTGCCGGTCACAGGGAGATGAGACAGGTGAATTCGCGCATCCTGTATTCGATCGAACCTATCTGGTCTCGACTTCGCGTGTGCACGGCGTATCGGGCGCGGGGATGCAGACGATCCACGTCTTGAAAGATATCTCCGACCGCAGCGAAGCCGAGCGCCGTTATCGCGAACTCTTCGACAACATACAGGAAGGCTTGTTCTTCAGTACCCCGGGTGGCCGCTTTGTGGAAGTGAATGACGCCATGGTGCGGATGCTGGGCTATACAAGCCGCGAAGAATTGTTGCAGATCGATATTCCCACGCAGCTTTATATGACGCTGGACCAACGCCAGCATCACGCCCACATGATGGAGGAACTTGGCCATCTCCGGAACTTCGAAGCGACGCTACGGCGGAAAGATGGATCGCCGATCCACGTACTGATCAATGCATTCGGGCTCTACGACGGCATGGGGCGACTGCTGCAGATTCGCGGGCTGATGCTGGACGTAACCGGACTACGGACGTACCAGTCGGAACTGCATCGCGAACGCGATTTTTCGGGAAAGATTCTCAGCAACACGCAGAGCCATATTCTTGTCGCCGATACGGCCGGGTTAATCAGTTACGCGAACCGGCGTTGGTATGATGCCGGATTTGAACAGCGGGAACTGCTGGGGCGTCCGGTGCTGGAACTGGCTGCGCCGGGATTTACGCGGCCCTTAGCGGACGCGGTGCAGAGCACGCTGAACGGACAGCAGGTCGACAATCTGGAATTGGAAATTATGCGCCGCAATGGAGCGGCGGGAAAATTCTCGGCGAACCTAAGCCCCATGCGCGACGAGCAGGGATTGGTCACCAGCATTGTGGCCGTACTGACGGATATCACCGATTCGGCGGTTCTGCGCGACAAGTTGGTTCACGCGGAGAAGATGGCGGCGGTGGGCCAACTCGTGTCGGGTGTCGCCCATGAAGTAAACAATCCGCTCACGGCGATTCTGGGGTTCGCCGATCTGCTGATGGAGAATCCGGATCTTCCGGAAACGGCGCGCAAAGACCTGCGAGTGATTCTGCAGGAGGCGCAGCGGACGAAGCAGATCGTGCAGAATCTGCTTAGCTTCGCGCGGCAGATGCCGCCGCAGCGCAATCCGCTGCAGTTGAACTCCATTCTGCGCCGAACAATCCAGCTGCGGTCCTATGACTTCAACAGCCACGGCGTGGAGGTTGTGGAACATCTGGATGAGGGATTACCCGACGTCGTAGGAGATGCGCATCAACTGCAGCAGGTATTCCTCAACATTCTGAACAACGCGTATGACGCTGTGCGGGAAGTTGGGCGCCCGGCTCGAATTGAGATTATGTCGACCAAGGCAGGAGATGGGGTGGAAGTTTCATTCTCGGATAATGGGAATGGTATCTCGCATCCAGACAAGATCTTCGATCCGTTCTTTACCACGAAGGAAGTGGGGAAAGGGACGGGTCTGGGACTCAGTATTTGCTACGGCATTGTGAAAGAACACGGCGGTGAGATTCACTGCCACAACAACATCGGGGGAATGGGAGCCACGTTTATCGTCCGCCTACCCGCAGCGCCTCATACTGCGTCCCTCGGCATGGCCGCAGGAGTAAAACAACCATGAGCCTACCCGCCTTGAAGCCTCAGCCCCTTCCTGTGCTGCTCATCGAGGATGAGCCAGCCGTCATGGCCTACGTGCAAGCTGCTCTCGAGCGAAGCGGATATCCGGTGGTTTGTTGTGAGTCGGGTGTGGACGCACTTCGACTGCTGGAGAACGGATCATTCCTGGGCGTGGTCTCGGATATGCGCACGCCCGGCGGCGTTGACGGCGGCCAGGTACATGCCTGGATTGTGCGGCACCGGCCTGACCTGGCGAATCGCCTGGTGTTCATCACGGGAGATATTGCAAACGAGGAAACCGTGGCAACGTTGCGGGAAACCGGGGCCCCTTGTGTGGAAAAACCATTTCGAGTGCAGCAGTTTATTGATGTTGTCTCGAAGACTTTTGGGAAGGCCGAGTGAATAACGCAGGAACTAAAGAAGATCTCCGCATACGGCTGCTGATCGTGGATGACGAGCAGACGATTCGTAAGCTTTGCTCGACTGTGGGCGAGGCATTGGGTTTTGTGTGCCTCGAGGCCGAGAGCGGGGAGTCGGCGCTGGCGCTGCTGGAAGAACAATCGGTGCACATGGTTCTGACCGACATGGTGATGCCACACATGTCGGGGCTAGAATTCCTGGAGAAGGTGAAGAAACTGTTGCCGCGCACGGAAGTGGCGCTAATGACGGGGCATGGCTCGATTGAGACCGCCGTACAGGCAATGAAGCTGGGCGCGTACGACTACATCACCAAGCCGTTCTCTCCGCTGGAAGAATTGCGGCTATTCTTGCGGCGTATGGCGGAGAAAGTCCGACTGGTAGAGGAAAACGAATTCCTGCGGCAGAGGACGGATTCAGAGACTGCGGTACACGGCATTGTGGGCTCGTCGACGCGAATTCAGGAAGTGCTGCGTATGGTGGCGCGGCTGAAAGATACGCGCACTCCTGTGCTTATTTACGGCGAGAGCGGGACCGGCAAGGAATTGGTCGCGCGGGCGATGCATTTCCGGGGGGCGTTCGCCGGGCGTCCGTTTGTGGCCGTTGATTGCGGATCGCTGGTTCCAACGCTGATTGAAAGCGAACTCTTCGGCTACGAAAAGGGCGCGTTCACCGGAGCCTTGAAATCGAAGCAGGGATTGTTCCAGGCGGCGGATGGCGGAACGATTTTTCTGGATGAGGTCGGCGAGTTGCCTCTGGAGTTGCAGGCTAAGCTCTTGCGCGTATTGCAGGAGAAGGAAGTGCGCCCGGTAGGCAGTAATCAGAGGGCGAAGGTCGATGTGCGAGTCATCGCCGCGACCAATCGCGATCTGGAAGCGGCGTATAAGAATGGCACGTTCCGAAAAGACCTTTACTTCCGTCTCAATGTGGTGACGTTGTACGTGCCATGCCTGCGCGAGCGGCGTTGCGATATTCCGCTGCTGGTGCACTGGTTTCTGGAGCGCTATGCATCGGGATCGGAACTGCACGTGACCAGCGCCGCTATGAAGGCTCTCGCGCAGTACGAGTGGCCGGGTAACGTCCGCGAACTGGAAAATTGTGTGGAGCGCGCGGTGGCCTTGGGGAATGGACAAGTCATCGACCTGGGCGATCTGCCACCATCGATCGCGTCAGGCGCGGGAACCATATCGGCAGCAGCCATTCCACCGCGGGGGATAATGGCCGTGCTCGATCCAGACTTGTCGGGCGAACCGGTGGGAAGCGAGGATGCAGCGCCCAGTTCCCTTTCGTCTTCGGTTTCATCGTCCATCTCATCCACCGATCTGGAGGACATCGAGCGAGCGACAATTCAGCGCGTGTTTGAGCAAGTGAAAGGCGACAAGGCACTTGCGGGACGCATGTTGGGGATCAGCCGCGCGACGCTTTATCGAAAGTTAAAGCGATACAACATCGGCATGGGCACGGCCGGGGTATCGAGCCACGCGCTGCAGTAATTCCGGATTTCCCATACCTCATCGTCGCGATGTTCTCCAAACCAAAGCGAATCGTGTTTGCAACTATCGGGTCGCTCGGAGACCTGCATCCGTGTCTCGCCTTAGGGCAAGAACTGCAGTCTCGCGGTCATTCTGTGACCATTGCCGCCACTAAGGTCTACCGGGATAAGGTTGAGGATCTCGGAATGTCCTTTTGCGCCATGCGGCCCAACTGGGAGCCCACGGATCAGGAATTGATCCGGCAATGCGAAGTCCTGAGAACCGGACCCGAAGTTCTCTTTCGAAAACTGATACTGCCATACCTGCCAGCTACCTACCGCGACTTGCTCAGCGCCTGTGCCGGCATTGACCTTCTGATTGCTGGGGAACTCGTCTATGCTGCCCCCCTGGTCGCCGAACGACTGCAACTTCGGTGGATCTCGATGATTCTCTCGCCCTCCTCTTTTTTCTCATCGCACGATCCGTCGGTGTTGGTAACGATTCCCGGCCTCATGCGTCTCAGGAAACTTGGCCGGCCGATCTATTGGGCCGGACTACAGGCAGGTCGCATTGCAAGTTGGCATTGGTCGAATCCAGTGCGAAACCTTCGTCGTCAACTGGGGTTACGCAGGAACTGTGATCCGGTGTTTCGCGATAAATTTTCGCGGAATCTTGTTCTGGCGCTCTTCTCGCCTGAGATGGCGCATGCGCAGCCTGATTGGCCGGAGCAGACCTTGCAGCCAGGTTTCGTCTTTCACGACAACGAGAGAAGCGATGTGGATGCATCGCGGGAGTTGGCGCAATTTCTGGCTAAGGGAGACGCGCCTCTGGTCTTTACACTGGGTTCTACGGCCGCTCACCATCCCGGCAATTTTTATGAAGCTAGCGTGGCTGCTGCCAGAGAACTGAACTGCCGCGCTGTGTTGATCGGCAGCAAGGAAACTGGTCATATCTCACCCGACATCTTTGCTCTGCCCTATGTCCCCTACTCAAAGATATTCCCTAGCGCGTCAGTCGTAGTGCACCAAGGCGGTTCTGGAACTACGGGGCAAGCTCTTCGAGCGGGTCACCCCATGCTGGTCATTCCCTATGGATGGGACCAGCCCGACAATGGCGCGCGAATGGAGAGGTTGGGCCTAGGTCTGGCTCTGGCGCGTGACTCGTACTCGTCGAGGACCGCCATTGCCGCCATAAGACGCCTTTTGACGGACCCATCCTTTGCTGCCCGGACGAAAGAGGTGGGATGGAAAGTCCGCAACGAGAACGGGTTAAGCAAGTCCGGCGATGCGATTGAGTCGATATTGTCGCATGCGGATGAGGGCTCCCAGGTGAGTTGGGCCGGCTTCACCGGGAAGTAGACTGGCCGCACGAATCTCGTGGTAAGATCGGCAAGCGCGAAGGGCGCATCCGGTCCGCGGAAAGGACAGAAGTCCACCTGCTCGTCACAATCTGCTGTCACGAACTGACTTTCGCCCGAAGATGCGGACCTGGGCATACGAAAGGAAGTTCGTCATGCCGGTTAAACGCCTTCCAGAAAATCCCAGCCTCGTTCATCTGAAATATCAAGCGAAAGACCTGCTCAAGGAGCACGCTGCGCAAGACCCGCAGGCGGGCCAGCGCATCAGGGAATTTCATCCGGCTTTCCAGAAAGCCGCGGATCGAGACATCTTCGCTGCGAGACTTAGCCTGAGCGATGCGCAGCTTACGATCGCGCGTGAGCACGGCTTTCCGAGTTGGCCGAGACTGAAACGGCACATCGAAAGACCGACGCTCGCGGATAAGTTGCAGCTGCCGCATCACGAACGCATCGAAGACGCGAGATTTCGCCGGGCCGTGGAACTGCTTGATGCGGGCGATGTCGCGGGATTGGGTGCTTATTTGGCGCAGAATCCGGAGTTGTCGCGGCAGCACGTGGTTTTCGAAGGCGGGAACTATTTTGGAAATCCAACGCTGCTGGAATTCGCGGCCGAGAATCCGGTGCGGCGGGGAAAGTTGCCGAAGAACATCGTTGAGGTCGCAAGAACCGTGATCGCTGCCGGGGCGGATCAAGCCGCGCTGGACGGAACATTGATGCTTGTTGCGACTGGAATGGTTCCAAGGCAGTGTGGGGTGCAAGCGGCGCTGATTGATCTGCTTTGTGATCACGGAGCACGGCCCGACGCCGCCAGCCAGCCTGCCGCGTTACACGGAGAGTTTAAAGCATTGCATGCCCTGCTCGGACGCGGCGCGAAGCTTGATCTGCCCATTGCGGCGGCTCTGGGACGAACTGAAGACGCGGGCCGTTTGCTTCCGCAATCGAGCGGATTGGATCGGCATCTCGCACTCAGTCTGGCAGCGGACCATGGTCATGTCGAGATTGTTCGGATGCTGCTGGATACCGGCGAAGATCCGAACCGTTACAATCCGCCTGGCGGGCATTCCCACACGACGCCGTTGCATCAAGCGGCCGGAGCTGGACATGAGGCGGTGGTCCGGCTGCTGGTGGAGCGCGGTGCAAGGCTCGATATGAAAGACATCCTGTGGCAAGGAACGCCGGCGGGCTGGGCGGAGTACGGTGGCAAGAACGAGATCGCGGCTTATCTGCGCGAGGAGGAAGCGAAGCGAGGGCAAGGTCCGCATGTGCGTCGCGACATTATTGTGTGATCTCGAACAGGACGCCGCTGTTGTAGGTTTCGCCGCCCGTAGTCGTGCCGAACATGTGGCCTCGACCGTCGAGGACCACCCCGTAGGGGAACGCACCATCGGTGCCTGAGAATTTGTATACCGCTTGATATTTCCATTTCCCGCCGGCCAGTGGTATCAACCGGAAAATCGTGCCGCAGGTGTAACTGCCGCATGCGGGGTTTCCTCCGCCCATCCTTTGCGTTTTTTGCAAAGGGTGGGAAGTTTCGGCTGCTTACTGCGTGATCTCAAAGGCGACACCAGCGTTGTAAGTGCCGCCTGCCTGGGTGGTGCCGAAGAGGTGACCGCGATCGTCGATGACGACGCCTAGTGGAAATGCGCCGTCTGAACCGATGAATCTGTGCATCACATTGTACTTCCAGCACCCATTTTGCAGCGGCGCCAGACGGAAGACCACGCCACAGGTGTAGCCGCCGCACCCGTGCCCGACGATTCCGCCGTCGGCTATCCCATACAGATTCCCGGCCTTGTCGAACGCCATCGCGCCGCCCGGATAACACCCAATACTGCAGTTAGGAAAGTCGTACAACACCGTCTTCTTCCACCGCCCATTTGTAAGAGCGAACTTGAAGACTGTTCCCTGGTTGTAAACGCCACCTAATCCTGTAGCACCATAAAGAATGCCTGAATTGTCCATCAACAGTCCGCTCGTCGGTGTCTGCCCGTCGGTTGCGTGCGACGCAAAATGGTGCAGGATGTCGTAGGTCCAGCTGCCATCGCTGGTAGGCGTCATCTTGAAAATCACACCACAACCGAAAGCCGTCCAGCACTTCGGCTGGGTGATGCCGCCGTCCCTGGTCGTGCCATACAAATTTCCTTGGGCATCGAAAACCGGAGGAGCCAGAGGAGAATAGCCGACCGTTGGATTGAAGTTGGCTAAATCGGAATACGTCCATCCATTTGTACCTGGTGACAGCTCTCCAATCGCTCCGATACCGAAGTAGTTGCCGGGGCCGATGTTGCCATAAAGATTTCCCGCTAGGTAGAAGTGGCCTGGATCAAAGATGGGTCCCGTGTTCATTGGCTGCTGGATGTCGCAAATTTGGATGCGCTGACCGTTGTTAATCGTATAACCGCCGTTGGCAATATCGACGCCGGGCTCGAATGGGTCCTCGCCCGTGCAGCTTCCTTTTTGGGGCGCGCCTCCAAAGAGATTGTCTGGAGTACGATTCTCCTGAATCACGATAATGATGTGTTTGAAGGTTTTGGGAGGAATCTGAGCGGCGGCGATACATGCTACGGATACAACGGCCAGTACTGCCAAGAGGGCCCGTGAGACACTTTCATGTCAATCTCCTCTTTCTCAGTTCCCCCGGGGATGGGGAGTGGGTGTGCTGAATGAATGTCGAATCAGGGGCGAGCAGCACGGCAGGGGCCCAAACTGGCGCAGGCAAAATATCAAATCCCTCGGCGAGTTCGAAAATCCTTTTGAAGTTGTTACGGAATCCGGAAACACTATTCGGATGACCACTTAGTGCTGCGGTTCGCTCGTCTCTCATGATGCGTGAGACGGTCGTCTCAGCCTGAGACGCAACCAGGCATCTTATTCAGATATCGCGCAAAGTTTTCGCTCTAACTCGCTGAAAAGTCGTTCCCACCAGTAGTAGACCTTTCGTTCTGCGGGTTGGTTCTCATGTTGCTCCATCTCATCGTGAACCGCGGATACCGGCTCCCCAAAGCTCTTCCAAACCAGGAAGAGGGGGAGCCCGACCGCATTCTGAAGAGCGGGGCGATTGAAGATGAGTTGCTTCTAAGCTCTTGCGGACGGGACGTCCGCGCAAAATATACAGAGGACAGGAATCGCTTGGCGCATCAAGCTACAGCCGCGGCACGCAGCGCGCAGAATGCAAGTCCGGTCGCTGGATTGGCGCGTTTTTTTCCGGACGCGACGTCGATGCGTGTGCCCGTGCAACTGGCCAGAGTGATCGAGCCGGGCTCCGCAGCAGATTTCAGCGAGAGCACGGTCATCGAATTTGGCACGCCTCGGGAAGTGCTCTTCGCCTCAAAGACACCGCTGGAGTTTGCCGATGTTCTGAGAGTACGGAACTCGGATGGCTCGCTCGATGAGGAAGTTTCTGTTGTCGCCGTGCAGTATCAGCCTGGCAAGACACTCGTGGCCGCGCGCTTCCGGCGCAATGTGCCCAACTGGATCGTGAAATCATGACCCCTTCCACACCTGTGCAAGATCTGGCAACGCAATGGAGCTACGCCCGTAAGCTGTATCCCATCTACTTTGAGCTGGCACGTGAGTTCGCCATCGACGTGCAAGCGTGCGCCGACCTCGAAGCGATGGTCGAAACGCCGGGAAAAGATACGGTCGAGCAAGCGAACCAGTGGATCGAGCACATGGACAATTCGATCCAGGTGCACCAACTGCGGCAGTTCCTGCAAACCAGCTCTCTGGTGAGCCAGGAAGGCCTGGTCATCCTCCTGCAGCATTTCCTGGCAAAACAGGCGAAGACGGACGCAATCCGTGACAAGATCGACTTCTTGCTGGTGCAGCATTTCAGCCAGATCGCACCCGCGGGCCTGAACGACACCGATGTGGATCTGGCCTTCGTGGCGCAGACGATGGAGCCAGTGCTCGGCCAGGTGGAATTGAAGGCTCCGGTCTGGCTGAACGCGCTGGACCGCGTGCTGGAATCGGCGAGAAAGTGCAAGTCGCTCGATGAGTTGCTGCATGGAGGCGTCCTGGAGCAGGGACGGAAGGCAAAAGGTCTTGCAGGGGAATTGTTTTATCTGCCGGTAGCGCTGGTCGCCTTCACGCGCTTTGGATATCTCATGCGGCGGGCATTCTTCCGTCTGATGCTGGGGGACTTGAATCTCATTCTGGATGGACTGACGGAACTGGAAGACAAAGGCATTGAGACCATCGACTGCCGGCGGGCACAGTTTTCCGCACAGGAGCCGATCATACGGCTGCGCATGATCTGCCAGTCGTGGAAGGTGATGTTCCAGGCGGAGTACTCGTCCGGTTCACCGCTGCGAATGTTGGTGGATCTGCGGGCATCGGTGGAGCACGCACTGGGACGCGGCAAGGAAGCGGAAAGCAAGGCGAAGCCAGCCGCAGCAGCAAAACCTGCGGCAGCGGTGGTGAAGCCAGCGGCTCGAGGCAGTGCGTCAGCCGCGGCGAAACCCGCAACAGCGGCCGGTGTTACGACAAAGTCAACGGCCCCGGTAAAACCAGCGGCAGCTTCGGCTCCCGCAAAAATCTCCGCAGCGGGCAAGTCTGCGCCAGTGGCGGCGGAAGCAGCAGCCGCAGCGGCTGCGTCCAATCCGGCAGGAAAAGCTACGGCTGCGAAACCTATTTCCGGCTCAGGATCGCTCGCAAAGCCGGCAGCAAAAACCGCGCCCAAAGCGGATGCACCCGAGTTTGAAGTTTCCAGTGCACCGGATTGGGATTCAGATGCAACGCCTCAACCGAAAAAGAAGTAGCGCCGGAAGCAGCCCTGATTCGAGGGCGAGGATTGGAATGAGGATTCGGTGGAAACGCCCACAGTACTGATCATTTCCGACGAAGCTGATTTTTCGCGGCGTGTGACTGCCCGCTGGCAGATCGAGCGGAATGTTCCAACCTTCACGCTGCTAAGCGGAGAGTTGTGGCCGCGATTTGCCGTCGACGTCTTCGATGTGGCGATCGTCGGGCGGCTGCGGCGCGATCTGCTTTCTGTTGTGCTCGAACCTCTGCATTCGACAGGGCAACCGGTTTTTTGCGTTTGTCAGGAGGCCGCGACCGCTCAGCTGGTGCGAGATCGTTGGCCGCGAATTTCGATTTTGCGTCCGAGTGAGCATTGGCTGGAGACATTGGTGCTGGCGGCAGCGGAAGCGGTCCATCGGTCACGCGCCGAAAACCGTGCGCGGATGGCGGAACTTGCCTGCTCGACGCTGGAACGGCAGGCAACTCTAGGACGCTACATGGTGGAGATGCGGCACAACCTGAACAATGCGCTGACGTCGGTGCTAGGGAATTCCGACCTCTTGTTGTTGGAGCCGGGAAGCTTGTCGGCCCAGACGCGAGCGCAGATTGAGACGATCCGAAATATGACGCTGCGTATTCACGAAATCATGCAGAGGTTTTCGTCGCTGGAAAAGGAAATGAATGTGGTGGCGCAGCAGGCGGTGCAGGATTCCTGCAAGTCGTATGCTGCGGTGCCGGGTCATTGAAACAGAAGGAAATGAGAGTTCGAACTCCCCAAGCAAGTCGACGGCCAGGTAGCCTGGCAGAAATTCGTTCGCCCTACGGGGAAGGATTGCATGCATAGACTGATTGCGGGCGTCACCATTCTCGAGCACGAACTCTCCGAACTGCGTCTGCTGGTGGAGCGGCAAACCGGCGTTCTGCTGGATTGTCCGAACAGCGCGCTGGCGGCGCACATCGCCGACTATCTCGAAAAACACGAATTGGAATCGGCGGCGGCGCTTGTGGAGCGGCTGCGCGGCGCCGATCTAGATCCGGCTATGCTGGCTGAGTTTCTCGATGGTGTGTTGAATGTGAAGACGGGGTTCTTTCGGCATCCCGGAGCGATGAACGCACTGGCGCAGCACGTCATGCCCCAACTCTATTCGCGCAAGGCGGACGACGGCGCATGCACGCTGCGCATTTGGAGCGCAGGTTGCGCAACCGGCGAAGAGGCTTATTCCATCGCAATGGCGTTGTGCGAGGCGATGCCAAACGGGTCAGCAAATGGATCGAGCAACGGGAATGGGAGTAAGGAATCGAAGGCGGCGAACAAGACTGGCGGGATCTCGGAAGCTTCGGCACCTGTGCAGAATGGAAAAGAGTGGGCGATCCATATCGTAGGAAGCGATTTACTTCGTTCCTCGATTGAGGTGGCCGAGCGCGGGCTGTATCCGCAATCGGCGCTGGCTGGCCTGCCTCCGGCAATGATTCGTGCTTGCTTTTCGAAAATTGGAAATGCCAACGGAAACGGTTCGTCGGAAGGATCACAGAACGGCAACGGGCATCTGCTGGTGAAGCCGCGGCTGCGCAGCCTGGTGACCTTCAACACCATGAACCTGACCAAGCCGGTCTACATCGGACGCTTCGACTGTATCTTCTGCATGGACGTACTGCCGCAACTTTCGCGCGCGCAGCGAGTCGCGCTCATGGAACGCCTGCATCTTTATCTTGAGCCGGGTGGATATCTCTTCCTCAGCCAAACCGAGAAGCTGTGCACGCCGAACTTGAACTTCCGCCAAGAAACCTACGACGGGTACACGATTCATCGCAAGCCGATGGCGGCAAGCGCGGCGTACGGAAGATAACCTTTCAATACTGCTTGCACTTCTGATCTGAAATGTACTAGTCTAGTTAGACTAAGTTGACTTAGTTTAGTCTATGAAAACCGTAAATATCCACGAAGCCAAGACGCAACTTTCCAAGCTGGTAGAAGAAGCCTCGAAGGGAGAGCCCTTTGTAATTGCGAAGGCCGGCAAGCCCATGGTGAAGGTGACCGCCGTTGGAGTACCTGTGGGAAAAGAAATGAAGCGACTCGGGTTTATGGCGGGGCAGATCTCCGTGCCAGACGACTTCGACCGAATGGGCGAAGCGGAAATTGAGCGCATCTTTTCGAGCGAGAAATGAAGTTGCTGCTCGACACCCACCTGCTCCTGTGGTCCGCTGGCCAGCCAAATCGACTCTCTGCCGCTGCCCTCAGATTGATCGAAAATCCCGCGAATGAACTCTTCTTCAGTGCGGCCAGCATCTGGGAAATAGTGATCAAACGCGGGCTGGGCCGGAGCGATTTTCAGGCCGATCCTCGCCTACTTCGCCGAGGCCTGCTCGACAACGGCTACAGTGAGTTGTCGATTTTTAGCGATCATGTGGTTGCCATCGAGAACCTGCCGCTTATTCACAAAGATCCTTTCGATCGGTTGCTAGTCGCGCAGGCGATTGTCGAAGGCATATCGCTGCTCACGGCGGATCCGGTCGTGGCGCAGTACCCGGGGCCGTTGCGCGTGGTGTGAGGACAGTCCGTTGGGGGACTGCTCCCGTGTCGGGCAAAGCGGAAGGCTTTGTTTTAAGGCAGCCGACTGTTGATCCAGGCATTTAATGCCAAACCCAAGTCGTTTTGATTGCAGTCTTGCTCCAAAACGCTACCGCCCGCGTCGACCGCCGAAATGCCAAAGCCCTCTTCAATATCTTCCCAATAGATCACTTGATTTCCATTCTTGGCGACAACTACTACTACATATTCCAAATTTCCGCATCGATCTATCGGAGCAAGATGGGGCTCGACACGATACATCTCAAATGCAGTGGCTTGCTCGGGGCTGCAGCTTGCTAGATCACCCTCGACAATTCGGATGACATCTGCGATCGTTGCAGGCTTCCACGCCATGATCATCCCTACGCGAACAAGAACTCCTTCGTTCTCAATTCCTTAATCGTATCCCTGAGTTTTGCTGCCTTTTCAAACTCGAATCGCTTGGCTGCCTCGCGCATGTCGCTTTCCAGTTTCCCGATGTAGGTGTCGACTTCTTCCTGCGACTTGAACTCTGGTATGCCTTCGGCCTCTCCGCCGGTCAGATCGGCGTAATCTGCCGCGACGATTGCGGCTAACGTCATATCGAGTGGACGGACGATCGACTCCGGCGTAATGCCGTGTTCTTCGTTGTAGGCGGTCTGGATAGCGCGGCGGCGGGAGGTCTCGTCCATAGCGCGCTTCATGGAGTCGGTTTGGCGGTCGGCGTAAAGAATGGCGCGTCCGTTCAGGTGGCGGGCGCAACGGCCTATCGTCTGAATCAGGGATCCGCTAGACCGAAGGAAGCCTTCTTTATCGGCGTCGAGAATTGCGACGAGCGAGACTTCGGGCAGATCGAGTCCTTCACGCAGCAGGTTAATCCCGATCAGGACATCGAACTCGCCCTTGCGCAGATCGCGGAGGATCTTTACCCGCTCCAGAGTTTCGATTTCCGAATGCATGTAGCGGCACTTCACCCCGACTTCGGCGTAGTACTCGGCCAAATCTTCCGACATGCGCTTGGTGAGAGTTGTGACGAGCACCCGCTCGCCTTTTTCTACGCGTGCGCGAATCTCGTGCAGGAGATCGTCGATTTGCCCTTTCACGGGACGCACCTCTACCGGAGGGTCAATCAATCCCGTAGGACGAATGATTTGCTCGACGACAACACCCGCGGATTTTGTCAGTTCGTACGGTCCCGGTGTGGCCGACACGTAGACAAGCTGATTTGTCCGGTGCTCGAATTCCTCGAAGGTCAACGGACGGTTGTCAAGTGCTGACGGCATACGGAACCCGTATTCCACCAGAACTTCTTTGCGTGAGCGGTCTCCGGCGTACATGCCTCGCAGCTGCGGGACGGTCTGGTGCGATTCGTCGATGAACATCAGATAGTCGCGAGGGAAATAGTCAAGCAAGGTCGGCGGAGGCTCGCCGGGCAGGCGTCCAGTGAAATGGCGCGAGTAGTTCTCGATGCCGTGGCAATAGCCCATGGCCTTGATCATTTCGAGATCGAACATGGTGCGCTGGTGGATACGCTGCGATTCAACGAGTCTTCCCTGCTTCTCGAGTTCGATCTCCCACCACGCCAGTTCTTTCTTAATCGAGTCGACCGCTGATGCGCGGGTTTCTTCCTTCATCACGTAGTGAGTTTTGGGATAAATCGGCAGGCGCATGTACTTCTGCTTGACCGTGCCGAATAGCGGATCGATCTGCGATAGCGCTTCGATCTGATCTCCCCACATCTCGATGCGGTAGGCCATGTCGTCGTAGGTGGGATAAATCTCGATGACGTCACCACGCACACGGAAGGTTCCGCGGCGGAACTCGCCGTTGGTGCGTTCGTAAAGGATGTCGACCAGCTTGCGGGTGATGTCTTCGCGCTTGATCTTCTGTCCTTTTTCGACGAAGAGCATCATGCCGTAATAAGCTTCGGGCGAACCGAGGCCGTAGATACAGCTCACGGAGGCGACGATCAGGGCGTCGCGGCGTTCGAAGAGCGAACGGGTCGCCGAGAGCCGGAGCTTGTCGAGTTCGTCGTTGATAGTGGCTTCTTTTTCGATGTAGAGATCAGCGGCCGGAACGTACGCCTCGGGCTGGTAATAGTCGTAATACGAGACGAAATACTCGACGGCATTGTGGGGAAAGAAGCTCTTGAACTCGTGGTAGAGCTGCGCGGCGAGCGTCTTATTGTGGGCCATGACGAGCGTCGGACGGTTGATGGATTCGATTACTTTCGCCATCGTGAACGTCTTGCCTGATCCGGTGACACCCAGCAAAACCTGGTGCTGCTCGCGGTCGTAAATGCCTCGGGTGAGCGCCTGGATGGCGGCAGCCTGGTCTCCTTGCGGCTTGTAACTGGAAACAAGTTTGAAATCCATGAAAAGCCAGTCCTCAGCTGTCAGCCCTCAGGCTCCAGCTAAAACCTCTCCGCCGGCGGCTCTACAGAGCCGAATTTTGGCGATAGAGAATCTTTCTATTATAAACCGGGCAAATAAACAGGCATAGGTATGTGCGCCATCGTGGACTGGCTCAGTTTGTATTTCTTGCACGAACGCTATTTCTCGTTGGCCCTCGAAGCATTTCTGCTTGACCTATCCGAACTTGGGAAACGAATCGATTTAACTCAACCGATACAGGCTTGAAGTGGCTCAGGCTCAAACGATGTTGCTGGTGCTAGGCTAGGGTTGGGCACGGAGTCAGCAGGTCAACTGAGTCTATGGAACTAGCGATCATTGGGATGTTGTTGGGTAGCGTTATTGCTTGGCTAGCGCTGCGCTCGCGGACGGCGTCGCTGCAGGCACAATTGTCGTTGAGAGAGAAGGAATTATCGGCCGTAAAGGCTGATCTGACGCGGCTCTTGGAGGATCAGCGCGCTTTGGTGGAAAGCCGCGCGAGGCTGGAATCGGCGCTGGAATCGGAACGAAAGACGAGCAACGAAAAGATCGAATTGCTCATGAAGAACAGCGAGCGTGCCGCCGAGGACCTGCAGAATGCCTTCAAGGCGTTGGCGGCAGATGCCCTCAAAAGCAACAATTCCTCCTTCTTGCAGATCGCACAAGAGACTCTTAAGCGCTTTCAGACTGAGGCGAAAGGCGAACTGGAAGCGAAGCAGAAAGCAGTGGCGGATCTGGTAACTCCAGTGCGCGAGTCTCTCAACAAGGTCGATGCTCAGATCCAGCAGATGGAAAAAGAGCGGATGGACGCATACGGGGGGCTGCGGCAGCAGGTCGATTCGCTCATCGCGAGTCAGAAGGAACTGCAGTCAGAGACAGGGAACCTGGTGCGTGCCTTACGGACGCCAAACGTCCGTGGACGATGGGGAGAGATTCAGTTGCGGCGCGTCGTCGAGATCGCGGGAATGTTGTCCTATTGCGACTTCGCCGAGCAGGAAACAATCATTGGTGAGAGCGGGCGCCTGCGTCCGGATCTGGTGGTAAAGCTGCCGGGTGGAAAACGGGTGGTGGTCGACGCAAAAACGCCGCTGCAGGCTTTTCTGGATGCATTTGAAACGACTGACGAAGAAGCGAGGCGCACATGCCTGGCGAACCATGCCCGGCAGGTCCGCGATCACATCAACACGCTAGCCGGGAAGAAATACTGGGAGCAGTTTGAGTCGACGCCCGAGTTCGTGGTGATGTTCCTGCCTGGTGAGACATTCTTCAGCGCTGCCTTGGAGCAGGATACGGGACTGATTGAACACGGAGTTTTGCATAAGGTAATCCCCGCCTCTCCAACGACTTTGATCGCATTACTGAAAGCAATTAATTATGGTTGGAATCAGGAGAAGCTGGCGCGGAATGCGCACGAGATCAGCGTCCTGGGGAAAGAGCTACATGAGCGTTTGCGCAAACTTGCCGGACACATCACCGGCGTAGGAACGAACCTGGACCGGGCTGTGGAAGCTTATAACCAGGCCGTCGGATCGCTGGAAAACCGCGTATTGGTATCGGCGCGCAAGTTTGCCGAGCTAGGCGCATCGGTTGCTGAGGATATTCCTGAGTTGGAGCCGATCGAAACTACGGCTCGAGCTCTTACGTTCGAATGGGACGACGAACCGCTCGAGGTCCCCGAGCAGGATGATCGGAAGGCTGGGTAGAATCGGCCGGCTTTTCCTCTACTGATCGGCTTCAGTGGGCCATCATTGCAAGGTCTCGATACCGAGCCACTTCATCGCTTCACGGCGGTCGTGAAACACTTTGACCTGTTCGCGCCCTTTTGAGATACGTGAGTATGTCTCCATGATGCGTGCCAAGCCCAGGATTACCGGGCTTTTCGCGACGAAGGCGCGCCGTGACGTTGGAGAGAAGATGGTTTGAGCGGCAATAGTCTTGGCCTCATGCATTGAGACGTCGATAGTTGTGACCGCTGTGCCATCCACCAGTTGACTAAAGTCCGGATTGAAGTCAGAGTCCTTCGCCAGTTGTTGCCGATGCTCCAATATCTCGGCGCAAGTCACACGATCCCATCCTTGACTGATTACCAATCGCTGCTCCTTCTTGATTACGTACCGGCATGGCATGATCGGAGTCTTTCTGTTGGACGCCCCGCGCACTCAAAAGCCTGGGCTTTGAGTTTCTTAGGCGGACGCGGCGGCAGCCTTGGGCTGCGAGGTGACTAGCCACTCGAGTTTCGAGAACGGAAGGTAGATGTCAGGCGCATCCATGTTTGCCATGGCATTGCCAGTCAGCTCACGCAGTGCACCGATCATTTCACTGCTCACCAGGCAGAAGCCTGTCTCATCGGTTGCGGTGATGGTTCCATAGAACGCACGCGTAAACAACGAGACCTTGACAATCACGGCCTTGTTCACCAAATTCTCTTTAAATGTTGAACGGGACGTCTGCGACACGGTTTCTCCGCGTACTGCGGATAGAATTGCGCGCCCTGCCTAGATTGACAAGAGCTGTTCTATTCTCTGAGTGACCGGAGTAACAGGAGGTCCCGCAAGTCTTGCATTCGGAAAACCCTGGATCTGCAGGGGCCGGATCGCGGGCGGCCGCGTGTGTTTGGCGCAGATTCACTTCAAGCTGCATAATGTATGACTCGAGTTCTGCGGCAGCGCAGAACTAGGAAAGCCATCAGCAGAGGGGCCATGTATGCCGCAACCTCAAGCTGCGTGCTCCACTCTCGCAGGGTGCACTACCGCAGCCTATCTCGCTCTTATATCCAGCGTTCTATTTCTTGCCAGCGTGTCTCAGCCAGCGCAGTCCCAGACCTACAAAGTGATTCATAACTTCACGAATACGGGCAGCGGTGGGGCCACTCCTTATGGAGGGCCAGTCCTGGATCGATTGGGCAATCTTTATGGCACGACCTATCTTGGCGGGACCTACGGCAACGGAAGTGTATATAGGCTTTCACACCACGACTCCTCGTGGACGTACACATCGTTGTACAGCTTCAAAGCCGAACCAGACGGGTCGGGACCAGCTTTTGGTTCTCTGGCAATCGGGGCGGACCGCGCTCTGTTTGGAACCACCGAGGGCGGAGGATACTTCGGTACTTCCTTTGTCGTCTGCGCATGCCCGGGGCGAGAAGCGGTGATCCATAGCTTTGGCATGGGAACGGATGGTGCGCAACCAATTGGCGGGGTGGTGCTTGATTCGTTCGGCAATTTCTATGGGACCACCAGTCTGGGAGGCGCGTATGGGAATGGCACGGTGTTTGAAGAGAAGCGTTCGGGTCTGAAATGGACCGAGAGCGTGATCTACAGCTTCGCCGGCGGAAGCGATCCGATCAATCCAGCGGCTGGCGTAACCCTCGACTCGCAAGGCAATCTTTACGGTACCGCTTCGCTCGGGGGTGCCAACGGCTACGGCGCGGTCTACAAGGTATCGCACTCCAGTTCCGGTTGGGCAGAGACTGTCCTGTACAACTTTGAAGGTAAGAGTGACGGCCAGAATCCGGTTGGCGGCGTGGTCATAGACAAAGCAGGCAATCTCTACGGCACTACCTTCGACGGCGGGATGAATGGCGGTGGCACGGTCTACGAGTTGTCGCCTTCCAGCGGGACTTGGACCTTCACCGTCCTCTACAGCTTTACCGGTGGTTACGGAGGTCCGTATAACAAAGTTACCCTCGACGGAAAAGGAAACATCTACGGTTTCACCAATGGTGAGGGGGCCTTTGGCCTGGGCTCCGTGCTCAAACTGACGGCGAATAAAGGCGGCTGGACATATACCGACCTCTACGATTTCGTTGGCGGCGATGAGGGCGGCCAACCCTATGGGAGCGTGGCCGTCGATGAATCTGGAAATGTATTTGGCACCGCCGTTGTGGGTGGAATCGACAACCAAGGTGTCGTTTTTGAGATCACCCCGTAAAAAGGGATATGTCGCCACGGCCGGGCTCAGCACAAGAACCAGGATCGCCCAACGGAAATACTTACCCCCGAGAATCTGACTTCCACTTTTTCCTATCAACGGTATTTATTGTTTTGGAAACGCATCCAACAAATTAGCCTTCCGCTGTAACCTCAAGAAACACAAAGAAAATCGGATATTAAATCCCACAGAAACATTCAAAAAGACATAGTTCGCGTTCGAAAGCGCATCTATAATTCTGGAAGTCGTATTCGGCCATGGACTTAGCGGAACGGGAAAGGGATCAACGGTGGCAGCGAAGTTGCTGATTAACGATCGGGGGAAGACGCCGTCCATCCTCCCCACCCTACCCACATTGGGATCAGGGACGACGCCCAAATCCATGAATCGGGAAAGCCAAGCACGGTTTGTAGCGGTCCTGTTGTTCCTTCTGACCGTCGCCGCCGTGGTGTTTGCCGGGTTCAACTTCACGAAGGAAGGTCAATCGGCCGTTCCCGATGACGGAGTCTGGTGGGTGGAACAGAACGGCCATCTTGTGGCCGACCGCGTCGATAGTCATGGACAAGGCGCTCAGGCGGGCATCAAACCCAACGACGAATTGGTTGCGGTAAACGGGCAGGAGATTAAGAACACTCCGGGCTTGGAGAGGCAACTTTATGCGACGGGGCCTTGGCACAAGGCCTCGTACTCCCTGCTCCGCCAATCGGTGCTTCTGGACTCCAAGGTCTTGCTGGTCCCGGCAGACCGGTCGCTGAACAATTGGCTACGGCTGATTGCGCTCATTTATCTCGGAATTGGTCTTTACGTCCTGTTGCGGCGCTGGACGGCACCCGGTTCCACGCACTTCTACATCTTCTGCTTGGTCTCGTTCGTTGCGTACTCGTTCAAATATACGGGCAAGCTGAACGATTTCGACTGGACCATTTACTGGAGCAACATTGTCGCGTGGGTGTTGCAGCCGGCACTATTCCTGCATTTTGCTCTGACGTTTCCGGAGAAGCGGCAAACGATTCGTCAGCGTCCCTGGCTCCTGGCATTGGCATACGTGCCGGGTGCGCTACTGCTGGGACGGCACATCATCGCATTGCGACTGGCCCAGGCAAGTGGACAACTCCGCTGGGATATGGATCGTCAGGAGATAGCGTATGGGGCGGTGCTATTCCTTATCGCCGCCGGCGCCCTCACATATTCCTACCGGCGGGCCACGACCACGATCCTGCGTCAGCAGTTGAAGTGGGTCACTCGTGGCACGATTTTGGCGGTAGTTCCATACACGCTGTTTTATGTCGTGCCGTACATGATGGGAGCCCTGCCCGGAGTGGGCATGCGGCTCTCGGTTCTGTCTCTGGGATTGCTGCCACTCACATTCGGGTACGCCATCTTCCGCTACCGTCTGATGGATGTGGACCTGATCTTCAAGCGAGGCGTGGTTTATACGCTGGCGGCAGCCGCAGTAGTCGGGCTGTATTTCGGTCTCGTAGCTGGCGTGGCTACCTTGGTTCATTCGCGGCAGCCGGGAACTGGACCGATTGGATACATTCTGGCGATCGTAGTGACCGCCTTGCTGTTCGATCCGGTTCGCAAGTGGATTCAGGATCGCGTCGATCACCTGTTCTATCGCACGGTGTATGACTACCGGCGCACACTCGTGGAGTTCGGCCGCGAACTCAGCTCTGAGATGGACTTGGCGGCGATGCTCTCGTCGGTGGTGGACCGCCTTTCAAGGACGCTTGCAGTAGATCGAGTCGCGATCTTTCTGCGTGCCAGCGAAGAATCGGAGCAATTCATTCTGGCGAAATCTGTCGGCCTGAGCGTGGCGGGGAAGCTGGATCTCACCTTCTTGAACACGCCGCGGCCCGAGCCTGCTGGACATCTCTTCTTCGAAAACACACACCAGGTTCTCCGGGAAACATTGGCGTCGCAGGAAGCGATTGCCAGATTGGATCTGAACTACTACATCCCATGTCGGGCCCAGCAGAAGACTGTGGCAGTGGTTGGCCTCGGTAAGACCGACAAGGGAGACTATCTCTCGAGCGAAGATGTTGAGCTGCTGGAAACTCTGGGCGGCTATCTTGGGATCGCCATTCAAAATGGCCAGCTGTATGCGTCACTCCAGCAGAAGGTTGCCGAATACGAAAGGCTCAAGGACTTCAACGAGAACATCGTCGAATCGATCAACGTCGGCATTATGGCGCTCGATATGGAAGATCGCATCGAGAGCTGGAACGCCCAGATGGAAGTCATGTATGCGCTGCCACGTTGGCAGGTTCTGACGCAGGAATTGAAGAGCATCTTTCCTTCTGAATTTGTCGAAGAGTTCTACCGCGTGCGTCAGCACGGCGGCATCAATAATCTGTACAAATTTCGCCTGGCAACTCCGGCGGGTGAGACGCGAACGGTGAACGTGGCGATTGCACCGCTGGTCACCCGGAAATTCCAGGTGATCGGGCGACTGGTGATCATGGACGACATCACCGATCGTGTGGAACTGGAGAATCAGCTTTCGCAGGCCGACAAGCTGACCTCGATTGGACTGTTGGCAGCGGGGGTGGCGCACGAAGTAAACACGCCTCTGGCGGTCATCTCTTCGTACACGCAGATGCTCGCAAAGCAACTGCAAGGCGATCCGCAGAAATCGGGATTACTCGACAAGATCACACGGCAGACGTTCCGAGCATCAGAGATAGTAAACAATCTGCTGAATTTCTCGCGCACGAGTGGCACGGAGTTCGCCGATATCGATATCAACAAAGTCATCACCGACACGCTGGCGCTGCTCGAACATCAATTCAAGACAGCCAAGGTTCAGGTGCTGTCGGAGTTGTATCCACAGATTTCGCCGATTCAAGGAAATGCGGGAAGATTACAGCAGGTTTTCCTGAATCTTTTCCTGAATGCGAAGGACGCGATGCCGGGTGGCGGCCAATTGCGGGTGGCGACCAGCAACGGCGATCTTGTGAGTGTGAGGGTGAGCGATACAGGGTCAGGCATCGCCGCCGAGCACATTCAACGAATCTATGATCCGTTCTTCACGACCAAGGCGGTGCCCAGAGAGGGCCAAGGCCGCGGGACGGGCCTTGGACTTTCGGTCACCTACGGCATCATCCAGGAACACGCCGGGAAGATTCGGGTAGAAAGCGAGCCGGGCGTAGGCACGACATTCGCTCTCGATTTCCCGCTCAGCAGGAAGGCAGTTCATGTCTGAAGCAGCAGTCATTTCGCGAGGAACGTCGAATGGCAACCCGTCGCCGGCCGGGTCGGTGCTCATTGTCGATGATGAGGCGGAAATCCGGGAATCGTTGCAAACATTGTTGGAGATGGAAGGGTTCGAAGTCGAAACCGCGGTCAGCGGCGAAGAGGGTCTCGCCCAGATGGCTGATCGCCCATTCGATCTGGTGTTGCTCGATTTGACGCTGCCGGGCCGCAACGGAATGGAGATCCTTTCCGAGCTTCGCACACACGATCTGCGCCTGCCCGTCATCATGATCACGGCGTACGGCACAGTAGAGAACGCCGTACGGGCAATGCAGTCTGGAGCCGCCAACTTCGTCCAAAAGCCTTGGGACAATGAGAAACTGCTCGCCGACGTGCGGGCAGCTGTCGGATGGCGCCGCGCCGAAGAAGAAAACGTTCAGCTCAAGCGCGCGCTGAAGCAGCGCTACAACTTCGAAAACATTGTGGGCAAGAGCGAGCCCATGCTCAAGATTTTCGATCTGGTGGCGCAGGTGGCGAACAGCCGCTCGACCGTGCTTCTGCAGGGTGAGAGCGGTACCGGCAAAGAAGTAATTGCGAAGGCGATTCACCTGAATTCGCCGCGGCACGACAAGCCGTTTGTCCCGGTCAATACCGGTTCGATGCCCACGGATTTGCTCGAATCGACTCTGTTTGGGCACGTGAAAGGTGCATTCACCAGCGCCATCGCCTCGAAAAAAGGATTGTTTGAGGTTGCGGACAAGGGCACGCTCTTTCTCGACGAAATCGCGACCATGGGTTTGGAGACGCAAGCCAAGATTCTCCGTGTATTGCAGGACCGCCGATTTATGCATCTGGGCGGAATTCAGGAACTTCAGGTTGACGTTCGAATTATTGCCGCCACCAATATCGATTTGCGCCAGATGGTGCGCGAAGGACGCTTCCGTGAAGATTTGTTTTACCGTCTGAATGTGATTACGGTGGAACTGCCTCCACTACGGCAGCGGAAAGAAGACATCCCGTTACTGGTCGAGTTTTTCCTGAAAAAGTATGCGGAGGAGAATGGACGGCCTACGCCCAGGGTCACACCGGAAGCGCTGCGGCCTCTGATGGCCTACTCATGGCCCGGAAACGTGCGCGAATTGGAAAATGTGATCGAGCGCGCCGTCGTGCTTTCGTCGGGACCCGAGATCAATGTTGAACTGTTGCCGGACTCGCTCATCGGACGAGGCTCGTCCTTGACTCTCCATGACCCACCTACCGATGCGTCGCTGTTTGAAATCGTGGAGGACGTAGAGCGCCGCGTGATCACCGATATGCTGGAACGCTGCAATTGGAATCAGACTGAAGCCGCAGAGCGATTCCACGTGCCGCTCTCGACCCTCAACCAAAAGATCCGCCGTCTGAATATTGAGATTCGAAAAAAGGGCCGGGGATAAGAAGCAGACCTCGGACCTCGGACGTCAGTCCTCAAGCCTCTCTTCCAACACTCCGGTTTGTATCCAATGTGAAACACAAGCATTCGATCGAGGCACGGGCTAAAGTCTCGACACTTAGGTCTGAGCGTTAGACTGGCGGCGAAGCCCCGCGCCCTGATCTGTTATATTTCGATCAAGCCCTGCCTCCCGGACGTGTGGGGCTTTCGAACCGCATGGAACTCATCAGGCCTACGGAGTTTGCCAAGCAAAAAGTTTTGGCGGTTCAGGAATACACGGTCTTGGCCGCACAGTCAGTAGCCAACCTGTTTCGCAAGCCGCTTTATTTCGCGGACATGATGCAGCAGGCCGATTTAATCGGCGTGGGTTCCCTGCCGATTGTGGTGCTGACCGGATTCTTTACCGGCGGTGTTCTGGCGTTGCAAACGGCGAATACCCTGCAACGATTCGGATCGATCACCCTGATTGGCCAGCTGGTTTCGACCTCGATGGTGCGCGAACTCGGGCCCGTGCTGACCGGACTGATGGTGGCCGGAAGAAATTCTTCCGGCATGGCCAGCGAGTTGGGATCGATGGTCGTCACCGAGCAGATCGATGCCATGCGTGCGCTCGGCACCGATCCGATGAAGAAGCTGGTCACCCCGCGGGTCACGGCAACGGTGTTCATGCTGTTCTTCCTGAGCATCATCTCTGACCTGGTGGGACTGACGGGCGGACTGATGGTATCCAAGCTGTTCTTGAGTCTTGATGCACGCCAATATTGGAGCAATGCCTGGCAGGTTCTGGTGTTTCAGGACGTTTTCATGGGATTGATCAAGCCCACGCTTTTCGGCTTCATAATTGCGACCGTAGGCTGTTATTACGGCATGACCGCACGTGGGGGAACGCAGGGGGTGGGCCGCGCCACAACCCAGGCGGTGGTCGCCGCTTCCGTATTGATTCTTGTGACTGACTTTTTCGTAACCAAGCTATTGATTTCGATGCTTTCCTTCCATTAGCTATGTCTGCGTCCACCATGGAGCGCCCGGCCGAAGCTGTGCAACCGCCATCCGGCGCAGCGATTGTCTTTGAAGATGTATATCTTTCGTTCGAAGACAATGAAGTCTTGCGCGGCATTTCGTTCCGGCTGGCCTACGGCGAGACCAAAGCGCTGTTTGGGGTGGCTGGATCCGGGAAAAGCACAATCCTGAAACTCGCGCTGGGGCTATTGCCACCAGATTCAGGCCGCATCACCGTGCTGGGAAATGACGTCACCCAGATGAAGGAAGAGGATCTTTTCCCGATGCGCGCCCGTCTCGGTATGGTATTTCAGGAGAGCGCGCTGTTCGATTCACTCACGGTCCGGGAAAATGTGGCGTACCGTCTGATCGAAGAAAGCGGCGTTTATGGCGAGCAGATCGACCGGAAAGTGCGCGAGTCCCTTCGCTTTGTGGAGCTCGAACACACGCTGGATATGTTCCCATCAGAATTGTCGGGAGGGATGCGACGGCGCGTCGCGATCGCACGCGCCATCATCACGCAGCCGGAATTGTTGCTTTACGATTCGCCTACCGGCGGCCTGGATCCAGTAACGTCAAACACGATCGTTGAATTGATCATGAAGCAACGCGACGTTTACCGAACCAGTTCCCTGTTGGTAACGCATCGCCTACAGGACGCGTTCACGCTGGCAACACATGAGTTCGATCCAAAGACCAGCCAGACGCGTGCTCTGCCCAAAGGCCAGTATTGCAATGTTCCGATGAGCTTTATCGTTTTGCGCGATGGGAAAGTGATCTTCGATGGGGACATACGCCAACTGGCACATACGACAGACGAGTACATTCGGGAATATATCTCCTGACATATGCCTCTAAACCTGAACGAATCGCAAGTCGACCAAATTGCGAAGTGGGTCGCGGCCTATATCGCTGAGCAGCGAGATGCGTTTCGGAGCAAAGCTGAGCCGCTCACACCCGATTACAAAGAGGCACTCCAACCGTTCTTTCCTTCCGACGTGCTGTCGGCCGTCCGGGTCGTACGTGGGCGTGCGAGCGAACCGGCCTTCTATTCTCAATTGCGTTTGTTTGGAATTCGCAATGCGCCAGCATTTTCTGAGATGGCGGGCATCACTTTCCAGGATGTGATCGTGCATGGCGAACCGCTCTCTCGCGCCCTGCTCTTTCATGAACTGGTGCATGCCGTGCAATATAAGCACCTCGAATTGCCGGGGTTTGCGGAGCGCTATGTCCGCGGGTTTCTGAGCGGAGGTTCGTATGAGGAGATCCCACTGGAAAAACAAGCATACGAACTCGAAGCAAGGTTCGCAAAGTGTACTGACAGGACCTTTTCTGTCGAAGAAGATGTCTTGAACCGCATTTATCGGAATGGCCTGTGACCGACTCTGTCGAGCACGTCACTTCCCTGCCATCACTTTTTCTACGTCTTCTGGCTTTGATGGAAGTGCGGCACTGAGCTTGATCAACTTGCCATCGGCGTCGACGAGGTAATCGTCTTCGATGCGGACACCGATATTCTCCTCTGGAATGTAGATGCCGGGCTCAATCGTGAAGGTCATGCCCGGGCCAAGCGGAACTTTGTAATCCCCGGGATCGTGCACGTTGAGGCCGATGTAATGTCCTAGGCCATGGATGAAATATTGATCCAAGGGCTGTCCGTGCAGATCCTTGCCATGCGCCTTGATGTAGTCCTTAGCTACTTTGTTTAGAGAATTCTCACTGTCGCCGACCAGCATCGACTTGCCGGATTGAAAGGCCGCCATGGCAGCCTCTTGTGCTCCCCGAACGATTTCGTAAATTTCTTTTTGACGCGCAGTGAAGTGCCCGTTGACCGGCAGGGTGCGCGTGATGTCGGCGGCGTACATGGAATATTCGGCTGCCGCGTCGATGACGACCACGTCGCCTGCTTTCATCGTATTCGTGTTCTCGGAGTAATGAAGCACGGTGGAATTGTGTCCCGAGCCCACGATGGACGCATACGAAGGACGTTCGCACCCACGACGACCCCATTCGTATTCCATCAGCGCGGAAATTTCGTATTCCTTAACGTTGGGCTTGACCGCCTTCATAGCTGCCATGTGCGCGGTAACAGAGGCATCGACCGCCTTGCGAATGAGTGCGATCTCGCCAGCGTCTTTCACCGTGCGCTGAGCGGTGATCATTGTCTTCACATCCTGAAAGAAGACCATCGCCGTGCTGTGTTTCAGGAAGGCCAGCGCTTCTGCGCTGGGAGATGTTTCGCCGTTCGCTGCGAGCTCGGTATAGACGACTGGCCGGCCGATCGCCAGCAGTTTGGCGACCTCATCTGGCAACTTGCCCATTTCTTCGACGCGGTCAAATCCTGTGAGTTTTGTGGCCTGAGGATCGTCCGCGCCCAGCTGCGGTCCGGTGAATTTCTCAAGCCGCATGTTCCGAGGCGGAAGAAAAAGGATTTCAGTGTACGCACGGGCCGGAGTATCTCCCTGAGCCTCGGCTGCCGGGGCGACGAGCAGGGCGGCCCCGGGAACCGTGACGCCAGAGAGATAGTAGAAGTTATCGTCCTGGCGAAACGCGTATACCGAGCCCATCGGCTCGAGAGGGGCGACGAGCACGACCACTCCACCCGCTTTTTTTCCTAAAGCTTCGCGGCGAGCATGGTAATCAGCGCCGGACTGGCGGTCGAGAGCAGTTCCGGACGAGCAAAGAACAACAAGTACTGACAAGCACAACAATCTCTTTCGCATCGGCGATCCTTTGATTCTGGTCAGAATGATTCGACCGTTATTGTTTTATTTTGGCGCAGCCAGATTCTTCCCGGCTTGGATGAACGCATCGACGTTGCTCTTGTCGATCAGGGCCGAACCAGTGTCGACAAAACTCGGGATCGGCGCGTAGCTATCGGTGGACCAGTTTTGGTCCAGTGATGGCGGTTTGTGGTGGTAGAGGTTGTCGAGCATCTGCATCCCGACGAATGCCATGGTGTAGGGCTTTTGCGAGATGGTAGCGGCAATCACGCCCTTCTGAATCCAGTCCAGCGTTTCCTGATCGGTATCCATCGCAATAATAGGCTTTCCCGAGACGTGATAGCTGTTGAGAACGCCTGCTACTTCTTTCCCGGACTGTGCTTCGAGACATACAAAAGCGTCGACTTTGTCCCGTTCTTTGCCGATAATCTGGGTCGTCGTGTCGAAGGCGATGCGGGGATCACCCTGAATGTCAACGACGCGCGTTACCTTGATGTCTGGCGTTTTGCCTAAGGCATCTCTGTAGCCGCGCAAACGATCTTGTAGGTTAGCCTGATCGGGCATAGTAAAGACGACTACGTTGCCCTTGCCCTTTAATTCCTGTGCGAGCCGCTGACCTCCGGCGAAGCCGGCCTGATAATTGTTGGTCCCAATGAAGAAAAGGCGCTTGCTCGAGGGCGCATCGGAGTCGATGGTGATCACCGGTATTCCCGCAGCCACTGCTTTGTCGATGCTGTCCTTCAGAACACTGGGATCGGTTCCGGCCAGCAGAATACCGGTCGCTTTCTTCTGCACAGCCTGATCGAGTGCATCACGCTCGGCTTTCGGATCGTAGGTCTGCGGTCCGGTGAAATCAGAACGGACTTTGAATTGCGCGGCAGCGTTGGAGAAGCCGTTCCCTGCAGTCTTCCAGTAAGGCACCTGCAGATTCGCAGCTACAAAAACGAAATATTCGTCGGAGTCGTGAGCACTGCCACAACTGAGAAGAACGAAAACGAAGGTGACAGCTACAGCGGATTGGAGAATTCTATGCAGGCGGAGCATCGCATCCTCCTACTTCAACGTTCGATTTGCGTGAGATTTCTGGAGCGACTGGATTGTACCCGACCGGTCAAATGCAGGCCAAGCAAGACGGGTGTTGGATGGGAAAATCTCATGCTAGACGCCGACGGGAAATGGCTTCGTGTGCGAAGTGGCTCGTGCCGATGCTCCCGTAAACCGGCCCTGTAGTAGAGACATCAGGCCGGTATACCAGTATCCGACGACAAACAACATCAGAAACGGCACAGTGATGTAGTTTTCGTTTTCTACGGCGTAGTAAATGGTAAGCGCAAAGTAGGAGCCGACCAGAAGTTCGATCCAGGGAACCCATCCCAGCCGTTTGCGGTACTTGGTTGCGCCGATCTTATCCTGCTTCGAAACCACACTATATTTTGGCGTACGGGCAAATGCGGTTTGCTTGCCGATGAGAGCCTCGATGACAGCCTTGGTGTTGGTGATGCTCAATCCGATGCCCAAGGCCATGAGAAATGGCAGGTAGAGCAGTGCGCGCGGCCAGCTTCGCGGGAAAAGCTCGCGCTGCGAAACCAGATAGAAGCTCGAAATCGAAAAGGTCGATGCCATGAACAGCGGCAGGTCGATGTAGAGCATCTGAAACCAGCCCTGATAGAAGCGAATGATCATGGCAGGTAGCAAAAGCACAGAAAGCATGATCATCAGGGGATAGCTGATGTTTGCCGTTAGGTGATACCACGCTTCGATCTTGGTGTGGAGCGAGGCATCGCTGCGCAAAACTCTGGGCAGGATTTTCTTTCCGGTTTGCATCAGTCCCTTAGCCCAGCGGGCCTGTTGCGTCTTGAAAGCCGTCATCTCGATGGGCAACTCTGCGGGGCACTCGACATCCTGCAGATAAACAAACTTCCAGCCCTTGAGTTGGGCACGATAGGACAGGTCGGTGTCTTCGGTGAGCGTATCGTGCTGCCAGCCGCCGGCCTCATCAATGGCACGGCGGCGCCACATGCCCGCGGTGCCATTGAAGTTGAAGAATAGTCCGGTGCGGGCGCGTCCGCAGTGCTCGAGAACGAAATGACCGTCGAGCAAAATAGCTTCGACTTCCGTCAGGAACGAGTAATGGCGATTGAGGTGAGTCCAGCGGGTTTGCACCATACCGATCTGCGGATCGGCGAAGTGATGGATGGTGCGCAGCAAAAAATCTTCCGGTGGAGTGAAGTCGGCGTCAAAGATGGCAACGAATTCGCCTTTTGCCGCCTCCAGGCCGGCTGCGAGCGCGCCAGCTTTAAAACCGTGACGGTTTGTGCGGTGATGATAGGCGATCGGATTGCCGAGCGCCGCGTAGCGTTCGACCAGAGCGCGAGCCACATCGACTGTCTCGTCTGTGGAGTCGTCCAGAACCTGGATGTCAAGTCTCTCGCGAGGATAATCCAGCTTGCAGACCGCATCCAGCAATCGCTCAACGACATACTGCTCGTTGAAGATCGGCAATTGCACGGTGATGCGCGGCAGTTCCTCGAAATGCCCAGCCGGTTCCGTGGTGCGATTCTTCTGGTGCTTGTAATAAAGGTAAACCAGAACGTAGCGATGCGCCCCGTAGCCGGCGAGCAGAATCAGGACAATGAAATACGGAACCAGTAGCGCAATGTCGAATGCGTTCGCGTGATATAGGCCGCGGAACGTCGTATCCAGAAAATGCTGGCGGATGTAGGGCCCAATCCCTTTGGGCCCGGTGAACGATGCGAAACACGAAGTGAAAATAAGATCAGCGATCAAATGAGAAGTCCGGTCAAACCAACATTTTACCGGATTTCGGCGTTTCTACATCGCAGGCTGCCTCAGCAAACCAAACCCCAGCGTCAATACGACCGCGGCGAGGAACGGCATGCCGAGGTAAATCAGCGAGATAAATCCGTTGGGTCGACTCGCCGCGGGGGAAACCATAGAAAAAAGAATCTCACAGGAATCAGAATGGCGGCAATCGGAACGCCGATTCGCGCGCCAGCCGGAGCCATGGCGTGGGAAGCAGAGCCCAGTCCGCCAGTATCTGGCACCCCAGCGACAAAGTGACTTTAGTTCTATCGCGCACAATGAAGGTATCCACCGGGCAGGTGATCCAGGGAATGAAACCTGCGCACCACTATCCGGAATCACTTTCATAAGTGAATTTTCGGCGCTAAGATTCATATTCGAAGCTCGAAGGGGTATGGAGAACAGCAAGCCCGAAAAGCACATCGTCAGCGTTTCCGCTGTCATTCCTGCTCGACGCGAACGCGTCTATGCGCTGATCTCAAATTATCGCGACGGCCACCCGCGCATCCTTCCGAAGCAGTTCACCAGCCTGATTGTCGAGGAGGGCGGTCTCGGAGCCGGCACAGTGATTCGTTTTCAGCTGAGCGTATTCGGCAGGAAGCAAACCTTTCGCGCAGCGATAACCGAACCAGAACCGGGTCGGGTGCTTGTCGAGACGAACCTCGATTCTAACGGCGCCGTCACCACCTTCACCGTAAACCCAGGCACAGCCCCCGCTGATTCCCACGTCACGATCGCGACCGAACTTCCCGTGCGTAGCGGCTTCCTCGGCCGTATGGAGCGAACACTGAGCACGCTGCTGCTACGCCCCATGTACATCAAAGAATTAGAGAATCTGGCCCGCGTCGCCACCGGGCCATTCGGCGCTTAGGACTTCGGCTCGGCGGTCGCGTTCCCCATATCAAGAACGACTTTCCAGCTTCCGTCTTTCTGTCGTTTCCAGATGCTCGTATATTTTCCGTGTTCCACGTGCTCCCTGCCGTCTTTGTCCTTCGATCTGAACTCGAAGCTTCCGTAGGTGTACCCGAGATCACCCGACGACGAAATGTCCGCACCTACAGGCATCCAGGTCAGAAGATTATTCTTATCGTCGAGAAATCCCATCGTCTTCCCGATGTTCGCCTTCCCTTGTATAAGCGGCGCGCCGTTCGGAACTTCGACGGCATTCTCGGCGTAGTAAGACATGTACCCGGCCGAGCCTTTCTCGGCGGCGGCCTTCATAAATTCCCCCTCAAGCTGCTTCAGGATTTCAGGTGTCCCCTTACCCGAAGCTGAGACCTTCGGTCCGGAATCAGGCAGCAAGATCGTGGCAACCAGGAATGCAACCACCAAAATCGGCAACAATGATTTCATGAAGCCCTCCGCAGAATTCCGCGGCCATTCTACGCTTCGGGCAAAAGCAGAGGTAACTACGTTCATAGCGCGAAGATAAGCGAAGGGGTTGCAGTTTCCCTTCGTGTAACTTCGTGTCCTTTGTGGTTCTAGGTTCTAGGGCTTTGCTACACTAGCGCCCATCTCATGAAACGCCTTCTTCTGCTTCCTCCAGTCGTTCTGTCGCTCGTGCTTGCGTCCGCGGCGCAGACAGCGACCGCGCCCGACATGGCCACAGCCCAGGAAAAACATCTCCACAACGTGCATCAACTCACGTTCGGAGGATCGAACGCCGAAGCATACTTCTCTGCTGACGGCAAGAAGTTGATCTTCCAATCCACCCATGGCGATGTGAAGTGCGACCAGATCTTCATCATGAACATCGACGGCACCGACCAGCACATGGTCTCGACCGGCAAAGGACGCACCACCTGCAGCTACTTCTATCCCAACGGGAAAAAGATTCTCTACGCCTCGACTCACCTTGCGAGTCCCGAGTGTCCGCCGAAACCAGACTATTCCAAGGGTTATGTCTGGGGAGTTTATGCCGGATACGACATCTTCACCGCGAATCCGGACGGTTCCGACCTGAAACAACTCACCAATACGCCGGGCTACGACGCCGAAGCCACCATCTCACTCGACGGCAAAAAGATCACCTTCACCTCCGTACGTAACGGCGATCTCGACATCTACACGATGAACGCCGATGGCAAAAACGTAAACCAGCTCACGCACGAACTCGGATACGACGGAGGTCCAACCTTCTCACCCGATGGCAAATGGATCGTCTATCGCGCCTATCATCCGCAGACCGAAAAAGACATCGACGACTACAAGCAATTGCTCGCCCAGAATCTGATCCGTCCCACTTCTCTTGAAATCTGGCTGATGAAATCTGACGGCAGCGACAAGAAGCAGATCACAAACCTCGGCGCCGCCAGCTTCGGCCCCGCATTCACGGCCGATGGAAAGAGAATCATTTTCTCGTCGAACTACGATCCGGTAACGCATGCCACCGGCGGCGAAGGCAATTTTGAACTGTGGACAATGAATCCGGACGGCACCGGCCTTGAGCGCATCACCTACAGCGACGGCTTCGATGGATTCCCGATGTTCTCACCTGACGGGAAGAAGCTTGTGTGGGCCTCCAACCGCAACGGCAAAGCCCCGCACGAGACCAACATTTTTATAGCGGACTGGGTCCCGTAGCTACCTATGCCAATTGTCATCCTGAGCGAAGCGGCAAGCGCCAAAGAGCTTGCTGCGCAGTCGAAGGATCCCTATAGCCGCTTCGCTGAGGCTCACGCAGGACCTTCTATTTAGCGGGTTGCGCCTTTGTCTGCTTTCGCCTTCTTCACCGCGATAGTCCTGTCGACCCACTCGTCGGCAGTCTTCAAATCATTCTCTCGTGATACCAGATCGTCACATTCCAGATCAGCCCTCTCGCGATACATCAGATTCATATACGCCATGGCGTCGTCGTAATCCGGTCGCAGTTCGATGGCCTTATTCAGATTGTCGATCCCATCCTCGATTAACGATGAGTTGTTTGTCTTTAGCTGGTCGCATACTGTCTTCTGGCCCCGCTTGTTCGCATCGAGGTTCTCCCCGGGTGCTATTTTGAGCTTGGCCCGTGCTTCCATTCGCTTGCTGTAGCAGGCTGTCCAGTCAATCACACCCAATGAATAGTAGTTCTCCGGATCTTGAGGATCGAGAGAGGAGGCCTTTTGGTAGTAAGTCCTCGAGTCCTCAAAGTTCTTCATGTACAGGTAAAGATAGGCAATACCCTTGGTGCTGTCGATCTTTGAGGTGGTGTCTGCATCGGAATTCAGCACCCACTGGTACTGCTCGATAGCCTGCGTTGCCGATCGGAAGTTGTCCGGTATATCGACGCCAGGGATGTACTGGTTGACGAGCACTGTTGCCAGATAAAGATGGGCAGCGGTCTGGCTGGGGTCGAGTTCGCTCGCCGTCCGAAAATGCGTTTCAGCCTCTTCGTAGCGAGAATTCTTGTAGGCATCGACCCCCAATTGCAGTTCGCTATCGTAGGAACGCGAGCTAGACTGCGCATGCGCTGCCAGGAGTGAAAGGAGAAGACCAACACCAAGAGCCCAATGTCGCTTCGACCTCATGAAGAACCTCCAACCTATCTCAACCCGAGCAAGATTCTGCACTTTGCGCTGTTTGATTGGACACCAGCGGCGGCAAGTTTGGCTATGTCGATCTCAGGCTTACGCGGATCGGCAGGGTTACAGCGTGGGTTGACGCAATCCGGTTTCACGCTTATTGACGGGTTTTGAGTGAAATAGAGATGTTCCGCCAATCTGCCTCAGCGGCGCTCGCTACACTGTCATCCCTTCGCGAAAAAACCGTGAAAAGAGAACGAGAAGGAAGGGGTATCCACGCAGAGTGTGGGGTTTCTGCGCTCGTTCATGCAACTCTTGGCGCGACTGCCTCTGGTTTTCCTGGCAAGAGCACTAACAGGACGGCTCCGATCACAAGGAATATAATCACATCAGTAAAGTTCCTACGGACGCCGTGATTCCAGGCTTCCACGGTTTGAATAGCCATCACCGTGCCATGGGAGATGTGCCACCACGCCGCTAGAGCAATCATCGAGCGATGCTCAGATGGTCTCCTTGCGGCCATGAGCAGAAAGACCCCGACCGGAATAAAAAAGCTCAGAAACATCGGTTCGGTCTCATTCTTCTGCACCAAAAGCCAGCTGGAATGCCGCAGGTCCGTATATAGAGGATAAATTGTCGCCAGATTAATCAGCCCCACGATCACCAGGACGATCTGGGTTAGACGTTCTTTTTTCATATTGACCTCATTTCGGCCAATTTCGTTGCGAGCGCAGGTGAACTAGGTTTAGTCGGCTCCTCGATGGTATTCCAGATCACTGTCATTTTCACAACTAACATAATCACACCTGAAGCTGGCGGGCCATCATTCCTCATCGGCACGCTTCTTCGCCTCTCGTCTTAATCCCTGAGCGCTCTCATGAGAGGCATCTCGCAGAGCGCGGGCCGCCAGCCACACCACGCAAGCAATCATCCCGCACCACCCCAGCACGCGCACGACAGTCGCGATCTTCGTGTCGTAGTCGAGAACTCCCAGTTTCGAGAAGATCGCGTGAAAATCGTGCTCCACAAAATCCGGATCGCCCGTCGTCACCAGCGGCAACTCCTGCGCCCGCGCATCAGCCATGTACGTTGCGGTGTACAGCCAATTCTCAAAGAAGAAAAACAGGCAAAAGACGAAACCGGCCGTTTGTCGCTCCTTGAAGAAGTACGCCGCCAATAGAAATGGCACCAGCCACTGCAGCAGCGTCCCGCCCCAAAGTCCAAGCGTTGGACCGAACCAACCAACCAGGTTGTGTCCCCCCTCGTGCACCACCAGGTTGGCGCTATCGATGAACAGAAATCCGCCGTGTGCCCAGAAGGCATACGCCAGAAATCCCACATAAAAGACAAACCATCCCATCACCGCAGGACGCGAAACCGCTTTCCACGGCTCTTGCAATATCGATTCGAGATATTCGAGCATCGCTATGTCGAGAATTGTATGGAACACGGCGCCCGCGAGGCACATTACGACCGTTTCTTCCCATCGCGCTGAGCCAATTTTCTTGCTAAAGTGTTGTGTCATCCTCGCCACTTTGCAATCGACTGGTAGCGGCATAGCAACAGCCGTTCTACGAGAAACTTGGAATTCTTATGAAACTGCGGCAATGGCTTACCGCAATCGTGTTGCTCGTTCTGACGGCCGCGGCCGTCCTCGGGTTGCTATGGACGCGCGAGTTGCCATCCCAGAACGACGAAACCTCCGCTACTCCCACCAAACGGCTCCTGGGGCGGAAGACGCCCGTGGCGAAGACGCCTCTGGTCGACCAGCGTCCGCTGCAAACCGCGCAGCGCATGGCGGCCATGGCCGGAACTCAGGAAGAACAGGCACTGGCGCATGCTGCAGAAAAAACCGGGGACCACGAAGTCGACCTCACATTTTTCGATAGGCTTCGCGAAGCGCAGTTAAACCCTCCGGCGTTGTCGCCAGAAGCGAAGGAAATCCTTGGCCGGAAGAACAAGGCACAGCAGGCCCTCAAAGAAGATCAAGACAACATCACCGTTTTAACCCGGAAGCTCGCCGCCGCTCCCGAATCGCAGAAAGACAATCTGCAGGACCAGATCGACGTTGCCAAGGCGCAGATGGAGCTCGATCAGGATGAGTTCGACGACGCCAGCGAAGACCTGGAGCAGGCTGGCGGAGATCCTCAAGCCAAAATCAAGCGGATTCAGGAACAGCACGAGGCCACCGGACACAACGCCGCTCCTGCCGGCTCTGCCGTGAATCCTCATGAGCAGGACTATCAGGGACGTACGCTCTGGAGCGTCTTTCAGGCTTGGCAGGCTCTGCGCGAAAAGAAATCCCTGCTGCAGCAGGCGCTAAGCGAAGCCACGCAAAAGGAACAATATCTCGTTCTCAAGCGCGCCGAACTCGAGAAGCAGGTCGAGAAGGACAAAGAGGCGCGTGAGACCGCGAAACAACAGGCCAAGGGATTTTCCAAGGGAAACACTGCGGCACGCCGCGAAGATTCACAGGCCGGCGCTACCGCTGCACTCGGCGCGCTTAAGCAGTACACCCTCGATCAGAAGAACCTCGCCGACCGTGGCCGCCGCATCCAGGACGAGCAGGAACTGAGTGACATCTACACCAGTTGGATCGCGCTCGTCGATGCGCGCGGGCGCGTCGCCCTCCATCACCTCATTGAAACGCTGCTCTGGATTATTCTGGTTCTGCTTGCCGTCTACATCGCGGCCCGTTTGATCGACCATCTGTTCACCGGCATGTCTGCCGAGAACAAGCGTATCGACACGCTCCGCGCGGTCGTGAAGTTCGCCACGCAAGCGGTCGGCGCACTTGTGATCCTGTTCATTATCTTCGGCATGCCTACACAGACGACAACGGTTCTCGGACTCGCAGGCGCAGGTCTTACGGTAGCCATGAAAGATTTCATCGTGGCTTTCTTCGGCTGGTTCGTTCTCATGGGACGCAATGGCATCCGCGTCGGTGACTGGGTTGAGATCAACGGCGTAAGCGGCGAAGTCGTCGAAGTCGGTCTGCTCAAGACCGTTTTGCTCGAAACCGGCAACTGGACCGATTCCAGCCATCCTACCGGCCGCCGCGTCTCCTTCGTTAACAGCTTTGCCGTAGAAGGACACTTCTTCAACTTTACAACCTCCGGCCAGTGGATGTGGGACGAACTCAAAGTGCTCATCCCCGGAAGTCAAGATCCTTATCCGGTGATCGATGGAATCCAAAAACTGGTCGAGCAGGAAACAGCCGCCAACGCCGGCAAAGCCGAGGCCGAATGGCAGGAAACGACTTCGAAATACCGTGCTAAAGCGCTGAAGGCAGTGCCTGGCGTCAATGTGCAGCCGACCGGATCCGGCGTGGAGGTTCGGGTTCGCTACATCACTCGCGCCTACGAACGCCACGAGACGCGCCGCAGGCTCTATGACGCTTTAATTGAGTTGATGCACGGCAAGCGCGAAGCGGTCCGGGCGTAAAACCGTGAAGCCCCAGTCTCAAGCCAGCCTCTCGCCAGGCAGCGATCTCGGCACGCTCATCGTCACCGGCGCCAGCCGCGGAATCGGAGTTGCCATCGCTCGCCTCGCAGCCGAGCGCGGTTACGCGGTGGCCGTGAACTACTGCAGCGGTGAGGCCGAGGCGAGAAAGATCGCCTCAGAAATCAGTGAACATGGTGGCCGCGCTCTCGCGCTTCACGCGGACGTGGGAGACGAAAAACAAATCATTCGTCTCTTCCAAACCGCCGAGCGCGAGCTCGGTCCCATCAAAGCCCTGGTGAACAATGCGGGAATCACCGGAGGCTTCGCCCGCGTTGAAGACGTCACGCCTGAGGCCATCAACAAGACCTTCGCGGTAAATGTCACTGGAGCAATGCTCTGCGCCCGCGAAGCCGTGCGTCGCATGTCGACTCGCCGCGGTGGCACCGGCGGCGCGATCGTCAACATCTCTTCTCTCGCCGCCCACACCGGTTCCGCTGGTGAATGGGTCCATTACGCCGCTTCGAAGGGCGCTATCGATACCTTCACCATTGGATTAGCACGCGAGGTAGCAACGGAAGGTATCCGCGTGAATGCTGTCGCTCCCGGTCTGACCGATACCGAACTCCACGCTGCCAACGGCGAACCTGGACGCCTTCAGCGCCTGATGCCAACGATCCCCATGGGGAGAGCCGGCACGCCCGAAGAAATCGCCGAAGGCGTGTTGTGGTTGCTCTCGCCAGCTGCCTCCTACACCACGGGTGCGATTCTCGCGATTGGTGGGGGAAGATAAATGCGAGCAAAGAGGCAGGAGGTCGGAATGACAACCCGAATTTTGTCATGCTGAGCGAAGAATTGAATACAGCGAAGCGACCTTCACTTTGCAGTCGAAGCATCCCTGCTCATACCGCACTGCCTGAGGTAGCGATTCCTGGGCTTCGCTCGGAATGAAAACCCGAGTCTATCCCTAATCCTCGTCACTCTTCCGCAGCAGCCTCTTGACACTCTCCGGTAGCTTGGACGCATGCAAAATATCCCGTAACTGCCGCGGCGGAATCCGTCTTGCAAATTCAATCGCCTTTGCTACTGGAGTATGCGCGTTCCGCAGCAGGGCGACACGGACCTCAATCCGTGTTGACCACTTCGCATCATGGCTCACCGCTTCCACAAAGGCTCGGGAGGCTCCTGTCCGCTGCAGCGCTTTCACCACGCCCGCCTCTGTGAGCCGCGGATTCTCCAGCGCCGTTTGCCATACCCGTGCCTCTTTATCGAGGAGGAGTCCGCCAGCAACTAGCGACGAAGACCGTCGCGCTAGCGAAATTCGTTCGCCCAGTGTGATCGAAGTCAGCCGGCCCAGCAACAATTCGTCCGCTACACGCTTCAGGTCTGCAGGCGCGACCGGCATCAGCGCAAACTGCATGAGCTCAAATGTGTACAGTTCGCGAATCAGGCGAAGCGCGATCCGCCTCGGTGTGCGCATATGCGCGGCCATACCCAGGCGTACTTTGCGCGACTTCATGACGGCCGCATCATGACTGATTCCTTCGATCGCCTCTTTCGTGATCTCGGGATCTTTCAACCTCGCCAGCGCCAGATCTTCGCTAAGCATCGCAACGCCAGATGGCTGACCGGCCGAATCGCCGACCGGAAGAGGCTGCTGATCTAATCTGGAGTTTTCGTGCTTCGACGACTCTTCCATGACTAAGCGACCGGTTTCCCCCGTGATCCTCTGTGTTCCCTGTGGTGATCCTGCTAAACCGCCGCCGCCCGCCGCGCCATTCGCAGCGCGCCCTCGATAGGATCGACCACCGCTGCCTGCACCTGCGCTCGCGGATCGATTTTCCGCAACTCATTGTAGAAAACCTGTCGCACCAATTCCGCGTGACGAAAGACACCGCCCGTCATGGCCACCGGAACAACCGGCTCGTCTTTACTGAATAACTTCCCCATCACGACTTCGGCGAGTCGCGCCAGTTCCCTGCCCGCATCTCTCAGGACACTTCGCGCAATCTCATCCTTGCTCGTCACAACCGCCGGGAGCAGCTTCGCAAAATCCGGCGGCGGGACCGAGTTCCCCGCACGCGCCAGGTCCAGAAACGAAACCACCCCCCACGCCTTGAACAAACCCTGCACCAGGGATGTTCGAATGAACCCAGCGGGGTCGTCGCCCCGCTCGCTCTCCTGCAAAGCGGCCCGCACCGCTTCCCTGCCGATCCAGTGCGCCGAACCTTCATCCCCGATCGCGAATCCCCAACCGCCAGCGCGTAGCGTCTGTCCCCATTGATTGCGCCCGTACGCAAACGAGCCAGTCCCCGCATTCACCACCACGCCCGGCCCCGTGTCAAATGCGGCCTCCAGGGCGGTCTGCATATCGCCTACCACATCGATTGGCGTCGAAAGGATTTCCGCTAGAATCCGTCTCACTATCTCCGCCAACTCTGGACGTCCCGCACCCGACCCACCAATACAAGTTCGCGCCACTTCCGCAGCAGTAATCCCGGCTGCCGTACACGCCTGACGAACCGCGCCCTGCAACGACTGGCGAGTTTGCGCCTCTCCGACTCGAACAATATTGCTGGGACCTGCCGTCGCGCTCGCCACCAGGCGCGTCTCATCTCCCACTGCACAAGTCGTCTTCGTCCCGCCGCCATCAATCCCAAGGTAGTAGGGCATCGGCTATTTTTAACACACAGGGTCGGTTCTCATTTTCACAGCCGTGGCGGTGAACCGTCACGATCAACCCGACCATAGTCTTTCACTCGCACAAATTCCTCATTCCCCTGATAATTGTCACTTCGCATCCGCCAGTGGATTGTTCATGGGTGCGACGTCTGATACTTCTCAATGGGCCTGAACAAACCTGATTTCACCATCATCGCGCTCTACCTGGCTGGAATCACGCTGTTCGGCCTCCGCTTCCGTAAGAAACAGCGAAGCCTTCGCGACTACTTCCTTGCCGGTCGCGACATCCCCTGGTGGGCCATCGCCCTTTCCATAGTCGCCGCCGAGACCAGCACCCTCACCATCATCAGCATTCCCGGCCTCGCCTACGACTCCAATCTCACATTCCTGCAAGTGATTTTGGGATACCTCCTCGGCCGTATCGTCATCAGCTTTCTGCTCCTTCCCCACTATTTTCGCGGCGATCTCTACACCGCTTATCAATTGATCGAGCGCCGCTTCGGACGCACACTCCGCTCATTCACCGCGGGGCTGTTTTTGCTGACGCGAGCCGCAGCGGAGGGCGTACGTGTCTACGCAGTTTCTATCGTCGTATCGATCGCTCTGGGCACTGGTGAGATTGCGTCCATCGCCATCATCACGACATTGACACTCATCTATACGTTTGAGGGCGGTCTCGCGGCAGTCATCTGGACCGATGTCGTCCAGACCGGAATCTACGTCGGAGGAACCCTCGTCGGTCTCGTCACCATACTTCATCTCGTCCCAGGCGGATGGTCTGCGATCCATGCCGCGGCTGCAGCGGCGGGCAAGTTCCAGGTCTTTAACTTCAGCACCAGCCTTTCTGTGCCCTACACTTTCTGGGCCGGAGTCATCGGCGGAACATTTTTCACCACAGCAAGTCACGGCACCGACCAGCTCATTGTCCAGCGATTGCTCGCCGCGCGTGGAGAAAAGCAGTCTGCAACTGCTCTCATCTCCAGCGGCTTCGCAATCCTCTTCCAGTTCGCGCTTTTCCTGATCGTTGGGGTCATGCTCTGGGCCTATTACCGCGTGCCCTCATCCGTATTTGGAAGGCCGGACCGTATCTATCCGACTTTCATCGTGACCAGAATGCCTCACGGCATCTCCGGCCTGCTCGTTGCCGCGATTCTCGCCGCGGCCATGTCGAACCTCAGCGCCGCCCTCAATTCCCTCTCCTCGAGCGCAATCATGGATTTCTACGCCAGATTCCGCCCCGAAGCCGACGAGCGAAAAAAGATGCTTTTTTCGCGTATCGCGACTTTCCTGTGGGCCATTGTGCTCTTTGCCCTCGCGATCATCGCCCTGCATAAGGCTGGTCGCGTGGTGGAAGTCGGCCTCCAGATCGCTTCCATCGCTTACGGCGCCCTTTTGGGTGCTTTCCTTCTCGGGGTGCTCACGAAACGTGCCAATCAATTCGGCACGATGATCGGTATGTTCTGCGGATTCTCCGTCGAGCTTTATCTCTGGCTCGAAACTCACGTGCCCTGGACTTGGTGGGTCATGATTGGCACGATTGTGACCTTCACAATCGGGTGGATGGAAAGCTTATTCGTCGACCGAACGGCAGACGAAGCATCCCCATCCAAATAGACCGGATCCCAGCTCTCCAAGCATCGGTTCGTATCAACCGGGGCATGTCTTATGCATGCGCTGTAGAAACCGGGGATCGCATCAGGGCCGCCTTCACGTATCTCCACGCAAGCGGTTCGTATCAGGGCATCCCTTCAGGCATGCCGTCACTTGCGTTCCAATGAAAAACCGGCTTTAGCCGCTGCTGTCCGCAACGACGAAAGCCGGATGCGCTCTCTAAGAAATTAGCCGTCTACGCTGTCCGCTTCATCGGACGATCCGACTTCATATAATCAGCGCTGGCTTCGCCAGTCGAAGAAACATCCTCCGCTCCCGTTTGCTCCAGGATCTGTTTGGCCCGCTTGGTCCAACTGGAGTCGTCGCAATGCACGGAAAGCAGGATGCCACCTTCTTTTACCCTGCCCTCGTAGCGCTTCGCTTCATACTCAGGAATTCCCATCCCGATGAGTGCGCCTGTTAAACCACCGATTGCACCGCCAGCGCCAACTCCGGCCAGCGCAGCCATGATCGGACCAGCAGCAATGAACGGTCCCAATCCCGGGATTGCCAGCGCCCCAATTCCTACCAACCATCCCAGACCGCCGCCGATGATCGCACCTGATGCCGCGCCCGTCGTCGCTCCTTCCGGAGCCTTCGTATTTTTCTCGTGCGCAAAATCCTTCGTGCCCTGGTTCTCGGGGAACAGAACCGATATGTCTGTATTGCGGAACTCTTCTCTGCGCAGAGTGTCGACTGCACTCTCCGCACTCAAACGATCCCGATAAATCCCGAATACTGCCGTATTTTTACCTGCCATGAGTCATTCCTCCTTGGATAAACTGTTTTACTGGTTGGCTGAAGGTTTGCTGCCCCTCTCGCCCTTCACTTCAAGCTCGCTGTGGATTTTGTCCGCTCCTCCCGCAGCCTGCGCGGCTTTTGCTCAATCGCCGTTTTCTCTTCTTCGCTCTTGACCGGTCCTTTGAGCGTGACCATTCCATTCTGCGCAATGATCTTCACGTTATGCGCATACGTGGAGAGCGATTTGTCCTGCACCAGTGCCCGCCTCACTTGTCTTGTTAGCTCACGGTCCGATGTGTTTTCTTTCTGCTGATCGGCAGTCGGCTCTGCACCGTTGCGGTCACCCTGGTTCATCTTTGTGTTGTCCGGCGCCGTTCCCTGCGGCATGGATTGGTCTTGCGCCCACGCTGCAAGGCTGAAAAACAGCGTTCCTGCCAACATCATTTTCAAAACGCTTTTGTTCATGGTTCCCCTTCTTCAATAGACATCGCGCCTGATAAATTGCACTCGTCCCATTCGGTTAAGGATGGGATTACCGCAGACTAGTCCCCTGCTTTCTGCACCAACATCAAGCGAAAACGGTAACTGCAACGAGTGGCGAGGGTAGAGAGCCCAGCATTTCCAAGCTATTCATTCTGGGACACTTTCCCGAAAAAGCGCACCTTCGGTTACCTAAGGTCAAGCTCCGTGGACACGTTTACCCCTTGTCCTCTCTCCCGTATTTTTAAATCTCCAAGCTCCCGGTAACTCCCCTACTGGGTCCCAATGGAAGGAAATTGCATGGCATCAGCTTACGGCGGATTTCAGCTCGGGCTACTGCCCGAACGAAAGCTCAATAAGAAAGCGATCGCGACCGCCTACGGCATTGTTGCGCTCGTACTCCTCATCGTTATTAATGTCTCGGTCTTCATGCCCGAGAAGCTGACGCTAGCGCAGTATCACGTGACTGAAATTATCCCTATGCCTGCTCTCCGGCCGGAGCCAGCGCCGGAGCCTATCAAGCCCCAAGTTCATGCCAAGCTGCTCCCCGCTGTAAAGATGCCGGTGCTGGAGCAGCCCAGACTGATCGTTCCGCGCGAACTGCATCGTGAGGCCCCTCAGCCGGTCGAGGCGCCCAAAGTTGTCGTGAACCAATTCACGCCTCCGCAGATCAAAATTGCTGGCGGAGCCCGCCCGCAACTCGTCCACACCGGAGATTTCACACCGACGGGAAGCTCGCAGACTCCGACCGTGAATGCTCCGATCGAGCAGGTGCAAACCGGAGGCTTTGGCGATCCTAACGGTTTGAAGGGCACCGGCAAACAAGGCGCGAAGCTCTACGCCGCATCCATGGGGTCGTTTGACATGCCTGCCGGCCCCGGACAGGGCAACGGCTCCGGCGGAGCCAAAGGAATTAAAGGAACGGTCGCCAGCGCCGATTTCGGCAGCGGGGTTGCGACTCCCGGAAAAGGCGATGGTCGCAGCAACGGCCAGGGCATCGCCACCGGCGGCTTCGGATCGCAACAGGTCGTGCATCAAGGTCCCAAGATTGCTCAAGCCGATTCTGGCCCGGCCACGACTCCAGTCGAAATCACCTTCAAGCCCAATCCGATTTATACGCAGGAAGCGCGCGACATGAAGCTCGAAGGCGAGGTTCTGCTTGAGGTCAGTTTCTCGGCAAACGGCACGCTCCACGTGAATAAGGTCGTGCGCGGTCTCGGCCACGGCCTCGATGAAGCAGCAATGGCCGCTGCCAGCAAGATTCGTTTTAAGCCGGCGTTGCGTTATGGCCAACCGGTGGATTCCACCGCGGTCGTTCACGTGACGTTTCAGTTGGCGTACTAAGTTTCGGAAATTTTGGCGATGTAGTTTTGGTGTTGGCGTTCAACAAGAACTCTGGTCGTAAGAATTTGGAGAAGAGAGTCATGCGCACTTCGAATTGGATGTTCACTGCGGCCCTGCTGGTGTCGATCAGCGCTGCCGCTCAGCAGGCGACGGAATCGCAACCGTCCGCGCAGCCGGCCGCGACGCAGACGGCGCAACCTTCGCAGCAGCCTGCCCCCGCGCAGACTGATCCTTCGCAACCGGCACAAGCCGCCGGGCAGCCATCGACCGCAGCTGCGCCCAGCTCCAACGTCATTCCTCCGCCGCCACCGGCGGCTGCTCCTACCACGATGGACCAGGTCGTCAACCTCTTCATCGAGCGTGAGCACGGACTGATCAAGGTTCTCTCCAACCGCACTCCGGTGGTTGAGACCTATCTGCAGAATCTCGAGGCCGACCCGCAGCTTGGCCCTGTGCCCAGCGGCGATCACTATTTCCTCGGCCGCCTCGACATGGGCGAAACCGTCGACCGCAAGGACTATTTGAAAGAAGAAGAAAAGGGCATGCAGACTCGCCTGCTCGGCGGATTCCAGAAACTCTATAAGGTTCAGTATCAACCCATGGGCTTCTCGTGGATGGTCTATGCCGATCGCACCGACTTCGATCGCGAGCACTACGATTTCCGTTATGTACGCCGCGAATTCCTCGGCGAAGTGCGCTGCCTCGTATTTGACGTGACTCCAAAGCCAAAGTCCGGTCGCGGACGCTTCCTGGGCCGTATCTGGATCGAAGACCAGGGATTTAACATCGTCCGTCTCAACGGCACCTACTATCCCGCTCCGCGCAACAGCTATTTCTTCCACATGGATAGCTGGCGTTTGAACCTTATCCCCGGCTACTGGGTACCCGCTTTCATCTACAGCGAAGAAGGCGACTTCAGCGCTGGCGTGAAAAATAAGCTGGCTTTCAAGGCGCAGACCCGCATTTGGGGATACGACCTCAAGAAGGGTGGCAAGGACGACGAGTTGACGAACATCCGCGTCGATAGCGTCACTGACGAAAGCGCCACTCAGCAGGACGCTTCTCCGCTGCAGGCCGAGCGCGTGTGGCAGCAGCAGGCAGAAGACAACGTCGTCGAGCGCCTCACCGAAGCGGGCTTGCTTGCTCCCGAGGGCGATGTCGACCGCATCCTTCAGACCGTCGTCAACAATCTCGAAGTCACCAACAACATCGACCTGCCACGTCCGGTTCGCACCCGCGTTCTGCTTACATCCCCGCTGGAAACTTTCAGCGTCGGCAATACCATCGTCATCAGCCGTGGACTGGTGGACGTGCTTCCCGACGAGGCCAGCCTTGCCGCGGTTCTCTCGCATGAACTCGCCCACATCGTCCTCGGACACAACCTCGGGTCGAAATACGCGTTCAACGACCGCATGCTGTTCTCCGACGACGCCACTTATCAGAACCTCGGCTTCAAACACATTCCCGAGGAAGAAACTGCAGCCGACAAAAAAGCGCTGGACCTCCTGAAGAATTCGCCCTACGCACAGAAACTCGATAACGTGGGCCTGTTCCTCAAGGCGCTGCAGGCACGCGCTGGCAGCCTCAATGCGCTGCTCACAACGCATCTGGGCAACCCGCTGGCTGAGGGCGGACAAGTCAGTCGCTTGTCGGCTCTCGAATCGCAGGGCCCCGCGCTCGATAACAGCAAGCTCGATCAGATCGCTGCCCTGCCTCTTGGCGGACGCGTGAAGATCAATCCCTGGGACGACAAGGCGGAGATGGTGAAGACGGCCCCGGTCGCTATCACCTCGGCGCGTGACAAGATGCCGTTCGAGGTCACGCCTTTCTTCCCGCGCTTGTCACGCTTCGGTGCAGGTACAGCCCAACCCGCTGCTCCTACGACCGCCGCAAGCAACAGCCAGAACTCGGGGGCAAACTAGCCCTTCATTTCATCGCCGCAGAAGAGCGGCCCTTTAGGGCCGCGTCGGGCGAACGTGATTGAAGGGGGCTTCAGCCCCAGAAGCGGAACGCCCAGACTCAATTTCTCCACCAAGGTGCACTAAGACGAGGCCGGGATCCGGAATCACTTCCGGGATACCCGGCCTTCGTTCTTTTCGAGACCTCAAACCGCTACTTCAGTTCGCCGTCGGTTTGTCGCCATCTTTTGTTTCTGGTTGCGCTTCTTCCTTGTCGTCAACCGGTTTGGAAAGATGGAGCTTGCGTATCTCTTTGGCTCCCTTCTCGGGATCCTCAGGCGTTACCTTGATTCCCGTCGCCATCGGTCCGGAGGTCCATTTGAAGTAATAGACTTTACCAGCCTCTGCCTCAAAATGCGCTCGCTCGTTTTCTTTCTGCCGAGCTTGATTGGCCGCCGCCCCGACGGACATGACAACGCTTCCGTAGTACTCCTTAGGCAATCCGGAGACTACAACGGTGCCCGGCGGCACTTCCATGAATGCATATTCGCTGTTGAGTAGTTTGGCGAGATGGGTGCCGTTGACATAAAGCTCGTCGTGCGCTGACGAGCCGGTAACTCGGTACGTGCGGTAGATGCAGACGATGGCTTTGCCGCTCGATGGCGCCGGCAATACGGAGTCCTGTGCCAGCGAGATCGGCGTACCGATAAGAATCGCCGTCGCAGTGAAAACCAGCAGAAGGCTCGCAAACTTGCAAGCTCCTCTGGGGCGAGACGCTGCCACAGTGCTGGAAATAGTGTTACTCATGAGAGCTTTCCTTTCGATATTGTGACCACAGAGCCCAACGGGTTCAGGGTGTGCTTCGCTTGCAGATAGCGTCGATGCAGATATCCCACCATTGACGATAAGGTGTCAGGATTCAATACAGGATGGATGACAGGAGGCAGCTTCATTTTGCTACCAGGATGTTTCGTAGGACAAACTTGTCTCACCGCGGTTGTAGTTTGTCAGTGATCTCGATCACCCGGTCTGGCTCAATGCATGATGGGGAGCGCCGCAACCACTGGCTGCTTTGGCCGCTAAGGTCACTGTTCGCGAATTGAAGACTCGATAACGCCGTGGAAAAGCGGCGCTTAAAAGACGTACGTCTTCACTACCTCTAAGTTGCCGCCGAGCCCTCCAGCGTAGATCAGGAGAAAGCGGTAGGAGATGAGGGAGCAATTGGCATGCATTCCCGCGGCGCCAAGCCGCCGCTGATGGCAACTTGCTTCAAACCTTAGCCACGATCTCTCCATCAAGGGTGCACGAAGACGCTGGCCCGGATCCGGAATCACTTCCGGGATACCCGGCCTTCCGTTCTCTTCACCCTCTTCACTGTAGGGAACCTCGCCTGCTGTTACGCGGACGTCCGACTCTGCAACGGTGTTCTCTGCCGGGTTGCCCATTTGGCGGCAACTGGCGCAAGGGCACCTGTCATCTATAGGGCAATCAAACTGAGGTTCTTCTGACCGCTCCGGAACCTCAAGATCCGGAGTATCTCAATGAAATCTTGGCGCTTGGTTTTCGCCCCCGCGTGCGTCGCCGCGATGAGCGTGCTGTCAGCCGCTGCAACCCCAACGACACTGAATCCGCCTCCGCTGGCAATTCTCTCCGATCAGTCTCTGTCGAATGACGAATTCGGCACTACGGTCGCAATCAGCGCAGACGGAAAGATTGTCGCCGTGGGCGCTTCGGCCAATGAGGGCGCGGTTTATATCTATGTCGAGCCGGCTACAGGATGGACTTCCACATCCACCTATACCGCCAAACTCACGACGGGATCGTCGCAAGTTTCGGGGTTCGGATATTCGGTTGCGATCAGCCCTGATGGAAAGACGATTGCGGCTGGGGCGCCCAACGCGACATCGCCCACTGGCAGCCAGGGAGTGATTCTCATCTTCGAGGAGCCGGCAGGAGGCTGGGTTTCCAGCTCCCATCCCTCCGCAGAACTGTACACAAATGGAACGCCGACTGGCGGTGCACTCGGCGGGTTTGTCGCCACCAACGGAAACACTGTTGCAGCGGGCGTACCCCAAGGGCCCTATGGCGTTAGCGCCGCGTTTGTCTTCGTAAAATCTGCTGCCGGATGGCACAGCATGACTGAGACGGCGATGTTGAGCCCATCCGACAACATCATTGGAGATGACTTGGGTGCAGTCGCGATCTCTGGCAACACCATTGTTGTCGGCGGTCCGCAAAACGAGACCGTTACCGCCGAGCCCGGCGCCGCCTATGTCTACGTCAAGCCTACTAAGGGCTGGACCAACATGACTGAGACTGCAAAACTCACGGCGTCCGATGCAAAACAATACGAAGACCTTGGGGTTTCGGTCGCAATCCAAGGTTCCACGATAGCTGTCGGCGCAAACGAGGACAACGTCGGCGCGGGCGAAGCTTACATCTTCGTCGAGCCCACGGGTGGCTGGAAATCCACGACCGAGACCGCCGAATTCACCCCAGCCAACGGGAGCCTTGATGATTGGTTCGGCTTTGCGGTCGGTCTCATGGGAACTGCAAATGTTCTTGTCGTTGGCGAGCCTGAGGTTTTCGCTGGCAACAATGGGCAGGCGTCCGCCTATGTAAAACCAGTGGGCGGCTGGAAGACGACTTCGAGTGCAACCTACAACGTGAGTTCACCGTCAGCTTTTGAATCGTTCGGGGCGGCGCTGGCTGCATCTCCGAATGTGGTTGCAATCGGTGCGAACTACATCAGCAACAACGTTCCTGGAGCGGTTGTGCTCTACGGCAAAAAGTGAAATCTCGTTTGCAGCCGTTCGAAAACTCACTCGTGGAGTGTGTTATGAAGTTGCCATGCACAATTTCTTTTGTGGAAGCCGTACGGATTATGGCCTTAGGCCTCTCGCTCGCGACGTTTGCCTCTCAAGCGGTCCATGCCCAGACGTTCAAGGTGCTGCATGCCTTTGAAGGCGGCTCGGATGGTGCATCACCACAAGGAGCATTAATCCGGGATAACTTCGGCAACTTGTACGGAACCGCGAATCTCGGAGGCAATCAGGATTGCGCTAAGGGAGGCTGCGGCGTCATCTTTCGCCTGACCTCGACTGGTGCAGAAAACATTCTGCACCGCTTCGTTCAGACGGACGGAGCCCTGCCCAGCGCCAATCTGATTCCCGACCCCGCAGACAATGTTTACAGCACGGTGAGTTTCGGCGGTCCATACGGCTGCGACAGAAAGGGTTGCGGTGGCATCTTCAAGATGGACAAGACCGGAAAATTGACTTTGCTGTATGCCTTCACCGGCGGCAGCGACGGGGCCAATCCGTATGCCGGGTTGATTCGTGACCATGCTGGAAACCTGTATGGAGTCGCTTTCGCGGGAGGCTCGCTGGGGATATGTCCCAACACGGTGAACATCGGTTGCGGAACCGTCTTTAAACTGGAGACCACTGGAAAACTCGTCGTCCTTTATACCTTTACCGGAGCCGACGACGGCGCGGCGCCTTACGCGCCTTTGCTTACAGACGGAGAAAATCTGTACGGAACGGCTTCAAGCGACGGTGCCTTCGGCGGAGGCACCGTATTCAAAATCGATTCCAAAGGTAATTTCTCCGTGTTGTATGCCTTCACTGGTGTAGCGGGCGACGGCAGAATTCCCTATGGTGGACTGATTCGAGACGATTCCGGCAATCTTTACGGCACAACCGTGGCAGGCGGTAGCGTCAACAGCTATGGAATCGTTTACAAACTCGATCCGACAGGCAAGGAAACTGTCCTGCACGTGTTCACTGGACCGGATGGTCAATGGCCATGGGCAAGTCTTGTATTCGATAAGAACGGCAACCTGTTCGGCACGACCTCATTTGGTGGCACCAACGGCGACGGGACTGTGTTCGAGCTCGACAAGGCCGGGAACGAAACCATACTGCACAATTTCTTATCGGCAACCGACGGCAGCGCGGTCATCTCGCGCATCATCATGGATGCTGCGGGCAACATCTACGGCACAGCCGACGAGGGAGGCGGGTTTGATCGCGGCACCGCATTCGAAATCCTGCGTTAGTCGTGGCCGCAGCGTCATTGTTTTGATGAAGGCAACCGGAAGATCATTGCGAGAATCCGCAATTTGCCGCACTAACCATTCGTCCGCGATTTACTCCATTGGGTACTCAATGCAACCTCGATCACGCTCCCGTCGCCTTAACGCCCAGCCCGGGCCCATCCGGAAGTATCAGCTTCCCTTGCTCCACCTTCACGCCACTATACGGATCATTCGCAATCAGCAGATTCCCATCCAGATCCGCATAGTCGACCAGAGGAGAAAGATGCGCTGCCGCCGTCACGCTCACCGAACTCGACACCATGCAGCCGAGCATGGTTTTCAACCCGAGCGATTTAGCCACATAAATCATCCGCAAAGCCTGCTGGATCCCTCCGCACTTGTCCAGTTTCACGTTTACGCCATCGTATGCGTCAACCAATCCCGGAATCGCTCGCGCATTTACTGCAGCTTCATCGGCGATCAGTGGCAAATGCACGCGCTTCCTCACCCACCGCGTTTCTTCAATCATCTCAGCCGGCATCGGCTGCTCCACGAATTCCACACCCTGCGTCTCCAGCCAGTTGATCTTGCGCACAGCCTCTTCTTTATCTTTCCATCCTTCATTCGCGTCCACGCGCAATGGCTTCTTCGTCACGCTGCGCACGGCGGCGATTGTTGCCTCATCGGTATCGAGGCCGACTTTGATCTTCAGCACCGGGAACGCCTCCGCCTCCCTCACTTTTTGCTTCGTGACCTCTGGGGTGTCGATCCCGATCGAAAAGGTCGTAACCGGAGCATCCCCGGCATCGAACCCGAATAGCTGATACAACGGGACGTTCATTTTCTTCCCGATCCAATCCATCAGGGCTACATCCAAAGCCGCCTTCGCCGCGAACTGTCCCTGCATCTGTCGGGAAATCTGCTCCATCAATTTCTCGTAGTGCCAGAGGTTCGTACGGTCAAGGATGCCAGTGATCGCCGCAATCGCCTTTGCCCCATCTTCCGCATTCTCGTGGTAGCGGACGATCGGCGCGCCTTCCCCGACTCCCGTCACTCCTTCGTTTTCGACAGTGACGAAAATCGTGTCGCGATAAGCGCTCGACGACATTGTCGTTGTCCACGTATGGCGCAATTTAAGCCGCTTGATGGTCGTCTCCCAGTTGCAGGTCCCCGCGGCTGCCGCCCAGCCTGGGATGTTTCTCAATTTCGCGAACGCTATCCCTGCCCCAATTCCTCCACTCACCTGCAGCCACTGGCGACGATTCATCTCTCCCTCCGGGTTCGATCCTGTAGTACGTGCGCAACTCTCATCCTCGCACCCTTATCGTGTCAATGACACGCGTCACAGATCATCCTTTCACGTACGCAAGCTTCGCGGCGATCTTCCCATCGCGCACGGTGAAAACGTCGACTCCGCGCAGGTGCCACGGCTGTCCATTCCGCATCTTGCGGTACACCCAGAGCACGGTCGCACGATTCCCGCTGACGATCACTTCCTCTCCATCGAAGTGCGCGTCTGCGTTGCGCTCAAACCACGCTCGCCAGAATTCGGCCACCGCGGCTTTGCCCTGGACGCGACGCCCATCCGGTGCCGGGGCTGTATCTTCGAAAATTGTATCTTCGCTCAGCAGCGCCGCGACCCCATCCGCGTCGTGGCGGTTAAAGGCATCGTTGAACTTATCGACGGTCGCCCGCGTCGCTTGCTCCTGCGACGACCCGCTCGGCGCCTTTGCCATGACAACCTCCCGTTCTGAACATAAGCTGACGAAGAAGAACACCGAACAAGTTACTACGAGGGCCCGATAACCTGCAGGTTTGAATCGCATACAATCCTCCTCAGTCCTATACCCGCTGCCCACCCTTCGCGACGTTCGAAGAGTGGACATTCAACTCAAGTTACTGCAAATTTTTTTACTCCACTTCTCAGCGGCTTAGCAGATTTTCCACAGCCCCTTGTGACATCTGACCTAGCTTTCCATCCTCAATTCGTTGGATCGTGATCCCGCCGCACGGTGTGAAGCACCGGCAGCGGAAATCCAGCAACTCCTTACGGCTCAAGATTTTGCCCGTAACTGCCCGCAGGCAATGGATTACTTTTCATTTTCCCGCTAAGTGCATGATTCCACTGGCCATGGTTGGGGGGGTATGGCTTACTAGAAAGCAACCCCCATCCCAAAACGGGAAAAGCGCCACGCTTTCACCCTGCCAAACTCGCAGCCGAAATTCACATCCCTACCGTAGACCTCCACGGCGCAACGGTAACTTGCCCCTATTGAATGCGCTGATCGAAAATCAAAGACGAACACTCTAACTTCCCGTACCTTCTTGAGGTTCCGGTCCGTTGAAGTTGTGGACGCAAACCTTTCTTCGCCTCGCCGTGGGAATGTATTTCATTCTCACGTCTTTGTATTGCCTGCTCGCCTACTTGCCCTACACCTTCTTCTTCCTGATCAAGTCTCCGCCTTACGCGTGGATGCCCTGGTTCGTGCATCATCAGACCGCGTTGTACTGGACCACTCTCCTCGCCGCTATCGCTTCGCGCTGGAGCTTCAGCGATTCCTCTATTAGGAAGCCACAGTTTGTCATCAGCCTCGCCGCGCTCACGATCGCAGGAATTTGGGCCACCTTTCGTCCGTTTTTGAACAATGTCGAAAGCACTCGCTCCACATATTGGTGGAGTCTCGCCGCACTGCTTCCCTGGCTCATCATCAGCGCCTTACATTTATTCGATTCAAAAGCAGATACTGCTGAGGAACCTTCCAGATCTCCGAAGCTCTACCGCTACTCCGGAGCCATGCTCTCCGCCGCAGTGATCAGCGTGGTCTACATCGCAGGTGCGCATATGCGCATCTACAGCCAGACCCGTGCGCTCGGAATGCACGCCTCCGATTTCGAGCACTCTGCCTGGAGTTTAATTTCCCATGTCGCGCTCGCTGTCGCAGTTCTATCTATCGTCAATCTGGTGCTTCTCACTTCCCTGAGAACTCCGAAACCGCGCATTGTCCAGCTGGCGCTGAACACCGCTCTCGTCTTTGCAGCTTTATGGACTGTCCTCGTCGGATTCCTCAACAGTGCTCTGAGTTTTAGCGGATGGTCCGCTCATCTCTATGCGGCATCGCTGGCTCTGGCTCTCACTCTTTGGGGACTCTCTCTTGTCTTTCCATTCTTGCGGCGGCACCCTCGAACACAAGCCGCAATGCAACTCGGCACGTGGGCTGCGCTGTTGGCCTCATGTGCCCTCGCTCTCGCTTTCCCCTATATAGTCGGCGACGCCGATTGGAGCGGCTTCCTCCAAAGCACCGTCACGCTTTTGCTCTGGATCGTCATCACGACCTGCCTTTATCGGCTGCGCCCCATGCGCGCGCAATATTCCGTTCTCACGATATTCGCCATCATCTTGATCGCTGCCGCAATTTATAAGGGACTGCAGATTACTGAGATCTTCTGGAGTCGATCGCTCGGCTCTACCGACGACGACATCTCCCTCAACCTTGAAGCCTATGGAAGCCGCGACAACTCGTTCCTTTTAGCACATCACATCCTCGGTAACTCGCGCCACGAAGTTTGTGGAGATCTCTGCCGCATCCTGCGCGAGAACTCCAACATCCGTGACGCGCGCGCCCGCACCGACGTCCAGCTTGTCGACCATCTCACTCCGACAAAGAGCGCTCGTCCCAACATCTTTGTGTTCGTCATCGACTCCATGCGCCCCGATTATCTCGGCGCGTACAACCCGAACGTCGACTACACGCCGAATCTCGACGCTTTCGCCCACGACAGCATCGTTCTTCACCGCACCTATTCGCAGTATGCTGGAACTTCCCTCTCCGAGCCCGCAATCTGGTCCGGTGCGATGATGCTGCATGCACACTACCCGCAGCCCTTCTCGCGCCTCAACAGCCTCGACCGCTTGCTGCACACTGATGGATATCGAATTATCGTTAGCGCGGACGAGATCCTCAGCGTGATTTTGCCGCCCGACGATGACATCGTGAAGCTGGACACCGACAAGAAACTTTGGAATCAACTCGAACTTGGATCAACGATCAAACAAGCAGAGGCTGTTCTGGACGCAAGAGCCGATCTTAGTCAGCCGGTCTTCGTTTACGCCCAGCCCAAGAACGTACATCAATTCGCACGTAATGAAGTTCCCTCGCTGGCATCGCAGCATTGGGCAGATCGGCCAGGACTCAATACAAGAATTACCTACGAGGTGCATTGGGTCGACTCCCGGCTCGGCGAGTTCTTCATCTATCTCAAGGCGCATGGACTTTACGACGACAGCATCATCATCGTGACCAGCGACCACGGCGACGCTACTGGCGAATTCGGCCGCGCCAGCCACTCCACCTGCATTTGGCCTGAGATCATGCACGTTCCGCTGATCGTTCATCTCCCGCACAAAATGCGTGAACAATCTGTCTACGATGACACGCGCCTTTCAACTTTGACCGACATCGCACCATCGCTCTATTACCTTCTGGGACACAAGCCGATTCGTGAGAATCCGCTCTTCGGACGTCCTCTATTCACGGAAACCCGGCAAGAACTGGAAAGCTATCCGCGTCGCGATCTGCTGCTGGCTTCCGATGTACGCGCGGTCTACGGAATTCTGACCTCGGATGGACAATATCTCTACACGACTTACGATTCGCCAGCGCAGAGCTATCTCTTTGATCTCATGACGGACCCGAATGCTCAGCACAATATTCTGACGGCTCCACTCAAGCAGCATTACGACGAGCAGATCATCGACGACCTTCACCAGCTCGGCAACTTTTACGGATACCGCCCCGGCGTGGAATCGTTGCTCGCATCCTCAGGTCGCTAAGACACTTGCCATCCCGAGCGAGTTTCAGTCAATCATCCTGTCATCAAGCATTCGTCATCCTGAGCAGCGTGTTCGTCAATCGCCGGTTATAACCAGATCTTGTCATCCTGTGCGGAGTGTTCGTCCGCGAGGAGTGGACGAACAAGTAGTCGAAGGATCCCTGCAATCTTCACTACGGCAGCCGTCGTTCTGACGAACTGCTCGACGAAGCATCGCCTAAAACGTCACTGCTTCCCCGCTCCTAAATCGTCGTTCTGATGATAGTTCGGGAATGGCGGACGTTTGATCTCAGGCAACGGATGCTCCTTCAGTTGCTGCATTACGACTTCGATTGCTTTTTCGAGCTGCGAGTCGCGACCTTGGCGCCATGCGGCGGGTTCCAGGTCGACCTCGACATCCGGCGCGATGCCATGATTCTCGACCTCCCAATCGCCGTTGAGGCCGTAGATTGCGGCACGCGGCGCTGTTACGCGACCGCCATCGATGAGTTCCGGATAGCCCCCGATACCGACAAGACCGCCCCATGTTTTCTTTCCGACCAGCGTCCCGAGACCCGCTTTACGGAAATACCAAGGCAACGCGTCGCCGCCTGAGCCTGACATTTCATTGATCATCATCACTTTTGGCCCGTAGATCGCTTCCGATGGACTCGACCAGTCGTGGCCATCACGGGTCGTGACCTTGCTCATCAGCGGACGCCGCAGATATTCGATGATGTAATCAGCGAGTTGCCCACCTTCGTTGAAGCGTTCGTCGATAATGGCAGCTTCTTTGCCGACCTGGGAAAAATAGTAGCGATTGAAACTGGTGTATCCTCCACCCGCGGTGTTGGGAACATGCACGTAGGCGACGCGACCTCCAGTGGCTTCGTCAACGCGACGTCGATTGTTCTCGATCCATGCCAGGTGGCGAAGGTTTTCTTCACTCTCGACGGGAACAACTGTAACGTCGCGAGAGTCTTTGCCATCCGCATTCGCGCCGACCTTCAGTACGACCTGCTTCCCAGCAGTTTCTTCGAAGAAGCTGTAGATGTTGTCGGAAGCGTGCAGGTCGTGGCCGTTCACCGCAAGAATGTAATCTCCGGTCTTCACGTTGACACCAGGCTGCGTAAGCGGAGCCTCGTTACCCGGATTCCAGTTCTCTCCGTTGTAAACTTTGGCGACACGATATCGATTGTTCTCTAGGCTGTAGTCGGCGCCGAGCAGTCCGACTTTCAACTTCTTCGGCTCGGGATTCACTTCCCCACCCCCGACAAACATGTGTCCGACTGTCATTTCCCCGAGACATTCCTGAAATAGATAAGTGAGCTCATCGCGGGACGCGATCCCGTCGAGATAAGGCGCGTATTTCTTCTTGGCTTTGTCGAGATCGAGGCCGTGATAGTGCGGATCGTAGAAGAAATCGCGCTCAATTCGCCATGTCTCGCTGTAGATCTGCTTCCACATCGCGCGGGGCTCGACGTAGACCTCCCAACTGTCGAGTTTGAGCGGTCCAAAACCCGGCTTCGACGAAGCACCGCCGCTGCCACCCGGCGAATCGTCAGGGGAAGCCGTGGCCCAAGATTCGCCTTTGCGATAAAGGATTTTTTCGCCATCGAACGACACGGCGTAGTCGTTGACGTCTTCGAGGACTTTATCGACCTTACGTTTGCTGAGATCGAATTTCTGGATGGTCTGGCTCACGTTGGGCTGATCGTCTTCGGTCACAACGAGTGGACCTTCGGCAAGCAGCAGGATGCCGGATTTTCCTCCCAGCATGTTGAGGTAATTTTTTGCCGGAACTGGCAGCGACAGGATGCGCTGGCCGATGCCGTCGATATCGATCTTGACGACGACAGGCTCGTCTTTCTTGTCCTTATCCTTGTCTTTATCGTCTTTGTCTTTTTCTTTGTCTGCCGTCGCGGGGTCTGGATCAGACTTCTTCGACTTATCTTTTCCCTCCTCTTTTTCTTTGGGCCTCTCTTTTGTCTTGTCTTTGTCCTGCTCGGATTTAGCCTCGTCTTTCGGCTTCTCTTCGTCGCTTTCCGGTGCGAGCGGGGACTTTTCATCCTTGCTGAGCACAGCGACGTAGACGCTGCGGGTGACGCGGTGCTCGTCGGCCGTCATATCGAGCGCTACAGTCGCAAGGCCAATGTTGGTCGAGGCAGTAAAGTAGAGATATTTACCATTCTTGTCCCAGACGGGATAGAGCGCATCGCTCATGCCGTCAGTGATCTGGAAAGCCTTGGACTGATCAAGCGAGTAAACAAATAATGCGTGCTGTCCGCTGATGAGCTGTTTGGTGTAAGCGATCCATTTGTTGTCAGGAGACCATGTCTGGCTCAGAGGATTGTTAGCGAACGTCCAGTAATAATCGGTATCGACCAGTTTGGGCTGGGGTTTGTCCAGATCGAGATACCACAACTGCAGGCGTTTATCGAAATACGCGATCTTCTTGCTGTCGGGTGACCACGTTGGCAAGTAGTAAAACGTCGGCGGATTGCCGAGAGGAATGTGCCGCACTGTGCCAAGACCATTCTGGTCGCGGATGCACAGTTCGTACTCTCCCGATTCATCAGAGAAATAGGCGATCGACTTGCCGTCAGGAGACCATGCCGGATCGCGATCGGCCACGGCCGGACTTTGCGTCAAATCGCGGATGTCACCCTTGTCGGTCGGGACGGTGAAAATTTCTCCCCAAGCTTCGAAGACCGCGCGAGCCCCGGTCGGCGAGATCCCGAAATTCTGTATGCGCTTGGGCTCAACCTTGGCAAAGTGCGGACGCACCGAGGCAAGGTCGCCCTCGATCTGAATACTCACATTGCGCGCCTGATGCGTCTGCAGATCGTAAAGCTTGATCGCGCCGAACTGCTCGATGACGATAGCCTCGGGACCGGCGGTTGCCGTTTTGAAGTCGAAGCCATCGCTATGCAACGCCTCGGTCACTTGCTTGGTCTTCGTGTCATAGGCGAACAGGCTGACCGGCCCATTGCGATCGGAGAGGAAGTAAATGGTATCGCCGACCCACATCGGATGATGATCGTTGGAATTCTCACGAGGGATCTTGATGATGCTGGAGTCTTTCAGATCGGCGATCCAAATCGGAGTAGTCTGGCCTCCGTGGTAGCGTTTCCAGGCGTCCTGCCATTTCGGGTGCGGGACATATGCAATGTGCGTTCCGTCCGGAGAGAATGACGCGTCTTCCGCAATCGGAAGCGGCAACTTAGTTGGCAAGCCACCTTCTACCGGAACCGTGAATAGCTGATCTTCGAAGTGAATGAAGTTGCTACCCCAGGAATTGAAGAAGATTTTCTTGCCATCGGGCGTCCAGCCGCCGACGTACTCGTCTGAAGGATGATAGGTGAGTCGCCGTGGCACACCGCCCGTCGCAGGCACGACGTAGACGTCACGGTTGCCGTCATACTCGCCGGTGAAGGCGATCATGGTTCCGTCTGGTGAGAAATAAGGGAGCGCCTCGGTGCCAATTCCAGAGGTGAGGCGATGCGCGTTGCCGCCTTCACGGGGAACAATCCAGAGATCGCCGCCATAGTTAAAAACGATTTGCGTCTTGCTCACCGTTGGAAAACGCAGAAGAAGAGGAGGAGCGGATTGTGCTGCTTGCAGGAACGTGACTGCAAACAACACGATGGTGGCGGCAGACGAAAATCGGCGCATGTTTGGAACTCCTTGAGGGCTCCGAGTGCAGTGAAAGAGAATGGGAATCTTAGTGCGACTTAGCGCAGCGCGTCAAGATTATGAGGCAACTGTCAGGATCTATGGGCCTTCTTCGGCTGGAGATACAGCGCCGTCGTTCTGACACTTCTAACATGACGCCTAGTCGTCGGCAGTTTCTATTTTTCTCGCTTCGTTTTCCCGGGCAGGCTGGCGGGATTTTCGTGGGTGCGTTCGCGGAACGTGCCGCGCAGGCCTGAGGCCAGGCCGACGCTGGATTCGCCGAACCGGTCGCGCAGTCTGTCAGCAACCGTGAGCGCATCTTTCCAGCGCTGCTGACGATTGCCTTCGAGCAAGTCGATCTGAGCGGCTTGTGTGGTGAACTGCGACGCCTGCACTCCGAGCAGACGGATTTCGCTCCCTTTTTTCCAATTCTTCCGAAAAAGATTCCTGATGTGTTCGAAGATCTCGATGTCGAGCTGCGTCGGTTCGGACAGCGTGTGGGCGCGCGTGATCGTGGTGAAATCCTTGTAGCGAAGCTTGAGTTGGATGGTGCGGGCGTGAAAGGTCGATTCGCGAAGGCGCCGCCCAACCAGCTCAGACAGACGCATCAGCGTGGATTCCAGTTGCGCGGCATCCGCGGTATCTTCGTTGAAGGTGTGCTCGTGGCTGATTGATTTGGCGTCGCGGTCCGCAGCGACCTCGGAGTCGAACCATCCACCGGCATCTTCGCCGCGGGCTTTTCCGGCAAGCGCGAGGCCCCATTTGCCGAAGCGCTCTTCGAGTTCCCCATCCTCCAGATTTGCGAGATCACCGACTTTCCTGATGCCGAGTGCGTGCAAGTGAGTCTCCATGATCTTGCCGACACCAGGGATCTCACGGATATCCAGGGGAGCGAGGAATTTTGACTCTTCTCCGGGGAGAATCCAAAGAAGGCCGTTGGGCTTGGCCTGCCCGGAGGACACTTTTGCAATGAGGCGCGAGCTGCCGATACCCACCGAGCAATTCAGTCCGGTTTCGGCCTTCATGCATTGATGCAAATTATGCGCGGCTTTCAGCGGAGGACCGTGCAGGCGCTCGGTGCCGGTCATGTCGAGGTAGGCTTCGTCGATCGAAGCCATCTCGACCTGCGGCGTGAATGTACCGAGGATTTTATAGACTTTTTCAGAGCATTCGCGATAACGATCGGGATGTCCGTCGACGAAGATGGCATGCGGGCACTGCTTGGCCGCCGTGCGCAACGGCATGGCCGAGTGAACACCGAATTTGCGAGCTTCGTAGGAAGCGGCAGAAACCACGCCACGCTCGTCGCGCTGTCCGCCCACGACGACTGGCTTTCCTTTCAGCGATGGATCGTAGAGTTCTTCCACCGAAACGAAGAAAGCGTCCATATCGACATGGAAGATGGTGCGATGGAAACCGGGCTGTTGGGCAGCAGCCATGCTGCGGAGATTTTACCAGTGAGCTTCCCAATACGGCCTAAACCGGAGGAAGAGATTCCAGACCAAGCCATCGCAACGCAGACTCTCGATCATAGAAGACGCGAACTTTGTCGCGGCCAGTGGCCATGGCGTGATAGACGTCCATCATGCGACCCATGCCGAAGATTTCAGGATTGGTGGCGATGACTGCGCGTCTGGATGTTGGCTGGAAGATACCCCGGGTGGCGATGGTTTTCGCTTCCTCGATGGAGAGTCCCAGTGAAGTCGCTTCACTGACATCGACAAGTTGGTCAAAGGCAGGATCGAAATCGGGATCTTCCGTGAGTGCATCTTGCTGCGACCGGAAGTCGGCAAAGGAGAGATGACCCCATCCCAAACTGACGACGAGCCGCCGCTCCTTGAAAATGATGTAGCGGGCAGGCATGGTTGTACCTGGCTTTCACCCGCACTTTGGCCGCGGAGTGCTTGCGTCTCCCTGAATGCGGCCCTGTGAGTTTAGACTAGCATTCTTTCCGGAAGTATGTGTCGCCCCGCATTTGCGTGGCACCAAAATCCCGAGGTTCAGAATAGAGGTGCGGTATTTTTTTCTTTTACGAGTTAAGAGATTTCCGCTGTTAGAATGCGCGCCATGTCCGGACGCGCGGTTAGGGTAACATCTCGCATCTTGTTCTTTGTTTGCGGGCTGATCTCGCTATTGACCGGTGCTCCTTACGCGATGCTGCGCGGAGTTGACCTGCCGGTTCAGAGCGAATGGGTGATCTTTGTTGTGGCGCTGGCGCTGGTGGGCATTTTCAGCATGGCGGTTGCAGTGCTGCCCCGCGCCTGGATCGCAAAGGTATTCAAGAAAGATCGCGACGATGAGCGCCTATTTTCGTTGCCTCTTAGATTGCTAGGTGCCTTCGCGGCAATCGCTTATCTTCTGGCAATCGTCGCCCTGCTCGTCCCGCGCACCTGGAATCTGAATCCTCAACTGATGCTTTCGCTGTGCCCGATGTATCTGCTGAGAATGACGTTCGATCCATCGCCCGTATGGATCTTCTTTTTGCTGGCCCCGATGAACGCGGCGGTTTACGGCTCGCTTGGCATCACCTTGGGATACGTATGGCAGGCCTTCCGCAAGGAACATCGAGTTAGAGGCCCGCAACCGCAGAAATAGATACTAAGATGACACGCTGGCCAGCGACTTTTCAGCAGGACCGCCGGCAGTTCGCATCTGCTTCACCTTCTCGTAGACTTTGCCGTACTCGCGGGCCGATGCGTTCCATGAAAAGTCTTTAGCCATGCCGTTGCGCATGAGCGCCTGCCAAGATGTCTGATCGCGGAAGGCCTGCAGTGCTTCTTTGATTGTCAGCAGAAGGGACTCGCCGTTGTACTCAGTAAATTTGAAACCTGTGCCTTTGCCAGTGCGGGGATTCCAGGGCTCGATCGTGTCGTCGAGGCCGCCGGTGGCGCGAACGATCGGCACGGTCCCGTACTTCAGGCTGTAGATCTGGTTCAAGCCGCAAGGCTCGTAGCGCGAAGGCATGAGGAACATATCGGCGCCAGCCTCGATCTTGTGTGCGATCGCATTGTCATAAGCAACTTTGACCGCAATCTTGTTCGGAAATTGCTTGTTGAGGCGCTGAAACATCTCTTCATAGGCTTTGTCACCGGCACCCAGAGCTACGACGATCATCTCTTCGCGCGCAAGGCGGTCGGCGATCTGAGCGATGAGATCAAATCCCTTTTGCGCTGCAAAACGGGACACGATACCGATCACCGGCAGCTTCGGATCGGCGTTCGTGATCCCAAAAGCCGCGAGCAGATCCTGTTTGTCTTTAGCTTTGCCCGAGAGATCTTGCGGAGAATACTTCGCCGATGCGAACTTATCGGTCTGCGGGCTCCATTCGTCATAGTCAACGCCATTGAGGATTCCGGTCACAGTCGCGGCGCGATCACGCAGCACGCCCTCGAGACCAAAACCGTATTCGGCGGTTTGAATTTCCTGGCTATACTTTTTGCTCACCGTGGTGATGAAGTCGGAGTAGGTTAGTGCGCCTTTCAGGTAGTTGACCTGGCCGAAGAATTCCATCTTCGACATCGTGAACAAATCCCACGGAAGCATCAGTAACGGCAAGGTATCGGGCGGGAACAGGCCTTGGTAACCCATGTTGTGAATGGTGAAGACCGTTCCAGCTTCTTTAAATGCTGGATCATCAGCATAGATCGTGCGCAGCAGCACCGGGATCAGTGCAGACTGCCAATCGTGGCAATGGAAAACCTGGGGCACGCCAAGGATCTTGGAAGCTTCTAAGACCGTGCGGGAGAATAGAGCGAAGCGCTCCGCGTTGTCAGGATAGTCTCCTGCGGAAGTTCCGTAGAGAGCGTCGCGATCGAAATATGGAGGATACTCAATAAAATAGAAGCGGACACCGCCCTGAACACCTCCGGAGACAACAGAAGGAAAGCGGTATTCGTCATCAAAGGGGACGGTGACGCTACGGACGACGGTGGTAGGTTCGGTAAGTTTCGTCTGCCGGTAGCGCGGAAGGTAGACGCTGACTTGATGCCCGAGCGCGGCCAGGGCGCGAGGGAGAGCACCTACGACGTCAGCCAGGCCGCCGGTCTTCGAAAAAGGGACACCCTCGGAAGCAGCGAAGGCGATATTCATGAGTGCGGAACCTCCTCGCGCGCGTTTGTTGCCGCCCGCGATATGATGAGAGTAATGAGTCGGCCCGGGGTCCAAACAACTTAAGATGCGGTTACCGACTTGCAAGTCTACTTCTCGAGGGATAGAGGGTCAACGTGCCAAAGGTAGCTTCCGCGCGCCGTCCGCAAATTAAGCCTAAATTGGGACAGCATTTTCTGGTCAGCGAAGAGTCCGCCATCCGCATCGTAGACGCGCTGGGCGACGTTTCGGAGACGACGGTGCTTGAAATCGGCCCGGGTAGAGGGATTTTGACGTCCCTGCTGGCCAAGCGCGCGCGGCGACTGATCGCGGTGGAACTGGACCGAGTACTGGCCGCCCAGCTTCGACTGAAGTTCGGCATGTACCGAAATGTGGAGATCATCGAGGCCGATGTGCTGGCGATTGATATCGATTCCCTGTTTGGACCGAAGCCCGGCCTAGGACGTCCAGGAATCGAAATTAAGCCGCAACCGGTCAAGGTAGTGGGAAATCTGCCTTACTACATCACATCCGATATTCTGCTGCGGCTATTTGCATTCTCGAAATACTTCGAGAGCATTGTCATCATGGTGCAGAAAGAAGTTGCCGACCGCATCGCAGCAGAACCGGGAGGACGAGATTTTGGGATGCTATCGGCTACAACGCAATTGTATGCGCGGGTAGAAAACCTGTTTACGCTTCCGCCGGGCGCGTTTTCTCCGCCGCCAAAAGTACATTCCAGCGTGCTCCGTTTGACCATTGATCCACAGCAGGAAAAGTTAGGTGTCGCCGGCGATGGGTTCACGGATTTTCTTCGGCTCTCGTTTTCACAGAAACGCAAGACGCTTTGGAACAATCTGAAAGAGAATTATCCCGAGGCGAGTCTAAAACGGGCCCTCGTCGAGGCTCACGTCAAGCCGACGGCCCGGGCGGAAACTTTAAGCTTAGAAGAAAGCGCCGCGGTCTATCGCGCCTTGCGAAACGGAGAGCCCTAGTCTTAGCATTGAGTGGTGTGGGGCGAGGAGGAAACGTGGCCAGCACACTTCTTCGTCATCCGGCAGTAGCCGGACGCTTTTATCCCGGCAATCCTGAGGACCTGCGCGCCGAAGCGCAGTCTTATCTCCGTGAAAGCAACTCAATAGAGACGGCACCGATTCGCGCGATCGGGTGCATCGCGCCGCATGCTGGGTACATGTATTCCGGGCACGTGGCCGGAGCAGTGTTCGCACGCACGGAGATTCCGCACCTGTGTGTGGTGATGTGTCCGAATCACACGGGAATGGGATCCGCCTTGGCGGTGATGAGCGAGGGGACGTGGGAGACGCCGCTAGGGGACGTCACTATTGATGAAAGCTTCGCCATTAGCCTGAAACGATGCTTCCCCGCGCTGCACGAGGATTCGGCAGCTCATCGAGCGGAGCACGCGGTAGAGGTCGAACTTCCCTTTCTGCAATTGCGTCAACCGGAGTTGCGTATTGTGCCGATCGCTCTCGGTACGGGTCAATTCGAGACGCTGGAGCATCTGGGCCTGTCACTGGCTGAGGTCATCTCCCAACGCAGAGAGCGTGTGTTAATGGTGGCCTCGAGCGACATGAACCACTACGAATCGGACGCGGTCACCCGCGTGAAAGATCATCGCGCCATCGAACGAATTCTGACCCTCGATCCACGTGGACTACATGAGGTCGTTACACAGCAGGACGTGAGCATGTGCGGCTTTGGACCAGCAGTGGCGATGCTGACCGCAGCCAGACAGCTTGGGGCAAAATCGGCAGAGTTGGTGAAATATGCCACTTCGGGCGATGTCTCGGGGGATCGAGACATGGTCGTGGGATACGCGGGCGTGCTGGTGTCCTGAGCAGTGTAACCGCGCAGAAGCCACTAACGGGTTCTCGGCACATTCGCCGTGCAAGAAAAGGGCTCACTCTCGTGAGCCCCTCTGCTTTTTGGCAGGATGAAATCACTTGTGCGAGCCACCTCCGCCAGAAGCGTGTCCTGTACTTCCGGAAGAGATGTGTCCAGCTGATGGAATTGACATGCCGCCACCGTGCGGCGCGCCGAACCCCTGATTCGACCTGTTCGGTGAAGTGGCGGCGAATTGCGGCGCTGGATGCACCTGCACAAATCCCGATTTCGCGACCTGATGGTTCATGTGGCTCAAGTTGCTGATGGAGCCACGTGGAATTCCCAGTCCCGCCGAACCAGCATGCACGGTATATCGCGCGCCCATCATCGGAGTGGTCGTAGCAGACTTCCCGACGAGCACCGTCTTCGTCCCGCCGGTCGGCGCAACCAGCGGAGTGACGTGCACCAAACTGGTGGGCCGATAGATTGGGACGGGTTGCCACGTGTTCCACCCTCCGGGCTGCCAACCCCATCCGTATCCTGGGATAAACATCCAGGATCCGTAGCGATATGGCATCCATCCCCAAGGATACGCGGAAGCGAACATGTAGCCGAAGCCCGGGTAGAAGCCCCATGCCCCATCCATAAAGGGATCCCAGCCAACACCAGTGAAGTAGGGCTGCCACATCATCCCGTAGCCGGGCACATTGCTGTATGCGCCGTAATAGTTCAAATCACTGACACCGTAGCCGTAGGGCGAGGAATTGTTCTTGGCGTACTGATCGTGGTACTCAACCGCCTCTTTATCCCACGAATCGAGAGGTTCTTCTTCGATCTTGCGGGCAACAGTCGATTTGTCGTTATCGGCGGCATCGAAGGTCGCGGTCTTCTTCTTCTCAACAGAAAGGTTGCCGTTTGGTCCTTCGACATCCACATCACCCTTGAATACCGCTAAATCAGCGACCTTTGTTGAGGTATCGACGCGGAAATGCGCGGGACGATCAAGTGAGACCTTCTCGCGCGAAAAATTCAGAGCGAGTTCGTCCTTGCCCAACCAGTTGACGTAGGCCATGCCTTCGGCGAGATTGATTTCGGACAACAATTGACCGGAGTCGCTCCGGCCGAGCTTGCTGAATTCGACCGTCGTGTTGGGAGTCAGACGCATCGAGCTGCCGTCTTCGAACTCGACTTCCGCGCGGCCCCCGGCGCCAGTCCGTAGATGCGTGCCCTGCGTGATCGGCAGATTGACAAAGGCACTTTCGAATCCCAAGCCTGTATTTTTATCGATCTGAACTGAGCCCTGAACGTCGCTGAGCCGGACGATGCGGGCTTGCGATTCCGCTAAAGCCGGAAGGCTCAGTACTGCTACTGCGAAAAGCGCCAATATGAGTCGGGACGGGGATGGAGTGGTCATGACGACCTCCGGGATCTTATTAGCTATTAGAACACGGTTTGCAGACAGAGGTTGTAAAAACCAGGCAGTCCAGGAGGATCCCGTCACCCGAGCTGTAGATGCTGCGGTTACGTTCAGATTGTTGACCGTTCAGTTGTGCGAGCTTACGGGGCTGATTTCCATGATCCGGCGGGCACGGGCGCGCACCACGTTCATAACCGAACTGTCGTCATAAATCTGCTGCAGGACGGGACTTACAGCATTCAGTTCCGCCAGATCTCCGCGCTGAGCTTGATCTTCCATACGCTTCAACTCGTCGTCGAGGGCCAGTTTTTGATAGCGGTGGTAATAAGTGAGGCGGCGGCCGAACTCCAACGTGGCACCGATGCTCTGAAAGAGTGTCGTCAGTTGCTGCACAGCCGGCAGCGCAGAGTAGTTATATTCCGCAGAGCTATTCCGCTGGCCGTCTTTGTAGACCAGTTTCTTCGTACCGGTAAAAGCCAGTTTCTTGTTACCAGAATCAACTTTGCCGGAAAAGTAATGCGCGTGAGCAGCCAGATCGAATATATGCGTACGGGTAGCGTCGGAAAGAGCGAAGTCAGTTTCGTAGTCTTCCCGAGCATCGGAGTCGGCAGAGATCTTTCCGTTGGACTCATAGTGAGCGTGGCCGTCAGACTCGACAGAGATTTGGTAGTGCTCAGGGCTGGACTGCGGAAAATCGAGGGAAAAGCTGATCGAAGCCGACTCAGCCGCGTGAACAGGAACCTGCGTCAAAATCAGTGAGGCAAGTAATGGCAGAAGCGAGGCGCAAACGATGATTCGACCCAGCGCTGCTCGCAGGCAGCGGGTTGTTTCGCTTGTACTCCGGCGCGGGCGCATGTTCATCCAGAGAACACCAGGTTCCCGATGTAAGAATTATGCCAGAGATGCGAGGAATTGATTGTCATCTTGCGAGGATGTGCTGCCGGTTGAGGGTACCTGCCGTATGCAGGTGGCAAATCGCGATGGCCAGCGCGTCCGAGGCATCCATGGGTTCCGGCGGCTCTGCAAGATCCAGCAACCGTGTCACCATGTGCTGGACCTGTTGTTTCTCGGCGCGGCCATAGCCAACGACTGAAGATTTAATCGATAAGGGGGAGTATTCCGCGACTTCGAGTCCTGCGGTAGCGGCCGCCAGCATAGCAACTCCGCGGACCTGGCCCAGCTTAAGCGCCGACTTCACGTTAAGCGCATAGAAGACATCCTCGATCGCAACCTCATCAGGCCTGTAGTCGGAGATGACCTCGCCGAGTTGTGAATAAATGCGCGAAAGGCGGCGAGGTAAGGCTTCACGTGCGGAGAGCTTAATCGCGCCGCAAGTCAGGGAGCACAGCTTGCCGTCGGATTGCATTTCGACGACGCCGTACCCTGTGTACTCCCCACCGCAATCGATACCAAGAACCCGCATGGCTTGCAGTGTAGCGCGGAACCATCGCAAGTCCTAGGGGCAACTACGGTTCGCCACGCGGGTTCGGGTGGGCACACGAGCAGTTTGCTGCCGGTAACAACTTCCGAGTTCGGTTTGTCAGATGATCGATCTCAAGCGAAAGATGTGCAGCCTCGTCTCAGAATCAGATCACCAAGCCCAGGCGTAGGCATCAACGCGCGGATCGGCCCCGGCGCTCAGAACACCGGTGGCGCCGTCCACGACGATAGCGGCATTGGAACCGAGAGACCAGGCCGGCGCGACGCGCAATTTGTGACCTTTCACGGTCAAGGCTTCCCGTGTTGCTTCAGGAATGCGAGCTTCGACCGACATATCTCCGGGGTACATAGTGTGCGGAAAAGGGGAAGCCGGGAAGCTGCGCGATGACCAACGCGGCGCTTCGATAGCTTGCTGAACGTTCATGCCGAAATCGATCATGTTGATTAGAGTCTGCATGGTGCGCATCACCTGATCGTCGCCTCCTGGGCTACCGAGAACGGCATAGGGCTGGCCGTCTTTCATGATCAGCGTGCTCTGCAAGGTGCTGCGCGGACGCTTTCCCGGCTCAAGGGCATTGGCTTCGCCGCGGACCAGGGAATAATAATCGCCTCGGCAATTGAAGATAATGCCGGTATCACCCATGACGACGCCGGTGCCAAATAAACTGTGCAGGCTTGGTTCGAAGCTCACCATGTTGCGATCTTTGTCGACGAGCGCAATATAACTCGTGTCTCCGGCATGGCTGGCATCGCCCTCGAGCACTTCGTGAACCGGACGGTCGAGCTGGGCCGAGCCACTCGCGAATTTCTCGGGATTGCCTGGACGCAGTTCAATCGAGGCCTTGTCCGGATCGATCAGCTTGCGGCGTTCGCGAGCGTAGTCCTTTGACAACAGGCCATCGTAGGGAATCTTTATGAAGTCCATGTCGCCGAGATATTTTTCGCGGTCCGCCATGGCGAGTTTCACTGCTTCGACACTCGTATGGAGATAATCCGTGCTGTTGTGACCCAGCGCTTTAAGGTCGTAGCCCTCGAGAAGGTTGAGCGCTATTAGTTCGGTCGGTCCCTGGCTGGCAGAAGGATTTTTGTAAACCTGATACCCCCGATAGTTGATCGAAACCGGAGTTTCGACTTTGGCCGTATACTCAGCGAAATCCTCATAGCGGAACAGACCGCCGTTTGCCTCAGAAAATGCCGCGAGGTCGCGAGCAATATCTCCTTTGTAGAAACGATCCCGCGCGGCCCGCAAGGCCGCATGCCTTCCCTTCGCGCGATTGGCTTTTTCGGCCTCTACGAGTTTCTTCAACGTGCGTGCCAGATCAGGATTCTTGAGAAGTTCTCCCGCTTTGGGTGGCTGGCCGTTTGGAAGATAGATCTTCGTTGTCGTGGGATATTTGAGAATCTTCTTTGTGTTGGCGATGTAGGAAGCGCCAAGCTCGCTGAGAGGAAAACCATTTTCGGCGAGATCGATCGCTGGTTGCAGTACCTGCTCGAAGCTCATGGTTCCCCAGCGATCCAGCAAGATGAACCAGGCATCGACCACTCCGGGAATGCCTCCGGACAGAAGACCGTCGCTTTCGGGAATCTTTCCCCCATTGTTTTTCTCGTACCATTCGATCGTAGCCAGCTTGGGGGCACGAGGCTCGGCGTTGATGGAATAGACCTTCTTTTCGCGCGCGTTATAGACCAACAAGACGGCATCGCTTCCGACGCCATTCAGAGAGAAATCAGTAACGGCGAGGGCGGCCTGACCTGCAACGGCCGCATCGAAGGCATTGCCTCCGGCATCGAGGATGCGGCGAGCGGCTTCCGTCGCCTCGGCCTTCATCGAGGACACGGCTGCGTGGCGTCCGCGAATCACCGGGCGCATGGTTTGAATGCTGGGATCCCCCTGCGCTACGGCAGAGACGGACAGGATCAACGAGAGGAGTCCGAATACAGAAAGTCTGTGCTTCATATATTGCGACGTTTATGGATCTGCCTGAATGTCGAACGTTCCGGCGACTGGATAGTAAACGCAATGAGAATTTTCAACAACATCTGGTGTGGCGTGCGCGGGTCGAGTCCCGATCACGGCAGAAAGCCGCGTAGGCTGCCGGCGAGGATGACAGGTGTGAACGCTGAAGGAATCGGCTATAAGCAGCCTCGTCAAATATCTCGCGGAGAGCGGCCCAAAGAATGCGAACTGCGGCGGTGAAGCGAATCATAGACTCTCCTGGGCAAGGCGGGTCATCACAAATGGGGCCTCCTTGACGCGCCCTTCCTTGCGACCGCTGAGGATCGCGATCCACTGGCGTGCGGACTCGAATAGAACAAGGGCAACCATCACTACCAACCCAGCAGTAACGGCGGCGTCGAGGCGATTGTTCAGGATCAACCGAGCAGTAGCCGCGGTCGCGGGGCCCGTTCCCAGCGCGTGCGCCTGCGCAAGAAAACCTACGCGAGGATTGGGGTCCAGAATTTTATGCCAGCAAGCCGTAAAGGTGACCGCAACCAGCCATAGCAGGGGAACCAGGGTTACCGTGGCATACTTGGCGCGGTGCATCTTGATGATGATGGTGGTAGCAACACAAAGAGCTACCGTCGCGAGCAACTGATTTGCAATCCCAAAGAGCGGCCAAAGAGAATTAATCCCGCCCAGCGGATCCTTGACGCCCTGCCACAAGAAGAAGCCCCAGGCTGCGACGATCAGCGCGCTGGTCGTCAGAATGGATGGGTACCAACTTGTCCGGCCTAGAGGTTTGTAGATGTGTCCGAGTGCATCCTGGATCATGAAGCGAGCGACGCGAGTGCCGGCATCAAGAATTGTCAGAATAAATAACGCTTCGAACATGACTGCGAAGTGATACCAGAGGGCCATCACTCTGGATCCGCCCAGGCTTTGGGAAAAAATGCGGGCCATGCCCAAAGCAAAGGCCGGAGCCCCACCCGTCCGGTTAAACAGCGTCTGCTCACCAACAGAATTGGCGAGTGCCTGCATTTCCGCCGCGGAAACAGGAAATCCCCAGTTCGAGATTGTGGTCGTTGCTGCGGCCGCAGTTTGTCCGACGATGCCAGCCGGGCTGTTTACCGCGAAGTAAACGCCAGGCTGCAGCACGCAGGCTGCAATGACAGCCATTACGGCAACCGCGGATTCCGCTGCCATGGCGCCATAACCAACCATTTGCGTCTCGGTTTCGCGCGCAATCAGCTTGGGCGTGGTCCCACTTGAGATCAGCGAATGAAATCCGCTGATAGCCCCACACGCGATTGTGATGAAGGCAAATGGGAAAACCTTTCCGGCAAACACCGGCCCCGCGCCATCGACAAAACGGGTGAGCGATGGCATGTGCAGTGTCGGATGGATCGCGACTATTCCCAGCCCTAGAAGACCGATGGTCCCCAGCTTTACAAATGTACTCAGATAGTCGCGCGGGGCGAGCAGCAGCCAGACAGGGACTGCGGACGCCGCGAATGCGTACACCATTATGGAGATCGCAAGCGTCGTCGCCTGAAGAGTGAAAATGTGAGCCATCGTCGAATTTTGCGAGACCCATTGGCCACCCCAGATGGCGAGCAGCACAAGAACGAATCCTAAGGCGGAGACTTCCAGTACCTTGCCGGGACGAATGCGCCTCAAGTAAACACCCATCAGAAGCGCGATCGGGATCGTCATCGCAATCGTGAAGGCTCCCCAAGGACTGTCTTTCAGTGCATTCACAACAACCAGGGCAACGACGGCCAAAAGGATGATAAGGATTGCAATGACGGCCGCGTAGGCAACGACACCTCCGACGACACCTGTTTCTTCTTTAGCCATCTCTGTCAGGGATTTGCCATCGCGCCGAACGGAAAACAGCAAAATGACGAAGTCCTGCACGCATCCGGCGAAGACGGCACCGGCCAGAATCCAGATGGTTCCGGGCAAGTACCCAAACTGAGCTGCGAGCACCGGTCCCACCAGTGGTCCCGGCCCTGCAATAGCGGCAAAGTGATGGCCAAAAACTACCCACTTGTTTGTAACCAGAAAGTCACGGCCATTTTCCAGACGCTCGGCAGGGGTAGCGCGGAGAACATCGACGGCCAGAATCTTCGCCGCGATGAATCTGGCATAGAAGCGGTATCCGAGGGCGTAGCAGCATGTCGCGGCGGTGACCAACCAGAGGGCATTGATGGGTTCGGACCGATGTACGGCGATTACTCCAACGGCTACGGCCGTCAATATAGCGACGGCTGCCCACGCTAAGGCAAATAGGAGCTTCTTCATTCGTCGAGCATTTTGTCGAATCTGAAGCATTGGTGCAATCCCTATCATCGTTGCAAAAAATGAACACCAACTCGCACTGAGGATTTGAATAGGTCCCATAAGAATTTTGAATTTCGGCAGAGCCTTGTCTCGCTTATAAGATTGCCCTCGGAAGGCTTGCTGCTCCGCCATTTCACGCGCTGGGGTGTGCGATGAAAAGACTGATGATTGAGTCTGTGGCTGCGCTACTCCTGATCTCTGCCCTGAGTGTTGCACAAGAACAAACGGAAAAAACCAAGCCAGACGCCTCGTCTTCACCCGCAAAGACACTGCTCGTGTACGGCAGAGTCAGCAATGATGGCAAGAAACTGGTGACTGACTTGGACTCGGAGTGGACCGTCAGCAATTCCGAGACGTTAAGAGGACGCGAGGGTACCCTCGTGCGGGTCCGATGCTATGTAGAAAGCGACCGGAACCGCATTCGGATCCTCTCGATCAAGAAAGAGCAAGGAGAATCCGGCTACGCTGCACGCAATGCAGATTCGGCCTTCCGGCGTTAGGCATTCCGTCGCCAAAGAGGCCACCGAGCGAGTTTGGCTACATTTCGGCTTCTTTGGCTTTGGTGTTACCCTAAGTTCTCCGAACGATTGCAACCCTCGAGTTTGGGCCATTTCATCCTGCGCCTGCGCCCAGGGTGCATTCTGAGGATTCAGCCCGAACTCATATCCTTAGCGAGGAGCATACGATGAAAGTTGGCATTCTAACGGGCGGCGGAGATTGTCCGGGACTCAATGCGGTCATTCGCGCCGTTGTGCGCAAGGGATTTTTCCATTATGAAGACCAGTTCATGGGCTTTCTTGAGGGGTGGCGTGGCCTGATCGAAGATCAGAGCATGGAACTTGATCTAGACGCCGTAAGCGGCATTCTCCCTCGCGGCGGCACGATTTTGCGGACCTCGCGCACCAATCCTTCCAAGCGTCCGGATGGCTTCGACCGTTGCATTTCGACCATTCAGAAACACAAAATTGATGCGTTGATCGCAATCGGTGGCGACGATACGCTCTCTGTTGCGCAGAAACTCCACGAAAAAGGGGTAAAGGTGGTCGGAGTACCCAAGACGATCGATAACGATCTGGGGGGGACCGATTACACCTTCGGCTTCGACACTGCCTGCAATATCGTGTGCGAGGCGATTGACCGTGTTCACACGACTGCGGAAGCACACAACCGCGTTATGGTCGTTGAAGTGATGGGCCGTGATGCGGGGTGGATCGCCCTTTACAGCGGTATTGCAGGTGGCGCGGATGCCATTCTGATTCCGGAGCGGGCATTCAACGTTGATAAGGTCGCTGAATCCATCCGACAACGGCACGAGCGCGGACGCTACTTCTCCATCATTGTGGTGGCCGAAGGAGCTAAGTTTGCGACAGGGTCGGGCGCGCCGGTCGTGCAAGATATGGGCAAAGACGAATTCGGCCACGCCAAGCTGGGTGGAATCGCGAACGTCCTGGCGCGCGAGATCGAGCAGCGCACTGGGTTTGAGAGCCGCGCTGTGGTCTTGGGGCATATTCAGCGCGGCGGATCGCCCAGCGCATTTGATCGCGTGTTGGCGACTCGTTACGGCCTGGGCGCAATCGACATGGTGCATCGCGGCGAATTCGGCTGTATGGCCGCGCTGCGTGCCAACAAGATTGTCTCCGTTACGCTGAAGGAAGCCATCTCGAAGAATCGGGTGGTCGATGCTGAGACGATCGACATCGCCGCCGGCTTGTTCGAGGAGATCGGCGAAGTAGCCAGCAAGTAAGTGCGCCGTGACCGGCCTCCCCCGCGTACGCGGGCGGAGGCCTTTTCTTTTTCTTGAGCTTTTGAGTTCATTCCGAGAACTTCGTTGTAGACTGACGCTTCGATTCAGTCCATGGAAATTCAAACAACCGCGTCACCGCTCCGACATATCCCAGTCCCGCGTTGGCTCCCGTGGTCTCATGGACTCATTCTCGCACTCACGCTGTCATTCTGGAGCATGTTCCTATTCAAGGCAGAGCCGTTGGGCTATGTGTACAAGCGTGATTTTCTGTGCGTCTACATCGGTGCAAAAGCTGTTGCACAAGGTCAGGGCTCGCATCTTTACGACAAACACCTGCAGCGGGAACTCACTGATTTGGCGATCTCGCCCTATCGCCGGAGCACTCTGCTGCCGTTCGTTTATCCAGCCTACGTAGCGATTTTGCTTGCTCCACTCGGCAAATTTTCGCTAGTCAAAGGCTTTTTGATATGGACGGGGATCAACATTCTCGTGACCGGATGGCTGATAAAACGGTTGCTACAGTCCCCCCAGGTTTTTCCCGGACAGCGGATCGCCTTTTTGGTGGCATTCTTCGCCTGGGTGCCTTTGCAACTCACGCTAAGTCAGGGCCAAATGGGATTGATTTGCGCTCTGGCTCTCAGCGAAGCATCACTCTCGATGCAACGTCGCAAAGAGTGGATAGCTGGCTGCTGGCTGGTCGTGGGAATTGTCAAACCGCAACTGATCGCTGTTCCTCTGCTAGCGCTTTTCCTTTTGCGATCGTGGCGCGCAGTTGCATCATTTTTCATGATCGCGTGTGCGCTCATCTTTGCTTCTTTTGCTCTGGTCGGATTTTGGATCACGGAGTACCTGCGATTTCTTGCCGATTTCACGCGTGGTGGTAAAGGTTTATCGATGTACCCGATGGCGATGCAGAATTGGCGGGGCTTGGTTTCAACGATGCTCAGCACCAACGATGGCGCCTGTGGGCGATGCCTCCTGATTGCACTGAGCCTTGCCTCAGTAGTACTCGTAGTTGTTATCTTCTGGGGACATGATGTTCAGCCGGCAAATTCGGGGAGACATTCGACTTCGCGATTCGACTTGGCTGCGCGGTTTTCCATCGCAATTGTGATCGGATTGTTGGTTTCACCTCACCTATACTTCCACGATTGGGTCGTCGCATTCCCTGCGCTCACGATATTGTTCCTGGCCGCAACGGAGTGGTCACAACAGGAAAACCGTTACCGGTGGCTCGCAACGGCAATTCTGTGGCTTATTGCGTTGTCACCATTTGTCGGCTTCGCAGTACAGTTCGGAGTTTGGCCCACGAACACACACGTCCAACTGGTTCCCTGGTTCATGGGATTGCTCACGCTCATCACTGTCGTCCGTTTGCAGATGGCGAATAGGCGAACTCCAGGAGTTCCCGCATGAAACCTTGGCTATGGCTTCTGCTGGGAGTATGTGCTGCGGCTATGAGTTGGTCCTATATGCACCGCATCTTTCTGCCTTGGGAGCACTACGTCAACAACCAACGAGGGAAAGTGAAAGCGGACATGGGCGACCTCTATCCGCGATGGGTCGGTACACGGGAACTGCTTCTGCACCGTCGCAATCCTTACGGTCCGGAAGTGACTCATGAAATTCAGATGGCGTTCTACGGCCATCCGATCCAGCAACGCTACGACGGATCCTCCGAGTTAGTGGACGAGCAGAGGTTTGTCTATCCAATTTACGTTGTGTTCCTGCTGTCTCCAGTCGCTGATGCCAGCTTTGACCAGTTGCAGCGATGGACACCAGTCGTTCTTGGCGGACTGATCGCCGTGAGCATTCTTCTCTGGATTCGGATTCTCGGTTGGACATTACGTTGGCCGGCAATTGTTGCGACCATGCTGCTGGTGCTAAGTAGCCCTCAAGCTGCTCTGGGCTTGCGATTGCGACAGATTGGTTTCTTCGTGGTGGCCTTGATCGCCGTCGCAAGTTGGTGCGCGGTTCGCGGACACTTGCTTCCCGCGGGTGTGCTGCTGGCGTTTTCAACGATCAAGCCGCAGATGGTCGTTCTGTGCCTGCTCTGGTTTCTTATCTGGTCTCTTGGCGACTGGAAAAAGAGGCGAGAATTGGTGACCGGATTCGTGGTCACTCTCGGAATCTTCGTAGGCGCTGGAGAATTGATGCTGCCTCGCTGGCCGCAATATTTCTTGCAAGGGCTTGATGCCTATCGCAAGTATTTCCCCACAACCTCACCTATTCGTCTGCTGCTGGGCGACTGGATTGGTGGGATGCTATCCGTGTCGCTTGTGGCAGCACTGTTGGCTCTTGCCTGGTCGAAAAGGAAGATAGAGCAGGACTCATCAGAATTTATTCGAATCCTCGCTCTGTTCTTTATCGCGAGCACGCTGGTCTTGCCCCTGCTGACTCCTTACAATCACGCGCTCTTGCTTTTGCCAATTCTGATGCTGGCTCGGGATTGGAGTTCACTCCCCATTTACGGCCGCTATGCCGTTTGCTCTATCTTGGCTTGGCCTTTTTTCGCAAGTATCTTCCTCTTTTTATATCGACCCAACCTGCATTCGTTCGGTCGCATGCCGCAATTGCCAGCAGTACTTGTTTTGCTCGTTCCTTTTCTCGTGTCGTGGCTTATTTTTGCTCGGCGGCCGGAATACTCTGCGCGCGACCGTCGGCCTGCGATTTAGACAGCGTCGATATGATGAGCAACAAATGACAACCGGCAGTTGGCTCACGGCAAAGCGACTCCGCGCACACGGCATTCTGCTGGCAGTTGCGTTGTGGTCCCTTTACATATGGACAATCGCTACCCCGGGCCTGCGCGACCGAAACAGCAATCTTAAAGGAACCGATTTTCTTCACTTCTATACGCTGGGATCGCAGGCGATCGAGTACCGCACCGCCGATCTGTATGACATCAATGCACAGGCCCGCGTGGCCGCCGAGCGCGTCCCCGAGGCAGCCGGGATTCGCTACTTGCCGCTTTATCCGCCGCAGGTCTCGCTTTTATTCATTCCCTTCGCGCATCTCTCGTATGAAGGCGCACTGGTGCTGTGGTGGTTTTGTAATTCTGTGGTTTACGCCCTTTGCTGCTTCGTTGTCTGGCGATTGTGTCCGAATCTGAAGGCTCACGGTCTCACTGTTCTTATTCTCGCTGCGGGATACCCGGCCTTCTTTCACGTGATCGCATGGGGACAGACCTCCGCCCTGGCGCTCGCCTGCTTCACAGTTTTCTTTGTGCTGGTACGGCAGCGGCGCGACTTGATCGCCGGGCTCGCTCTCGGATGTCTCGTCTTTAAACCGCAATTGGGAGTAGCCGCAGCGGTACTGTTTCTTGCAATCGGAGCGCGGAAGATCGTTCTCGGCGCAAGTCTTTCTGCGCTACTTGAGATGTCAATCGGAGTCTTGTACTACGGGGTCGAACCTCTTCGAGCCTGGTTTCGCACTCTTTGGAACGTCCGAACTCTATCCGCGATGCTTGAGCCTCGTCCGTATCAAACCCATTGTCTGCGGACGTTTTGGTCGATGTTGATTCCGTGGAGCGCCGTGTCGACCGCCTTGTATGTGATCAGCGCGATCGTCCTGATCGCATGGACGATCAAAGTGTGGAAGTCATCGGTAGCGTGGCCACACCGGTTTTCACTGCTGCTTCTCGCGACAGTGCTGGTGTCTCCCCACCTGACGGTTTACGATCTCGTGATTGTTGCCCCGGCAATCCTGTTTCTGTCGGACTGGCTCATCGCCCAGCCGAACACGAAACAGACCCACCTAATGGGCACCTTGCTTTATCTAGTGTATTTTCTGCCTCTCATCGGCCCATTTGCGCGATGGACACACGTTCAGCCTTCGGTTGTGGCAATGGGGGTGTTGGCTTACCTGATCACACGGACGATCGGATCCCGTGAGCACCAAACAATAGGAATTCCGGCGACCACAGAAACCATCCGCACCTGATTACGCCGGGGAATTTCCGAAAAGGAATGTCAATGCATCGGGGAATCGTCGAGCCCAGGCTGATTCGTGATGAGTGGCTCCCTCATCGACAAATAAGCGCAGTCGATTTTGAACCAAACCTCCGCGGCCAAAGATTGCCGCTACCTCCCGAACATCATCCACCATACTGCGGTCACGGTCGGCTCGTCCGGCCTCGGCGGTGCCTGTGGCGAGGAAGATTCGCTCAGGCCAGCGCTTGATTTCGCGGCTCTCCCGGATCATTTGCCGATTCGAAGCCCAGAGAGATGGACTCTCCAGCAGCAGACGCCCAATCAATCCTGGCCGCGCCGCGACCGTGTAGAGTGAGATCAACGCACCCAGCGACGACCCGCCCAGACCGGTATTCTCGGGCCCTGATGCCACGCGATAATTTCTGGCGATGAATGGTATTACTTCCTTCATCAGAAAATTCGGATACCGCTGCCCTTGCACGCGCAGCATCATCGGCTGTAGCGAGCGATATGGCATGTACTCTCGAAAGCGGTCTTTACCCGCATGATCAATGCCGACGATGATCATCGGCGGAACAGTTTTTTCGCGAATCAGACGGTCCGCAGTTTCGTCGACGCCCCACTCCACACCGGTGAAAGAAGTCGACGCCTCGAAGAGATTCTGGCCGTCATTCAAGTACAAAACCGGATAGCACCGGGTGGAGTTCTCATCCTGATCGTAGCCGGGCGGCAGCCATACGCGCAGGAAGCGGGTGTTGTGGAATGTACGGCTCTGAAATTCGTGGAGACGGAGATCGCCAGTCGCGGCATCCACTCGAATCACGTTGGGGGCCATGCCAGCGTCGAAGTTTTCAGTTTTCTGGATTTCTTCCATCCGGCAAAGTGATTTTCTAGGATACAACGGCAGGTCTCTTCATGCCCGGCTTCTTAGTTTCGCGAATACCGCTACAAGGCTGATCAGTGAAATCAGCCCGAGCGATATCAGGCATAAGATGCACCAGGTCGTCAGTTCGTAGGCCTCGATATAGGTCAGATAGAGTGCGAAAGCCAATCCCGCCAAAGAGGTGACTAGAAGTCGAGTCGGCGTCTCCGGTCGCGCCTTCAGGAAGGTTGCGAGGACGAATAATGCAGCATATCCGACGACTCCAATCCCGGCCACGGGGATTCCAGCTATCGTGGAATATTCGCTCCGGTTCACGATGTCGCAACTGAATTTCTGGGTAAAGTCACAGAATTTGGTTTCCGACTTGGCGTAGTGGCGTTGCAGGGAAATTGCGGAATCGAGAACTCCCGCTGGCGACAGAATAGCGACGAGCACAAACAATACGCCACTAACAGCCGATGACGCGCTCACGGCAGGCTGCACCCGGTTTTGTCGCTCAGGGCTTCGAGCGACAATACGCCTTCTTTCGGCTGCTCCCCGCTGAATTGCCAACTGGGAAACAGCTTCACGCCGGCGGCCTTGCACGCGGGTGCCAGTTCACCCGGCTTATCTTTGATAGCGCACTCAACATAGGGAATATTGCGGAATGACGCACCGAACATCTCTTTCTGCCCGGCACAATGTGGACACCAGTAGAGTCCGTACATCCTGGCGTCTTTGCTGGCGAGGCAGCGGGCAAACGAATCGTACTTGTGATCCTTGTAGTGGCGGCCGCCAAAGAAGGCTCCTACAAAAAGAATTACAAGCCCGACATAAAGCAGCCACTTCTTGCTTTTGCCTTCGTCAACTCCCTGCCGTTCCTGCTGTCGCTTTCGTCGCTCTTCAGACATAACTTTTCTTATATCACGCCGGTCAGGCAACTACGTTCAAGGCCCCATGCAGCACGTCAAGTTCCTCACAGTGCAACGAGAGCACCTCGCCGTCGACCATGACATCCACCGGAGCATTCAGTTTGAACTCGACCTTGGGCACGGCCTTGCGTTCCGCCAGCGGATGCTCGATGTGCGTGCCGTCATATAGCCCAGGGAGATTGCGGATCAGCCCAAGTCTTCCGATCGGACCCCAGCGCACGTATTCGACCAAGCCGTCATTCACCTCAGCTTTAGGGGCAATCATCATCGTTCCGCCCGTGAACTTGCTGTTGTTGAAAGTGACAAACAGGCACCGGCGATCGTCGAAAACATCCTGCCCTTCGACTCGAACCCGAAACGGACGCCGGTTGAACCTGGCGAGTGTGAGGAAGATTGAGGTGAAGTAACCCAGTTCTCCCCAATCGCTGAAGCGCCGCGCACGAAGGGTTGCAACATCGGCCGAGAAGCCCATGCTCAGCAGATTGATGTAATAGATCGTCCCCGAACGGTGCCGCATGCGCAGCACGTCGCAAGCATGGATTCGATCCGCCAGCAACGACTCGATCGCATGTTCGACGCCTCGGTCGCTGAAGTCGCGGAGAAAAGAATTCCCCGTACCGAGAGGTAGGAACCCGAGAGTTGGAGGTCCATCCGCCGTTGCCTCGGGGAAAAGTCCATTAACAACCTCATACGAAGTACCGTCGCCCCCTACCGCAATAAAATTCCGAATTCCTCGGTGATACGCTTCGCGGGCAATTGCCGTTGCCTGGCCGGCAGCGTTGGTTTCCGCGGTATCAATCTCAATTCCTCCGGCTCGCAGGCGTTCGAGCGCGGGACCCAGCAACTTCCTGGTCTTTCCGCCCCCGGCAGCCGGATTCACAATCGCTAGATAGCTTCGCTTCACGATTCAGGTCCGCTCGACGGATCACAGCTGTACAACTGCATTTCTCTGTACAGACTTTGCGATTTCGTCGGCCAGCACTTGCCGCTTGATCTTCATGGACGCCGTGCGCGGTAAGTCTTTGTCCCAGATCAGATATCCGCCCACCCGTTTAAAGTCCGGAAGCTTCCGATTGCGCGTTGAGATATCGTCTAACAAGGAGCTGGCGAATTTCTGGTTCTGCTCAAGGCGAATCACGAGCACCAGCCCTTCTTTGCCTAGTTCCTTCTTCGGCCAGATGTAGTTCGCGGCGAAAACGGCGTATTCCTTCACGGGCAGTCCGTCGAATACTGTTTCGACATCTTCCGGGTAGATATTTTTCCCACCTTCGGTAACGATCATGTTCTTCTTACGGCCGAAGAGTTGCAGATGTCCGTGTCGTTCGAAGCGCCCGAGATCCCCCGTGAGCAGCCAGCCATCGACAATCGTCTCCAGCGTCAGTTCTGGATCATCGAGATAATGGGACATCACAGTTTTGCTGCGCACCGCGACTTCGCCAACTCCGTCCGCATCGGGACTTAGGATGCGAAGTTCAACTCCAGGCAGCGGCTTGCCGACGGTGTCAGCTCGAAATGGCTTGAGATCATTGAGCGTCAGCGCCGTACCTGCCTCAGTGAGACCGTACCCATTCACAACGGGAACGCCGAGGTCATAGAAGAATTGCATTGTGGAAGGTTCCATGAACGCCCCGCCCGTGATGAGCGCGAGAAGTTCTCCTCCGAAACCCCTGTGAATATTTGGCAGCAGCATGCGGCTGAGCTTCACGTTGGGTCGACGACGAGTCAGAACCCGATTCACTGCGATCATCGAATTCAGGATCGCTCTTTTCCAAGAAGGCAACTCATCGAACTTAGCGCGGAGTCCGCGCTCCAGGTTCTTCACGATCATCGGAACCAGAGAAACGTAAGTAATGCGATAGCGAACGAATGCGTCGCGCACGAACTCAGGCCGCAGCGTTCGCAAGTGCACGATACATGCGCCACAAACGAAGGGACCGATGAAACCGACCATGAAGTCGATCGCATGGTTCGTCGGCAGAATGCTCAGATATCGCACTCCCGGCCAGAACGGATACCACGCCGTTAGCGATCGGCACTGCTCCAGATAATTCTCGTGCGTCAGCACGCAACCTTTAGGGCGACCTCCCGTTCCCGACGAATACACAATGCAAGCGACATCATCCTTCTGCCGCATGACGAAATCAGGCGCACCCTTCCGCTTGAAATCTTCCCATCGGAATGCCCCGGCCAGGTCGGCGCCCAGTGGGGCTTCTGTGACCAGCACGATCTTGGTTGTGATGTTCTGGAACTCCGGCGCGGTCATCATTGAGCGCCAAAGGTGGTACTCGACGACCAGAATTTTGGCCTTTGAATGGGCGAGAAGTTGAAGATGCTCGGCAGCCGTGAGTTTGTAGTCGAGTGGAACCACGACGCCGCCGCAATGAAAAATCGCATAGGCGGAAATCAGCCATTTCGATTGATTCGTCATGATGATGGCCGCGCGGTCGTCAGCATCGAAATCCGCGTCTTCAAGCGCGCGCGCCAAAGGCAGGGCAATCTCTTTGAAGTCGGAATACGTTAGCCTGAGCTTTTCGCGATCGCGCTCGGCTTCGATCAGGCACACCTCGGACGAGAAGCGATCGAGCGCATCGCGCAGTGCTGCACCCAGGCATGTGTACTGACGAAGATCGAGCATGGCGAAACTGCTGATTCTAGATTGTAGATTGCCGATTGAACAACTACGCGTCCGCGCAGCAGAGAGGTTCCCTGCCAATCAACAATTTTGGAATTAGTCGTATCTACAAGCGAGCCTGAATCTTGCCCGCCAACGTGCGGAAGTTGGTCACTCCCTGCAGTTCGTAGTCCGGAAGCTCGACATGAAAATGATTCTCCAATTTCGTCAACAAATCGAGTGTTTGCAGGCTGTCAATGCCGAGCGACTTGAAGAAATCATCGTCGGCAGAGAGTTTCTCGCGGGGCACTTTGAAGTGGGCTGCGGCGAGATTGAGTATCTCGGTTAGCGTCTGGTCGGTCGTTGGCATAGATATTTACTTTAATCCGAGTGCCTGCCTTTAGGGCAAATAGGGCTGAGCGTCTTTGCTTTCCACAAATTTCTTGAGCCCCGCCTGAACCGCGGGCCTCGAAAACAAATCACAGAAGATTTCGATCTCTTTTCGTAGTTCGTCATGCGGGATCGGCTTGATAAATTGCTTCGCTGCGGCCGATGTGCCGCGGTCAAACTTGGCAATCTGTGCACCGGTGGCTCGCGCGGCGCGTAGTGCCTCTCCTTCGGACACAACCTGGCTGACCAACCCAATCTGTTGGGCCTTTGTGGCGTTGAAACTCCGGCCGGTCAGGAGAAGATCGCGGACTACGGCATTGCCGATATCGCGCTTCAGCCGCGGAATTCCGCCAAACCCCGGAATCAGTCCTAGTCTCAGCTCGGGGAAAGCAAAGCGCGCCGTCTTATCCGCGACGATCAGATCGCAGGCCAGTGCCAACTCGAAACCTCCACCGAAGACAACGCCGTGAACGGCTGCGATCGTGGTCATCGGAGTTGCATCGATCTTGTTGAGGACTCGATGAATTCGTTCCAGAAACTCGCGAACACCCTTGGTAGCTTCTTCCTTCTTCATCCCATGCGAACGTTCATAGAGTTCGCGGAGGTCAGCTCCAGCAGAAAAACCGCACTTTAGATCGCTATGGATGATGACGGCATGGGCAGTGTGCTCAACTCGCTGAAGAGCCTCACAAAACGATTCGAGATCTTCCAGAGACTGCGAACCGATCTCGTTGCACGGCGTGCGGTGCAAGATCAGTTCGACAAGGCCGTCCTTGAACTCGTACGACATCGTCTTTCCGGCCTTGCTTGCCGCGGTGTTCATGCCGTTTTAACCGTGCGGTACATGTCGTCGATTTCGTTCTTCATGCGTGCGGAAATCAGGTCGCGTTTCAGCTTGCCATTGGCTGTCAACAGCCCGTTGTCGATTGAGAAGGCTTCCGCACGGATGTGGAAGGCTCTAACCTGTTTGTAGTGCGGCAAGTGCGGATTTACAGCATCTAACGCGTTCTGCACTTCCTCCCTACTAAGATTGCCGGTCACGATCGCCGAAAGATAGCCGCGCCCGTTCCCAACAATCACAACCTGCTGCGCTGTTGGAAGATGCCTCGCAATTTCTTCTTCGATTGTCTCTGGAGCAATTTTGTGTCCTGAGCCGAGCACAATCAGATTCTTGATTCGTCCCACAATGCGCCAGGTGCCGGTTCCATCTTTCTCGCCTTGATCGCCGGTATGGAACCACTCATCGCGAAGCACCTCTGCGGTCTGCTGCGGACGATTCCAGTACTCCGGGAACACGTTCGGACCACGCACCACGATCTCATCGTTTTCAACCAGCCTCATCTCGATGCCGGCGATCGACGGTCCCACTCGCCCGGGCACGGGATTTTTCGGATCGTCCATCGTGCAAATGCCTGTGGTCTCGGTAAGACCGTAAACCTGCAGCACCGGGATGCCCAGCATGCGGAAATAATCTTGAGTTTCGGGTGTCAGTGGGGCCGATCCACAGATCAAAGCCTTTAGATTCTCGCCCACCATCTTCTTTCGTATAGTCGGAAAAACAAGTTTTTTTGCGAGCCAGAGCCAGAGAGAATTCTCCGATCCTTGCGTGCGACTCCAGTCAGCTTTCGCACGGCTGTAGATCGCCTGTCCGACGCCGCCCTTTTGAGCGATCTGTTCGTCGACTGCACGACGCATGCGTTCCAGCAATTGAGGAACGTTCAGGAAGTAGTGGGGCGCCACGCCAGGCATATCGCTAGCGATCTTTGTTAAATCGGTGTTCAGTATGATGAGGCTGCCACGCAGCATGAAAGTGAGTACAGCGATCCACGAGGCGCAGAAACTGAATGGAAGATAGTGAAAGACACGGTCCTCTCCGCTGCGGCCTCCCATGAGTTCGTCAAGGCGCGCAGAAGTGCAGCCGAGCATAAATCTGGCATTCGCCGCTGTCAGCACGACACCCTTAGCCTCTCCGGAAGTCCCCGACGTATAGATGATCGTCACCGGATCTTCATCAAGCACCTGCGGGCGATCGAGCGAGACGCCACTCACTCCGGCGAATATCTCGTCAAACAGGAAATGCGGAGGCGCATCGGCCCACACCTGCTGGATTCCGCTGCGCAACGCTGGATCACCGCAGCAGACGAGAACGGGTGTGCTGTCTTTCATCATGACCACAAGCTCGGCGGGTGCCTGACGGAAGTACAACGGGACGACGATTAACCCTTCTGCCATGGCTGCCAGATCCATGGCGATCCAGCGAATGCTATTCGCGGCGAGCAGCCCGCAACGGTCGCCCTTTTTCAGGTGTTTGGACGCGAGAAATGTTCGTGCCTTACGCACCATCTCGACCAACTCAGCCCCTGTCACTCCTGTAACTTCTCTGTCGCGGATCTCCTGCAGCACCGTTGTGTTGGGCGCAGATTTGAGTTGCGAAAAGATTTCTCCGACGAAAGGCATTCTGTGTTTTCTGGGACTGAACGAACGAACTAACTATACGCGGAAATCAACTGGCGCAATGACGAGGTCATCGGTGGCAGATAGTCTTCCCAACTCCATTCGCCTGTGCGCGTGGGGAATTCCGGATACCGCCGCTGGACTTCTTCTTCGAAGAAGACTCCCATCTGCGCCATGACTTTCAAATTCTTCACCACGGTCCGGGCGATTCCGTCGGATATGCGCTCGCCGTCTGTAGCTAATACGTTCAACGCCGCCAGCAACTTTTGTTCGAGATCCGGATCGTCCACGTTCGTCAGCAACTCGTGATGTCCGCGCTCGCGCATCAAGTTACGAATGCGCTCATCCATCGTGATGCCTGCCGACGGCACTAGCGCGGGCATGGAGGTCACGATTCCGTGATATCGAGACGAAGCCATCATGTGGCACGAGCGCAAAATGCTGACCAGTTCGTACATGTTGTACTGGTCTGAAGTGAGAACGGGCACTCCGCCGAGCTTTTCCGAGATCCGATTGGCCGGCCTTGCGTCGAGGCGCTCCGTCGCCACCAGGATGACAAAGACCTTTCGCTGCTTGCGAAAAGTATCCACCGCCTTCGCGATGGACGTCAGATAGTGTTCATACGCACGATCCGCCGTCGGCCCCGAGTTGTGAAAATACACGGTTCGGTAGTGACTGTCTTTGTATGCTCCGGTCAAACCATGTAGTGCATACTTCGCCACCGACGCCTTCACAGGCCACTCGAAAGGATTGATTGGACAAACGACCAGAACCGGCGTCCGGCCGTCCCAGCCGACCTGGCGCAAGGCACTTTGGCCGTATTCCGCGGGACGCGGCTCGAACGTCCAAGCGGTATCCGTCCCAAGCTGAGTAGGGACTCCCAGCTCGCTCAAAATCCTCCGCGACTCTTCGTTGCGTGTGATGACCAGTGAATTCTTGCAGTAGCGGCCGCACATCTTCGCAACCAGCGGATCCATGTGTCCCGCCTCGGCGCCGTAGCCTACGGACAGCTTATTCTCAACCGCGGCGATGCCTAGTGACCCGATCATCATCGTGGTCAGTGCGTTGGCAAACTTGCTCTTGAACATCGATCCCTCGCAGGCCACGACTCCGTGATGCTTCGGAACCTCGTTGGAAAGAAATGGTGGAAAAATGTCGGGAAGATGAACCTGCGTTGTGCCTTCGAAGTATCCCTTGGAAAAATCGAAATTCTGGCTCATCACGCTGAAGTTCACGCGATCGGCACCCAGAATATGACGGATCTGGCGCAGCATCTCTTCTACGCGTACGTCCGATCCCATGTTACGGGTGCCGTTGTATCCGGCGAACAGGAGCTTCAGTTTTTCGCCCGGCTGCCAAGGCGTATTGCCGCCCAGCATCCATTTTGCTTTGGCGCGTTCGATATTTCCGCTGACCCACGCTTCGAGAATGAAGTCCATCATGCGGCGGAACCTCCCCGGGCCGCGGGCCAAGGCTGGTACTTATACTCGAAATTGTTTTCGCGGCTGAACTTTAGTAGTGGAAAACTGTACTCGGAGAACGGCACCGGCCGCCGTCCAAGTTCCGATGTAACGCGAGTGTTGTCGAAGACCGTATTCCAGACCAGATAAGGCATGAATACCTTCATCAATGAAGCGCCGTGTCCGACTGGACCCTTGCGGTTCGACAGGAATTTTACAGAGCTACTGAATGGTCGCTCGGCAAATGGCAGAAAGACCGGCTTTCGTTTCTGCTGCGCGGAGGCAAGCGCGGTCGTTAGTTCGCGAAACGTCTGCGAGGCAATGCCTGACGAAAGATGATAGGTGTCGTACCTCGGCTGCTCCTTTTGATGCAACGTCGCAATCGCGTCCGCAACGAAATCCACGTTGACGATATCGATCTTGTCCGTGGGCCGGAAGGGCAACACGGGCAATCCCGCCAGAAACACGAATGCTTTCACCATGTCGAACTGCGTTGTTTCCGCATGGCGGCTGTCGCCCAACACGATACTTGGCCGGAAGACGGTTTTCGGAGTGTCGGGCAGTAGCACCCGGGTCATGTGTTCGCAAAACTTCTTCGTGCGCGCGTAGGGATCATAATCCGAGCGGTCCCAGTCGATGGAATTATCTTCTGTGATCACTTCGTTGCTGCGCTTTCCAGCTACGGCCACCGTACTGACTTCGCTGAAGCGGCGCAGCCCGTGATAGTGCTCGGCATGGCGCGCCAGGGTTAGAACCTCAAGCGTGCCGCGCAGATTCACGTTGAGACAGTTCTTTTCTGACTTGCGATTGAGCGACGCTGCACAATGAATCACCGAGTCCGTAGTATGTACGAGACGATCATATTCATCGCGTCCAAGCCCGAAACCGGCCGACGTAAGGTCGCCACAAAAAATGCGCACTCTCGTCTGAAGATATTCGAGAAACTGCGGAAACGGCAGATGTAGTTGCAGCGCACGCCAAAGACGAAGTTGCGCCTCCTGCGGATCACGGGCCCGCACCAGCAGGTTCAGCGACGCGCCGTACGTGCTCAGAAGATTGGCGGCCACATGCGCGCCGATGTATCCGGTTGACCCGGTCAGGAATATCGCCACGTTGCTCCATTGGTCCCGGTTTTCACGGCGTCTCCGTTTGCCGGCGCAAGTTGAAAACTACGGGGAGGTCTCGGCTCAAGGGGCCGGCCTTCAATCAAGGGATAGGTCCAGCGTCGCAACGCCGGAATGTGAATGTTAATCCAGTACTCCCACCAGTCGAGAGAACGAGTATCGTAGCCAAATTGCGCACGCTCTTCAGGAACGAGCGCACACGAGAGTTTCTCGATGTTTTCGGCGGCGAAGTCGTGCTCATTCAGCAGAATAAACGGCTCGAACAATTCAATCAGCTTTTCAACCCTCTCGAGATTTCGTTCTGTTTTTACCAGCGGCGCTTTTTTCAGCGGAAGCGGCGCCATGATTCGCTGAATCGATTTCACGATCGCCTTTTGCGCGGGAGCGGACATCCGGTTGTAGCGTTCTTTGGATACAGGAATCGCGTCAAACCGCAGGCGCAGCCAAGACTCCAGCCCTTCTTGCGCGCGGTAATGTTTGCGATGAGCAAGCGAGGTTAATTCAATCGAACGTCCCATATCGCACGGGTTCGTCACTGACGTTGCCAGTTGATACATCGATTCGTGACGACGCTCCATCACCGCAGCCGCGATCAGGGTCATACCCGTGCAAACAGAATCTACGGGAATGATGTCGAGCCGCTTACTTTCTTTTGACGGCAACTGGCGGAAGTACGTTCCCAACAGATAGGACAGTGACGCCGAGGTATTGATGCCTTCATTCCATCCCAGGAAAGGCTTCGCGACGGAAGTTTCTACGATCGCGGGCCGCACGATCGCTATTGGCAAACCTGCGCCGTATTTCGCGATCAGAGACTCCGCCAGGCTCTTGGTGAGAGTGTAGGTATTCGGCCAGCCCAATTCTTTTGCTCGCCGGGTTCCGGCTTCCGTAAGATACGTCTTCAGCCAACGCACGCGGCCCTTACGAATTTGATTCTCGAGTGCGGCGCCGTGCAGATCCTTAGCCGCGTGTTCCTTGGAACGCGCCTGCATGCGCAGGCCGGAAGTGACGTCTTCACTTTCAGCACGGACGTCAGCTTCCTTAATTAACTGTTGCAGGGAATGCCACTCTTGCTCTGCATCGTATTCGGCCAGGCCGCGAGGGTTGTAGTTTGGGGTTAGTTTCTCGCTGACTCGTCCGTCCTGCTCGCCCGCCACATAGCAAGTCGAGAGATGCAGCAGACCGGCATGGTCGGACCCGCGAACGAACTCAAGAATGTTGACCGCAGCATCGGTATTCGTCGCCAGCGCGTCCCGCAGGTCAGGATTAAAATCTGTCAACCCCGAACTGTTGATGATGAGATCGAGATTCTGTTTCAGGAATTGCGCTGTTGCGGGGGCAAGACCGAGTCCTACCTGAGTTACATCACCCTCTACAACTTCAATTTTGTCCCGCAAGAAATCGGGCAGGCTGTCACCGTAACGCTCAAATAGAGGATCGAACACCGGCGAGTCTTCGATCATCTTCTCGAAACGCCGCTCTCCTGGGTTCGATTTCTGGCGGCGAATCAGCAAGTAAATTCGTCTTACTTCCGGCAAGTCGAGCAGTGTATTGGCCAGCCAGACTTTCCCAATGAAACCGGTGACTCCGATCAACATGATCTGCTTGCCGACGAACGCCTGACGGACAGAAAACCCGGAGGCTGGTCTTTGGCCGTCGAAGTACACAACCGGACGAACAGGCGCCGCCAGATTGCGCTCTGCGGGGACTTCAGCAGCATGCAACTTCTCCAGCGAGATATCGAGGTGGCGTGCCAAAGTCTTGGGAGCGCGGCGGCCATCCGGCATATTCTCGCGGAATGGCGCAAAAGCTCCCCGCGGGCGGATCACCGGATCGAGCAGCCGTCCGGTAGCCGTACCATCCCGGAATTCCAGGCGGTTCGCGACGATTCGCTTCACTCCGAGGTGTTGGGCCAGCGGACGCATCAGATGATCGAGGGCCTGGCTTACCAGCACAACTTCCGCCCCAGCCTGCACAAGCTCCTGGACCTTCTGAACACCTTCCTTTTTCAAATGCGGCTTTAGCTTGTACTGAAAGAACTCCTCACCCAGCAAGTCGAGACGGTCACGGGTCACGCCCCGGAGCACGTTATGAACCACGCGTGTAGCAAACTTACGGTTAGAGGCGTAAAGAAAGGGTCGCAGAACCGCCATCAGGAAGATCAGTCCGCGGCGGCGAAACCGTTCCGTAAAGGTCTGTGCATTCCAGGTAAAGAAGGCCACCGGCCTGACGACCGTCAGGTCCAGAAGGCTGCCCTCAACCCGCCAGTAGACGGTGGGGGCCGTACTGGAGTTGTGGTTTAAAGGTTCCAAATCGTCTTGTATGCCTCTGCTGGCTCTCCAATCGGAGTTAACGAAGACTTTATTGTAAAACAATCCGCTCAAGCTTTAGGACATTAACCCGACGGATCGATGGGTTCAGGGTTACTCTCTGCAGAGGTCGTGGAATCTCGCAGCGGCCTTGAAAACTACTCTGGGCCAACAACTCAGGCGGCCAACTACGAATTCGTCGCACGAAGTGAATCCGGTCTGTTCCTTCCCACCAGTAAAGCTACGATGCCGCTGATAATCAGCACAGCGGCAATCGACAAGAGACCTCCACGGAATCCGCCGTTTTGGGTACGAAAGAATCCGATGATATCTGGACCAAAGTAGCCGCCGAGATTCGCAAGCGAGTTGATCACGGCGATTCCGGCGGCGGCCGAGAGCCCGGCCATCCGCGAAGTCGCCATCGCCCAAAAGGGTCCACACATCCCTTCGGCGAAGGCAAGCCCGATTCCGATGCCAGCCACGACTACAACTGTCGAATTTCCGAAAGCTGCCCCAACTAGTCCAGCCGCGGCAGTGAAGGCTGGGATTGCGGTGTGCCAGCGCCGCTCACGCGACCGATCTGAGCTGGTTCCGATCAGAACCATCGTCAGCACCGCCACCAGAAACGGAAGCATCGCGATTATCCCCGTCCAGAAATAACTCAGACCCGAAAAGGTGCGGATGACGCTCGGCAGCCACAACGTCACTCCATACATCGTGGTTGAAACCCCGAAGTAGATCATGGATAGGAACCAGATCCGTGGGCTGATCAGAACCTTCCAGAAATCCGTCTGATCCAACTTGGCTTCGGAGTGCGCTTCACTCTCCAATTTTTCCAGCAACCATGTTCTTTGTTCTCCTTTCAGCCAATGTGCTTCCTGAGGCCGGTCCGATAGGGTGGCGTAAACAGCAGCACCCAGCAGAATGGCGGGGAGCCCTTCAATCAGGAACATCCATTGCCATCCCGCAAGTCCGGCACCGTGAAGACTGAGCAGCGAACCGGAAATTGGGCTGCCCACCACCCCCGCGAGCGGATTGGCAGTCATGAACCAGGCCACAGCGGTTGCCCGGGCGCTGGCCGGGAACCAACGCTTCATATAAAGAATGATCCCAGGGAAAAACCCCGCTTCGGCCGCGCCCAGAACAAATCGCATGCTGTAAAAGCTGACCGGTCCGGTGATGAAGATCATGAGGCAGGAAATCACTCCCCAAAGGATCATCAGGGCCGAAATCCATCGCCGGACTCCGAACTTCTCCAGCACCAGATTGCTGGGCAGCTGAAACAGAAAGTAGCCGGCGAAGAAGATCCCGGCAGCACGGCCATATACCCGGTCACTCAGGCCAAGCTGCTCCCGCATCTGCAGGACGCCAAAACTGACGTTGATGCGATCCAGGTAAGCGACGATGTAGAGCAGGAACAGGAACGGCATGAGCCGCCACATCAGTCGCGAAATAACGGCGGATTCCAGACGGTCAGACGAGATTTCCAAAGCAGTTCCGATTACGCAGTATGGAGATGTGTCTGCGGTGCGAGGATTCTACCCCAAGCCGAGGCCTTTCCGAATTTGATCCGCTATGTGCTCTGGAGTATCTGAGATGTCTACCTCTAGGGAAGCCTCCGGCTCCTCGAGATCGGCCAATTGGCTGGCGAGAATCGCCTCGCCCGCGAAGTGCCCATGGCGGGCTCTCAGACGCTGAACAATGAGGTCTGCACTTCCCCTTAGGTATACGAACCGTACGCGTGGGTCGACCTGAAGGTTCGCACGATAAGTTCGCTTCAGAGCGGAACATGCCAACACTGTGGATTGTCCGTTCGCGATCCACTTCAGGATGGCCGCCCGCAGCCGATCAAGCCATGGTTCACGATCTTCGTCCGTCAGGGGAATACCGTGGCTGATTTTCTTCACGTTCGTGGCCGGATGGAAATCGTCGGCGTCGGCAAACTGCCAGCCCAAGTCCGATGCCAAGAGTTTTCCAATAGTCGTCTTCCCTGCCCCGACGACACCCATCACGATGACAACGGTTGCGGAAGCTTGTCTCTTACTTCTTTGGATAGGTTTTCTCCACGCCCGTGCGCACATTGGTGAGAGTGAAGCTTCCGTCGGGTTCGGCCGTGACCTTGAAAGATTTCCCTTCGCAGTTTTCCTTCACATTTGCAATGTGATCCGCATCGATGTTGTGGTCTTTATCGGACTCGGCCGCGTAATGAAGCTGCCATAGGTCTTCGAGGCCAGGAGACTCGTGCACAATCTTCCACGCGGCCGGGCTGGCGCCCTTGCGAGCGCCGTTGTCGAAAATTGCGACTCGAGGATGCAACGCCCACACCAGCGCCTTCGAGTTTGAAAGATCCGCTCCGTGGTGAGTCACTAAGAAGAGATCAACGGTACCGATCAGATTGTTGGGGCAAGCGAGCTCGAGCTCTTTTTTCTTGGTCAGATCTCCCAGATCGAGAAAGCGGAAGTGCCCATAGGTGAGCATAACGCCGACTGATCGCGCATTTTCGGTATCATCCACGGTCGCAGCCGATTCCGCCGAACAATATGAGTTCGCCTCGCCTGCATTCGGCAGTGGATCCTTAAGAACCTCTCCGGCGGCCGACAGAATCCGAACTTCCATTCCTTTGATGGGGAGTGCCCATCCTGGTTTCACTACGACGTGTGCATGCCCCGCGATCGCCTTTTCATATGCCGCGTAGTCGGTGCGCGTGACTTCTGAATCCTCCAGGTTTGGACCGTGATCGACAAAGGTTCCGATCTTAATGCCGTCGGCGAGTTGCGGCACTCCTCCGACGTGATCTCGGTGATAGTGCGTGATTAGCACATAGTCCAATTGCTTCAGTCCGGCCTGGTGGGCAGCCGCGACAATGCGGTCCGCATCTCGTCCTTCGTAGCCAGACCAGCCTGTGTCGACGAGCAGAGACTGCCCCGCTGGACTCACGATGAGCGTGGCTTGTCCGCCCTCGACATCGATGAAATAGATCTGGAGAGGCTTGGGAGTAGAAGGAGACGCGGCGTAGGAATTTCCGGCAATGAGGCCGCAAAACAGCACTGCACAGACAAAACGAAGCATAATCCACCCGAATAAGAGTTTCGGAGATTATGCCACGGCATATCGTCAAGTGACAGAGAATGCTAAATGGCAGGCAGAATCTACCTGTTCGCCGCAGCGGCTCCTGGTCGCAGTGCGGCTCACATCTTTTTATCTGCCCGCTCGAAGAGCGACATCTAAAGATACGGGCTCGTTACGGACTGCTCTCCTGCAACTATCGTTTACTTTAGTGCAGTCTGCTTTGTGGCAAGATCCGGCGGTGGCCCAAGGTTCTTCGGCAATGGCGCCGACAGGGAATTAAGAAATGCCAGCAAGTCGTTCCGCTCATCAAAGCTTAGGAAGTCGATTGCGTGGATTTCCTTATCCAAGTGCGGGTTCTGGTTGCCGCCTCCGATGTAATGGCCCAGTGCATCATTTAAGGTCGGAAACGACCCATCGTGCATGTAGGGAGCACGGTGGGCAATGTTGCGCAGCGTTGGCGTTTTGAACGCCCCCCAATCGGCATCATTCTTGGTCTGCTGATACCGCCCAAGATCATCCATATCGCCATGAATGTCGGCCCCGATTCCCAAATTGTGAAACTTATTATCGGTAAATAATGCGTAATCCTTCCCGATGGTGTGACACACCTCACAATTTGCTTTCTTCGGATCTACGAACAGTTTCAATCCACGCTGCGCCGCGGGTGAGAGCGCTTTTTTGTCATGACCGTAATAGAAACGGTCGAAAGTAGAGTTACCGCAAAGCACGGTTCGTTCAAAGGAAGCAATGGATTTCACGACCAGGTCAATCGTGATCTGATCCGTTCCCCATGCCTGCTTGAACAGAGCCGCGTATTTGGGATCGGCCTGAAGTCGCTTCACCACATCAGCATGGGTCGTCGCCATTTCGACGGGATTCGCAATCGGCCCCTTGGCCTGCTCTTCAAGGTTCGGAGCGCGCCCGTCCCAAAACTGCAAGGTGTTGTATGCAGAATTGAAGACCGTAGGCGAATGACGTGTTCCTTTTTTACCTCCGACCCCAAGAGATACGGGATGTGTGTCGGTGAATCCCATTTGCGGTCCGTGGCAGGTTGCGCAGGAGACCGTATTATCGGCAGAGAGCACAGGATCGTAATAGAGACGCCGACCAAGAGCCACGGTGTCGGCGGTCGGGGGATTATCAGCCGGAATCGGAACCGGCGGCAGTCCTAATGGCGCTTTGATTTGCAGCGGTTTCCCGACCGGAAGCACAGTTGCGCCGCTTTGATCCGCTGGATGGCTGAGCGCGTTCGTTGGTCGATAGAGGATGGCGAATGCTATAAGAACAAGAATGAAAAAGAAGAAAGTAACGACACGAGTTTTTTCAGGGGAACTCATGGCGGCTCCTTTATGGAATCAGCGATCATGCTAGATCGGCGAGAGATGACTGAATGTGCTCCGAATCACAGTTGGAAGAGGGCTTTCGCGACTCATCCCAACTCGGCACCATCTTTCAACTGCAGTCCGCGAGCCTGTTTTGCGAGTACATCGTAAAATGCAGCGAGGACAAAGCTTGAAACTCAACGAAGATCCGCACCGCAGACTGAACCCATTAACCGGTGAATGGGTTTTGGTCTCCCCCCACCGCGCGACGCGGCCATGGCAAGGAGAAGTGGCGCGCCTTCAAACTACACCCGAACCGACCTACGATCCGACCTGTTATCTGTGTCCCGGAAATTCACGCGCCGGCGGTATCCATAATCCGGCGTACGCGTCGACGTTCGTCTTCGAAAATGATTTTGCCGCTCTGAAGCCGGATACGGAGCGCACACGTATCGATGTTGACGGACGAGGGCTGATCGTGGCCGAAGGCGAGCCCGGAATATGCCGGGTCATCTGCTTTTCTCCACGTCACGATCTCACTCTGGCGACCATGCAACTGCCAGACATCGAAGAGGTCGTGCACATGTGGAAGAATCAATTCCGCGAACTCGGCGGACTGAAAGAGATCAATTACGTTCAGATATTTGAAAATCGCGGCGCCATGATGGGCGCCAGCAATCCGCATCCTCACTGCCAGATCTGGGCGACAGCCTCAATCCCGGGCGAACCCTCAAAGGAATTGAAAGCACAGCATGCTTACTTTAAATCCAAGAATCGATGCCTGCTTTGTGATTACCTCGCCCTGGAGCGGAGCGAGGCAACGCGAGTCGTCTTCGAGAATGAGGGATTCATTGGCCTGGTGCCCTTCTGGGCGGTCTGGCCTTTCGAAATTCTGGTGTGCAGCCGCAGGCACGTTGGAAGCATGAATGAATTCACTGACAAAGATGCAAGCTCGCTGGCGCATATGCTTCATCTCGTGACCTCCACCTACAACAAAGTTTTCGAAATCCCGTTTCCTTATTCGATGGGTTTCCATCAGATCCCATCTGACGGCAGCGCTCACCCTGAGTGGCACTTCCACGCGCACTTCTACCCACCGCTGTTGCGCTCAGCGACGATCCGTAAGTTTATGGTTGGATTTGAAATGCTTGGCTCGCCTCAGCGTGACATCACTCCTGAGATCGTGGCAGAACGTTTGAGAGGATTGGTAGGCCAATGAAGCTAAACGTCCAACGGCAACTTCTAGATCGGGAAATCCCAGCCTTCTTCTTTCATCTTACGGTTGGTCCAGTGTTGTAGTTGCTCGAACAAAGCAGGTTCGATCACGGCAAAACGAACACCCACACGGCCTTCGTCCCCTACCCACATGAGACGTGCTTTTGCCTGAAACTCGATGTCGCTCTCGGGCAGAACAAAACTGACGTCCACCATCCCGGCAAAACGTAACGGTTCCTTAAGACCATCCAGACCCATGCCTCCGGTACTCAGGTTCATGCCGCGTACGTGAATCTCTTCGCCTTGCGAGTTGCGGATCGTCACAGGAATGTCGACCCGAGCGCGGAAGAATTTCTGCTGCTCATTGCTGATAAAGCTAAGAGACGCTGTGGTTTCGCCCGGTGCAAAGTTGATGTTGTATTCCTTTAACTTTCGACTCAGGGTTCGCCGCGAGATCCCAAGCTGTTCAGCCGCTTGTGTTCGCTGGCCGCCCGTGCGCTCCAGCGCCTTAATGATCATCTGCTCTTCCATGCTGTCGAGATTGCTGACCGGCATCGACGCAGTCTGGCGCAAAGCAGCAGGCTCGCCCGTGAGAGCAGCGGTAAGCTTGGTGAAATCGATTTCCAATCCGGCTGACTCCATCGCCATTCTCGCCACCAGGTTCCGCAGTTCCCGGATATTTCCGGGCCACGGATGCGAAAGCAATGCCGATATCGCTTGTTCCGAAAAAATCTTGTTCGGCGCTTTCAAACGCAGGAAGTGCTCCGCCAGCGCAACGATGTCCTCCGGGCGTTCGCGCAAAGGTGGCACGCGCAGCTGGAACTGCCCCAGCCGATGGAACAGATCTTGCCGGAAACGCCCGCCCTTGACCGCAGCTTCCAGATCTTGATTTGTTGCAGCCACAATTCGCACATCCACTTTGATCTTGCGATTGCCTCCCAGGCGGTAGAAAGGCTGGCCGTCTAGCACCCGCAACAGTTTGACTTGGGTCTGCAACTGCAACTCGCCGATTTCATCAAGGAATAGCGTGCCCCGATCGGCAAGTTCGAAAAGACCCGGTTTTGACGAATCTGCTCCGCTGAAAGCTCCTTTCTCGTAACCAAAGAGCTCGCTCTCTACCAGGTTCTCCGGAAGCGCTGCGCAGTTGATGTCGACCCATGGGCGGCTGCGGCGGCTCGACGACTCGTGGATCGTCCGGGCAATCAGTTCCTTGCCCGTGCCCGTCTCACCTGTCACCAGGACCATTTCTGTATGGCTGGCTACTCGATCCACCAGCGTCATGAACTTATGCATCACCGGGCTGGCTAGAATGAACTCGGTATCATCGATCCGGCGCGAGGCTGTACCACGCGCCGCAGTACGAACACCTAAACCAGCATCGCCCGTCGGAACCACAGTCCCGACAATTGAGATTGGGTTGGCTTTGCCATCGCACAGAACCGTAGCTGACAATTCCACGGCTATACCTGCGCCACTCTTGGGCTGTGCCAATAACTTGCAGCAATAGTCCTGCTGCGCTGACATGCAGGCCTGGATCGCGTTCCGCAGTTGATGCTTATCTCTGGTGCTGTTGCCTTCTGGAAGGAAAAGAGTAAATAGATTTCGGCTCGTCAATTCCGCCGGAGAGTAACCGAAGAAGCTGGCAAAACCCGTACTACAGCCGCAAATGTTCCCGTCAAGATCGCAAGAGAAGATCGCCTTTCCAGAATTCGGTTGGCGGATCACGCCGTTATTACTGCTTGCAAGAGCTGGTGTTCCGTACTGATCCGCACTTTGTCGCGAAGTTGGCATGGTTCCAGCTTTGCGACGATGTTGACACATGCGGGCCGGTTCGCACAGGAACGTAGTTCTCGGAGAGATAACAAAAGTAACCTGCCTTCAACTCGAAGGGCGCGAAACCTCGCAGTTTCACCCAACGTTCAGATCACGGTCAAGGGGATGTGCGACCCGGGGTGGTTACTTAAGTAAGCTTCTGAAAGCCCAGTCTTTGCAATACGATTCGAGCGACGCTTCGAATTGGTGCGTGTTTATCCCCCCGGCACCGTGAGGGAACCAGGCGGCCCTTGCAAAGAGACATTCTGTTTGTCTTGGCGAGAAGGGACATGCGTATTGCGACGTAAAAGCGGCAACCGCAGTCGTTAGGGTTTCGATGAAACCAGAGGCAGGCGAGCTATCGATTCAGACGAAGGCATTCGTCGGCATCACTGCGTCGATTGGCGTGGTGGTCCTCGGCTTTTCCCTGTCGCACTGGCAATCGCAAGATCTCATGCGATTCGCCTGTTATCTGGCCGTCGCGCTCCTTGCCTCTGGACTGAAGGTGCAACTGCCCGGAATCGACGGCACCATGTCCGTCAATTTCCTGTTCATTCTGCTCGGCGTACTCGAACTAAGCCTTCCGGAAACCCTCGTCATCGGATGCACAGCGACCCTGGTACAAAGTGTCTGGCAGGCCCGTAAGCGGCTAGATCCCATCAAAGTGATTTTCAATGTGGCGGGAATGATGGCCAATGCCAGTTCCCTCACCTACCTGACTTATCACATGCTTGTCGGGCGATTCGGATCCAACAAGCCAATTTTGCTGATGATGTCGGCGCTCGTGTTCTTCTTTGCAAACACGCTGCCCATCTCGATCGTCATTGCCCTGACGGAAGGAAAATCAAGCCGAAAAGTCTGGTCCGAATGTTACTTCTGGTCATTTCCCTATTACCTGGTCGGCGCCGCTGCAGTCGGTCTGGTCGGAATCGTCAACCGGAGTGCAGGATGGCAGACCTCGCTGCTGGTTTTGCCCTTAATTTATTGGGTATACCGCTCGTATCGCCTATATCTCGGCCGCCTCGAGGCTGAGAAAGAACGAGTCGAAGTTGAGAAGCGGCACGTGGAGCAAATCGCTTCTCTGAACATGCGCACCATCGAGGCGCTAGCGCTTGCCATTGAAGCAAAGGATCACACGACGCACACTCACCTGCAGCGGGTTCGTACCTACGCCATCGAGGTAGCCCAGGAACTGAGCCTGAGCGAAGAACAGATTGAAGCGCTGCGAGCCGCGGCACTACTTCACGATATCGGAAAGTTGGCTGTCCCCGAACAGATCATCAACAAGCCTGGAAAACTCACTCCCGAAGAGTTCGAGAAGATGAAGGTGCATCCGCTCGTAGGTGCGGAGATTCTGGAGCGCGTTGCCTTCCCGTATCCCGTCGCGCCGATCGTTCGTTCCCATCACGAACGCTGGGACGGTTCGGGATATCCGGAGGGGCTGGCGGGCGAACAAATTCCCATTGGGGCACGAATACTAGCAGCTGTCGACTGTCTCGACGCGCTGGCGTCTCACCGCCAATATCGGCCGGCGTTGCCTCTCTCCGAAGCAATGCAGAAAGTGAAAGAGAAGGCCGGCACTTGGTTTGATCCGACGATCGTTACGATCCTCGAGAGCCGCTATATCGAACTGGAGCGCCTGGCGCAAATGTCGGAGGACACCTCGGCCAACATTGGACTCTCAAGAAGCGTTCGCGTAGAAAGAGGTCTCGCACCGGCAGCCGGATTCGAGCGAACCGAACCGACCCAGGGCATGACGGAAAATGCGGACTTCCTGACCTCCATTGCATCCGCCCGGCAGGAAGCTCAAACCATGTTTGAGCTCAGCCAGGATCTCGGCGTATCTCTCAGCCTGAGTGAGACGCTGTCCGTCCTCTCGATGCGGCTCCGCAAGATGATTCCGTACGACTCAATCGCTATCTTCGTGAACCGCAATGGATGGCTGTTACCGGAACTGGTAAGCGGCGATAACTTCCGCGCGCTCTCATCGTTGAAAATCCGCGTGGGCGAAGGGCTATGCGGCTGGGTCGCGGAGAATTCGAAGCCGATTGTCAATGGCAACCCGGAAGTTGAAGCCGGCTACATGGCCGACCCTTCCAAGCAAACCGCACTGCAATCGGCTCTGGTAGTGCCCTTGGAAGGCCTGAATGGCGTAGTTGGGGTGCTGGCCATGTATCACGCCAGCCGCGACGCTTTCAGACCCGACCACTTGCGAATTCTGCTGGCCGTCGCTTCCAAAGTAGCTTTATCGGTGGAAAATGCCTTGAAGTACCAGCAGGCAGAGAGTTCCGCGACTACCGATTATCTCACCGGCCTACCCAATGCCCGATCGTTGTTCGTCCATCTGGCGCAAGAAGTCGCACGCTGCCGCCGCATGAAGTCGTCGCTCGCTGTGCTGGTTTGCGACATCGACGGATTCAAGCAGATCAACGACTCTTTCGGGCACCTCGAGGGCGACAAACTGCTGCGCGAGTTCACCACTCGTCTCAAGGACGTCTGCCGCGGCTACGACTACGTTGCCCGCATGGGTGGAGATGAATTCGTCATCACCGCTCCCGGACTGACAGCCGAAGCCGCAAAAGAAAAGGCGGATCGTCTCAACCAGGCGGCGATCGACTCCGGACGCCACGTTTGCGGTCGCGACCTCATCACTCTCAGTGTGGGTATGGCCTTCTGCCCTGAAGATAGTTTCGACGTGGAGCGTCTGCTCGCCGAGGCGGATCGAAGAATGTACTCCATGAAGCAGGTCCATCACGCCGAAGCAGCTGCCCGCGAAGAGTATTCCAAACGACTCGGGGCAACGGCTCACTAAGGAGAATGTCGAACCATGCTGGGGCGAAAAATTGCGCGGCATGGACTTGCCATTGTCGCTACCGCTCTGATCGGCGGCTTCCTCTCGGCTACACTCGTTCGACTTGCTCCGGGCTTTGACACCGATGAAGCGCAGATAGATCCCCATTTGAGCTCTTCCAGCGTTGAGTCCCTGCGGCAGGCGCGACTCGAGCAGAACAATATATTCCAGTTCTATGCCCTTTCCCTGAGTCATGCCTTGCGAGGTGACCTCGGCAACTCAATTTCCCTCGGGCAGCCCGTCAGCAAACTCCTGCACGACCGCGCTCCCCTGACGTTGTGCTTGCTGGGAATGGGACTCCTTCTAAGTTGGGCCGCTGTGCTCGCGTTGGCGCTCAGTGCGGCGTGGCTAAGAGTCTCGATCTGCGACGGCGCCGCAACCATCATCAGCGGCACATTACTGTGTATCCCAGCTGCAGTTTTGGCTCTATTCTCCGTATTGTGGAACTTGCCCGGTGCGTTGGCGATCGCGCTTATCATCTTTCCGCGGGACTATCGCTATACGCGCAACTTACTCAGTAAAGGCTATTCCCTGCCCCATGTCCTGGCAGCCCGCGCGAAAGGCATCAGTGAGGCGCGCATTCTCTTCTGGCACGTCGTTCCTGTAGTGGCACCGCAGGTCCTCGCCGTTGCTGGTATATCGGTCAGCATTGCACTGGGCGCCGCAATTCCAGTGGAGGCGCTCTGCGGCCTTGCCGGAGTGGGACAGTTGGCATGGCAAGCCGCACTCGCGCGCGATCTACCCTTGCTGGTCAACATCACGGTTCTGGTGACGCTCGTGACTTTGCTCGCTAACTCCAGCGCCGACCTGATCGGTGCCATGTGGAGCAGCGAGACATGAAGACGTGGCGTATGCTCGCCTGCCTTATCCTCCTGCTCGTCCTAGCCCTGTCTCTCGCGGCAAGTTGGCTGGTGCCTGCCGGATATGCAAGGCAGTATCGTGATGCTGCCGGTGCGCCGCCCTCCCATGCACACTGGCTGGGAACCGATGACATTGGCCGCGACCGCTTCGCACGACTGCTCTACGGAACACGCATTTCGCTTTTACTCGCACCAGCCGCAGCTCTTTTATCGACGCTGATGGCAGCGCTGGTCGGCGGCCTGGCAGGATATCTCGGCGGATTCTGGGCTCGGGCCGCAATGGCGGTCACTGACCTTTTCCTCTCACTGCCATGGCTGTTCCTGCTGATCACCGTGCGCGCACTTCTGCCACTGAATGTGTCTCCCTTAGTTTCGGTGTTGGTAACGTTCCTGCTGCTTGGACTGCTCGGCTGGAGTAGCGCTGCACGCGTCTTGTACTCGGCCACTAGCGCGCTGCGGAATTCTGATTTCGTCCGCCAGGCTAGAGCTTCCGGCATTCAGGGTTCCCGCCTCTTCTGGATCCACGTGCTGCCGAACCTTAAACCCGTGCTTTACGCACAGTTCTGGATTTCTATTCCAGTCTTTATCTTGAGCGAGGCGAACCTTGGAATTCTCGGACTCGGTGTAGCCGAGCCATTGCCGTCGTGGGGAAGTCTCTTGAAAGAACTTGAGGGTTTGATTTCGGTCGGCGAAGAGCCGTGGAAGTTCGTACCGCTGGTTTTGCTGATTCTGGTAGTGACATCGTTCCAACTTGCACTTTCAAATTCGGACGAGCTGGCGGCGTGAGCCGTGCGAGAGGTTGACCGTCTATGTTGAAGAAGTGGCAACAAGCAATCGCGATCTCCACATTGTGCTTGGGAATCCTCGCGGGCAACGTTCTGGCACAGGGCACACTGCGGTTCTGCCTGCGCTCGGAGCCGAAGACTTTCGATCCACTCAAAGTAGAGGATGACGCCTCTGTTGCCGTCCGGTACCTCACCGGCGGCGTGCTCGTGCGCCTCAATCGTCAAACCCAGGTACTTGAGCCGGAACTGGCGCAGTCCTGGAAGGTTTCAAAAGATGGCAGGCAGATCACTTTCAAAATTCGGGATGGAGTTCTATTCTCCGATGGCACTTCATTTTCCGCCGAAGACATCGCCTATACGGTGCAACGATTGATGGATCCTTCATTGCATTCGGCCACCGGTGACGCTTTCCGCTCCGGTCCGGGCAACGTCGAAACGAAAATCATCTCTCCCACCCAGATTTCCATCACCTTCCCGGCGCCCGTCGCAGCCCTGGACCGCGCCTTCGATCAGGTTGCCATCCTCTCTGCTCATTCCACCAAGAAGGAAATGGCGGTGCTGGGCCCGTTCATGGTCGCAGATTACAAACCCGGCGCAACCTTGCTACTGAAACGAAATCCGAATTACTGGAAGAACGATGCGCAAGGCAAGAAGCTTCCTTATCTCGACGCTATTCAGCTCGACATCCAGCCGAATCGCGACGTCGAGATGCTTCGCTTCAAGCGGAACGAACTCGATCTAATCAATTCGCTCGACAGCGAGTACTACGACAAGCTGGCCTCCACTTCTCCGCAGGTCGTGCACGATGCAGGTCCTTCTCTCGACAGCGAGCAGATGTGGTTCAACCAGGTGGCGAAGTCTCCGCTCCCACCGTACAAGAAGGAGTGGTTCCGTTCAGCCAATTTCCGTCGTGCGATCTCTTCTGCGATCAATCGCGACGATATGGCAAAGGTAGTCTTCCGCGGTCATGCACAGGCAGCCATTGGGCCCGTTTCACCGGCAAATAAGTTCTGGTTCAATGCGAATCTGAATCCAACCACCTATTCACCAGACACCGCTCTGAAACTGCTGCAAGCCGGCGGCTTCCACCTCCAAAACGGCTCGCTGAAGGACAAAGACGGCAACGAGGTTGTCTTCTCGATTATCACGAACTCGGGCAACAAGTACCGCGAGCGCATGGCCACGATGATGCAGGAAGATCTGCAGAAAATAGGAATTCACGTGAACGTCGTGACTCTGGATTTTCCTTCCCTCATCGAGCGAATGACCCAGACCTTCGACTATGAAGCCATTCTGCTTGGCCTGACCAACGTCGGCCTTGATCCCAACGACCAGATGAACGTTTGGCTGAGCTCTTCCGAAAATCACCAGTGGAATCCTTCCGAGAAAACTCCGGAAACGACGTGGGAAGCCGAAATCGACAAGCTAATGCGGGCACAAGCTTCATCCGCTGATCCGAAAAAAAGGAAGGAGTATTTTGACCGCGTACAGGAAATTGCAGTCGAGCAATCTCCGTTTATCTATCTGGTCAACCGGAATGCTTTGTCGGCGGTTTCTGCAAGCGTACATGGAGCGAATCCGGTGATTCTCGTACCACAAACCTACTGGAATGCGGAACGACTGTCGGTGAAATAGTGACTCAGCAATCACAACAACACGTTCTGCTCTCGGCGCGTGTTTCGGTACGCTACGGCGACAAGCCTGCCGTGCTGCGGGACGTCGAACTGCAGATCCGCAAAGGCGAAGTGCTAGGCCTCATCGGGCAGAGCGGATCGGGCAAGAGTACGCTGGCACTCGCCATCCTCGGCCTGCTGGACCGCAGGAAAACACACTCCGAGGGAACGATCCAGTTTGACGGCTGCGAACTGCTGAGTCTGCGGGAGCGTGATCTGCGGAGCCTCCGCGGGAGCAAAATCGCGTTGGTACTGCAAAGCCCACTGTCATCGCTGAACCCTGCACTCAAAATCCGCACTCAGCTGACGGAAGCCTGGCGTGCCCATGCCTCCGGATCTCTGTCGGACTGCAACCGCGCGATAGGCGAAGCCCTCGAAAGCGTGAGCTTGCCCGCAAACGATGAGTTCCTACGCAAACATCCTTCGCAGATGAGCATCGGACAGGCACAGCGCGTCCTGATCGCTATGGCGGTGTTGCATCGCCCCGCACTACTGATCACCGACGAAGCCACAAGCGCCTTGGACGTGATCACTCAATCGGAAATTCTGGCTTTGTTCCGCGACCTAAATCGAACTTTCGGCATGGCCATTCTTTACATCTCGCACGATCTCGCGTCCGTAGCCGGTATCTGCGATCGCGTCGCCATTCTGCATGAAGGCCGAATTGTCGAGTCGGGCAACACCATGCAGATTCTCACCCGGCCCCAGAACGACTACACCCAGCGTCTTATGGCTGCGATGCCCAAGATGCCTCAACGCTCCGGGGCCAGCAAAGCCGCTCGCGTCTAACTTTCCGGGATCGATTGACCCTCTAAAGGAAAGTTAGGGAGACAGCAACGCAGCAACGCCTCCGTTCTTCCGATTCCTAGACCACCACGGGTAATCCCGTTTCGGACCCGAACGTAAGCTCCCGAATGTGGGACAAATTGTCTCGTGCCCCCGGGTGAGGGACAGACTGGCCCACTGAAGCATCGGCAAAGTCGCATATCGTATTGATTCCACTCGGCTTACGAATTGACGAGTGGCGATTGCCTTGCAACTGTAGGTTCGTACGAAATGCAAACGTTCCCCCATTCCGTAACGAAAGGGTGAGACTTTTATGGTACGGACACAAAAATTACGCAAGCCAATCGAACGCCATCAACGGCATAGCGCGGCTTGGGGTAAACGTTTCGGTTTGGTGATGGTGCTGGCGGCCAGCATGGCCTTCGGGCAGCCTTCGAGGAATCCTTCCGAAACCGGCCGGTTCTGGCGCATTTCTCCGGAGCTCTCGGAAATGCTGAGCGCCGTAAAGCATGGCTCAGCGCACGGACAGACGGTCAGAGTCATCGTGCAGTACAAACAAGTTCCGAACGCCACCCACTACGCGACCATGCACAGCAGAGGCGGACGTCTCCATGCCAAGTTGCACATGATCAACGGCGCGTCCTTCACCATTCCGGCCAGCGCCCTGCCTGCTCTCGAAGCTGATCCGGAAATCGCCTCCGTCACCATCGACCATCCGATGAAACTGATGGACGACACGACCGACGACGTCGTCGGTGCGGAAAATGCCTGGAGCTCTGGCCTCACCGGCGCAGGCATCGGCGTTGCCGTCATCGATAGCGGTATCAACGACAGCCATCCGGACCTGTGGGATTCGACCCACACCTACTCTCGTGTTGTTTATCACCAGGATTTCACCGGTACGCCGACGTCGAACACCAATGGCGCCAACCATGACCTGTACGGTCACGGAACGCACGTCGCTGGAATCATCGGCGGCAACGGCTCTCTCTCGGGCGGCCAGTACCAGGGCGTCGCTCCGGGTGTGAATCTGATCGACCTGCGCGCTCTCGATGCGAACGGTGCCGGCAGTGACAGCACGGTGATCGCGGCTATCCAGCAAGCGATCGCCCTGAAGAATACGTACAACATTCGTGTAATCAATCTATCTCTGGGCCGCGGAATTCCTACCAGCTACACGCAAGATCCTCTTTGCCAGGCGGTGGAAGCCGCATGGAACAGTGGAATCGTGGTCGTGGTCGCTGCGGGAAACTACGGCCGCTTGAGCGTGAACGGCAGCAACGGCTTCGGAACCATCACGGCTCCGGGCAACGATCCTCTCGTGATCACGGTGGGCGCTACCAAGAGCAACGGGTCGACCTCGCAATCCGCGGAGACCAAAGCCAGCTACAGCTCGAAAGGCCCCACGACCTACGATCACGTAGTAAAGCCCGACATCATGGCGCCCGGTCATGACATCGTTTCTCTCGCGGCTCCTGGCGCCACACTGGAAGCGGCCTATCCGAGCGACGTTCTTAACGGTACAGATGGCAAGGCCGACTACTTCACCCTCAGTGGCACCAGCATGGCAACTCCGGTCGTCGCCGGTGCGGCAGCCATTCTGTTGCAGGAGCAGAACAGTCTTACTCCCGATCAAGTGAAGGCTCGGATGATGAAAACAGCCTACAAAATGGGACTGTTCTCGACCTCAGCTTACGTTCCGCACCTCTTGCAAAACTTCGTCGATTTCTACGATCTGTTTTCAGTAGGCTCCGGATTGCTCAACGTGCAGGCTGCCGTGGCAAATAACGATCTCGCGCCGGCAACTGTCGGATCGGCTCTTTCTCCGAGCGTCACGTACAACCCGCAAGCCCACACTGTTTCGCTCGTTTATGGAAACTCGACCGTCACCAACACTTCGGTGGTTTGGGGTACGTCGGTGGTATGGGGCACCTCGGTGGTTTGGGGAACTTCGCTGGTGAACGGATCGTCGGTCGTCTGGGGCAGCTCACTGCCCTGGTTGGACAATACACTCAGCGCGTTCAGCGTGGTTTGGGGATCGAGCACCGGTAATGCTTCGGCGACCAGCGTGGTTTGGGGGTCGTCCGTGAGCAATGCTGATGCGGCGTTCTCCGACGCTGGTGACGACGAACAGTAATGCCGTGTGAACTTCCAGGAAAGGAGAAGACATTATGAACAACACACGGCAAATTAAGACCTTCATCGGCGCAATGATTCTCGTCGCCGCCGGCACCGCAGGATACGGATCCTTCGCGAGTCACAGCCTGCATACCTACTTCGCTCTGGCAGTCCTGGCCCTGGCGGCTGCTACCTCGCGAATGAAAGTGAAGCTGCCCGGCATCAACGGCAACATGTCTGTCAACCTGCCCTTTCTGCTGACAGCCGTGGTCAATCTCAGTGCGGCTGAGGCCGTTCTGATCACTTGCGTCTCCACGGCAGTGCAGTGCTGGCCGAGGAAAGGCGCGAAATTCAACCCGCAGCAAATGACGTTCAACCTCAGCATGATGACCTTTGCCAGTGCATCGGCGAGTCTAATCTTCCACGCCGGCTGGCTCAGTCGGTTCTCCTGGAACTCAACTACGCTGGCATTAGTGCTGGCAGCAATTACCCTGTTCCTGGGACAAACGGCCCCGGTAGCTGGCATCGTTGCGGTGAGTGAGGGCAAATCGGCGACGCAGATCTGGCGAAGCCTTGCGCTGCTCTCCTTCCCCTATTACGTTGTCAGCGCAGGCATCACTTCAATGGTCCAGGCCGTCAGTTCGCACCTCGGCTGGGAATTGGCTCTCGCCGTATTCCCGGTCATGTATGTGATCCACCGTTCCTACACGATGTATTTCAGCGGAATGGCGGAGAGCATGCGGTCCGAGGTACTTATGAAGGCCGCTGGTGCTGGCGCCGGAGCATAGTCCAACGATTGCTGAAATAGGCTGGAGTGGCAGCGTCGCAAACGCTGCCACTTTCTTTTTTGGTCCAGAATCAAGAATGTGAGTTTGACAAAGATCTCGGTAGGATCACTTTGGCAATACAACCTCGTCCTGACGTCCGATTGCTGATTTCAATCGTACCGTCGTGCGCCTCCGCAATCTGGCGGCATAGTACGAGGCCAACGCCGCTTCCACTCGGTTTGGTTGTATAGAACGGAGTGAATACGTTCGAGGGGTTCAAAAGTCCCGGGCCTTCATCTTCGACGGCGAGCGTGACGTGCTGCGCATCGGTTTCCCACCGAACAGTGACTCCACTTAAAGATCCCCGTGAGCCATTTTGGCGGGAGTTCTTCAATCCAGCCACGTCCAACTCCAGCACTGCATCGGTCGCGTTACGAACCAAATTGATCAGCATCTGCTCGAGTTGATCCGGATCCGCCTGAAAACTCAGATCCGGACCTGGTTGCACGCAGACTTTCAATCTCGTTTCAAGACCAGCCACCCTCGATACCAGCGGAGCCAGAGGAACCTCTTTCAAAACTGGAGCAGGCATCTGCGCCAGTCTCCTGTAGGCTTCCAGGAATCGCTGCAGCGAGGCCGAGCGCGTCTCAATAATTTCTAATCCTCGTTGCAGGTCGGCCCGCACCTCCGGTTCGATGGTCGTTGACAAGACCCTCGAAGTCAGGCTCCCGGCAATCGATTTGATCGGCGCCAGTGAATTGCTCAACTCGTGACCGAGCACGCGAATCAGGCGCTGCCATGCTTTCCTTTCTTCCTCCCGCAATGCACGACTGACGTCTGACAGCACCACCAACCGGTGAGGCACACCATGCTGACGGAAGGCACTTCTGCGTAACAACCAGCGGACTCGAGACTCACCCACGTTTAATTCGACAACCGTTTCGTTGTCAGCGGTCAGGCATTCTTGCAGGCCGATTTCCGAAGCATTGCGCCCCATAAGCTGCTTCTGATTCTTTCGCAGAAGGTGCTCGCCGGCCGGATTCACCAGCCGTAACGCCGACGTGGGGTCAAAAGCAAATAGAGGCGCATCGATCTCATCGACCACCCGTTGGAGGAGCGCCGTCGCCTCGATGGTTTTTACTTTCTCTGTGGAAAGCATGTCCGCCAGGGCATTAACCTCCAGTGAGAGCTCACCGAGTGCGTCCTCAGCCACGGCATTGCGGGCCCGAAACGAATAGTCCTCTTCCCGTAACGATCCGATCACATTCGCCAAGGTCTGCAGCGGACGCGTGGTTTGTTCCTGCAGAGCAAGAGCCAGTAGCCACCACACGAACAACTCTGCGCCAATCAGCGCAAGCCGAGAACCAATGGTCCAAGGTTGCGTCCAAACGAGGATGCCGCTCACAAGCAGACCGGGCAATGCGACGAGGAAGGAGTAAAGGCTGATTCGGTTTTCGTACAGTAGCCGGGCTCGTTTCTTAGGACGCGACGACGGCGGGCGGCTTGCGCTAGAGCCCATACTTCTCCATGCGTCGATACAGAGCCCCGCGGCTCAATCCCAGCGCCTCGGCGGCCTGGCTCACATTCCCCTGAAAGCGTTGCAGCGCTTTGCGGACAAGGACCGCTTCGACGGCTTCGAGACTTAACTCCTCCAGGTTTTGACCCTGTGCCCGTGGCGAACTCAGGGACAGGTCTCCCGCCTGAATTTCCGGAGTACGACTCATCAGCACCGCGCGCTCGATGGTATGATCCAGCTCTCGCACGTTGCCCGGCCACGAATATTGCAGGAGTGCCTGAATAGCGGACGGATCGAATCTTTGCACGGGCCGCCGGTAACGCGTCGCATACCGTGCCAGGAAGTGCGCACCCAATGGCGGAATATCTTCACGCCGCTCGCGCAGCGGCGGGATACGGATTTCCACAGTATTCAAACGAAACAGAAGGTCTTCGCGAAACTGTCCGGCACCGCACGCAGCCGGCAGATCGGTATTTGTGGCGGAGAGAACTCTGACATTCACGCGCCGAGGTCGCGAAGATCCAAGCCGCTCTACTTCTCCCGACTCCAGCACGCGGAGGAGCTTTGCTTGTTGTCGAAGAGGAACGTTGCCAATCTCATCCAGGAAAATGGTGCTCCCGTCCGCCAACTCAAAACGACCGATGCGGTCTGTGCGCGCGTCCGTGAATGCGCCCTTTACATGGCCGAACAATTCGCTTTCAAAAACCCCATCAGGAATCGCTCCTGTATTCACCGCAACCAATGGTCGCGTAGAACGCCCGGACAATGCGTGAAGCGTCTGTGCCACCACCTCTTTTCCAGTACCGTGCTCGCCTGTAATTAATACGTTCGCGTCGGACGGTCCGACCCGAGTAATCGTCTCCAGCACGGGCTGCATAGCCGGCGCACTCGCGATGAACTCCGGCCGGCCTTCCGCGCGCAGCAGTCGATTCTCGGCCTCAAGCCGCGCCGCGCGTTGCAGGGCACGATGAAGTTCCACCTGCGTTCGTAGGATCGAGATCAGTCTCTCGTTTTCCCACGGTTTTTGTATGAAATCGCGGGCTCCCCGGCGCATCGCTTCTACCGCCAGCTCCACATTCGCCCAGGCTGTCATAACAATTACCGGGACGGTCGCGTCCTGGCTGACAATCTGCGAGAGCAGATCGAGCCCTTCCTGCCCGGACGTCGTGTCGCGCGTGTAATTCAGGTCGATCAGAATCGCATCGTAGGAGTTGCTTTTGAGAGCCTCGTTCACGAGAACTGGAGAGCGCATCTTGTCGACGCGGTAACCCTGCGGATGAAGCAGCAGATCAAGGGCTTCCAGAATATGTTCCTGATCATCGGCCGCCAAAATTCGGATGGGCGCTCCGGAATCAGGTCGCAAAATGGTTTGATCCTCTCCGACTTTGACTGTGATGGGCATGAGTTTAAGGCATTTGGTGCGAAACCACTCCGCTGATCGCATCCTGAATCAGTATGCCATTATGTTCTAACGTGGTGCCGGTTGTGCGGTCCAATTCAACTTTCGCCTTTTCATACGTCGTCATCGCTCCGACCAGATCCAGTTCCGCCAGGGCGAGATCCCTTTGGGCGGATAGCGTCTGGTAGCTGGATCCGGCACCCAGTTCCTGCTCCTTCCTGGTGATCTCAAATGTTCTCTGCGCCAAATCTCTCGCTTTACGGGCTGCCTGAACACGGGCTCCGGTCTGGTCAAGAGCATATTGTGCGTTGCGAACTTCGATCCTGACTTGCTTCTTCAACTGCTCCATGCGGAGCTCGGCTTGGCGATACTCCAACTCAGAACGGTATTGGTCGGCCTTCGCCACGCGATTGCGAATCGGAATACTCAAGTTAAGGCCCACATAGTAATCCGGCGAAGTATTGTTGAATGCACTCTGCAGCGCTCCGCCGAAATCGGTGGGTACATTCGAAACATTCGGACCCAGCTTAGATGTGTCATAGATTGGATTCAGCGGTCCCGCCAGCCCAGCTCCGCTATAAAATCCTACCAACGAAAGTGACGGCAACAGCGCATTGCGGGCTGCCCGACGGCTAATCTGCCGGTTGACTAGGTCGATATCGGATTCCGCCAGTTCGGGGCGGCTATGCTGAGCCTCCGCAACCAGATCTTGAATCGGCTGCGCCGTTTCAATGGAAACCGTCTGCATCTGATCTGTTGGGATCACCGGCATCGCTTCCAGCACGGGGTCATCAAGGCTTTTCGTAATGGCATTTTTCATCAACGTTTCCTGCAGCTGGAGACTCGTGCGCGCAACCGTTAGCTCCTGATCGCGCTTCGAGACCTCAGCCTCCGCACGCATTACATCCATCGCCGGAACGCTTTCCAACTGCAATTGTTTCTTGGCGTTTTCGAACGTTTGCTGCGCGAAGGTGAATGATTGCTCGTTCACCCGCGTCTGTTCGTAGGCGCTGACTAGATCCCAGTAAATGTTCTCGATCTGGGTTACAGTTGCGATCACCTGATCTTTAAACGCGATATCGGAAATCTTCTTGTTATTTTTTGCAATGCGCAGATACCGCAGATTCGGCCCAAAACCAAATCCCGCCAAAAGCTCCTGCTGGATCTGGAACCGAAACGCGGAACTGAGCGTCGGCGAGAGATTGAAATAAGGACTGTTCGTTGCCTGACGCGAATTGCTGAAAGAAAAATTAATGCTTGTTCCAGTAGAAAAGGCTTGCGTGAAAAGCGCATTGACCTGTCCCGTATTCAGTTGCAGAGAAGGAACTCCATAGATCTGCTGATTTGCAACCGGAGAGGTCTGGTGCTCGTCACCACCGTTTACGCTGATGAAGGGATCGTATGAGGAAACCGCCGTTCCAGTGCCCAGCGTTGATTGCACAAGACCGGAAGCGCCTGCACCAGCACCCCCCGCACCGCCAGTCGTTCCGCCTGCTCCAGCTCCCGGAGCGCCCGTTCCGAAACCTCCCACGCCACCCCCCGGTGTCCCCTGCACTACACCGGTGTTCACTCCACGAAAGGATCCGCCAGCCTGAGTACGCAGAATGTCCGTGTTTGCGATCGGAAGGTTATATCGTGCGATCGCCAGGTCGAGATTGTCTTCCAGAGCCAGATTGATCGCGTCTTTCAGCGAGAGATACAGCTTCCCGTCGCGCACGAGTTGATCGAGACGAGGCGAGTTCGCCAGCACCGGCTCCGGAACCGAATCAGCCATGTACGCATTAAGCGGATTGTGCGATTTCGGCATCTCAAAATCGAGCTGCGTAATTGACGGACGTGTGCTCGGGGCAGACGGAGCGGCGCTCTGTCCCGGCGCGTGAACCGCAAAAGCGCACCCCAAGGCGACAAGTGCGGTGAACCGTAAGATCGACAATCTGCGGAATATCCTGAACGAGCTCACGATGCGCTGACCTCCATCGGCCGAGGAAGTGAAGGATTGGCCGTGTCTGCCACCATCCATCCGTCGCCGAGCTGAATCGTCCGGCTGCCATAGGCTGCGTTCGTTTCTGAATGCGTAACCTGCACGATCGTTGTGCCCTGCTCATTCAGTCCGCGGAAGAGCTCCATAATCTCCTTTGCCTGGATCGAGTGGAGGTTGCCGGTTGGTTCGTCGGCGAGTAGCAGTGCTGGCCTGTGAATCACTGCACGTGCGATCCCCACCAGTTGTTGTTGTCCGCCGGAAAGCTGGCTGGGATACAGATCTTTTTTTGCCACGATTTGAAAACGGTCCAGCGTATCCGCCACCAGGCTCTCCCGCTCGCGTCGCGGAATGTCCTTGTAAGAAAGCGGGAGGTCGATGTTCTCCTGCACTGTGAGGTCGTCGAGCAGGTGATAGCTCTGGAACACCATGCCGATGTTCTTCTTCGCTAGCTCGGCGCGCTGCTTCCGCTTTAACTCGTGAACGGCCTGCTCGCGGAACCAGTACTCGCCCTCCCACGCGTCATCCAGAAGCGCAAGAACATTGAGCAACGATGACTTCCCCGCTCCCGAGGGACCCATAATGGTGATGAACTCTCCCTCTCGAATTTCCAGGTTGATGCGACGCAAGACCCACGTCTGCCCCGCCGGTGTCTTGTAACTGCGTTCCAGATTCTTGAACTGAATCATTGGATCTCCGTTTCAAGCGTATTATTCGTAGCGCAACGCCACCATCGGATCGACCTTCGCCGCCCGTCGCGCCGGGATGTAGCTCGCCAGCAACGCGAAAGTCGCGAGCACAAGTGCGACAACCGACAGCGTGACTGCGTCCCACGATCGGACTCCAAACAGCAGTCCGCGGATCAATGTTGCCGCTCCGATTGCGCACAACAACCCCACGCCGATACCAATACCGGCCAACCATGCCGCCTCTTGCATGATGAGTTGATAGACTGCGCCGCGTTGCGCACCCAGCGCGATACGAACGCCGATCTCGCGCGTTCTCCGTCCCACGGAATACGCAATAACTCCGTAGAGCCCCACCACGCCCAGCAGCAGTGCAACGCTCGCAAATCCTCCCACCAGCCACGCGGCAGAGCGATGCAGGTAAGCGCTGGGCGACTGGTTGATCTTGCTGGCCATAGTCATTTCGTTTAGCGTCCCTATGCTCGGGTTGACTTCGTGAATCGCAGCGACCATCGCTGGCAGTAGCGACGCTTCCGATTGCGATGTGCGAACGACAACGTTAACGCCGGTGTCAGGACTCTGAGCGAAGGGATAGTAGATCGCCGGCCAGATCTCAGCATCCAGTGACCCGTCCCGGATGTCTTCGACAACTCCCACCACCTCACATAAGGAATCTGGAGACAGCTTCGTGTCTCCGATCTTTTTCCCAATCGGATCTTCGCCCGAGAAATATTTCCTGGCTAGAGTTTGATTGATAATTGCCACCCGTGGTCTTGCGGCCTCGTCGAACTCGGTAAACTGTCGCCCCTCCAGAAACCTCGCCCGGATCGTGCTGAAGAAGCTTGAACTCACATCCCGCTGATTGACTTCGTTGTGTTCGCCGTTGTAAGAGTGACCCAGGATGCGGATCCAGGTCGTGTTTCCATTGAAGCTCACTGGAAGTACCGACGTCAGGCCCACCGACTGAACACCCGGCAGGCTCGAGATCCGGCTCATCACTCTTCGTGCTGCTTCTACCTGCTGGGGATCCTTAGGGTAGTCGACCTCGGATAACTGGAGTTCAACCGTGGCAAGGTGATCCGGCTGAAATCCGACTTCGACATGCAACAGACGATACAAACTCTTGCCGAGCAGACCCGCACTCACCAGAAGCACAACCGCTACTGCCAGTTCGACCACGACCAGGTTGGAGCCAAATCTTCGCCAGAGTGTTCCCGCATAACCGCGCCCTCCTTCCGCCAAGTTGTCTCGGATTTCCTTTGCCGACAGGCGAAACGTAGGAGTAATCGAAAACAGGATCGTTGCGCAAGCCGAGACTATGGCGGCGAATGCGACTACATGCGAATTCAGGCCCAACCCCACTAGATATGGCATGCCCGACATCATGTCTTTGGAAATAAGACCGGTCAGAACTCGCATGGCGAATTGCGCTGTCACAAGTCCAAGAAATCCGCCGACGCCGGCGAGGGCTAGCCCTTCTATCGTGAACTGTCGCATCAGGCGGACACGCGATGCGCCGAGTGCTCCACGCACCGCGATCTCGCGCTTGCGGCTCTCGGAACGAACCAGCAACAGGCTCGACACATTGACCGAGGCAATCAGGAGCAGCAATCCGGCCCCTCCCAGAAGAGCCAGTAAGATCGGGCGCACGTCCGCCACGAACACTTCGGTAAGAGGAGCTACCGCGGCTCCCTGCCCGCGATTCTCGTCGGGATATTGCATCTCCAACTGCCCGGCAATCGCCTTCATGTTGGCAAGCGCCATCGCCACGGTCACACCCTCCTTAAGTCGACCGATGCCGTAGAGACTGTGGCAGCCTCGACGCTTTAGGCAGTTATTGTCGGGACGAAGTGACGTCCAGAACTCTGCGTTTCCCTGCGGCGCAAACTGAAAACTCTGCGGCAACACTCCTATGATGGTGTACGTAACTCCGCTCAGACTTACGGCCTCGCCAACAACATCCCGCCTTCCTTCAAAGCGCTTCTGCCATGTCGCGTAGCCTAAGAGGACTGTTTGCGGTGCTTCGAGCCGGTCTTCTCCTGCATGAAAATCTCGTCCAAGGACAGGAACGACTCCAAGCGTCCCGAAAAAACCATTGCTCACTCGCACCGCCGGTACCGGCTCACTCCCCGAACCGGCACGCAAGAGGTATCCCGTCTGGTGGTACGCCTCCATCGAGGTGAAGACCTGGTTCAGACGCTTCCAGTCGAGGTAGTCCGGATAAGAGAGATTGGCTCGCGGAAACATCGCGGCGTTCTCCGTAACGTCCACCAGCCGCGCCGGGTCCCGATACGGCAACGGACGGATCAGCGCAGCATCGACAAAACCAAAGATGGCCGTGCTGGCGCCAATCCCGAGCGTCAGGATGAGAATCGCTGTAACGGCGAATCCCGGACTTTTACGCAGCTGTCGAAGCGAGTAGCGGACGTCTTGAAATAGATTCTCCATTGTTTCCTCTCACTCGTAACGCAGCGCCACCATGGGGTCAACTTTCGCTGCGCGTCGCGCTGGAAGATATGCGGCCATGAGTCCGACTAGCGCTACTGCCAAGCAGACGCCGCCGATAATCTTCGAATCACGAGCTCCAGTGCCGTACAGCATCGTTTTTAGAACTGACGATGACGCAAGTGCGCAAATCGTTCCGATCGTGATCCCGGAGACGAGCAATAGGGCGGCATCCAGCAAAACCATCCGCAACATCAATGCTCTTTGCGCACCCAGAGCCATCCGCACTCCGATCTCCCGCGTCCGGCGTGAGACCGAGTAAGTCATCACCCCATAAAGCCCGACGATGGTCAGGACAAGTGCCAGCCCGGAAAAAGTGCTCAGTAGCGCCATCGCGAATCTCGGCTGCGACAGTTGCTTGTACAAGAGGTCATCCATGGTGCGGACTTGGGTGACTGGGATGTTCTTGTCCATATTCGCGAGAATCCGCTGAACGCTCGCGGCCAAACTCTGCTGATCCACAGAACTTCTGATTACCGTGTATAGACAGCACCAGTTGCCCACTTGACTGGCGGGGAGATACATGGCCGGACGCAACTCTCGCTGCGTCGCTTCCAGACGGATGTCTCCTACGACTCCGACGATTTCGCGCCAAGGTGTTCCATGCGGGGTGCCAGCCCCAGGCTTAATTTTTTTGCCGAGCACAGTCTCGCCTGGAAAAAATCTGTCGGCGAACGCCTGGTTCACGATGATGACCGGTTCGCTTTTGGCGTCGTCATGTTCTGTGAAGTCTCGGCCTGCGATGACCGGGACTTGCATGGCATTAAAGTACTCGGGCGTGATAGGCGAAAGATCGGCGTTAGGACGCTCACCCTCCGGCACTGGACGTTCCGGGTTCTCAAACGAGATCGCAATACCGTTGTCGCTCATGGGGAGCACCATGGCTCCTGCCGCGGCCTGGACTCCCGGCAGTGCACGCAATTCTTCGAAATAGGCGCGATAGAATTGAGGGCGCGTGTCTTTGTACTCCGCGTCCGGCGTCTCGAAGAACATCGTAGTCAGGTGGTCTGGATTGAATCCTTCTTTGGCGTGCAGCAGGTTTGAAAAACTGCTAATGAGTAGGCCGGCGGCAACGGTGAGTACACATCCCATCGCAACCTGGCCGACGATCAGTAGTGACCGCATCCAGTCCCGTCCGAAGATCTCGGCTTTGCCACCTTCTTTCAGGCTTGTGACGATATCGGTCCGAGACCCCGCAAAGGCGGGGACCACGCCGAATAGGATGCCTGCAGCTAATGACAAGCCAAAGGAGAATGCGAGTACGCTGAGATCTACACCTGCATCTGTTGCACGAGGCACGCTGTCGCCGATCAGCGCCAGCATGGCCGGTGTGCATAGAAATGCCAGCGCACAACCCGCAAGTCCGCCAAACACGCTCAAGACAATACTTTCCGCCAGCAGTTGACGTACAATCCGCGCCTTGTCGGCTCCCAAAGCTGAACGCAACGCAATCTCCCGTTGCCGTTCACGCATGCGGGCCAACAGAAGGTTCGCGATATTGCCGCAGGCGATCAGCAGCACCAGTGCAACGGATCCGAGGATCACGAACAGAGCGGTCCGGCTGTCGCCAATCAGCGCGTCCAATTCGCCGACTGCCCGGGCAGAATTGTGTTTGGTGTTGCTGTTCGGATATTCCTTGGCGAGGTTAACAGCGATGTTGTTCAGATCTTGGCTCGCTTGCGACACGCTTGCACCCGGCTTCAAGCGGCCGAATACATTCAGAAAATGGGCCCCCCGGTTGGTGACGATGGGATGGGGATCGGTCACGGGATCGTTATCCACGGCCAGCGTCGTCCAAATGCTGTTGGTCGGGCGTCCCACAGGAAACCGGAACGATGGGGGCATCACGCCAACGATCGTGTACAGAGCGCCACTCAGCTTTACAGTCTGTCCGATGATGGACTTATTCACTCCGAATTGCGAAGACCAGAGAGCATGGCTGATCAAGATCACTTTTGATCCAGTCTTCTCTTCCTCCGGAAGAAAGCCACGTCCGAGTTCAGGACGAACTCCCAATGCGGGCAGCAAATCCCAGGAAACGATTTCGGAATCCACCTGAATCGGACGATCGAGTCCGGTCAGCGTGTACTCTGTGTCGTGATAAGACACAAGATGCTCCAGCGTATGGTTCTGCGATCGCCAGTCGAAAAAGTCTGGATAGCTGACATTGAAAGCACCGAATTCATGGTTTTCCGACGACTGCGCCTCGATCAATCCTTCTGGATGGTAATAAGGCAGCGGCCGAAGCATCACGGCATCAATCACGCTGAAAACTGCTGTGTTGGCACCGATTCCCAGCGCCAGCGTGACCACTGCCACCAGGGCAAAGCCCGGATTCTTGCGCAACTGCCGTAGCGCATACAGAATGTCTTGCGTCAGGTTGCTGAACACGTTTGCTACCTCTCTGTTTATTCGTAGCGCAAAGCCGTGATCGGCTGCACTTTTACGGCGCGCCCGGCCGGCAGCGAAGCAGCGGTTAACGCAACGATTCCGATGGCGATAACCACAAACAGCAACGTCGCAGGATCTCGATAGGAAACCCCATAAAGCTGATTTCGCACCAAGCTGCTCATCGCAATCGATAACGGAATAGCGATTGCCACGCTGCAACCGGTTATCAACAAGACCTCTGCGAAAACCATCTTCACCACATTGCCTCGCGTTGCTCCCAATGCCATGCGAACGCCAATCTCTCGTGTGCGCTGTGCAATGGAGTACGCCAGAACGCCGTACAATCCGATCGCGGTGAGGAATGCCGCTATGACTCCGAAACTGCCGGCCAGAAAGGAAAGCATCCGCTCGGACGTAAGTGTGCCGTCGATTTCGGAGTTCATAGATTGCAGCGACTTGACCACCAGCTTCGAGTCGATGCCCGCGACGGCGGCGCGCACCGTACTCGCTGCATCTTCTGGCGCTTGCCGGGTCCGGATATAGACTCCAACCGACCCGGGCTCCGTCTCCTGAAAGATCGGGCTGTAGAAAATCGGGACTGGCAGAGCGTGCAGGTTGGTGTGCTTGGCATCCTTCACAACGCCAACGATGGAAAGCGGTTTGTCCTTCTGCTTCCCGACGGCGAACGTTCTTCCAATCGCCTGCTCCGCACTTCCGAAGAACTTGCGTACAAAACTCTCGTTCACCACCACAACCCTGGCTGATTCCGTTGTGTCACCGTCGTTAAAACCTCGCCCTGCTACAAGCGGAAGGCGCAGCGTGGTGAAATAGGCAGGCGTGACGCGTTCCCATTCGAAGCTCATCCTTTCGCCTTCCTGGGATTGGTATCCGGGAACTTCCACGTTGAACGTGCTGTTGTCGTTCGCCAGTACAGGATCATCCGTAATGCCTACCGCCTGCACCCCCGGCTGTGACGAGAGTATTTCGATAAGCCGCTTATAGAGCGGCGTAACCGCAGAAGGCTGGTATCCGGCGAGATGCGGATCGAGTTCAAAGGTGAGCAGGTGATCTGTGACAAATCCGACATCGACCGACTTGAGATTCTCTAACGTCCGGCTGAACAGCCCCGCTCCCACGAGCAAAACCAGGCTAAGCCCAATTTGCACTCCCACGGTAAGACGCCGGAAGCGTGCGTGCGAGACTTGTGCCGTTCCGCTCTGCTGCTTCAACGCGTCCGTGACCTTCGGACGATAGAACTGCACAATCGGAGCAAGGCTGAAGAGTACGCTCGCAGCTAGGGAGACGACGAAACAGAACAGGACGACACTCCTGTCGGGAGATGCAGACAGCTTCCCTTCGGCAGCAATGAGTGCAATCAAAGCCTTGGCTAGCAGGGGTGACAGTGCTAACCCGAATACGCCGCCAGCCAGTCCCAGAGCAAGACCTTCAATCAGCAACTGCCCGATCACTCTCCTTCGAGTTGCGCCGAGTGAATAGCGCACTGACATTTCACGCGTGCGGCCCGCCGCCCGGACCAGTAACAAACTACCAACGTTGGCGGTGGCCATCAGCGTAAGCAGGCCCACCATTCCCATCAGAATGAGTAGCGGCACGCGGAGTTGCTCCCGCATCGAAGACAGTCCCTTCGATCCGTCGAGCAGCGTCAGGTAGCTCTTTGCCACAAATTGTTCTCGGAAGCGCTGGCTGCGTCCTGGAAGAGTCTGTAGTTCCACGGCACGCAGCGACTTCCACAGCGAGGTGATTCCCGCTTGCGCCTGTTGGGAAGACATTCCAGGCTTCAGGCGCGCGACAATGCTTACCCATTTCGACCTGCGATCTTCGGGTTCATCCCATTGCGGCGTCATCTGCGCCTTCATCGTGATCGGGACGAAGATGTCCGGAATGGTTCCGCTAATCACGCTGTTGAAGCCAGGTTGCGCGACTCCGATGATGGTGAACGAATTTCCGTTGACAAGAATGCCTTGGTTGATCACTGCAGGGTCGGACGCGAAACGCTGCGTCCAATAGCGATAGCTGAGCACGACGAGCGGCGAGGACCCGCGCGTTGCAGCGTCCTCAGGCGCAAAGAGCCGGCCTAGAGCCGGATTGACACCGAGCACAGAAAAATAATTCCCGCTGACCAGTTCACTCTTGGCGAGACTTGGAGTATTCCGCCATTGCACTCCCACCTCGGCAGGGAAAGTAGCCAGCATTCCCGCGAATACCTGATTCTGATCGCGCAGATCGCGATACATCGGATAGGAAAACTGGATATTTTCTCCGCCGCCCCATGAATCGGTGTGACCGGTATCGGAACCCGTGAACTTCAACGTGACCAGGCTGTCTGGCTCACTGACGGGTAACTGCTTGAGCAAAACTTGATCCACCAGTGAAAAAATGGCGGCATTCGCCCCAATACCTACGGCCAGAGTAAGCACTGCGACAGCAGTGAAAGCGGGATACTTCTGTAACTGCCGCATTGCGTACCGAATATTCTGCAATAGAGTCTCCATTGGCTCCTCACTCGTAGCGCAACGCCACCATCGGATCGACTTTCGCCGCGCGCCTTGCCGGGATGTAGCAGGCAAGCAGCGCAGTCGCAGTTAGGAGGAACACCACCGCAGCAAACGTCACTGGATCGGTAGCCTTCACGCCGAATAACATCGATCCCATCGCCCGCGTCAAAACGAGGGAACCAGCCAGCCCGATCGCAAGACCGATGAAAATCGTGCGCATGCCTTGTGCCAGGATCATCGTCACCACGTCACGCGGTCGCGCACCGAGCGCGATTCTGACCCCGATTTCCCGTGTCCGGCGGCCGACGGAATACGCCATCACTCCAAAGACGCCTGCGCAAGCGAGGAGCAGCGCGACGATTCCGAACGAACTGATGAGAATCAGATTGAATTTTCGGGAACCCATCGAAGCCGAATAGACCTCCGAGAACGTGCGGAACTTCGCTGGGACTTCTGGATTGAGATCTTGCAATATCCCACGCGCAGCCGAGGTGACCAACTGCGTCGGAGCATCGCTCAACATCGTCACGGTAATCGCCGGCCGCGGCCGTTGAAACAGGTTCACATAGACCGTCGGATGCGGAGGTGCCTCCAAGCTGTCTTCATGAACGTCGCCGACAATACCGACAATGCTCAACAAGCGCACGTCGCCGTCCATGTTTCCAAATTCAATTGTGTGGCCGATTGGGTCCTGGCCTGGCCAGCGCTGGCGCGCTAAAGACTCGCTGATCACAGCCACGTGCGGCGCATCCGCAGTGTCGCGCTCATCGAATATCCGCCCAAGCACCAGCGGAATGCCGAGAGCCTGAAAATACCCGTTGGTCGCGACACCGAAATCCGCGGTGCCCAGCCGCTCCTTCTTCTGAAAGAGAACATCGAATTGGCGCACAAGCGTTTCGAAGTTCTCGGACCACTTGGGAAGTTCATCCTGCGTTATCGTTAGGAACGAGCCATCCGGAAGGCCGCCGTCCATCGGAAGCCCGCTGGTTGCGCCAACCTTGTGCACCCCTGGGATCTGCTTCAGCCGGTCGATCAGTGTCGCGTAGAAAAGGGACTCATTCGTCTTCGCCTTTGCGTCGTTCCAGTTCACGAACGGTAGCGACACATCCATGGTGATGACTTTGTCGACGCGAAAGCCGGGATTCACTTCAAGCACTTTCATGAGGCTGCGCCCAAGCAGTCCGGCTCCTACCACAAGGACCAACGTGATGGCGATCTGCCCTGCAACGATCCCGCGTCCGATGCGGCGGCTGCTTTGCGAACCAGCTTGGCCGCGGCCGCCTTCGGCCAAAACCTCGCGCACATTGCTGGAAGTCGCCCGAAATGCCGTAAAAGCTCCAAGGCCCACCGCCACTGCGATGGAAACCAGCACCGCGAACGCCAACACCAGCATGTTGATCGAGACGCTATCGAGGCGCGGCAGGCTTTCTGGGGCTAGCGCGACCAACCCCTTCACACCGAAGAATGCTCCGACAACGCCAAGACTGCCTGCGATCAAGGAAAGAACAAGAGCTTCCGTCAAAAACTGACGGATCAACCGTCCGCGCTCAGCACCCAGCGCGCCTCGAATTCCCAGCTCACGCTCTCGCGCCGATGCCTGCGCCAGCAGCAAGTTCGCAACATTTGCGCACGCGACCAGAAGAAGGAATCCCACCGCGCCCAGAAGAACCAGCAGCGCAGGACGCGCGTTACCTGTAATCGACTCCTGCAGCGGCAGAACGATTCCATCCTTGAGCAGGTAATCGTTCTGATCGTTCTCGCTGTCGTGAATACGCCGTGCAATCGAGCTGATATCCCCATTCGCTTGCTGCAGAGTCGCACCATCCCGAAGCCGTGCAACCGCGTTGTAGTTATGAGAGGTTCTGCTGGGATTTTCGCCATCGAGATCAGCCGGAATCCACAAGACAGTCTCGGCAGGAAACACAAACACATCCGGAAGCACGCCGATCACGGAGTACAGCTTGTTATCAATGTTCAGATGCAACTGCGAAAGATCCGCGGCTGCCCCGAAGTACTGCTTCCAGTAGCCATCACTGATAACAGCAACAGGAGCAGCGCCTTTTTTCACGTCCTCTGCGCTGAATCCGCGTCCGATGCTCGGCTGCACTCGGAAGACTTTGAAAAAGTCCGATGACACGCTTGTCACCATCGCGCGTATCGGCTGTGCACCTCCGGACACGGAGCTGATACCGGCGCCGTATTTCGCAATTGTCTCGAAGCTACGATTCTGGTCGCGGAAATCATCAAAGTTCGGGTCGGCCAGGCGGTTCCACACGCCCTTGTTGGTAACTTCGAAGACTGCCATGATCCGACTGGGATCACTGTACGGGAGTGGCCGCAGCAGCACACCATAGACCACGCTGAAAATCGCGGTGCTCGCTCCTATACCCAATGCCAGCGTGATTACCGCAACCGCGGTGAACCCCAGCCTCTTGCGCAACTGCCGCAGCGCGTAACGGATGTCGTGAACTAGATTCCCCATTGGCTTTCCTTCACTCGTTCCGAAGTGCGATGACCGGATCGACTCGGCTGGCGCGGTACGCCGGAATCACACACGCCAGCAGTGCAATGAATCCCAAGAGAGCAGCGACGGCGACGAAAGTTAGCGGGTCTGACGGTTTCACCTGATAAACGAAACTTGCCACGACTCTACCCAGTGCCAACGCCGCTGCAATGCCGATCGCGACGCCGATCAAGGCAGGCTTCATCCCTTCCATCACGACCAGACTCATAACATCCGCTAGCCGCGCCCCCAGAGCCAGACGAACTCCAATCTCCGGCACTCGCTGCCTAACGCTGTACGAAAGCACGCTGTAGATCCCGGTCGCCGCGAGCAACGCGGCCAGACCAGCGAAGATTCCCAGCAGGAGCATGTTGAAGCGGGGTTGCGACAGCGATTTCCGGACCACATCCTCCATCGTGAAGACGTCCCGCACAGGAACATTGTGGTCGACCTCTTGCACTGCATTCGTAACTGCAGAGACCATGCCCGCAGGCGCCGTCGTCGAGCGAACCACGAGCGTCATCGGAAACGAATGCCAGCCAAACTTCGCCGACCCTTCGACCTGGTCGAGCGGTTCATAAAGCGTGGTTGATGGCCGCGCCTGGTCCAGACCGTCAAGCTTGACGTCACCGACAACGCCAACGACTTCACGGACGTGCTCCGGAGAGAACGTCAGCGTCAGCCGCTTGCCGATTGGATCTTCGCCCGGCCAGAAGCGTTGAGCCATCGATTGGCTGATCAGCACTGTTGCTGTCCTGCCGGTGACATCCTGATTGTCAAAATCGCGCCCTCGCAGGATGGGCGTGCGCATCGCCCGCATGTATCCCGAGCTGATCAGGCGCACATCCACTTCCGGCTGTTCGGCCATCGCCACGACTGGCTGCCCTTCAATCGCGATAGGCTGGTGGGAACCACCGTTATCCAAGGGGATGTCGTCGATCAGACCGGCTGACTCGACGCCCGGAAGTGTTCGCACACGCTGCAACACTTGCTCCAGAAACTGGACCTGCCCCTGTGCCTCCGGAAATTTCGAGCGTGAAATGGCCGCCGTCATGGTCAAGACTCCGTGAGAATCGAATCCAGGAGCCACGCTTCTAAGCTGCTGAAAGCTGCGGATCATCAAGCCCGCGCCGATTAGCAAAACGAGCGAGAGCGCTACCTCCGCTACAACCAGGATGCTTCGCGTGCGATGGCTTCCGGAACTCGTATCCGTTCGCCCAAGTCCCTGCTTCAACGCCTGATTCACATCCGACTTTGCCAGACGCAGAGCGGGTAGAACTCCTGCAAGGATTCCGGTCAGCACAGAAATGCCTGCCGTGAAAGCGAGAACCCTCAAGTCCAAACCTGCCACAAACGAATCAGGCAACTGATTCGCAAGAAACGCCAAAATAAAACGCTCCCCGAAATGCGCGACGATCAGCCCCAACAACCCTCCGAGCAGCGCCAGCACAATGGATTCGGTCAGAACCTGACGGAGCACGCGAGTTGCACTCGCTCCCAGCGCAGCGCGAATCGCGATCTCTTTTTGCCGACCAAATGCTTTCGCCAGCGCGAGATTAGCCACGTTTGCACAAGCAATCAGAAGCACAAAAGCCACCGCACCCAGGAGCATCAGCAGCGCTGGACGCACATCGCTCATCATGTCGGCTTGAAGCGGCACCACTACCGCTCCCCATCCCTTGTCATCCGCTGGATAGAGTTGCTCCAGGCGACTTGAGATCGTGTTCATCTCCGCTTGCGCCTGCCTGAGATCCACTCCGCTCTTCAATCGCGCGATGACCATGGAATGATGTTCGCCGCGGACGGCCTTTTCCTGATCGGTCCAACCCATCGGCGTCCACATCTGGGCAAAGTCGGGAAAGCGAAAACTCTCGGGCATCACTCCCGCCACAAGGAAGTTTTGCCCATCCATCGTGATGTCGCGCCCCACAATGTCGCCGTTCGAACCGAAATGCTGTTGCCAGAACCGGTAACTGAGCACGACTTCGTTGGTATGGCCCGGCTGATCTTCTTCTGGCGTGAAAACACGGCCTAACATCGGCGAAACTCCAAGCGTCTCGAAGAATCCGGCACTGACCGCGCACGCATCCACCTGTTGCGGCTGAGCGACTCCCGTAAGCGTCAGGCCGTGATAGTTGAGAATCGCCATGCGCTCGAATACATGATTGTCGCGTTGCCAGTCGATAAAGTTGGCAGCCGAAACCGCAAACGTAGTCATTCCCGGAAAGCTCTTCGCGGGCGGCGTATGCCAGACTCGCATGATCCGGTCTCCATCTTTGAAGGGCAGTGGACGAAGCAATACTGAATTCACGACGCTGAAGATCGCTGTGTTTGCCCCGATCCCGAGAGCCAGGGTGATTACCGCAATCCCAGTAAATCCCGGCCGCTTGCGCAGCTGTCGCAGGCCATAAACGATGTCTTTGATTAAAGTCTCCATCATGTCCCCACCGCAGATCTCAGAACACTCACTCGTACCGCAGCGCCACGCTTGGCTCCAGATTCATTGCGCGGTGCGCAGGTATGTAGCAGGCGACCAGAGCCACCAGTCCCATCCCGAACACCACAATCGCAAACGTCCACGGATCCCGCGGACTGACCCTGTACAACACTTCTGACGCCAGTTGCATTACGAGTAGCGCGACCACACATCCGGCAATCTCACCTGCAAGAACTAATGTCATGCCCTGAGTCAACACCCGCCGCAGCACATCCCTGCGCTGGGCTCCCAATGCCATGCGAATGCCAATTTCATGTGTGCGTTGCACAACCGAATAGGTGACGACTCCATAGAGCCCCACTGCTGCCACTAGAAGTGCCAGGCAAGCAAACCCCGCCAGCACAATGGTGCTGGTGCGCCGTACCGTAATCGACTGCGCCGCAAGCACTCGCATTGGCATCGCGTCGAACACGGGTTGATCCTTATCGACATCCCAGATCGCATGTTCTGAAGCTTTGAGCAAGGTTGCGGGATCGCCGGTGGTTCGGACTACGAACGCGATCAACGGAAAAGATGCTTGAGCCAGGGGCCGATACAGCTCTGCGTGCACTTCCTGTTCTGGACCAAATGCCCTTACGTCGGAAACTTCTCCGACTATCGTCCATCGTTCGGGATGCGCGGCATCCCCTAATTGCAGAACTTTGCCCATCGGGTCCGCATCCCGTAAAAAACGTCGTGCGAAGGTTGAGTTGATGATCGCGACGTGCTCCGTGCCTGACTGATCCACATCGGTAAAATCGCGTCCTCGAAGCAGTCCGATTCCCATGGTTGAGAAATATCCCGGCGTCACTAAACGGTTGTCGGCGTTGGGTTGTGGTGTTCCCGGGGGCTGAGGATTACCCTCCACCGTGAAATCCGTGTCTCCCCAGAATCCGGAGAGTGGCAAGTAGTTCGTCGCCGAAGCCGCTGAGGCTCCCTGAACCCGCTGCAGTCGCGTAATCGTCTCTGAAACAAAGCGAGCCTGTTTTTCGGGCTGGTCCGCTGGATAGCGATCTCGAGGAAGAAAAACTTCGAGCGCGAGGATCGGGTCAGGTCGAAAGCCGAGATCCTGGCCGTACGCGTGACGGAAGCTCTCGATCATCAGTCCGCCGCCCGCGAGCAGAATGACGGCCAGCGCAATCTCTGCTGCCACCAGGAAACCCCGCGCGCGCGATGAACGGAGGCTTGAACTGGAAGTGCGAAGCTCCTTGAGCGCCTCGCTTGCACTCGCTTTGCCTGATTGCAAAGCAGGCACAACGCCGAAGATCACGCCTGTCAGAACGGTGATCCCCAGCGCAAACAGCAGTACTGGGGTATCAACCGGAATCGATTCAACTTTCGGAATGCCTAAGTTGGCAATGCCGTTCGGGAAAATGCTCAGCAGAAAACGTGTGCACCATACAGCTAAAACGAGCCCGAGTGCTCCACCTGAAAAACAAAGAACCATGCTCTCGCAGAGGAATTGCCGTAACAGGCGGAAGCGGGTCGCTCCCATCGCGACTCTCACCGAGACTTCCACCCTTCGGTCGCCGGCTCGTGCAAGAAACAGACTGGTAATGTTGACGCAAGCAATGAGCAGAACCAGGCTCACAGCGCCGAACAAAACGAGCAACGGTTCGCGAACGCCACCGACTAACTCGTGCCGCAGCGGCTCAACCCATGTTTCGTTGCCCGCATCCTCATGGGAATGCTGTGAGGCAACTTGAGCTTCAAGCGCATTCATGCGGACTTGCGCCGCGGCCATCGATATGCCGGGCCTCAGTCTTCCCAGCACCCGTACAAAGCGGTCCTGGTAATTGTCCGGATGGTCGAGAAAGGTCGGTTTCCACAATTCCGTTCGAGGAGGATATTCAAAGCCGGGTGGCATTACGCCCACGATCGTGTAAGGTTTCGCATCAAGCGTGATCGATCGGCCAAGTATCTTCGGATCGCCGTGAAATGTGTTCCGCCAGAACTTGTCGCTGAGCACGGCAACATTCGTTTTGGATTCCGCTTCCTCGTCCCTGAACGTCCGCCCTATCTCAGGCTCAGTCCCAAGAATTCGAAAATAGTTCGGGGTGATGTCGTATCCCAGAACCATCTTCGGTTCGCCGGAGCCAGTGAGTGTGACTTCATCGTCGTAGGAAGCGGCGATATCTTCGAAGACATCGTTTTTCTGTTTCCAATCGGTGAAATCTCCCGCAGATATTGGAAATTGCAAATCTCCGCGTGATGGATTCCTTCCCCAAATCATTGCCAGGCGGTCGACGTCTTTGTAAGGAAGCGAACCTAGCAATACGGCGTGCACTACCGAGAAGATCGCAGTATTCGCGCCCACGGCCAAGGCAAGGGTTATCACCGAGATTGCCGTGAACGTCTTGTTCTTGCGCAATTGCCGCAGCGCAAAACGAAGATCCTGCGCAAGAATACTCATGCGCTTACGTCCGCCATCAGCTTCTTCAGTTCTTCTTCCGCGACCACTTTGCCGTCGAACAAATGCACTTCCCGCTGCGCGTGCTTCGCGAAGCGCGGATCGTGGGTCACCATGCAGATCGTCGCGCCCTCGCGATGAAGATCCGCCAGCAACTCCATCACGGCTTCACCATTGCGTGAATCCAGGTTTCCAGTCGGTTCGTCCGCCAGAAGGATCGACGGCTTTCCCCCCAGTGCGCGCGCCACGGCCACACGCTGCTGTTGACCGCCCGAGAGTTGCGACGGATAGTGCCTCACCCGATGCGCCATACCCACGCGCTCCAACGCTTCCATTACTCTGCCCTTGCGCTCCGCCGATGGCATCTTCTGCCGGTAGGTCAGCGGGAGTTCGACATTCTCGTAGACCGTGAGATCGCCAATCAGATTGAAACTCTGGAAGATGAAGCCGATCTCCTGGTTGCGGATGCGCGCCCGCTCCGCAAAATCCAGGTTCTCCACCGGTTTCGTGTTCAATAGATAGCGACCCCCGGTCGGCGTATCGAGAAGTCCGATGATCGACAGCAGCGTCGACTTCCCGCAGCCCGACGGGCCCGACATCGCCACATACTCCCCTTTGTTCACCGTCAGGTGAACTCCCGAGAGCGCATGCGTCTCAATCTCGTCGGTATAAAAGACCTTGGTCATATCCGTGATCTGAATCAGCGGTTGGTTGTTGTTGCTCATGAATCGTCTGCCTCGGTTTCGTAATTTTTGTTGTATCAGTCTTGAAGCCGGATGCGGTCTGTGTTATCCCAGCGCGACATGTCGGAGAGCACCACCGTGTCTCCTTCTTTAAGTCCTTCAATGACCTGAATCGAATTCACTGATGCCCGCCCCACCTTGACTGGTACGCGCGTGGCGTCGTGTCCGTCCGAGTCGAGTCTGAACAAACTGATCGTGCTATTCTCCTGCCCGAATGCCGGACGCCCGACGTACAGCACGTTATCCAGACGTTCCAGGTCGATTGTTCCATCGACGCTAAGATCTGGCCGCGCCCCTCTCGGCAATTCGCCTGTTAATTTGACGTCCACAGTGACCGTTCCGTTTTGTACCGCCGGATCAACCCGCATCACCGAACCCGCAATAATGCCGTTGTGTGTGTCCACCTGGGCTGGTTCGCCAATCTGCACATCGCGCGCCTGCGTCTCCGCCACTTTCAATTCCGCCATCAGATGATTTGGCTGCACTACCTTGGCGAGCATTGTTCCTGGAGTCACATGTTGGCCGACATGCAGTGGCAGTTCAACGAGCACCCCCTCGATCCCGGCTCTCACCTTAAGAGCCTCCAGTTGCTTCTGCTTCAACTCGGCTAGTACCCGCATCTGATCGACCTTCGCCTGTTGTTCGGCGAGTTGCGCGTCGATCGACTTTTGTGTGCTCTCCAGGCGCTGGTCTTCCAAACCGTTGCGGATCGTCAGTTCATCTGCCTTACTCTTCGACGCTCGGTATGCCAGTCCCGAGATCACGCCCAGATCGTAGAGCGATTTGTCCGTTTGCGACTGCAACTGTGTCTGGTTGTAATCAGCCTTAACAGTCGCCGCACCCGCCTTCTGGTTCATCAGATCGCTTTCCAGTTTTGCCCGCTGGCTCTGGTACTCGGCCTGCGCCGCCTTCCACTGCAACTGCGCATCCACTGCGGCCTGCTCTACCTGCGGATCGCTCATGTCGAGCAAAATTGTGTCAGCCTTCACCAGCGATCCGGGCAACATGCGAATTCGAATTACCGTTGCTTCCGTCTCGGCGGGAATCTGCAACACCGATTCCTGCGACGGCACTAGTGAGCCAATGCCGCGCACTTGTCGCAGCATGGAACCGCGCTTCACCGTATCGGTCCACACCGTGCCACGCTCCACCGTCGGCGCAGCCGGTTTCAGCCGGTACACTGCCGCTGTCAGAATGCCAACAACTACCAGTACCACCGCAATCAGCGCGATCTGCTTCCTGCGCTTACGCTCTTTGAACTCTGGCCGGGCGATATCCATCGCCAAGGCTATGCGCAATTGCCACGCCATACCCGAGGACTCTTAAATACTTGAAAAAGAAAGAATTGTCGGAAGATCGTAGGCGCACGCGCTTACCCGAAGTGTTCGCTGGAAACTTTGACCGTCCATTCCCGGACAGTGTCTTTCTCAACAAAAACAGGCGCGGCGTGTCTTTTCTGACGGATTGGAGGAATTGGAATTAATTGAAGAGTAAAGCTAGCTGTCGTTTTGGGGGTGCCGTCAATCGACCACAGCAGATGCGAACGGGATCTAGTGCCAAATGCAGTCGCTCACTCAACGCACATGGAGGTGTGACTTAGTTCACTGACATCCCCTGCTCACATTTGTCAAATGAGGTCGTCGGCCTCTCCGAACAGCAGCTGTCTCCTCCGCTGATCTGTGAGGCGAGTTCGGAAAACTTGCGCGACGGCAAGCTACGCGTATTTTACGGGTGCTAGGTAAACGTGAGGATCCGACGGAGTACGGAAATATCACGAACAGAGAAATCGCCATGCCGGTTTCTCCGTCTGATCGTGCTCATGTTGATGTTGTGCACGCTCTGTGCGTCGGCTACGCCGGCTCCGGAACAATGGGTCCCGATTCGCTGGACCGGCGGGCCATTGGAGCTTGCCTGGCGAACCCGCACGAAAACACTGCCCGCCGATCTTGGCGCCCGCGATGCTCTAGCCCACTGGTACGAAACCGCCACGCTCAGTCTTCTTCAGGACTCCTCCGCGAACTGCCTGCTCGTCACTTGGAGCGCCGCCGCGGATGCGGCTGTCGAAGCCGAGCAGCAGCAACTGGTGAAGGTCTATACGGAGGCTGCACACAGGCGCGGTCTGGCCGTGCTGGGGCTCGTCTATGCCCCAGGCAATGCTTCGAAAATCGCTGCGGACGCAGCCGGTTCTACCCTTGATGGACTTGTGCTCGAAGGCGAGTTCACACCGGAATTTTCCGCCGCCTTGAGCAAAGCGGCGGGCTCCATGCTGGTCATCGAGATCGCGAAGGACGCAGGGCCGTGGCGTTGGAAGTCCGTACCGATCGTCGCCGTGGCGGGTGTGGCACCGAGTGGGCACAATCTGTCGGAAATGGGGATTCGCGGCGCGCCCTCAAGCCAGCCGTGGATCGAGTCCAACATCTGGCTGGTCCAGTCGCTCCATCTGGGCTCGCCCTCGCGTCCAGTATGGATTAGCAGTTCGATCGAAAACGCGTCGGCTATTGATTACGCACGGGCCGTGGCCGATGCTGCCGTAGCCGGCGGACATTGGATTGTCTCGCTCGACGATTCTCTTCGCGCCAAACTCCGCTCCGGAGATGCCTCGGCGCTCGAAACATGGCAACGTCTCTCGATCTATTTGAAATTCGTTGAAAGTCATGCTGCATGGCGTGCCCTTGCGCCATATGGGAATGTCGGCATCGTCGTCGATCCGGCAAGCGCCAACTGGGATCAAGCCGAAGAGTACCTGAAACTCGCGACACGCCGCCAAGTACCTCACCGTCTCGTGTCGCGCTCCGACCTCAGCACCCCTGCGCTAGCGACCTACCGTGCAATCGTAGCCACCGAGCTCGCCGCTCCGTCCTCCACCGAGCGCAAGCTTCTCCAGGACTTTGCCGAGAACGGCGGGCTCGTATTCGTCGGTCCCTCCTGGGGCGGCGCTCCGAAGACGGAACCTTTCGCCGAGATCTCCACAGGCAAAGGCAGCGTCACCGTTTACAAGGATCCAGATCCCGAAACCGTGGCCCGCGACCTCAAAGAAGTACTCTCGGACAACGACCTGGGTGTGGTTCCCTTCAATGTGCCGTCTGTAATTACGTTTGCAAGCGGAGGCGGTCCCGGACAACCTGTGCTCGTGCAGTTATTGAACTACTTCGACCAGCCGGTGGAAGCGATCACGCTTCGTGTGGCCGGCAAATTCCGATCGGCACGCCTGGAAACTCCCGAAGCGATGGTGGTGGATCTGCCTTTGAGAAATGAAGAAGGAAGAACAGAAGTGACGATTCCGAAGCTCTTGTTATGGGGTGCTCTTTCGATGCAATAAGAAAAAAGAGGAGGCAACACCATGTGTAAAGGACGACTGACGCGGCGCGATTGGCTGGCACTTTCTGGTCTCGCTGCAGGTGCGATGGCAGTGCCGAAGGCCGCGGCGCGGCCATCCCAAACTCGCCCGGCAGAAGACGCGCGGGGCACATCGGCGGCTCCGGCAGAACCCGTATCCGTCGCCAAAGTCCACAGCTACGATGCAGACCTCACCGCCCAATTCCGCAAGATGTTCGATCAGATCGGCGGAATCGACCAGAAGGTCAAAGGGAAAACCGTCGGCATTAAAGTGAATCTCACCGGTGACGGACGCTTCCCCGGTTACACTACGGGCGATACACACTGGGTACATCCTCACGTCGTAGGAGCGACAGTCGCGGCCTTCGGAGCGCTGGGCGCGAAACGCGTCCGCATTCTGGAAGGCGCCGAGAGTCGCAAAGCCGGCTACAAACTCGAAGACAAGTTGCTTTCCGGCGGATGGGACGTTAACGCCATTCGCAATGCCGCGCCGATTGTCGAATTCGAAGATACCGACCGGCCCGGTCAGGCGAAGCAGTTCTCTCTGCTGAAAGTGAAGAGCACGCCCTACGTCTTCCCAGCTTTCCAGATGAATCACTCCTACGAAGACTGCGATTTCTTTGTGAGCATGGGCAAAATGAAGAATCACGAGGAGATGGGCCTGACCATCTGCATCAAGAATCTCTTCGGCATCACGCCGCTCGGTATCTACGTCGATCGCGAGCAGGTGTTTCATTACGGATATAAGCAGTCGCCCTCCGGCGCTCCGGTGGAACTCGATCCGAAAACGACCCGCTATGAAGGGTGGCGGCTCCCTCGGGTTTTGGTCGATATTCTCGGCGCCCGCCCAGTGGATCTCGCCATCGCCGATGGCATCGTCTCCATGGTCGGTGGTGAGGGCCCCTGGGTGCTGGGCTCCAAGCCCGTTCACCCGGGTATTCTCATCGTCGGGAAGAACTGTGTGAATACCGACACCGTGGCCGCAGCCTGCATGGGCTACAATCCACGCGCGGGACGCCACGAGGCACCATACCGCGTCTACAAGAATCCCAAGGATCATCCCCCGGACCAATTACACCCCGGCGATGAAACTTTCCAATACGCTGACAACATGATGCTCCTCGCCGAAGCGGTAGGAATTGGCTCCGCCGACCTCAGCAAAATCGACGTCCGCGGCGTTCCCATCAAGGAAGCCACGTTCGAGTACGAATCGTTCTGGAAGAGCCAGATGCCAAAGGGTCAAGGAGAGTCTTGATCCGCTTTTTGCTCACTCTCTTCGCTGCGCTTCTGCTGGTGCCTTCAGCCGGAGCGCAGCGCCTGGAGCGAAGTACGGAGGCCATGGGGGCGACATTTTCCATCGTCCTTTATGGCTCCGATCGGGGCTCGATGGATGCGGCGATCGACGTTGCTTTTGACGAAGCCCACCGCCTGGACGACCTGCTCTCTAACTACAAGCCCGCAAGCGAATGGAGCCGCATCAATCGCGACGCGGCCGTGCATCCCGTCGTGGTCTCACCCGAATTGTTCCGTCTCCTGTCCGACTGCATCGAATACAGCCGTGCAAGCGAAGGCACCTTCGATCTGACCGTCGGCCCGCTGATGCGCGCCTGGGGCTTTTTCGGCGGAGAACACCGTGTTCCGTCTCCCGATCAGATTCACGATGCACTCGAACTGGTGGGATACCAGCACATTCAATTGAACGCACGCAAGCGCACCGTTCACTTCGATCGCCCCGGTGTCGAGATCGATCCGGGAGGAGTGGGCAAGGGCTACGCCGTCGATCGCATGGTCGAGATCCTCCGTGCCCGAGGCATTCGCAACGCGCTTGTCGCCGCATCTGGCAGCAGTATCTTCGGCCTTGGCAATCCACCAGAAGAACCCCGCGGCTGGCCCATGAGCATTGCTGACCCGTGGGACCACAGGAAAAACGCAGCCCAAGTGTTCCTCAAAGACCAGTCGCTCTCCACATCGGGGACTTACGAAAAATCGTTCCGCGCCGCAGGACACCGCTATTCGCACATCATGGATCCCCGCAGCGGCGCTCCTGCCGAGAGCGCTGTCCAGGTCACCGTCATTGCACCCCGGGCCATCGATAGCGAGGTTTGGGCAAAGCCCTACTTCGTCCAAGGAAGCACTTGGACTACGGCGCACAGGCCTAAATCTTGGCCAGTACTCTATTGCGAAAACATCCCCGGCTCTTCGTGCGCATGGGTCGAGTAGTCCTGTAATCGCCCAATTTAACTTTCGAATGCTTACTTGTTCATGGCGTCATCCGGAGCTTAAACCTGCGAACGCAGATTCGGACGCAGGGTGAGTGAGCCATCATCATTCAACATTTGGTGACAAGCCCAGCGCACCGGATAACGCATGCCCTTCACTTCCATCTCTGCTTTGAGCTTAAGTCCCTGCCAAGTGGTCCCTTGCGGCAGCACAAACTGGGCCTGCCTGATCTTTCCCGGCAAAGGATATCCTGGATCCAGGCAACCGCTCGCGAGTGTTTTGCTGTCTTGACTCTCGACACTCACGCGCAGCACTCCCGGCACTCCTGCGATGCCGTCATTGGCGAAGCCGATGATCAAGCCTTGATAGCCCTTGTCCTGGTAGCTCCAGATGAAGGACGGCCTTACGCGGTAACCAATGTGGCGGTTAATCCGGTCGAACGCAGCCGGATAAGCCTGGTAGTAGCTCATCAAATTCTTCGCGCTGATTTGGTGAAAGTTCCAGAGTGACCAGTAATTCGCCCCGATATCCATCACATGAGCGATCATGTTCTCTGCAGGAGAGATCCCTTCATGGATCGCGCTCGCATCGGGAGGTTTGCCGGGAATACCTTGTTCTAGCAATGCTCCGATCCACGGTGGGCGATTGCTGAGCGCCTCAATCTGTTCATTCTCAATGAAGATGGTGTCGCTCCGAATCCAATTGTTGCTGCGGACGGTGCGATCCAGCAGTTCAGAATTGCCAACACGGCTGTAGTCCGGCTGGGTGTTAGTCAGGAGAGGAGTCTTCTTGAAGCTCTCCAACTGCACTTCGAGCATATTGATCCATGTCCGCTCGGCAGTTTGGTAGTCGGGGAAAGGGTTGTTGGCGAATGGCCACGTGTGACCTTCGCCCCAGAATCCGTACATGAAAGTATCGACGAACTCGATGCAGGGGTTTCCGTCGAATTCCGCGGCCAGCAAGCCAACCAGCTCTTTGAACGCCTGCTGAAAAAAGGGATCGTCATACCGGGGCTGATAACGCGAATGTGGGTTCTGCAAATATCGTCGCGCCTCTTTACTGCTTTCTTGGTCGCTCAGGACCAGATCCACTTTCGGCACTTTGTCGAGGACAAAATCGGGCAGGGCCGCTTCGTGGGTATAGTCTGGAGCGCACATCTGAATGCGCAATCCAATCCGCTTTTTATTCTTCTTCGCCAAGTCAAAAACCAGCTTCAGGTAATCGGGCAACTCCAGGCGCCCGGGCCGCGGCTGCACTTCCCGCCATGTCGGCCGTATGTAGAGCTGCTGCCCTAGGGGGAATCGAACCAGGTCTTCAATCGCTTGAGATACGTTGTCTGATTTGATTTCCTCCGTGCCCATGTCGGCAGTGATATACGTGATCAGCCCCTTGCCATAGTTCGGCACGACTTCGTCAGACGGAGTCGTCGTCATCACCACGTCATCTGTCGGGATGACGGCGTCGGGTGGATATTGTGGGAAAGGACCCTGATTCAGGCGATCGGTAACCTGCGGGCCAGATCCAAAATCGTACTTTGCCCAGTTGTGGCTGGGGACGAATGCATTCGCTTTGCCACTTCCAAGTTCCGCTGCGACCGCTAATGCAACACCACTTTTGAGAAAGTCCCTGCGCTGCATAGAGATTTTTCCTCCTTCTTCCCGTTACAAATTCGTTGCGCAGCCGGCAAAATCGGATTCGACCCGCGGGTTCTGGCGAAGCGAAGCTAGGAGTGCACCCCCAGCGCAAACTGAGTCTGACTCTGCTGTATAACATGGACGTGATTACACCTATGGCTGTCGGTGTTCGTCGAATCTGCTTGCGCTAACCCGACACCGCCCACACGCAGCGATCTTGCGACCGGTTCCATCTCGTTCTTACGGAGGCAAAAATTACCCGAATACGAATCGGACGTTTCCTTTTATATCGTTTGATTGGCTTGTGTCCACATTAAAACAAGGTTTCGACAGGAAATGAAAATCAACGGAAATCGCTGCAGTCGGGATCCTTCACTTCGCTGAAAGCTTTCGCTCAGGAAGACGGCGAAACTTGAGCTTTCTTGCTAGCGTTCGAAGAGGGCCAGGGGGATAGAGTCGCCCATTGCTTTGTAGCCAGCGAGGCTCGGGTGGAGGTGGTCTCCGCAGTCGTAGGCTGGGCGGAGGCGCTCGGGTTGGCGGGGGTCGCGGACTACGGTGTCGAAGTCGATGACGGCATCGAAGTGACCAGAGCCGCGAATCCACTGGTTGACCGCCTGGCGGTCGCCTTCACTTTGCATGCCTGGATGGTAGTAGTCGGAGCCGATGTAAGGAGTGATGGTCGCTCCGATCACTCGGAGTCCGTGGGCGTGAGCCCGAGCGATGATCTGCTCGTAGGCCGTGAGGACTTCGCGCACTCGTCTGCCGTGTTCTGCAGGCGGGACTTCCGCGGTGCGCGTAAGCCCGCCGAGGTCGTTGACTCCTTCAAAGACAATCAACCAGCGCACGCCGGCCTGGGCCAAAACATCGCGATCGGAGCGGGCTAAGGCGTTCGGTCCGAGGCCGTCGGTCAGCAAGTGATTCCCGCCGGTTCCCGGATTCGAGACGCCGATATCGCGCGTGTTGCGCGAACTCTGCAGGCGCGCGGCGAGAATGTCGGTCCAGCGATCATTGCCGTTAGTGGTGACTCCGTGGCCATCGGTGATGGAGTCGCCGAGAACCACGATGGAAGCGGCTTTCGGGCCGGCGAGGACATCTATGGCTGAGATCTGATACCAGTGATTGACGTGCTTGGCGTCCGGGAGATCGGCGACGGATACGAGATTTCCGTGGGCGAAGTAGGAAGTGGCGCGCGAGCCGGGATGGTCAGTCTCGGTCGCGGGCGGCACCTCAAGATAGAAGGTCACGGTTACGTCCGAAAGAGCGGGCACAGGATATTCGATCGGATCCGAAACAAACTCCGCCCCGGGAGGAACAGTCACCTCGGTCGAACGTGCAAAGGTAAGCGGCTTATCCGTCGCGCGATCGATCGCCGGTGAACCAGGGTTCAGCGGCTTAGCGATGTGGACGGCGGAGAGGTGCAGCGCCTCGGTGCCGAAGGCATTGGAGACATGGACGCGCAGGGCTGAGCCACCGGCTGAGAGGTGAAAGATCTGGCGCAGGGTGGCGTCGCGGAGATCGTCACCGGGAAGCGCGGCAGGCAGCGCGTTGTTAGGTTCGGGGATCTGTTGCGAGGCGGCCCAAGAGACGATCCAGACCGGCGTTTTGGCGTTGCGCGCGGAGAAAGGTTCGGTGGTCAAGAAGAGAATCAGGGCGAGGAAAACGAGCGGGCGGAGGCTGGATGCGGGTCTCATGCCAGAAAGGATAAGATCAATCGCGATCGAGAATATATCAGCTTGCCGGAGTAGACGTGTGCATCGTTCCTTTCGAGTTTTTTCACTCGTTGGTATGTCCTGGGTCTTACTGGGAGCGGCATTTGGGCAGAGCTCTGCCTCACCGGTTACGTTCACGGCGAAGCAGGATCATCAGAACATGATGGATCAGCTCGGGATCAAGGCACTGCGGCCGGGGCCGAGCGGAAATGAGAAGGCTCCGAATCATGCGAATTACGACGAGTCGAAGGCGAATCCGTTTGCAGAGATTCCGGATCCACTGACATTGAACAACGGGCAGAAGGTGACGACGGCGAAACAGTGGTGGGAGCAGCGGCGTCCGGAAATTGTGGAGATGTTCGACAAGAATGTGTATGGGCGCGTGCCGCCGGGGGTGCCGAAGGTGACTTGGACCGTGACGGCGGTCGATCGAGAGACGATCGGGTTCACTCCGGTGTTAGCCAAGGATCTGATCGGGCATGTCGACAACTCGTCCTATCCGGCAATCAGCGTGAAGATGCACATGACGCTGGTGACGCCAGCGAACACGAAGGGACTCGTGCCTGTACTGATGATGTTTGGACGCGCGGGATTCCCTGCTCCGAATGAGCCGTCGGCAGATGAATTCGAGCGTATCAACAAGGCATGGAAGGCTGCGCTGATGCAGCGGGATCCGTCGCTGCAGGAAGTGTTCGCGCAGCATCCGGCGTGGGAGCCGATCAAGGCGACTCCATTTCAGTTTCCGCAGCTGACGAAAGATGGCGATCCGCCGGCGATCTGGCAACTGATCGCGGCGGGCTGGGGATTCGCGACGCTGGATCCCGTCAGCGTACAGGCCGATAACGGAGAAGGCATCACGCGGGGCGTCATTGGATTGGTGAACAAAGGTCAGCCGCGTAAGCCCGAGGATTGGGGAGCGCTGCGGGCATGGGCTTGGGGTGCGAGCCGAGGACTGGATTATCTGGAGACTGATGCCGCGGTGGATGCGAAGCACGTCGGGATCGAGGGCGTGTCACGGTACGGTAAGGCGGCGCTGCTCACCATGGCGATGGATCAGCGCTTTGCGATGGCGCTGGTGGGATCGTCAGGTAAGGGAGGGGCGACGCTGCTGCGGCGCAATTTCGGCGAGGCTGTCGAGAGCCTGACGGGCGGCGAGTATTACTGGATGGCCGGGAACTTCATGAAGTATGGGGCGTCGGAGGCGACGTTTGGCAGCAAGACGCCGGGAGATATTCCGGTGGACTCGAATGAACTGATTGCTCTGTGCGCGCCCCGGCTGACTTTTATCAGTTATGGCATCCCGGAAAGCGGGGACGCCAAGTGGCTCGATCAGCAAGGGAGCTTCATGGCGACCGCGGATGCGAGCCGAGTGTTTGCGCTTCTGGGCGCCAAGGGATTGGATGAGCAGGACTATCACACGGCCAAAATGCCTCCGGTGCGCGAGGGGCTGCTCAATGGCCACTTGGCATGGCGGCAGCATGATGGAGGTCACACCGATCTGCCGAATATGAAGTACTTCATCGAATGGGCGGACAAGATGATCGGGCATGTGCCGCCACAGAGATAACTAACCCGTGTTTGGAGTACTCCCGCTTGGGATTCCCCCTTTCGAGCGTTGCGAAGGGTGGGCAGCAGGTGCAGAAATAGCATCTACGTCTTCGACGTCAAAATCCCCGCTCTCTGCACAGAACGCGAGGCCCCATTTTTTTTTCTTTCTTTTTCTGTCTTCGTCCCCCATCTTCCATTCTGGTCTTGTATGGATTTTGGTACTTTGGTACATTGGTACCATGATTGATGAGGCGCAGCTGCAGATTGAGCGGGTGCAGACCGGGGTGCGCATGGAAAAGCGCATCCTGAAGGTGCTCAAGGCGTTCGCGGAATATCACGACATGACTCTGGGCGACGTGCTGGAAGGCATCGTTTTGCACGTCTTTGACGGCAAGACACCGTTCAGCCCGGCGTCGCTCGAGAAGATTCGCGATCTGAAGAAGTTTTACGAACTGGATCTGGATTCGAGCGCCAGTCACCGACTGAAAGAGATTAAGGCAAAGTCGGGGAGAAAGCGTCGGGAGGAAGCATGACGAGCAAATGCGGGATGATCGCGCTGCGACTGGCGTTGGGGATCGTGATCCTGATTGAGGCGGTGATGTTTGTGTTGCCGGGAGCGGCCCACGAATTCTCGCGCACGCACATGCCGGGTTTTGTGCGTTTGGTGATTGGATTTGGGGAGATTGCCGGGAGCCTGTTGTTGTTGATCCCAGGCACCGTGGTGCGCGGGGCGTGGTTGCTGTTGGCGATGTTTGTGATGGCGATTCTGTTGCATTTGCTACATGGGATGTATGGAGTTGGAAATCTGGTGATTTATGCGGCGGCAGCGTTTGCGATCGCGGTGGGAAAGGCCGGGTAAGCGCGCATGGCGGCCGCTCCTTTTAAGGCATTGTTGGTGGAAGGTACCTCCGGGGCCGGGAAATCCACGCTGATCGATGCACTCATCCGCCGTCACGTCGGTGCGTCCCCGCCGAGAAAGATTCGTAGTCTGATTCACCTGGCACAGTCGCACACCTATGGCCCGCTGGCGGCAGGAGAAGACAACGGAACGCTTACAGCAGAGGAGTACATTCGCCATCTCGAAGGAATCGTGAGGCATATGGAATGGCTGCACGCAAGCGTGCAGGAGCACACTCACCCGTGGTGCTTCTTGCTCATTGATGCTCTCCACTTGACCCATTGCGTGCGGCCCGGCGTGGTGAAGTGGAACGATGTCTCGCGCTTTGACGAACGGATGGCCGCCATGGGATGCCGACTGATCTTTCTTGAAGTTTCGTCGTCAACGATCTGGGAGCGCGGAATTAGGCCGCGGATGGAGGAACAGTTCATCCGGGAATATGCCAGAAAATTCGGGCGAACCCATAAGGAGATCCACCAGTATTTCGTCCGCGAGCAGGATGAGATTGCAAGATTGTTCTCGCAGTCCGCTATAACTAAGCTGTTACTGAAAAACGATGGCGAACCCGATACCGCGATTGATACCGTCTATCAGTTTTGGACGCGGGACGTGTAGAGAGTTTGCCTTAACGAGTAACGGGTAGCTCTGCCAGGTCTTGGTATGCCGATCATCAATACGAAATTCGAGCCGTATCAATTGATCGAGCGTTTCGAAAGGGATCTGATTTCGAGTGACTCCTTTCATCATGCCGATCATGTTCATCTGGCATTTGCGTATTTATCCGTGTATCCGCCGCTGGAGGCGCTGGATCGATTCTCTCGGGCTCTCAAGCGGTATGCGGAGGCTCGGGGAAAACCGGAGCTTTATCACGAAACGATCACGCACGCTTATTTCTTTCTGATTCGCGAGCGGATGGCTCGTACGTCCACTGCGGACTGGGACGAATTCGCGCGACGAAATTCTGATCTGTTGCAATGGAAGCCCGGCGTGCTCGGACAGTACTACCGGGAATCGACACTGCAATCGGATCTGGCCCGGTCCGTGTTTCTATTACCGGACAAGTTAGGCTATTGCTGAGACTCCACCTCACCGGCATCTCGTGGCACGACTGTAAGACGTGCCCTTCCCGGTCATTCCGACCGCGTGTGTATACTCTTTTCCGACTGCTACGTCTAACTCCCCATGCGCCGACTAATCCTGATTATCGCTCTGCTGTCCGTCAATATTGTTCAGGCCCAAACCATTCACAACGGTGAAGACGTCTTGCGGGTGATGCATGACCGCTATGCATCGTCGTGGTACCAGAACGTGACGTTCGTCCAGAAGAGCACGACGTATAAACCGGACGGAACGAGTTCGGCGGAAACCTGGTATGAAGCCGCTTCGCTGCCGGGGAAGCTGCGGATCGATATCGGTCCGGCGAGCGATGGCAAGGGATATGTAATGGTCGATGGGAACGTCACGATCGTGAAAGATAACAAAGTCGTGGCAAAGCAACCGCTGGTCAACATCTTGCTGGTGCTGGGGTTCGATGTGTACAAACAGTCGCCGGAGACGACGATTAAGGTGGTGAAAGGCGAGGGCTACGATTTGTCGAAGGTGCACGAAGATACGTGGGAGGGCAAGCCCGCGTATGTGGTCGGCGCGGATAAGGATGATTTGAAGTCGAAGCAGTTCTGGATTGCGAAGGACACGCAGCTGTTTGTTAGGGTAATTGAACCATCGCAGGGGGATGCTTCGAAGCTTAACGATATTCGGTTCATTCATTATCAGCCGCTGGCAGGGGCATGGATTGCGGCTGGAGTCGAGGTTTATTCCGAGGGGAAGAAAGTGTTTTCCGAGGACTATTCAGATATTCAGGCGAATGTGAAGCTGGATGCGGGGACGTTTGATCCAGAGAAGTTTGCGGCCACGCACTGGGAAAAGTAGGAGCAGCAGGTCTCAGGGTTCAAGGTTTTCAGAGTGAAGGACCGCACTTCGTCGGAAGGGTCTGAGATATGGACCAGAACGATTAGCTGCGCACAGCCCGGTGGTTCTTAACAACAACATTGCTGGTGCATGATCTCGTACAGTCCGTCGGAGGGCTTGCGCCCTAATTAGGGTGACGGAATTTTTGGGCCGTTGGGCTTCTCGGTCTATCCAACTTCGCCGTTCGAGAATGGCCGATGCACCTCTTCCCGGAGGCGCTGTAAAATAGGCACAACTTCCTGACCTCTCAATCGAAAGACGTGCCTTATGGTTCATCTCAGGGTAAACGGTTCAGCACAAACATTTGATGGCGATCCGGAGATGCCGCTGCTGTGGTACCTGCGCGACATTCTCGGACTCACCGGGACGAAGTTCGGGTGCGGTATGGCGCTGTGCGGCGCGTGCACGGTGCTGGATAACGGCAAGGCCGTGCGGTCGTGTCAGCAACCCCTGGGCAAGCTGGAAGGCGCGAATATCACAACGATCGAGGGCATCTCGGCGCACGAGCCACACGCGGTGCAGAAGGCGTGGGCCGAGATGAATGTGCCGCAGTGCGGATACTGCCAGCCGGGGCAGATCATGCAGGCGGTTTCCCTGCTGTCGTCGAAGCCACATCCCTCCGACCAGGACATTGATGACGGGATGGCCGGAAACATCTGCCGATGCGGGACGTACCAGCGCATTCGGGCCGCGATCCACGAGGCGGCGAAGGAGACCGCATGATCCCCCTCGAGAAGACAAGCGCGGAAGGTTTCATGATTGAGAACGTCAGCCGCCGAAATTTTCTTCAGGGGATGCTTTCGGCGAGCGCGTTCGTGCTGTGCGTGGGAAAATCCCCGCTACTAGCAAGGACTGCGGGAATCCGGGCACCGAGCTTGGCGATGGGATCGGTGCCGGAGATTGATGCGACGGCGTTTCATCCGGGCGTGTTTCTTGGGATTCAGTCGGACGGCTCGGTGTTCATCGTTGCGCACCGGACGGAGATGGGAAATGGCGTCCGAACCAGTTTGCCGCGGATTGTTGCCGACGAGTTGGATGCTGACTGGGTCCGGGTGAAAGTGATTCAAGGCGATGGCGACGAGCGCTACGGGTCTCAGGATACGGACGGATCGCATTCGGTGCGGGAGTTTTTCGACACAATGCGCGAGGCGGGAGCTACGGCTCGGCTGATGCTGATCCGGGCGGCGGCGCAGCAGTGGGGCGTGCCTGAAGCGGATTGCGTAGCCGATCCAGTGCACGTTGTCTCACACAAGACCTCGAAGCGCACGCTCGGGTACGGAGAACTAGCCAGCCTGGCAGCGAAGCAACCGGTTCCGAAGAAAGAAGAGTTGAAGCTGAAGTCGCCGTCGGAGTGGCGGTACATCGGCAAGCCTGCGCCGGGATATGACGTCACAGATGTCTGTGCCGGTAAATCAGTCTTTGGGATGGACGTACGCGTGGATGGAATGCTATATGCGGCGATTGCGCATCCTCCGGTGCTGGGTGGGAAAGTAAAGTCGGTGGATGACAGCGCAGCTTTGAAAGTGAAGGGTGTGAAGCAGACGATCCCGATCGCTCCGTTTGTACCGCCGCACCACTTTCAGCCGCTGGGTGGAGTGGCGGTGATTGCAGATAACACCTGGTCGGCGTTCAAGGGGCGCAATCGTCTAAAGATTGAGTGGGACAATGGCGCGAACGCAAGCTACACGTCGTCCGAGTACAAGAAACAGCTACAGGAGACGGCGCGGAAGCCCGGGAAGGCCGTGCATACGGCCGGCGATCCGGATGCGGAGTTTGCCAAAGGCGGGAAGATCATTGAGGCCGAGTATTATGCGCCGCATCTTGCGCATGCCTCGTTGGAGCCTCCGGTGGCCGTGGCTGATGTGCAGGCCGACAAGGTAACGGTGTGGTCACCGACGCAGAATCCGCAGGGCGTGCAGGAAGAAGTAGCAAAGGCACTCGGGATGAAGAAGGAAGATGTTACGTGCCACGTGACTTTCCTGGGCGGAGGCTTCGGACGGAAGTCGAAACCGGATTATGCCGTCGAGGCCGCGGTACTTTCAAAGAAAACGGGCAAGCCGGTGAAGGTGGTTTGGAGCCGCGAGGACGACATCAAGTTCGACTACTACCATTCGGTGGCGGCGATGTATATCAAGGCCGCAGTCGACGATAAGGGGATGCCGAAGGCGTGGGTGCAGCGGTCGGTGTTTCCGTCGATCTCGTCAACGTTCGATAAAGATGCGCTTTATGGCAGTGCTGGCGAGATGTCGCTGGGATGGAATGTGATTCCGTTCGATGTGCCGAATTTCCGGTCGGAGAACGGACCGGCCGTAAATCACGTGCGCATTGGCTGGCTGCGCTCGGTGGCGAACATCTATCACGCGTTTGCGGTGCAGACGTTCGCGAATGAGTTGGCTTATGCGGCGGGACGAGATCCCTACGACTACCTCCTGGCACTGCTTGGATCGGGGCGCACGATCGAGGCCGATCAACCGAATGAGATTGCGGGCAAATATCCGTATGACACGGCACGGCTGCGGCATGTGGCGGAGATTGCCGCGGACAAAGCTGGCTGGGGCAAAAAGAAATCCGGCAATGGCTGGGGCATGGGAATAGCCGTACACCGCAGTTTCCTGACGTATGTTGCGAGTGTGGTGGAAGTCGAAGTCGACGGGACAGGGGCCGTTACCATACCGCGAGTTACCACGGCGCTGGATGCCGGGATTGTGGCGAATCCGGACATGGTGCTGTCGCAGTTTCAGGGAGCGGCAGTATTCGGGACAAGTATCGCGCGTAGCGGGGAGATCACGGCGACTAGTGGCGTGATTGATCAGTCGAATTTCAACGATTATCCAGTGGCGCGGATGAACGATGCGCCGGTGCACGTGGATGTGCATATCGTGGAGAGTTCGGCCCCACCAGCGGGCGTTGGAGAGCCGGGAGTGCCACCGATGGCGCCGGCAATTTGCAACGCGATTTATGCGGCGACCGGGAAGCGAGTCCGGGAGTTGCCGCTGAGCCGGAATGGGTTCGCGTGAGCTTTGTAGGCTGGCCGGGTTCGGGGCTCCATGGGGATCCGATAGATATGATCTCCGTTGATGATCACACCGGTCGATCGGGGTAGACCGCCTTCGGAAAGCGCAGATGGATCAGCCCAGCACAGGCTAGCAAAACAAGGATTGCAAAGATGCTGCCTTCGGGTCCTGCCGAGCCTCCTGTGAGCCAATCGGGTCCGCGTACGGAGGAGTTCAAAAACCGGCCAACACCAAGGAGTCCGCTGTCGGGCGTGCCATAGAAGAACGTCTCTGCCCAGTCCCATGCCGCGTGGTATCCGATGGCAAACCAAAGAGTGCCGGTGCGCCGGATCATCAGGCAAAACAGCAGGCCGGTCACAACTACCTGCAGAATGCCCAGCACGTTTTCTCCGTGATTGCCGAGGTGCGCGACACCGAATATGGCAGAGAGGAATAGCGCCGCCGGCCAGAAACGCATCCGGCGGGACATGGTGAAGAGCCAGTATCCGCGAAAGGCAAGCTCTTCGTTCAAGGAAACAGCGAGAAACGTCGCGGCCCAGGCGAGCCCCCAGCGAAGAATTTCGCGTCCGGTGAGGGCCGCAGAATCGATCTGAAAGTGGCCGGAAGTCCGTAGGATCAGGAGAATCGCTGACAGCATGGCGAATCCCCATACCGTGCCCTCCCAAAACCTTAACCCAAATGCGTGGCGAAGAGGAATGCCATAATCGTCAAGGGGACGTTTCTCGATGCGGGATACTACCCAAGTTGCCAGGGCGACGAAAAACACCATGACCGCTTTGATAGGCAGATCGTTTCGCACAGACAAAACTGACGTATTTAAGCCGCCCCCGAGATGCAATCCGAAAACGAGAAGGAATGGAACGCCGAAGGCAATCCCCACCCAGATGAACAGTCGGATACGATCGATTCGGCCCCAAGGCTGGGGGTGTCCCGAGGGGATGCCGTTCTGCGAACTCGGGTCACCGGGTGCGATCTGCCGCATTTGCAGTTCGGTCGAGGTACCCGGATCTGATGCGTCAGCCAAAGCGTGTATCTCCTGTCAGGGAGACTGAGTATGACAGTCGAACCCCAGTTGCACCAGCGGCATCGGATCACGGGAATGGAGGGTGCGTCGTCTGATGTGAAGGAATCAAGGCTCGTCCCTGCCGGATTTGAAAGTATCTCCCTTGAAGTGGCTCGGCCGCTGCGCTAGGATGACCTGCTGAGTTTAAGCCTATGCCGCAAAACTACGTTCCCATCTTTATCTTTATTGTGATTGTCGGCACGTTGCTTCCCATTACTTTACTCCTGGCAAAGCTGGTGCGGCCGTCGAACCCATCCAAGACCAAGCTGATGCCCTATGAGTGCGGCATTGATCCCATCGATAGTGCGCGTGGGCGGTATACGGTGCGGTATTACATCATCGCGATTTTGTTTGTGGTGTTCGATGTGGAAACGATCTTTCTGTTTCCATGGGCGGTGAAGTTCAAGGCGTTCGGGTTGTTTGGCCTGTTGGAAATGCTGGTCTTTTTGGCTATTTTGATCGTCGGATACATCTGGGTTTGGAAGAAGGGCGCGCTGGAGTGGGTCTAGGACATTGAGTCATTGAGCGATTCGGTGATTCAGTAATCCTGCATTAACTATGCCGCGGCCGCAAGATTCTTCGACACTTCATCTCTCAATGGCACAATTGATTGAATGATTAAGTGACTAAATAATTCAAATGGCTGAGCAGCCGCTATCTACGATGGATTCTTCTCCGGCCGAGACGTTTAGCGCGTCGCGGTGGACGCAGGGCAATTTCCTGTTCCCGACGAAACTGGTAATCAGTCCCCAGCGGGTGTCGCGGGTCAAGTCGCGTCTGTTCGGCAGCAATGAAGAGAGCATCGCTATGTCAAAGATCGCCTCGGTGCACATCAAGACCGGGGTGTTCTGGTCAGAGATTGTGATTGAATCGACGGGCGGGACCGATCCCGTCACCAGCCATGGGCACCGCAAGAAGGATGCGCAACGCATCCGAGACCTGATCGAGACCTATCAGGCGCAGGCACGATAAGCAGCGGGCTGCTGACGTGCAGTATCCTCAGTGCAGCACAATCCCCTCAAAGCAGTGCTACATTCCAGCGAAGATGCCGGTTCATCAGAAATCGCTGCGTTGGGGATCGCTTGGCTCGCGAAGAGCGCTCAATCCAAACATCAAACATAGAAGAACCAAAGACCATCTCATTCCCTCGCGGAATCAGGATTTGCACGAAATTTCTTTCAAGCTGCGAAAATGCTCGCGCGGCACAAAAACTTTTACAACTTCTTGTGTCTGCGGTCGTTGACACTCTCTTCTCAAGCTGATAAAAGTGAACGTTCTTTCGAACGCAGCCTGCGCCGGAGACTGTGCCGTCGCCTTATGTCGGACGAAATCAAATCCCCTACTCCGCCGCCGCCGGAAAATGAGAAACCGACGGCGGATAAGCCCGCAACCCCGGGCGGAGTGAAATCTACACCCTCCGGCTCAGTTCAATCCGAAACGAAAACTACCCCCACCAAGCCTTCCGCACCCTCAGAAACATCGATGCCCGCAAAAAGTGCCGCACCTGGCGCTCCAGCGAAATCCGCTGCTACTTCTGCTCCCACAGCAGGGGCTAAACCCGCTGCGCCCGCGGCCGGAGAGCGTCCGGCCGGGCATCCGGCTCCTGCAAAGCCCGCTGGCCCGGTGCCGACGCCCTGGAATTCGCCAATGGTGGAGAACCTCCAGAGGATGTATGGGTCGGGCGTCAATGCGCTGACGCATCTCGGGCAGAACTATATGGAAGTAGACCGGACGCTCATTCCGGAGATTCTGCAGGTTCTGCGTGATGAAGAGCAATTCGACTACTGCGTGGATGTGACGGCGGTGCACTACCCCAAGCGCGAGAAGCAGTTTGATGTGCTGTGGATTCTGTATTCGTTTGCGCGCAATGAGCGTATGCGCGTGAAGACACAGATTGCGGATGGCGAGACTTTGCCGAGTTCCGTGCCTTTGTGGGCGACATGCAACTGGCTGGAGCGCGAAGTGTATGACATGTTCGGAATTAAGTTCGATGGGCATCCGGACATGAAGCGGATTTTGCTGCCGGACGGATGGAAGGGCTTTCCGTTGCGCAAGGATTACGGGATTCTGCAACAGGATCATGAGTGGGTACAAATCAACCTGGGAATCGAGAGCGGGCAATGACGGCGAAATGCTCTCACCCCAGAGGATCACAGACAGACCCAAATCATAGATGACCGATCCCAAAACACTTACGCCGCTTGATCTGGATACGCCGGACAAGACGTTTCTGGACGCCAACGAGCTCGTCATCAATATGGGGCCGCAGCATCCGGCGACTCACGGCGTGTTGCGAGTGATTCTGCGATTGGATGGCGAGAAGGTTCTCGGGCTCGAGTGCGTCATTGGATACCTGCATCGCGGTGTGGAGAAGATTGCTGAGAATCGCACGTACACGATGTTCAATCCGTACGTGGACCGCATGGATTATGTCGCAGCGGTCTCAAACGGGCTGGGATACTGTGAAGCGGTCGAAAAGCTGCTAAGCGTGGAAGCGCCGCCCCGGGCGCAGTACATCCGCGTGATTCTCACGGAGTTGAACCGGATCGCCAGCCATCAACTTTGGCTGGGAACGCACGCGCTTGATATTGGGGCCATTACGCCGCTCTTCTATACCTTCCGCGACCGGGAGGAGATCCTCAAAATTTTCGAGAAATATTGTGGTGCGCGGCTGACCACGCACGCATTTCGCATTGGCGGTTTGCAGTACGAGGCATACGAAGGCTTTGAGCAAGACGTGAAGAATTTCGTCAGCTTCGTGAAACCCAAGATTGATGAATACGAAGAGTTGCTGACCACGAACCGGATCTGGCTGGAGCGGACGAGGGGCGTTGGCGTGATTTCCGGAAAGGACTGCATTGCCTTGGGTGTGACCGGGCCGGTCCTTAGGGCGAGCGGCGTGAAGTGGGACGTCCGCAAGGCGCTGCCTTACGCCAATTACGGAAATTTCGATTTCGAAATTCCGACCGGGCAGAACGGCGACACGTATGACCGTTACCTGGTGCGCATGGTGGAGATGCGGCAGTCGCTGCGTATTATTGAGCAAGCGGTGGCAGGCATTCCCGAGGGACCGATCATGGCGAAGGTCCCGAAGGTGATGAAGCCCCCGGTAGGCGAGGTTTATCACTCGATCGAAGCGCCGAAGGGCGAACTGGGATATTTCATCGTAAGCGATGGATCCACGCAGCCTTATCGGGTCCGCGTCCGCCCGCCGAGCTTTGTGAATTTGCAGGCGCTCGATCTCATGTGCCGCGGACAACTCGTGGCCGACGTGATCGCGGTGATCGGAACACTGGACATCGTTCTGGGCGAGGTGGACCGCTGATGCACGAGTTTGTCCAGTACATCCTGTCCTATCTCGACAGCAACCAGACTCCCGGCGCTGCGGGGAACATCTTCTGGGCGGTTGTGTATGTGCTGCTGGTCTTTGCCGGCTTGTCGGTCGCGGTGATCTGCATGAACTGGCTGGAGCGCAAAATTCTGGCACACATGCAGGTGCGGCTTGGGCCGATGCGCGTTGGGCCGCACGGACTACTGCAGCCGATCGCCGATGCTTTGAAGCTGCTTCTGAAAGAAGACATCATTCCTGACGGCGCAGACAAGATTGTCTTCTGGGTAGCGCCCTTCATCGTGGTGCTGGCGGCATTCACCGTGTTTGTTGTCGTTCCTTTTGGCCCTACGCACGCCATCACTGACATGAACATCGGAATCCTGTTCATGCTGGGTGTGTCGTCCCTGGCGGTGCTTGGTATTGTGACCGCCGGGTGGGCCTCCAATTCTCACTACCCGTTGATCGGCGCGCTGCGCTCGAGTGCGCAAATGGTGTCGTATGAAGTCGCCATGGGGCTGGCCGTGGTCTCAGCGGTGATGATGACGAGTCTTAGCGTCGACGGCGGAACGCTGAGCATGATCGGCATCGTCGAAGCGCAGAAGGAACAAGGCGTCTGGTTCCTGTTTAAGTTTTTCCCGTTGGGCCTCATTGCATTCGGGATTTTCGCGATCGCGATGGTGGCGGAGACGAATCGCGCTCCATTCGATTTGCCGGAAGCAGAGTCTGAACTCACGGCTGGCTTCCATACGGAATACAGTGGGTTCCGTTGGTCTTTGTTTTTCCTGGCGGAATATTCGGCAATGATCGCGGTTTCTTCGATCGCCGTCACGCTGTGGGTGGGCGGATGGATGCGTCCGTTCCCCAACCTGTTGAACGGGCCAACCTGCGACCTGGCGTTCTCGCTTATCCCTGGTCTGACGTTCGTATTCCTGGCCGGTATGTGCTTCTTCAATACTGTGCGGATGCCGAAGCATCCACTGTTCAGGATTCAAACGATTGGACTTGCGGGATTCGGTGTGGTGCTCGGATTAATCGGGCTGGTGATGTTCGTTCCCGCGGTGCGCATACGGATCGATGACATTTTCTGGTTCTCGGCGAAGGTTGCAGGATTCATGTACCTGTATATCTGGTATCGTGGCACCTTCCCGCGATACCGCTTTGACCAGCTCATGAAAGTTGGATGGAAGGTTTTGTTGCCGATTGGATTTGCGCTGCTGATTGCCACGGCGGTTGTTGGCATGAGAACGGAACTGTGGGCCCAGGTGCAGGAGGTACTGCACCGATGAACCCAGTAACCGCGAATCCTCCGGTGGCGACGCCGTTCTTTTTCTATGGACTGGCTGCCATCATGCTCATCGGGGGCATTCTGGTTATTACGCGCAAGAACGCAGTGCACTCGGCCATGGCCCTGATTACAACGCTATTGGCGCAGGCTGCGCTGTATCTGATGCTCTATGCCCCTTTCGTTGCTGGCGTGCAGATCATCCTGTATGCGGGCGGCATCATGGTGCTGTTCCTGTTCGTCATCATGTTGATTTCGATTGAGCGCAACATGAAGGAGCGGCAGTTCAACAGGCAATGGCTGGTTGGAATCGTTGCCGCGGCCGGGCTTGGCGGATTGCTGATCGCCGTGTACACGACCACGACGAAGGGTGCAGTGCTCTTCCCGGAGGGCAACGTCTCGTATGTGGAGTCCCAGAATACGCAGGCGATAGCCGGGCTGCTGTTTGATCGGATGACCGGAATGTACATGTTCGCCTTCGAGATCGCATCCCTACTATTGCTGGTGGCGATCATCGGGGCGGTGGTGATGGCAAAGAAGAGAATTTGAAAAGCCGTGAGCCGTGAGCTTCGAGCGCATATCTCTTGCCGTTGCTCACGACTCGGAGCTCCGGGCTCGAAGCTAGAGACTTATGCACGCAATGCTCGACATCTCGACACTGCATTATTTGGTGCTGGGTGCGGCGCTTTTTCTGCTGGGCGTGATTGGTGTATTAACCCGTCGGAATGTGGTGATCGTGCTGATGTCGATTGAGCTCATTCTGAACGCCGTCAATCTGAATCTGGTTGCTTTTTCACGCTACTGGCAAGGGATCCACGGCGCTTCGGCCCTGCATGGGCAGGTGTTCGCGATTTTTGTGATTACAGACGCGGCGGCGGAAGCAGCCGTTGGACTGGGAATTCTGATCGCCTTCTTCCGCAATAAAGAGACGGTCAATGTTGACGAAGTGAATTTGTTGAAGTGGTGAACAGCAGCTTCTAGCTGCTAGCTCCCGGCTTCTAGCTAACCGCTAATGGCTCGGCGCTTAGCTAGAAGCTAGCAGCTAGGAGCTAGCAGCTAATTTGCTTTTTCTCGACCACATCTATCTGATCCCTCTCCTGCCGGCATTCGGCGCGGCGATCATGTTTTTCTTTGGCCGGCGACTGCAGAAGTCGACCGTTAGCGCGATATGCGTCGGTGCGGTCGTGCTCGCCTTCATCATGGCATGCGGCTGCGTTTTGCAGTACAACGTGTGGGCCGACGCGAACAATCATCAGCCTTATCAAAAAATCCTCTACACCTGGCTCGGCAGCGATACCGGACACCTGAATTACCTCGCCAAGGGTGGGACCCAGGCGTCGTTTCAGGCCGATGCAGGCTTCCTGCTGGACCCCCTATCGAGCATCTGGCTTCTGTTTGTGACGGGCGTCGGCATGCTCATCCATATTTATTCGACTGGATACATGGCGCATGAAGGTGGGTATTACCGCTTCTTCGGTTACCTGAACCTGTTCATGTTCTCGATGCTGACGCTGATCCTGGCCAACAATTACGTGCTGATGTTTGTAGGCTGGGAGGGCGTGGGGCTTTGTTCATACCTTCTGATCGGCTTCTACTTCCACCGAAAATCCGCGAGCGACGCGGCGAACAAGGCATTTATTGTGAACCGAATCGGCGACGCCGGGTTCCTGCTCGGAATGTTTTTCATCGCGTGGTATCTCGGATCGCTGCGGTATGTCGATGTGAATCACCTCGCCCGCAGCGGGCAGTTCCAAATCGGCGATCCGATCATTACAGCGGCCACACTTCTTCTGTTTGTGGGCGCTTGCGGCAAGTCGGCGCAGCTTCCTCTTTACGTGTGGCTGCCGGATGCAATGGAAGGTCCAACGCCCGTAAGCGCGCTGATCCACGCGGCGACGATGGTGACGGCGGGCGTTTACATGGTCGCGCGATCGAATGCCCTTTTTGTGCTGGCCCGAC
>Ga0209168_10000027_pt1 | contig 163448 bp, 140 predicted proteins | sample Coa_R1_FD_187156 | JGI IMG/M metagenome (GOLD analysis project Ga0209168, IMG submission 187156) | Surface soil microbial communities from Centralia Pennsylvania, which are recovering from an underground coalmine fire - Coalmine... | ecosystem: Environmental > Terrestrial > Soil >...
CGGATAATCGACCGTACAGCTTCGCGAGCGGCGCGAGGAAAACACCCGTCCCGAGTGGGTTCTGCAAAAATGCGGCGCCGGGGCGGGTCGCATCGCGGATGCCGTTCCAGGCAACCACAGGCTGCGGTTCGCGCCAGCGGAGTTTGCCCACTGGCGGCTGTGCGAAGGGAATCCCTTTAAACACTGCACCGTGCGAGGGCGACGCTTCCATTCCGCCGCGGATCGGTCCGCCAGTGACTTGCACTACCGGCTGGTTCTCAGCTCCCGCCGACCCAACGATTGCGAGAAAGAAACAACAAATTCGTTTAGCAGTCGTCACGGTCGTCGTTCGGGTTGTGAGCGTTCGCTGACAGACGCCTGGGATCCCCGGGGGATCCACGCAAGCGAAGTTTGCAGCGTCATCGCTGCTGCCTTGCCCGTTCCAACGGGCAACCTTCGGATACGGGCAAAGCGGCCTTGTACGAATGCCCGGTTTCTGACCCGGGGAGGCGGGTGGCATAGGTCTCATGGCGATAATTCGATCCGGAGCGACACCCTGCTCAACCCATCGCTCCATTGCCAGATTCACATCGTGGTCCGCGTCATACGGGGTCCCCTTCCCAACCTGGCCAAAGAAACATGGACCAGTACCGAGATTGCAGTGTTCCATTGCAGGGACCATGAACCGTCGCACGAATTGCTTCGAGTTCTCGTCAACCATCGTCTTGCGAACGCTCTCAGAATAATTGGTGGTGTTTGGGGGAGATACCGCAGCATCACTCCATCCGTGATAAAGAATAAGCTTGCCGCCGCGACGATGGAAGGCTGACAGGTCGGGATTCATTGCGTTAAGCACTTTCCCCAGCTTTTCGTCGGCCGTTTGCACATCCTTATCCAGATCGAATCCGTAATAGTTCGAGAACGGCTTCTCCAGCACCATGGAGGCGAAGAATTGCGTGCCCAAATAGATCTGTCCGCTGAACGTATTCTTCATGCCGGTCAGCCAAATGGACCAGCCGCCTAATTCGCCTTCGGCTCCGGGGTACCAACCTGGAATAGATCTTTTCGCCTTTCGCCGTCGTAGGACCCGCATAGAGAGCCTTGAGCGCCTTCACCTGAGGCGCTGTGAGACATGTGGGGCTATCCGGTCCTTTACACAACAGTGTTTCCGGTTCCCAATGGCAACGCGAAGGATCATCGATCACTCCGTCCTTCACGCCATCATCCGCGTCGCATGCGGCCACGGATGCAGCTTCAATCGCGTGGCTCTTCGTGTCGACAGTGATCGTCTTCGCGCCCTGGAACCTGGTTACGGTATCCACCACGGTGTATTTGTCCGGTGAATCCTGATGGACAACGGTGACGTTTCCCCCCCCGTTCGGAATGAAAATCAATTTCTTGGAAGGATCCCATCCAAGTGCATCCACCTTGGTGCCGTTATCGATAGGCACCCGGCGGACCACGCGGGCGCGGTCCACAGGGTCCGATCATTGCTGCCTGGTTTATCGCTCTGAGGCCTTGACCGGGTCCGCGATTCTCGTTCCCTCGAATGCAGTTGCACCATGGCGGTCATGCTGCTCGGCAGGCCGCAAACCGGCGTGACGCTGAATCGTAAACTGGCATATCCTGGCGCCTCTTCCATTCACGGCCCGCCCAAATGGTCAAGCCTGGGAATCCTCTGCTGATCTCTGAAAAACCTCAATCGCAGCCCAGACACCAAGCCCCACACCCTTAGCCATCTGCGCGAGTTCAACCATATTGTGCGCCAGGAAAATGAGCACGGATCCATCATTGGGGTCGGCTTGCCACCACCCGCCGAACGCTCCCGGCCAACTGACCGTTCCCACGCCACCACGCCGCATGAGATCGCTCGTGCAAGTCTCCAGCACAACCGATACACCCAGGCCGAATCCACGCCCGGCTGCGAAAGGCCTCTGACCAAGCAATACCGAACTCGCCCGCTGGGCGTCACTCAGTTGGTTTGTCATCATCTGCGCTAAGATTTGCGGGCGCAGCAAACGCACCCCATCCACCGAACCGTCACCCACGAACAATCGAGCGAAGCGCAGATAATCATCCACCGTAGACCACAACCCCTGGCCGCCCGATTCATATGTCATCTCCGCCGGCCGTTCCTCGACTACAACGCCGTTCCACGTGGTTCGTTTGACCAACTGCTCTTCGTCATTAAAGCCGTACGCGGCCGCCCGCCGGGCCCGCTGATCAGCAGGCACCAGGAAACCGGTATCCTTCATGCCCAGTGGATCAAAAATGCGCCGCCTGAGGACGGCATGCAACGGCTCTCCCTTAATGCGGGCAATCAAAAAGCCGAGCAGGTCCGTCGCGCAGCCGTATGACATCATCGCTCCAGGCTGGTAGATCAACGGCAATTGAGAGAGCCTCATTATCCAGTCATCGGGCGCAACGTGGCTGTCAATGTCGCCGCCGAGCGCCTCCCGGTACGCCTGCGAGATCGGCCCGCGATGAAAAGACCCATACGTCAGGCCCGCCCGATGCGTTAAGAGATCTTCGAACGTAATGAGCCGTTCCGCGAGATCTGTTTCGTCCAGTGGTCCGCCAGGAGACCGGAGCACGCGCATCCGCGAAAACTCCGGCGCATACCGAGTAATCGGGTCGCTGAGCGCAATACTACCCTCATCCACCAACATGAGTGCCGCGACGGAAGTGATCGGCTTCGTCATCGAGGCGATTCTGAAGATGGTGTCGCGCTCGACCGGCAACTTGCGTTCGATATCGCGCCAACCGAAGCAAGTCGTCCGGGCCGCTCCATTCTTCCAGACCAGGGTTGCGGCTCCTGCAAGCTGCCCCGAATCCACAATCTGCTGCAAGGTATCCCTCATAATATAGGTTTACTATAAAATAATATTGTTATAAAATCAACCAATGGTGGCCGAACTCGATACTCCACGTGGACAGCCCAAAGGCGACAAACGCGACCGCACTCGCGCCAAGCTTCTGGAAGCGGCCCGCTCACTGATCCGAGAAAAAGGCTTCGAGCACACAACTCTGGACGCCATTGCGGAACGGGCCGGAATGACCACAGGAGCAATCTATGGCAACTTCAAGAACCGCGATGAACTATTCCTTGCTCTGGGCCAGACCTATTGGGCCCCGATCAAGCCGAACGTGAGACCTCAAGCAACGTTTCCCGAAATCATGCGTTCCCTTGCCGACGCCACGCTCGCCGTGATGCCGGACCGCAATGCGGCCGCAGTCGGTCGCCTCACGGGTATGTCCTATGCGCTCACGCATGAGGAGTTTCGGGCCAAGGTGACCGAGTTCACGGCTCAAAGTTATGCCTTCGGAGAGGAATGGCTTCGCTCTGTCACCAGAGAAGAAGATCTCCCCATGCCTGCCGGCCAGCTTGTGCGCGTCATACATGCCTTAAGCGAAGGCCTCGTCTTCCAAAGGCTGCTCACGCCGGAACTGATGCCCGACGAGGTCTTCCGTGCGGCGTTCGCCGCGCTGGCGGGAGGCGGCAAACACCCAGCGCAGTGAGTTTCTTGGTTCGTGCACCTGATGTCGGGCAGGTTTGAAACCTGCGGCGGGTTTGAAACCCGCCTGACAACCACCGCTAACAAACCGGTGCGAGTGATCTGTGAATCGACCTTTATGGAGTCGGACGAGGCGAGACCTTAATAAGCGGTTCCGCTTCCTGTTGCTGCGCCAACTGCTTGACCTTGTCAAACTCCGCCTGCGCTTCATCCGCGCGATGGAGAGAAAGAAGAAGCCTGCCGAGGCGGTAATGCGCATCGGGTTTCGTAGGATCCATGCGAATCGCTTCGCGAAGGTGCTTCGCGGCCGCGTCCGGATCCTTGAGCAGTATTCCGAGGTCAAGATGGGCCAACCGAATGCCGGAGTCCATTTCCAGCGCCTGCCCCAAATGCTTTTCGGCCTCCGCGTTGTGCTCGGCGTGCATTTCCGAGTCCCCGAGATAACTCAGTGCCTGAGGATGACGCGGCTGCTTTTCGATCTCGGCCTGGAATTCGCGCGCAGCTTCGTCGTAGCGCTTCTGCTTCCAGTACATGTATCCCAGGCCGAAATGCACCTCGGGCTCGTTCGGCGACGCTTTGACCGCGGCCTCAAACTCGCGCGTGGCATCGGCCTGCTGGTTCGCGGCGTCAAGCACCTCGCCGAGCAGCATGTGAACCGGTCCGGATTCGGGGTTCTTGGCCAACAACAACCGGAACTCGTCGATGGCAGCTTGATACTGTCCCGACCACAAGTAGCTTTGCGCGAGCCTGAAGCGCAATTCGATATTGTCGGGCTGCTGTTTTACGGCGCGGCCGAGTTGCACCGCGGCGGCATCGAACTTTCGGCACGCGTAATCGCTCATGCCAAGCAGAACCACGGCCTGGAAGCTCGAAGGATCTTCTTTTACTGCCTGCTCGAATTCCGGAGCAGCATCGGCGAACTTGTCGAGCTTGAAATACGCCAGGCCGAGGTTCAGGTGAATGCCGGGCAGATGGGGATCGAGCGCAATGGCGGCCTTGTAATGCGATAACGCGAGTTCGTATTTACCGTCGCGGGCCAGGGCAACGGCTGCGGCGGCCTCTTTGCCGGCTCCGGCTGTGTCGGCCGGCCATAAACACGGCGCGAGAAGGAGCAAAGTCAGGGCGCTCTTCATACGGCTGGGATGCCGATCTCATGGTAGCGCGGACGTTCCTAACACCTGAAACCGGGGGTTTGGTGGACTGTTGAGGTCTGGAAACCGCTTCCTGACGTGCCGCCGTGGTGTTGGACCGAAAAATACCCTGGAAAAACGCATTTTTCTTGCGTACCGGGCTTTACAACGGCAAATCGGTCTCGTATGATTGAGTTGCAACAATTCCGAGCGGTTATGTTTGATCGCAACGGTGTGCAGACAGGCGAACCCGCAGGAAGAGAATGGACAACTAAGGAGAAGAGATGGCAGCTACAAAGATGACGCAGTCCCAAATCGTGAAGGAACTCGCCGGCTCCGCCGGGGTGAGCACCAAAATTTCGAAACAGTTCATGACGGGCCTGGCCGACCTGGCAGTGCGCGAAACCAAAAAGAACGGCATGTTTATCATCCCCGGCATCGGCCGCCTGGTCCGCGTGGAACGCAAAGCACGCATGGGCCGCAACCCCGCCACCGGTGAAGCAATCAAGATCCCTGCAAAGAAAGTGGTAAAGTTCCGCGTCGCCAAGGCCGTAAAGGACGCGATCGTACCGCCGAAGAAGAAATAACGCCCGGCGAACCAAAGCTTACCGTCTTAAACAAAAACCCCGCGATGTACGTCGCGGGGTTTTGTTTTTACTTCGTAAACCGGAAAGCAGATCGTAGCAGGCTCAAGTTGCGGGCCTACCCGGAAGCCCTTATGCTTGCTTCTTTTCGTCGCCTTCGCCCTCTTTCAGGGCTGATTTGAAGTTCTTGATGCCTTCCCCAATTCCTTTCGCCAATTCCGGAATCTTCTTGCCACCGAACAGTAGCGCGGCGACGATCAGAATGACGATTAACTCGGGAAGACCAATGGACCTAAGCATACGGCCTCCTTGTAAGCTACACTTCCATTGTACGAGACGGTTTTCCGGCCCGTCAATCCAGCAAAGCAACTTTTCCCCGCAAATGCCTAAAAGCACGAGGTTTGATCAAAGAAAGGGAGTTCGCAAGCTGGCACGCGAGCGAGTCGGTACAGTGCCTCCCTCGCATCCCATTGAACCTAAGACCCGTCGCAAGAAGCCAAAACATAAGAAAGAATTGTTAGACGCCCAGACTGGCGCCTGACACTTACTACGCAACTGTGGAAGTGTGAAGCCGGCGGTTTCGCCCGCCTTTTGGAAGCACACACCAGATCCGAACCCTCTGCAAGAGTTCCCAGGGTTACCTGAAGATGCCGGCCTGGTGCTGGCGTTCTGGTCCCTGGCAGCAATCACTTCTCACTTCAGAAATGCCGAGATGTTCTCGTTCAGAAATTTGCCGTCCGCCGGATTGCTGGCTGCGCCTGCCGTATGCCCCCATAGCGACGGGATGGGCTTGAACGTCACGCCCGGAATGAAAGCCTCCTCGTAGCGCGCGTCGCCGATGGGGAAGTAGAGGTCCGTTTCGGATGGCATATAGAGAAACGGCTTCTTGATTGATCGCAGCGCGCGCTCCACATCGCCGTTGAAGCCCGGCGTCGCCCCGACATCGTGTTTCTCCCAGGTCCGCATCTGGAGAATCAGGTCGTTCGCGTCCGCGCCGTCGATGAAGTGCTTCCGGCGATACTCGATGTACTGGTCAAAAGGCATGCCCTTGGCGGACGCCTTCCAGTAATCGTGGCGCCACCATTCCTGCGAGTAGAGCCACCCCAGCCACACCGCGCCAAACGCCTCCAGACCCTTCGCCGGTGGATGGGTGTAGTTGCCGTTATCAAATACCGGATCGGCGGCGATCGCGGCGATCTGACCTTCCAGGCGCACGATGCCGTGCGGATACGTCTTTGCGGTGCCCGATGTCGCGACGAAGTGATCGGCGAATTCCGGATAGCTGACGGCCCATTGAAAGGCTTGCTGCGCGCCCATCGAGAAACCAATGACGGCGCGCAGGTGCGTAACTTTGAGTTCCTCGGTCAGCAACCGATGTACCGCTTCGACGTTGTCTCGAATGGTCATCACCGGGAAACGAGGGCCGTGATAAGGCTCCGGCGTGTTGCTGGGGGATGAGGACCGTCCGTTGCCGAAGAGCTCCGTCGTAACGAGAAAGAGCTGTGTGAAATCGAGGGCGCGGCCGTTTCCTATGAGCCATTCGTAGCCGTGAAAATTCGCCATGTAATGCGACGGCATTAGGATCGCGTTATCCCTGGCGGCGTTGAGGTGACCGTAGGTTCCGTAGACGATGTGCGCCTCGGGCAATGTAACGCCGCTCTCGGTGTGAAAATTCCTGATCACGAATTCATGGCGTTCGGGGGCCTCCTGGGCAACCGCCGCCTGCAATGCAAACAGCACTACACAGAGTGTCTTCATCGTTTACGCTCGATTATCGCAAACCGCCGCCGGGTGTAAGAAAGACCGCTCGCCGAGCGACTGTTTATATTGAAAGCCGATGAATGAAAGATAACGACGAGCTGTACCGTGAGGCGGCTGAGGCGTGCGGCGCGGCTCTGCGGCGGCTCGTGAAAGGTTATGAGGCCGACCCGGAACGGCGGCGCGACCTGCTTCAGGAGATTCACATCGAACTCTGGCGCAGCCTACGGCTGTTCGACGGGCGCTGCAGCTTGCGAACGTGGGTGTATCGCGTGGCTCACAATGTGGCGGCGACGCATATCATTCGAATGCGGCGCGCGTCGGCCCGGCTGATCGACCTCGACGCGCTGGAACAGGAGCCCGGATTTGTCGATGGCGAGACACGCGCCAATCAGCAGTATGCGGTTTCGAGAATGCTGGCGCAGATTCATCGCTTGAGGCCGCTCGACCGCCAGGTCATCTTACTCTATCTCGAAGGGGAGCCAGCGGCGGCGATTGCCGAGGTGACGGGACTCTCGGCCTCACATGTAGCTACCAGGATTCACCGCATTAAGAAGCTGCTGCATCGGCTATGCGGGGAAGGAGCGGGCGATGTCAGAGGATGAGTCAATTCAGGACGCATGGAAATCTCAGGAGGAAGAAGCGATGGAATTCACGAACAGCGAAGTGCGCGCGGGCGTGCGCAAGTACGAGCGGGAGGGCCTCATCCTCTATTGGGCCGTCTGGGCCTTAATTCCAGTCTTTCTAGGCGTGTTCATCCTGAACGCGGTGCGAATTCGGGAGCCCTTCCTGCTGACCGCCAGCGGCCTTTCGGTTCTTACGTTCTGCTGCATGGCGTGGCCCCTGCTTCGTACAGGACCGCGGAGAACGTCGCCGACAGAGCCCGGCGTCGACTACCTGCGCCGCGTATTTGAAGGCAAAATTCAGGGCATGCGCTGGATCCGTCAGTGCATGCTACTGCTGATTCCAGCCGTCGCCGCGGCTTGGTGGGGCCGGGGTGCGGCGCGGGCAAACCCTGTGCCATTCATCGTCCTTAGCGTGTTCGTCGCGTTCTGCTGGTTTGCGTTTTGGCACGAAGGACGGCGCTTCGAACGTGAGCTCCAAAAGCTCGGGTAATGGCGCAAGCCGATGGTATAGTTGTCGTTGATGAACGGACCGGACGACCCGATCCTTGACGCATTCCATGAAACCGGCGCATACCTGCGCGGCCACTTCCGCCTGACGAGCGGCCTGCACAGTCCCGAGTATTTGCAGTGTGCGCTGGTCCTGCAGCATCCCAAATATGCGGAGCGATTCGGACAGTTGCTGGCGTCGGAGCTCGTCCGGGCAGAAAAAATCGACGTGGTAGTGGCGCCGGCTATGGGCGGCCTGATCATCGGGCACGAGGTCGCCCGGGCGCTCGGCACGCGCTTTATTTTTACCGAACGCGATGCCGCGCGAGTCATGACATTGCGGCGCGGGTTCGCCATCGAGCCGGGCGAATCGGCTGTGGTCATTGAAGACGTCATCACGACGGGCGGCAGTTCGCGCGAGGTAGTTGACATCCTCAAAGCCGCCGGGGCTCATGTGGTCGGAGCAGGGTCAATTATCGATCGCAGCGGCGGCGAGGCAGACCTGGGGGTTCGGCGTGTGGCTCTTAAGACCATGCACGTTGTCGCCTATGAGCCCGACAAATGCCCCATGTGCGCCGCTGGAGAGCCCGGCGTCAAACCCGGATCGCGTTGACCCGTGCGCCGGATCAAAATCACGCTTGCCTACGACGGCAGCGACTTCCATGGATGGCAGCTTCAGCCGGGATTGCCAACGATTCAGGCCACCCTGGAGGAAGTCGTCTCGTCGATCGAGGGCAGACCGGTGCATGTCGCCGGGTCGGGACGTACTGATGCCGGGGTTCACGCGCTGGCGCAGGTGGCGGCGTTTTCGATCGACAACCCAATCCCAACGATGAATCTGCGAAAGGCCATGAACCGGCTGCTTCCGTGGTCGATTCGCGTGAACAGCGTCGAGGAGGTCGCGCACGACTTCCACCCGCGATTTCAGGCCAAAGCAAAGACCTACGAATACCGGATCTGGCGGCCCGAGGTGTGCCCGCCGTTCGAACACCGCTACGTGCATCACCACCCGTATCCGTTGAACGTCGCGTGGATGATTGCAGCCGCGCCGCTGCTCGAAGGCGAGCACGATTTCACGGCATTTGCGGCTTCGGACGACAGGGACGATCTCGGCGGCTCCAAAGTGCGCTGCGTCTTTTCATCGCGCATGACTCTTGCCGGCGACCGTCTCGTCTATCGGGTCCGAGGTAGCGGGTTTCTCAAGCACATGGTTCGCAATATCGTGGGCGTGTTGTTCGAGGTGGGTAAGGGCAACCTGGCATCCGGCGATATTACGAAGCGGCTCGAGCCCGGCTGTCTGCTCCCATGCGGTCCTGCGGTTCCGGCGCGAGGCCTGTTTCTGATTTCGGTGGAGTACTAAAGACGCGCGTGTTGCGGGCTGTGGAAGCTCACCGAGCCGGCTAAACGAGTTGTTATACAAACTCAAAGTTTTAGCTGTCTCCAAAGGCTGGGCGAAGGCAGTACCGCTTAGTGTTGCCAGGATGAAAACAATGGTGAAGCAGGCGGATTCGCCTGCGGGTTCCCGGTGAGCTCCAAAAGCAGGCGAAACCGCCTGCTTCACCTTTCCACAGCCTGCTGGTTGGGGAGTTTTCGCTACGGCTTTTTCGGCGTCATATGCCAATCGCCGGTATCCGTGTCATAACCGACGAACTCGGCGAGGTAGACGTTCCCCTGGTACTCCAGCTCCTGAATCCCGATCTTCGATGTATAGTACGCGTTGACGGTGCGGCGCTTCAACTCCACGAAGAACAGCTCCGCCGGAGATTTGGGCTCCTCTTCATTTGACGCCATGGAAGTCACGACGCCGACGCGCTGCTCCGGAGTCGCCTGCAGAAATGGAAGCCCGTTCATCTTTTGCGAAAGGCTGTTCACCAATTTCAACCCTTCACGCCAACGCCGGCGAGCCTCGGCATCGTCGGTTTCAGCCAGCCGGAAATCGATGTACTCGGCACATTTTGCGGCCTTGGCGCCCGGCGAATGATCGTCGGCCGGAATGATGATTTCGGTCAACTCCTGCGCGATCGCCAACTCCGCCGGCGTGAAGAACTGATGCGTCTGAGAGAGAACCGCTTTGGTCGCGAGGGCTGTCCCAGCGACAACCCTGAGTAGCTCGCGCCGTTGAATTTCGTCCGCCATCGTCAGAGTTCTCCTTTTCGCAACTGGTCCGCCATGTGATCGCACGAACGCCACGCCAGCGCCATGATGGTCCAGGTAGGATTCTGGTTCGATGCGCTCACGTGACTGCTGCCATCCACAACGAACAGGTTCTTCACATCGTGCGACTGCTGAAACTGGTTGAGCACCGATTTCTTCGGATCGGTCCCCATGCGCGACGTGCCCAGTTCATGGATCGACCAACCTTCGGTCAGAACGTCGCGATCGACGCCGATCACTTCAATGCCGGCCTCTTCGAACATCTCCTTCGCCGTATCCGCCATGTCGGCCGCCATCTTGTGCTCGTTATCGCTGAAATGGTAGTGGAACCGCAGCACCGGGACGCCCCAGCGATCCTTCATGGCCGGATCGATATCGACGTAGTTTTCGTAGCGGGCCAGCACCTCGCCAAAGCCGCCCATGCTGATGAACGCCCCCGCATAATCGCGGACGCGTTTCTTGTAGGCAGGGCCAAAGCCCGGGGTCGAGCCCGCGTTGCCGGGAAACATTCGAGCTCCGCTCTCGCCCTCAAAACCGTAGCCGCGAATGAAGTTCGGCTGGCGATCGGTGAGGTTGCGAAAACGCGCCACGTAAAATCCCGCCGGCCGCCCGTCGTCGAGTGTGCGCGGCTTGCCCACCAGGTCCTTCACAATGCCCGTCACCGACGGACCCATGACGTGCTCGCAAAAGTTGTGACCCACGTGTCCGCTGGAATTCCCGATTCCGTTGGGGTGTTGCCGCGACTTGGACAGAAGCATGAGGCGCGCTGATTCCAGCGTGGAAGCGCCCAGCACCACCACCTTGGCTTTCGCCTCGTAGGTCTTGCCGCTTTCCGTATCGACGAAGGCGACGCCGCGCGCCTTGCCGGTATCTTTGTCGACGAGCACCTCGTACACCGTCGAATTGGTTCGAAGCGACAGGTTGCCGGTGTCCATCGCCGGATAAATCAGGCCGGTCGGCGAATCGAAAGCGGCGTGAATATCGCAGCCGCCGACGTGGCGGTCGCAAGCGCCGCGCCCGAAACAGTGGGAACGATATTTGTTGTGCTTCAGGCCGTCGGTAGTCACGCCCGCGCGATAGGGCGTCAGCGTGCGGCCATTCTTGGCCATCGATTCCCGCAGGAGGACTTCGGCCTTGTTGAGCCGTACCGGGCGCTGGAAGATGCTATCCGGCAGGTGGGGCAGGTTCTCCTTATGGCCGGAAATGCCGAGGTATAAGTCGACCTTGTCGTAATAGGGGGCGATGTCGGCATAAGAAATCGGCCAGTCATCCCCAAAGCCATCGCGCGACGCGGCCTTGAAGTCGTAGTCGGACAGCCGCAGGGCCAGGCGGCCCCATATGTTGGTCTTGCCTCCCAGGCAGCGGGCGCGGACCCAGGCATAGTTGGTTCCCGTGTAGGGATGATCCTTCTCATCTACGACGATGTTCTTGGAATAGTCTGCCCCGCCCCAGTTCTCGACGTACGAATACACGTGCTTGTTGGGAAGTCCGCGCGCGTATGGCGGTTTGCGAATCGTGTATTCGTTATATGCGAGCGCGCGGGAGCCGGGTGGCAATTCACCGCGGCGGGGATGGTCGTATGGCCATTGCATCGATTTCAGCTCACGCTCGATTGGCAATTTCTTGCCGGCTTCGAGGAGCAGCACCTTCATGCCATGGGATGTGAGGACATGAGCGGCCATACCTCCCGCCGCGCCGGAACCAACTACTACAGCATCGTAAGTAAGCCGCAGGTCGGGCTCAGGAGGCTGGGTGGAATCAGACTGCATCTTTCTATTCTGCTACTGAACGCGAACGCCCCGCGCGCGAGACCGTTCTGGACAGCCAAGCAGGGGAAGGATGGGCGAAACCGACCGCGTCACCTGGTACGCCAACTTATTGCGTACCATGGGTGCTTTTTTCCGGGCGTTACGCGCAAAAACACGCAGGTTCCCCCAATGACGAGCCCGGGTTTTCATAGGATTGAGTTGGCGTCTCCCTTGCACCCTCACAGGCATGTTCACTCTACGGGTTGCACGGACCACACCAGCACTGCCTCACCCGGCACAGCCAACTAACGCCCATGTCACCTCCGCCGAGCTGATCATCACGAACCACATTCCTATTCGAGCAACCGTATCCATCCTGGACGTGTCACGAACCACCATGCTTGTGGAGTCGAGGCTCCCCGTCGCCGCGAAATCGCTGATCCAGGTGCGATTTCCGAAACTTATTGTCTTTGGCGAAGTGACGTTCTGCCATCGCAGCGAGAGTTCGTTCCGCATCGGAATCGCGATCACTGACGTCGCGAGCGTACACGGACTACAGGACGGCCTGCAGAGCGATCAAATCGAGAGCCTGGCCTGCCCCTCATACCTAAAATAATTCCCTATTCGCCGATAAGGTGGTAGAGGTCTCATGTGTCACCCGAGTCAGAACTGCTCGAAAGCTACACCCAGGATCTGACCTCGCTCGCGGAGTCGATTACGGAGAAGGACCCCGCCGGCAAACAGTCGATGCTGCAACTGCTGACCGGCGATGCGCAGGCGTTTTGCGCGGCGGGAATTTGTGTTTTGGCTCGCGCCAAGCCCTCCCCCGGCGCACGACTATTGGTCCACCTGCTCGGCAAGGAAAAACTGCTAACGGCCGGCCTGCTGGATCCGGAACTGTCTCGCGAAGACGATGCCGCCGCGGCCGCACGGTCGATCGAGGAAATGGGTACGCGCCTGCAACTTGGGTTCGAGATCGCACTGAGCGCCGCACTGCAGATCCGGAGTAAGGCCGAAAACAGCGCGCGAGTGCTGCGAATTCTACGGCTCCTGGAGGCCATAGAAGCGCAGAGCTGCTGGCCATCGTTCCAGAACGAGTTGCTTACACACCCCGATCAGATCGTGCGATCCAAATCCACACTGCTGATCGGGCGGACTTCCAAGAACATGGCCTGGATCAGCCGCCGCCTGCTCGATCGCGATCCACGAGTACAAGCCAATGCGGTAGAGGCGCTTTGGGAAATGAACCCGGCCGAGGCTTTGCCGGCGCTGCGAACTGCGCTGCATTCACCGCACAGCCGGGTTGCCGCGAATGCCGCGTTGGGGCTTTATCGTATGTCGGAACTAAAAGCAATACCCGCGCTGCTCGAGATGGCAAAGCACCCGGATCCGCGCTTTCGGATTTCGGCCCTGTGGTCGATCGCGGAGACTGGGGATCCGCGCTTTATTCCTTACCTGATGGAGCAGTTTAAGACTGAGCAAGGGAAAGCGAAACTTTTCCTTATGCGCGCTCTCTCGCAGATCCGGCGCCGGGAAAAGTCCAATGCCGGACAGGGCGTCCTCTCGATGCATGTCTCGGAAGCCACCGTTAGCGCAGAGCGCCGGCGCCGTATTGTAGTGACACTGTCGCGCCCCGGAGTGAGTTCTTTGCCTGCTTTGAAACCCGCCCACTTCGCGCTATGGGAAGGCGGTCAGTTGATCAACGATTACGAAGTCAGGTGCCCTGCGATCCCTGCTCTCTTACTGCTCGGTTTTATCGTTCCGCGATCATTCGCCGCCGATCCTTACGAGCAGGCCATCCAGGATGCCTTGAAGCGGTGCAAGGCGGATAAACGCGCGGACGATCTATGGAGAATCGACCGTTATATTGCCGAAGACGGCGAGAAAGAAACTCGCGTGCTGACGGAAGCTTCGCCATTGCCTTACGACGACGAGTTGGTCACAAATGAAATCAAGAATCATCACGGCTTCATAGCCGATCCCGGTCAATTGGAGAAAGCGATCCTGCACACTGTACCGAAAGACCGGGCCGCGTCGGACGTGATCAAGGCAATCGAACGGCAGTATGAGAGCCTGACCAAGACTTCGGGGAAGCGCCATCTTTTTGTTTTCGTCCATCCGGACAGTGTCGATCTGGTGGAGGAGTCCGACAATATCAAGCGGCTAAAAACGCTTGCGGAGAAAGAGAGCATCGCCCTGCATGGTATCTTCCTTGGGCCGGCACCCAGTTGTTCCGGCTTTCGCGACCTCTGCCTATCGGGTTCGGAAGGAACTTTTTCATCGGCCAGCGCCGAAGACCTGGCTAGTGAATTCGAGCATACTTTCCATCACCTGCTTAAGCATTTTGAGATCGAATACACGCTTGCCGGCGACCCGGCGTCCGTAGTTCTTCAAGTCAACAGCACGTACGGAATTGGACGGACCGAGTTCACTTTGACTTCGGCGAGCTAAACGATCTCCATCTGCTTCCCAACCCGCGTCATGATCTCGAGCGCGCGGTCGAGCATCTCTCGTGTATGGGTTGCGGTGACAATCGTTCGAACGCGAGCCCGGCCTTCCGCGACCGTGGGATAGCCAATTCCGGTTGCCAGCAGGCCGTTCTCAAATAGCGTGCGTGAGAACTCGTGCGCCTTCTTGGCTTCGCCGACGATGACGGGCGTGATGGGCGTTTCACTATGCCCCGTGTTGAAACCAGCATTCTTCAGGTTGTCCTTGAAATATTCGGTGTTTCGCCAAAGTGTCTCAATACGTTCCGGCTCGGTTTCGAGGATATCGAAAGCCGCCAGGCAGGACGCCGCCACGGCTGGTGGATGCGAGGTCGAGAACAGGAACGGCCGGGCGCGATGGTACAGAAACTCAATGAGGTCGCGGCTGCCGCAAACGTATCCGCCCAAAACACCGATCGCTTTCGAGAGCGTCCCGACTTGAATGTCGACCCTGCCATGAAGGTTGAAGTGATCGACTGTGCCCCGGCCATTGCGCCCCAGGACGCCGGAGGAATGCGCATCATCGATCATCATAACTGCGCCGTAGCGCTCGGCCAGTTCGACCAGTTTCGGCAGCGGGGCGATGTCGCCGTCCATGGAGAAGACGCCGTCGGTGATGAGCAGCTTGCGGCCCGGGACTTCGGCCAGGTCCTGAAGTTTACGCTCCGCGGTGGCTACATCCCGATGCGGAAATACGTGGATCTTGGCTTTCGACAGCCGGCAGCCATCGATGATGCTGGCGTGATTCAGCTCGTCGGATATGATGTGGTCCTCGGGGGTAAGAACCGCGGCGACAGTACCGGCATTCGCCGCAAAGCCCGATTGGAACACCACACAGGCTTCGGAGTGCTTGAAATCGGCAATCCGTTCCTCGAGTTGGAGGTGGATCGCCATGGTTCCGGAAATCGTACGTACCGCGCCCGAGCCGGCGCCATACTTTTCAGCAGCGGCGACCGCTGCTTCCACCAGTTTGGGATGATCGGCAAGACCCAGATAATTATTGCTGGCGAGGTTGATCACCTCACGGCCATCGAACCTGGCAACGGGTTCGCAAGGCGACTGCAACACGCGCAAATGTTGGTACGTTCCCGCCTTGCGCCAGGCTTCGAGCTGCTCGGAAAGATAGGATAGTGGATCAGTTCTTACCATGACAATGTCCATTTCCATGGTAGCGGAGCGCTCCTGTTTTATACTGAGCCTGGAGGCAATTCCTACATGCAACCCGACCAGGCGAAATTTCTTGCCGAAACGTATCTTGGACATCTGAACATGGAGCACCGCGCGACGACGCGGGTCATCTCGGGCGTGCCGGCCGACCACGCCGACTACAAACCGGATCCGAAGTGTATGAGCGCCCTCGATCTGGCATGGCACCTCGGATCAAGCGAACTCTGGTTCCTGAACGGCGTAGTCACTGGCGCATTCGTGCCGCCGGAGGATGGGAAGACGCCGGAGAACATCAAATCCGGAGCGGACGCCGCCGCTCACTATGAACAGGAATTCCCGGCTGCGATTGAGAAGGTTAAGGCCATGAGTGGAGAAGATCTGGCCAAGCCGGTGAGCTTCTTTGGAGTTTTCAACTTCCCGGCAGTTGAGTATCTCGGTTTTGCGATCCGGCACTCCGTTCATCACCGCGGACAGTTGTCGGCCTATCTTCGGCCGATGGGTTCGAAGGTGCCGCAAATCTACGGCGGCAGTGCGGACGAGCCGTTTGAACACGCGGCTGCGGCGGAAGGCGCCAGCGGAGATTAGTTGTCTCAAGCTTTTGGATGAAACGATGGCGCAGGCGGCTTCGTGTCGCCTGCGCGTTCAGCCTGCGGTTCAAAAGCAAACCCCACGTACGCCGCAATACAGGAGTGGCAGGCTCAGCCGGTCTAAGGGCAGCCTGAAGGCTGCGTTACGAACTTGACAGAGATTTTTGGACATATGGAGACACTAATCATCGGCGGTTTCCAACATGTCCAAAGCTCTGCTGCTGGCGGCGGCCCTGTCCGGGCTCGTGCTGCACGCCGATGCACCGTTCTATTCCGCTGCATCCACCGTCAATTCCGCCGACAATCAGGCGTGGCTTGCCCCCAATTCCATCGGTACGATTTATGGAGCAGGGCTCGCGTATGCTACGCGGTCCCTTACCTGGGCTGACATCTCGGGCGGAACTCTGCCGACCACCTTGCCTGGGACTGGGGCGCGCATTCTGATCGGGGGAATCGCTGCCACCGTCTATTACATCTCTCCCACCCAAATCAATTTTCTGGTCCCCAGCATGCTGCTGCCGGGTCCGACGGATGTCCAAGTGATGTTGGACGGCGTTTACGGACCTTCCATCACGATCATCCTCTCCGATGCCGCGCCGGCTCTCTTTCAGCTCGACCCATTGACTCCCGTCGCAACGCGTCTGGACGGTTCCGTCATCTCCGCCGGATCGCCTGCGAGACCCGGTGATTTCGTGACGTTGTATGCCACCGGACTCGGCGACACGATTCCGCCGGCCCAATATGCCCACCTGGCCGTCGGCGTCGCGCCACTGCAGCGCGCCGGCGATTTCAGAGTCATGCTCGACGGAATGCCGCTGGACGCCGGCTCAATTTACTATGCCGGCCTCGCGCCGGGTTACGCCGGCCTGTACCAGATCAATATCAAACTGCCGGATAACACCGGCGCCAATCCAGAGTTGCAGATCGCGCTCGGTGATGCGATCAGCGTTACAGGGCTGATTCTGCCGGTTCAGCCGTGGTGATAAACTAGCCGCTTGAACCGAATCCATCTTGCCGCGATTGGACTGGTAGTCCTCGCTCTACTATCCGGTTTTCGTTTTCTACTTGATGTTGTAGCAGCCCAAACCCCCGACGCCGCTTCGAGCATTTCCACATTTGATACGCGCTTTGCCGCCGTCAAAACGGCCGTTCCCGGTACAACGGTCCTTGGCTATCTCTCCGACAGTGACATGCAGGATGTCGCGGTGCAGGCCGAGTATCACGTCGCGCAATACGCTCTGGCGCCGATTGTCCTGGTGAATAAGCCGGACCAGAAGCTGGTGCTCGGGATGCTTCACAAGCCGGGGAATCCTCCGCCGAATTTCGTGCTGGTCCAGGACTTCGGAAACGGGGTCAAGCTGTTCCGGAACCAGGCGGTACAGCCATGATCCGCATCCCCGTATTCGTAGGAGCGGCCATCGGTGTTTGCTCGCTGATCTATTTCCTGTGCATGGCGGCGATGGGACCAAATCTAATCGTTATGGCGGTGGCGGAGTTGCTTGCCCTGGCCGCGCTGGCACGATGGGGTTTGCTCAAAGAACTGCCGCAAGGGGGCAAGGCGACGGGTTGGCTGGTTAGCTTGTTCTGCACGGCCCTGGCAGCCGCGGTTACCAGTTTCTTCGTGGTTTCGTCAAAGGTTCCCCACGGCGAATGGGATGCCTGGTCCATCTGGAATCTCCATGCGCGTTTCCTGGAACGCGGCGGCGCGCAGTGGGCCAGTCAGTACATGAAGCAGTCCGACTGGACGCACGCCGATTATCCGCTGCTGTTACCCGGATCGATTGCACAGTTCTGGGCGTATCTCCACTCGGAAACCACTCTCGTTCCGATCGTGCTCGCGTTTCTCTTTACCTTCGGCACGATCGCTATTTTTGTCGGAGCGGTACGGCAGTTACGGGGCTGGGACCAGGCGTTGATCGCAGGCATCTTCCTGTTGTGTACGAGTCTCTGGATCCGGCAAGGCGCGGCGCAATATGCCGACGTTCCTGTTGCCTTTTACATGACCGCCGCTCTCGCCCTTCTCTGTCTGGGCGGAACCCCCTACATCGTTGCGGCGGGCGCGATGGCGGGTCTTGCGGCATGGACCAAGAACGAAGGGCTCATGTTCGTCCTGCTGCTGGTGGCCGCGCGTTGCGTCTCACTGCTGCGCCTGAAGCAGTCCGCCAGAATCGTCCCGGAGCTGATGCGTTTCGCAGCCGGACTCGCGCCGGTCCTGGCCATTGTTGCGTTGTTCAAACTGAAGTATGCGCCTCCGAACGACCTGCTCTCGCATGCCGGCACCGCGCAGCGGGCACTGGATGTCTCGCGTTACGCCGCTACGCTGGTGGAATTGGGAAAGCACCTGTTCAGCTTTGGCGACTTCATTGTTCCGGCGGCGATCATTGTGTTTGTCTATTGGTATTGCGTCCGCGCGCCGATTCCCGAAGCTCACCGGCTGCCAATTTGGACCGCCGGTTTGACATTTGCGCTGATGCTGGCCGGCGATGTTGCCGTATATATCCTCTTTCCGAACGATCTCGATTGGCAGATCCAGACCTCGATGGAGCGCGTTCTGTTGCAGATCTGGCCACTATTCCTGATGATGCTCTTCTGGTCCGCGGCAGCTCCCGATTTCGCGCCGAAGCCGGTTGTCGAGAAGCATCGCAAAACTGCGGCAACCCAGAGACGCTAAAGGCCGTTTAACATAAGGTAGGGACGTTCTTTATGTATCTTCGGATGGCTAGTATTGTGTTTACGGCGGCGGCCATGGTTATGGCGCAGGATCCCGCACCTCCCGCATCGCCCAAGCCCGACGATCCGGCTCAGCAAGCAGGGTGGCGGAAGACGGATCCACCCAAGACTGACACAGCTAAGACCGATGTAGCCAAGGCTGACGCGGCTAAGGACGATCCAGCCGGCACGGATGCGCCACCGCCTGATGCCAGCCATACCTACACGGTCGCCACGGGGACGCGTATTCTACTGAACCTGATCAACAGCGTGAGCACCAAGAATGCCGCGGTGGGGGACCGGGTCTACCTGGAGACAGCTTTCCCCATCCTTTCGGACGGCCGCATCGTCATACCGCCGGGCAGTTACGTGGCGGGGACCGTCACCGAGGTTAAGCGCGCGGGCAGGGTAAAAGGGCGTGGTGAGTTGTACGTCCGATTCGATTCGTTGACGCTTCCCAACGGTGTGACCCGCGATTTTCGCGCTCGCATCGGCAGCCTGGACGGCCGCTCCAATGAGGAACTGGACCGTTCGGAAGGCAAGATCAAGAGCGAAGGCAACAAGGCCGGCGATCTGAAGACAATCGGCGAAGCAGCGGGCGCGGGCGCCAGCGTGGGAAGTATTGCGGGCATACCGAGCGGGCACGTGGGTATGGGTGCAGGAATTGGAGCCGCGGCAGGAGCCACCGCGGGATTGGTGGGCGTCTTGCTTTCGCGCGGACCCGAAGCCACGTTGGACAAAGGGTCCAGCATGGAGATGGTGCTGGACCGCAACCTGCAGTTTGATTCGAAAGAACTGGAAGGGATGTCGACCACTAACCGGCCGGCATTGAACAGTGGGCCTGGGCCGCAGTCGAATAAGAAATCACAAGTGACCGGCCGCCGCTGGCCGCTCTAAGGGAGGGATGCGCAGGCGAAATGAAATCGCCCGCGCCATGCGTCAAGCCGTCTTGCGCTCCATTGATGACGGACTCTCGGAGTCACGCGTGCGTTTTTTGCGGCTGCGCTTGCGCGCCAGTGCCTGCTTCACACGCTTCTTCTCGCCCGGCTTCAGGTAGAACGCGTGGCGTTTGATCTCCTTGATGATGTCCTCTTGCAGGACCTTTCGTTTGAAGCGCTTCAGAGCGCTATCCAGCGTTTCGCCTTCGTGTACGTAGATTTCAGCCAATGGGGAATCGTTCGCTTTCTGTCGTCCTAAGTAGTCGAGCTTTCAGTGTATCAAATTCTTCACCACCGTGATTTCGGCGGGCCTTAGTGGTAACCTGGAATGGTCTTTGCAACATCCACCCCCATCACGAGTGCCTCTTCGGCTTCGATTTCCTGATCGTTTAGGTTGGGTCCCACAGCAATCCCGCAAAGACGAAATCATCTAGAAAGGAACCGACAGTGACCAACATATTCGTCGGGAATCTCAGCTATCAAACCACACAGGATGATTTGCACGCCGCCTTTTCGCAGTACGGCAACGTGGAGCGCGTGCACATTGTCACCGACCGGGACACGGGGCAACCGCGCGGGTTCGCATTCGTGGAAATGACGGACCCTAAAGAGGCTGAGACAGCGATTAACCAATTGAACGGGGCCAAGCTGAATGGCCGCGCCTTGAACGTCAACGAAGCACGTCCCAAACCCGCAGGCGGTGGTGGTGGGGGCGGCGGTCGCGGGGGGAATCGCGGCGGTGGTGGCGGCGGCGGACGCGGTTACGGCGGCCACCGATAAAGCGTAGAATGGGCAGAACGCAACAGCGTAATGCCCGAGCTCAAACCGCTCCTCGACCAGCTTAGACGTCACTATGGCGCACCGGCTCTTCCGGCGGCTAAAGGTCCGTTCGAGCTCGTTCTCTGGGAGAACGCGTGCTACCTGCTGCCGGATGAGCGGCGCGCGCTCGTGTTCGAAGGTCTGAAATCGCAAGTCGGACTGTCCCCTGACGCCATTCTGAAGGCCGACCGCGAGGTGCTGCTCGCGCTGGCGAAGATGGGCGGCATGCGTCCCGAGACACGGGTATTCCGCTGGCTTGAAATCGCTCGAGTCACCGCGACGCAGTTCGGCGGCGACCTGGACCAGGTCCTGAAGCAGCCGTATTCGGCGGCGAAGAAGGCGCTCAAGCAGTTTCCATCCATCGGAGATCCCGGCGCGGAGAAGATCCTCTTGTTGTGCGGAGTGGGGCCGGGGCTGCCGCTCGAATCGAATGGTCTGCGGGTCCTGATTCGGGTGGGCTACGGGCGGGAACAGAAGAGCAACTACGGAGCGATGTACCGCTCGGTGGAGGAAGCACTGAACGGGCAATTGCCTAAAGGGGCAAAACAACTCGCGCAGGCGCACCTCTTATTGCGCCAGCACGGAAAGACAATCTGCAAAACCAACGGGCCGCTTTGTCACGCGTGCCCGTTGGTAGATTTGTGTGCTACTGGAAAAAAGCTGGTTACTTCTCCACGATTTGAGCCTTCATCGGCCCCAACACGCTGAGAAGGGTCTGCTTATCCTGCTCTTTGACGTTGAATTTATCCAGAGCGCCGACGAGATCTTCCACAAGCGCGTTGAAATCGGCGCTGCTGATTCCCATACCCGCGTGGGCCGTCTTCATATCCTTGCCGTTATACTTGCACGGGCCGCCCGCTGCTTCACAGATCTGGTTCACGAGCTTCATTTTGAAACTCGCGAGCCGCTTCGGATCCGATGCGGTCTGCTGGAAGAAGCTGTTGATACGCGTGTCCGCGGCCACGCGGCTGACAAACTCGTCCACTACGGCGGTGATGGCCTTTTTGCCACCCAGACTCTTGTACAGCGCGTCATTGTGGCCGGCGTCGCCCGCGAATACCGCGGGAACCAGGGTCGATAAAGCCAGCAGCCCGATGAGCAGCGGCCTGATGATGTTGTTTCGCATATGCCTCCCGATCAACTCGATTTTGATTTCCTCTTTGTGAGGGTTCAGTGGTCAATACGAAGCCGATGAAGATTCGGATTTCCGGCAGTGAAACATTCGAGGTATACACGGTTTGTTTGATTCTTGCGTTCAGGTATGCCGCTGTTGGAGAAAGCGTTTTCGCGCGGAGGATCTATCAAATACGTCGGTGCCGCAGACGTCTTTGCGGTCGCTTTTCAGGTGACATCCAAAGGGCAGGCTGAATGCTTGCTCCACCCTTTCATTTCCTCAAAGCGGGCGGGGACAGGAAGAATCCGGAAAATGAGGGTCCGCCCCGACGATAACACGCCGGGGCGGTCAGTGTAGGTAAGGGAGTTTCCCCCCTCGGAGTTGATTATACGGGAAATCCGGACAAAAGAGAACGTTTTTTATTTGATAAGTCCACGTGGGATATGCTGGAACGATCATGCCCGTGAAGAAACCCACGCGACAGGAAATGGCGGCCATGTGTCTCGAACTCGGCTTCCACATGACGCAATCCGAAATCGATGCGTATCTCGACCTGATGAATGTACCCGTGGCATCCTACAACGCACTCGAACTGCTTCCCGACGAGCTACCCGCGGTGCAATACCCTCGTACACCGGGATATCAGCCATCCGCGGCCGAGAATCCGTACAATGCGTGGTATTACAAAACCTGGGTGGCGGGCGCGCCGGCTGGAATGCTTCAGGGCAAACGCATTGCTCTGAAGGACAACGTCTGCCTGGCGGGCGTCCCGATGATGAACGGCGCATCCACGCTCCAGGGCTACGTGCCGGATATTGACGCGACCATCGTCACACGAATTCTGGATGCGGGCGGCACCATCATAGGCAAGGCGCACTGCGAATATTTCTGTTTCTCGGGAGGCAGCCACACCAGCGCGCTTGGACCAGTGGTCAACCCGCGCAAGCCGGGTTATTCCTCGGGCGGATCGTCGTCGGGCAGCGCGGCGCTCGTGGCAGCCGGCGAAGTCGACATGGCGATTGGCGGCGACCAGGGCGGCTCGATCCGAATTCCTTCGGCATGTTGCGGAACGATCGGCATGAAGCCTACGCACGGCTTGGTTCCATATACCGGCATCATGCCGATCGAGCTCACGCTCGACCATACCGGACCGATTACAGCCACCGTGAGCGACAATGCGCTCCTATTGGAGGTGATCGCCGGACCTGACGGGCTCGATCCGCGGCAGGCCGGGGTCATTACTGCCGCCTACACAGAGGCGCTGCGCACAGACATCCACGATCTTCGAATCGGCGTGGTGCGGGAAGGTTTCGGTCATGCCGTATCCGAGCCCGATGTCGACGCCCTGGTGTACCGGGGAGCGGAGCGATTCCGTGCCATTGGCGCATATGTCGACGACGTTTCGATTCCCATGCACCTCACCGGGCCCGTGATCTGGTCGGCCATCGCTCACGAGGGCGCTACCTGGCAAATGATGCTCGGGAATGGCTTCGGAATGAACTGGCGCGGGCTTTATGTGACCAGCTTACACAAAGCCCATGACGCCTGGCGCACGCACGCGGATGAGCTGTCGGAGTCGCTCAAGGTCACGATGCTGATGGGCTATCACATGCTTAAGAAGCATCGCGGCTATCATTACGCCAAGGCGCAGAACCTGTCGCGGCGTTTGCGGGCCGCCTACGATGAGGCGCTGTCGCGTTACGATCTGCTGCTGATGCCTACGCTCCCGATGAAGGCGACGAAGTTACCGGGGCCCGAGGCCTCGATTGGCGAGATCTGCCAGCGCGCCTTCGAAATGCTCCCGAATACATGCCCCTTCGATGTCACCGGGCACCCGGCCATCAGCATTCCTTGTGGGTCGGCTGACGGCCTTCCCGCCGGGTTGATGCTCATCGGCAAACACTGCCAGGAATCGACTATTTACCGCGCCGCGTATGCATTTGAGCAGTCCGGCGGCACGCAACTCGGAGCGTAACTTCCCAGTCGGGAACGTCGTATACAATAAGCGAGGCGAAAGTCAATGTATAAAACACCCAGAATTTTGCTTTGTTCGCTCGCGGGTCTAACGCTCGCGTGCGCGGCTTCGAAAAACCCCTTTCCCGAGCCGTCGGTCGGAGCAACGCCCGACGCGGCGAAGGGGAAGCAGACCGCAGTGCTCGCGGGAGGCTGCTTCTGGGGTGTCGACGCGGTATTCAAGCAGATCAAAGGCGTCAGCGAGGTTGTCTCCGGTTTTTCGGGAGGCGAGGCGAATACGGCGCACTACGAAAGGGTCAGCGAAGGAAATACAGGCCATGCTGAATCGGTGAAAATCACTTACGATCCGTCACAGGTTTCATACGGGCAACTGCTCAAGGTGTTTTTCGCAGTCGCTCACGACCCGACGGAAAAGAACCGTCAGGGTCCCGACTTTGGGACTCAGTATCGCTCCGTCATTTTCTATGTAAATGAGGAGCAGAAGCACATCGCCGAGTCATACATCGCGCAGTTGAATGCGGCGCACGTGTTCAAGAAGCCGATTGTCACCGAGGTTGTGCCATACAAGGCGTTTTATGCCGCAGAAGAATATCACCAGAATTTTCTGGAGCGCAATCCGACCTATCCGTACATCGTCTATAACGATCTGCCGAAGCTCGACCACCTGAAGCACGAGTTTCCGGAGATGGTGAAGGGCAAGTGATGTTGCGGCGACTGGCTGTGCTCGCGGCGTTCGGCGCGCTGGCCGTCAGCGCGCAGATGAAGATCTACAACACCGTCAAACAGAAGCTTGCCGCGGGCAAGCCCGTCGTCGGTGCGACGATATTCTCGCCGGATCCGAATATTTATTGCGCGATGGCCAATGCCGGCTATGACTATCTGTGGATCGAGATGCAGCACAGCCCGCTGACCTATGGCGACGTTTCTAAGATGATCTGGGCTTGCCGCGGAGCACCGGCCATTCCTTTCATCCGCGTGCCGGATGCAACGGAGAGCGATATTCAGAAGGCAACGGACATCGGTGCGCTCGGGATCATTGTGCCGACGGTGGATACGGTGGAGAAAGCTGAGGCGGCGGTGAAATGGTCGCGATATCCGCCGCAAGGCCGCCGCAGCCAGGGCGCCGGGCAGTATGGCGCGCTATACGGCAGCGATTATCACCAGACCATCAATGAAAACATGATGGTGGTGATCATGATCGAGACGCCGATCGGAGTGGATAACGCGGAAAAGATCGCATCCGTTCCGGGAATCGACGTGATTTTCGCCGCCAGCACCGACCTCGGCAACTTCTCCGGTCTGAAGCAGGGTGAGCCGGGGTACGAAAAGATGGTGAAGCGCATTCACGATGTGACGCTCGACCATAAGATCTGGCTCGGAGGCCCTCAGGCGTGGCGTGATCGGCAGGGATTCACATTCTTCCAAGGTCCGGGTGAAGCGCAGATCCTGCGCCTGGGGGCTCAAGTGAACCTCAAAGAGAAGGGCGGGACGGCGCCGACGGAAGGCGCGGAGAAGAAGTAGACGCAGAGACACCTATCCGCAGGGCGTCGATTGCAAAAGGCTCGAGAAACATGCGGGGGCTTTAGAACGGCATGCTTCTCAAGCCCGTGGCAGAAGTCTTTGAGAGCGGCTTGCACAGGCGAAACCGCCTGCCCAACTTCTGCCATGGGCTGCCGGGGGAACCCGGCCACTTCCCAAGAAGTGGTGTAACTAAACCCAGTGCTGATTCAACGGGAGCTTTCAAGCGATATGGGCGCCTTGGGTTTCCACATACACCGCGTAAAGCGACTGCCCGGCTGTCATGAACAAGCGATTGCGCTTGGTTCCCCCAAAGCAGACATTGGCGCAGATCTCGGGTAGAAGGATCATGCCCATCCGCATGCCCTCCGGATCGTAAATGTGGACACCATCATAACCAGGTCCAACCCAACCGGAACCGACCCAGATGTTTCCGTCTATATCGGCGCGAATTCCGTCGGCGAGGCCGGAACCTTTGCCGGCCAGTTCGGTTGAGATGTAGCGGCGACCCTTGCCCAGCTTCGTGCCGTCGATCACGTCATAGACCTGAATGATGTTCGGCGCCTGAGGATAATGCGTCGAGCCGGTATCGCAGATGTAGAGCTTATGATAATCGGGCGAGAAACAAAGCCCGTTGGGCTTGTATAACTCGTCGCTTACCATCGTCAGGGCCCCGGTCTTGCCGTCGATCCGGTAAACAGCTTCTTTTAACTGCAAGTCGGCCTTCTTGCCCTCATAGTTGCCGAGAATTCCATAACCGGGATCAGTGAACCAGACTCCGCCGTCCGGATGCACCACGATATCGTTCGGCGCGTTGAAGGGTTTGCCATTCCATTTGTCGGCCAGCACGCTTACGGAGCCGTTGTGCTCGTAACGAACCACGCGTCTGTTGAAGTGCTCGCAGGAAAGCTGACGGCCCTGGTAATCGAACGTATTGCCGTTGCTGTAGCCGCTCGGATTGCGGAATACGCTAACGTGCCCGTCCTCCTCGAGCCAGCGCATCTGGACGTTATTGGGAATGTCACTGAACACCAGGTAGCGCCCTTCGCCGTTCCAGGCCGGTCCCTCGGCCCATGACATTCCGGTATGCAGACGTTTTATCGAGGTGTTTCCGATTTTGTACTTCGCAAATTTCTTATCGATGGTGATTACGTCGGGATCGGGATAACGGATGGGGTTCCTGCCGCTCCAGTCGCGTTCCGCGGTCTGCGCGCGAAGAGCGGCTGCGCCAAGGGATGCCGCCAGAAACGTGCGGCGGTCAGATTTCATAGCATTCGCAGTATACCAACGGTCCAGAGGCAAGGGATTTAGCCTGTCGCTATGGACCGCGGGTCCACAAAGCGAGTGAAACAAGGTCGCGCAGTGGTTTCGTTTCGCCTGTGCGTTGTCGGTGAGGTCCAAGACAGGCGAATCGGCGTGCTTCACCCTTCCACAGCCTTCCAAACCTGAGAAAGCTACGAACTCTCGGGCACAAGTTCGTACGCGGAGGGAACTGCCATGGTCAGATACCATTCCCAGAATTGCCTGCGGCGAATGGTGCTGTCCGAAAGGCTCGATTCTCCCTCGCTGCAATGCGAGGCGCTAGCCAACAGCGCAGGGTCCCATTCGTCGGGCAGGTCACCGGGTCTGTCTTCGCCGCTGTCGTCAAACCGGCCCGGATCAAAGTCCTCATCGCGAAAGGCGACGCTCACGGTCTTGGCAGCCGCGGCGCCTGCATAATAAGCGGCCGCAGACAGCTTCTCAGACATCGCATCGAGCCTCGTCCAGAAGTCGTGGGCGGCCTTCCAGGCCTCTTCGCGAGTTACCTGTCCTTCGATGAAACGGCGCGCCAGGACGGTCAGTTGCGTGGGGATGGTGTCACCGGGGACGACCACCGACCAGTGATCGACAACCAGTTGGGCACACAAAATCCCCAGGCTGGTCCGCCGCTGCAGACCGGTGCCCGGCACAGCCATCTCGCCCCTTTTTAAGCGAGGGCCCATGGCCGCCCAAATCCTCTGCCGGTGCCCGAGCGTCAGCCGACCCTCTTGGTTGCGCTCAATGCTATCCCGCGCTTCTGTGATTCTCTGCTCCAGTTCTTTGCTGATTGCCATAATCGTTAGCAATGCCCTTATACTGCAGCTACTGAGGCGTCGTCAGTCCACTAGAGCCCGGACCCGGGCCCGGCGGCTTCTTCCAGGACCCGTCGAGCCAGGTTTTGGTAGTACCGTCCGGATACTCAGTGTAAACTCCAACCTTAGTCTTGTCGGCCCCACTATTCTCAGTCGGCGCCTTGGACTTGTCCGTTTGCCATCCGCCGCTCGGCGAGACTTCGGGATAGTATGACCCAGTCTCATCCACAATCTTGGTGATACTGCCATCCGGATGGAACACCCTTGTCATGTGCGGATCGGTCACAATCACGGTCTGGTTGTTGTTTACGGCGTACCGAGCGAAGAACGCCTGACAATCCTCGCACATATCGCGCGAGTCACCGGACGGTGGAAGAGGTTGACCCCTGTTATCAAACTCGACGGCCAACTGCTTGTCCGCATGGAAATCGGGGGTCTGGTGAGGTTTGCTCTTATTCTGTTTGCACTGATGATTGTTATCGTTGCACAGCTGTTGCACTTCTTGTCTGGAATGGTACACATAAGCCTTTGAGGTAGCGGCCTTCGAAGTTTTCGTCGCCAGGACTTCCGTGGCGGGCTTCGTAACGCTGATCGTCTGCTTTCCGCCGCCGCACATAACGGTCTTGTCGGGAAAGGCCTGCACGAGCTCGTTAGCCGTTTCGAATTGGTGTACCGAGATCTGCATCGCACCATCGAGTCCCTGCAATGGAGGTGCATTGGCGGCAGCGAGGGTACGTTTTCGCTTGCGTTCGGCTTCGTCAGTAGGCGACGGAGGAGACGAGGACGACGATGATGAGGGTGACGGGGACGATGAACCTGGTAAACAGGTGGAGACGATATCTAGCGGCGCCGGTGGTACGGATAATGAATTGTTGTTGATCGAAGACGTCGCGACCGTCGTCGATAATGGGCCCGGAGTGGGGAGGCGCGGCGGCGGAGGCGTAGGCGGAAGAGTCGATGGGATATCGGAAAGCGCTGAACTGGGTAGCGGAGGTAACAGCGGAACACTGGACGATGATGACGTCGAGGTTGTCGAAGTCGAAAATGGCGCTGCCGTGTCGGATTTCTGCTTTTTCGCCAGTTGATCGGCTTCGTCAAGCTGTGCCGCAAGCGCCTTCAGAACCTCCGGATCGTCCCAGTACGGATCGTCGTATGGATTGCGGTCACGTTTCCGGGCCGGATTCCCCTTGGGATCATCGTCGTCCGGCTTCTTGTCAAAAGGATTCATGTCATGCCCAGCCCACGACCCGGAGCCATGCGCGCGGACCCGCGCCCGCCTTTGCCGCCGCCCAGTCCTGTTCTCTCACGAGGGCAGGCAGGTAATCGATTTGGATATCGGGCACTGAACCGGCCCGATAGAGGACCCGCCAAATGTTGACGTTATCGTCGAAATTCGGGGCGATCTCGAACATCAACGCGACGTATAAGGCGATCTTGGGCTGCAGAGTGAGCCCGCGCAAGCGAGCGCGCACAATGCCCGTCTTCACCTTCATTGCCAGTTGCTGGTCCGAGCGGGGCAGAACCGCCGCGTGGTACGTTCGCAGATGCAGACAAAGCGCGTCAATTAATTTCTGACCGGTATTTGTTTCAATTGCCCGCATTTGGGCGGAACTGATGTTCATTGCTCGCTTATGATTGTAAAGATTGCATAATGCGTGTGCAACCACGTCCGAATGTCGGATTAATGGGCGCCCACCTGTCGCTGCTTCCCGCCGATCGCGGTGGAACTCTTCAACCACAGTCGGTTAGTGGTTTCGACCCGCATAATCCAAAACCCAGTTCTGTTGAGAGTCGACAGTGGTATCGTCGGACGAGTGGTCCGAATACCGGCTTTCTTGATCGCGGTTTCGCTGGCGGCACAGAATACGGGTGCTCCGGATCCCGATCATTTGCTAGTGGAAATCAAGACTAAGATCGCCGCGATGACGCGAACGCTGCCGCGATATACGTGCACGGAAACAGTGGAAAGACAATATTTTCGCGGCGACGCTCGAAACCCGATCGACTCGTGCAAGAAAGATAACCACCTGCGGCTCGACGGCCTGGATCGTTTTCGGCTCGACGTGACGGTCGCGAACAATCACGAAATCTTTGCCTGGGCTGGAGCCAGCCGCTTCGATTCGCGGCGTGTCGATGAGATCGTCAGACAAGGACCGACCAGCACCGGCGCTTTCGGGACGTATCTGGTTGAGATATTTGTCAGGCCCGGAGCACAATTTCAATTTCTACAGAAACAGGAGGTCGACGGGCGCCCAGTTCTCGAATATAGCTTTCGCGTTCCCAAGGAGCTGAGCCATTATGGGCTCGGTTTGTCGGGGCATCTTCACATGTCGGGCTACGGGGGGACATTTCAAATCGATCCCGAGAACCTCCAATTGCAGAGGCTGGACATTCAAACCGACCAACTCGATCCGGGAACCGAAATGTGCAATGTCGAGACAACGCTCTTCTATCAACGCGCCGCGGCCGGCGACAGCGGCTTCCTGCTGCCCGCTGAAACGAAGCAGAGCATTCTTCGGCCGAATGGAGAAGTGCACAACGCACGCACCACCTTCGCGGCTTGCCACGAATACACGGCGGAATCCGTAATCCGGTTTGGGGACGAGCCGGGCGGAGGCAGTTCACAGTCGGCGAGAAATGCTCAGCAGGCGCCGCTCCCGGAAGGTCTGCCGGTGGCGTTGGCGCTCTCGGAGGCAATCCGTAGCGACACGGTGGCTGCAGGCGATGCCGTCGCGGCCAAGGTGCTCCACAATGTCACGGCCCAAGGCAGCAGAGAAGTGCTCATTCCGTCCGGTGCCACCGTTCGGGGCCGAATTATCGATATGCGTCTCTGGCTGCGCACCTATTCGTATTTCCTGATTTCGGTTAACTGGCAGACGGTGAACATCGGTGGCGACGTAAAACCGTTTTCAGCGAAGCTGGATCGTGCCGCCGAATCGCAGAAGGCCCGATTGCCCGGAACGCCACACGGTCGCGGATTGGAAGTGATTCTCCCGCCGCCCGGCTTACACCCGGATTCCACGTCGTGGCTCTTCAGAATGACTGGTAAGAGCTATACGATTCAAAAAGACTTCCCGTCATTTTGGCTGACCACCGCGGCAAGCTCAACTAAGATGGAGTGATGACCCGGCGAACTGCGATCGGTTTGCTGACCGCGCCCCTGTTTGGCGCGACGTCCTCGGCTTCAGTCGGCAAGCTGTTCTTTCTCGATCTCAGAGGCAAGCGATTGCTGTCTGTGAACACCGACGGCTCGAACCTGCGCGTCGTAGCCGAAGGTTTGAAGAGCGGTCCCGACGGCATCGCCATCCATGTGGCCGCAAGGCAGATCTTCTGGACCAACATGGGCAAGATGAAGGAGGATGACGGCTCGATCGAACGCGTCGATTTCGACGGCGCGAATCGCACGACCGTCGTTCCGGTCGGCGGAACGTTCACCGCCAAGCAGCTCAAGATCGACACGAAAAACGGGAAGTTATACTGGTCCGACCGCGAAGGCATGCGCGTGATGCGCGCCAATCTGGACGGGTCGAAGATCGAGACCCTTGTGGAGACCGGGCGGGGTGACGAGGCGCGCCGCGATGCCCGCAACTGGTGTGTCGGAATCGCGGTCGATCCCAAGGGGCGCAAGATCTACTGGACTCAAAAGGGCGGCGACAATGCCGGCCAGGGCAGCATCCGTCGAGCCGGCATCGAGATCCCGAAAGGCGAGGATGCGGCGAACAGGAGCGACATCGAAGTGCTTTTCGAAGGATTGCCGGAGCCCATCGACCTGGATTTGGATGTCGAAGGCCGTATGATCTACTGGACTGATCGCGGCGACCCGCCGACTGGGAACAGCGTCAGCCGCGCCCGGATGGATAAGCTAAAACAGGAAATCGTCGTGCGCGATCTGCACGAAGGCATCGGAATCGCTCTCGATGTGGCCGGCGGACGGATGTACTTCACTGATCTCGGGGGAAGCGTCTACAGCGCGAGGCTCGACGGTTCAGATCAGAAGGTTCTGCTGAGCGGACAAGGCGCTCTTACCGGAATTGCATTTGCGGAGCTTCCGCGTTAGGTTCTGGCCGCTGATCTGCCGGCCTCGCGCGGGTTTCTGCCTCGCAGCCTCCTGCCGCTATCGTGATCGGGACTCGCGGCGCTTGAGTTCAGGTCTGTCCGCCGCGCCAGGTAAATCTGGCATGCTCGCGCGCATATTCGGCGGCTCAACTTCTCACTCCGCATCGACCCGCAGTTTATTACTTAAGTGCTGGATCACGCGACCCAAGACTAACTATCTGAGTTTTTTCGGGCTCAATCGATACGTACATCGGGCCGGCGCCGAGGGCGGAAACCAAAAACCACGTAAAGCGGCCGGCGCGATTGATTACGCGAAAGACCGCTTCGCCGCCTTCGGCGATGTCGAATTCCATCTTTCGCTTGTTCCAGGTATTGTCGACGCGCAAAGTGTGATGTCCAGGGTCAACCGCGCGGGTCATCGTCTTTCCGAACATCAGGTTTCCAATGTGCTCGTCATCGAGTTTCACGATCACCTGACGCTGCCGCACATCCTCGGGAGACGTCCGCTTGAGCACAATCCGAGCCGGCTGCATCCTACCAATATAGATGCTGTCCGCCGTCCCGGCGATGCGCTACCGAGGTTATTCCTGACGCAATGCTTCGGTCGGCCCGACATTGATGGCGCGGCGAGTCGGCACAATACAGGCGGCGATGGCGATAGCCACCAGGAGGACTGTGAGCGACGCAAATGCGCCGGGGTCGGTGGTCTTCACCTCCCAGATTTCCGAAGAAATGAACCGGGTTAAGGCGGCTGCGCCGCCTATTCCCACGACCACACCGGCCGCGATTACCAAGGCCGCTTGGCGGAAGATGAGCTTGAGGACGTCCCAACCGCCGGCACCCAGCGCCATGCGGATGCCAATCTCACGCGTCCGCTGCTCGACGGCATAAGCCATGACGCCATAAATTCCTACGGCGGCGAGCAGCGTGGCGACCGCGGCGAACAGGCCCAGCAGCATGGAATAGTAACGCGGATACTGCGCTTGAACAGCCAGGTAGGAGTCTTCCGTGCGCGGATCGATCAAGGGTTGGTTTCGATTGATTTCCTCCACAGCCTGGCGCACTCCGGGCAGTGCGCTCAGCGGATCGCCCGCCGTTCGCATCAAAAATGTCATTTGCAGGTGCAAAAAGGTATAGGGGCCCATGCTGTGGGGAGCCGCCTGTACGAACGGAAAGAACATCGCCGGTTCCTGTCGCGTTTGGGGATTGCTCGCCGGGATGTCTCGTACCACGGCTATGATTTCGCGTACCTGGTCCTCCTCCGATAAATCCACACGAATGCGTTTGCCGAGGGGACTTTCGTTCGGGAAGAAGCGCCGTGCAAACGTCTCGTTTACGATCACCACCCAGGGCGAATGGGCTGTATCGCGGCTGGTGAAGTCGCGGCCGCTCAACATTCGAATCTTCATGGTGTTGAAGAAATTCGGCGTGATGGCGAAGAAGTCGGCGGTGAGCTCGTCGGCATTCGCCACCTCACGGCCCGGAATTGTGAACTGGATGGGATCGTTACCGGTCAGCGGTGGGAAAGTGGTCCCAGCAACGGACCGCAGGCCCGGAACGCTCTGCAGGCGCTCGAAAACACGCGACATTGCCGTGATGGGCACCTCGCTTAATTCCCATAGAGGGGTCCCATGGTACATGCCCACCGGCTTGCCGGATTGTTTCTCAACGAAGCGGTAGTGGAAGGTGAGCAGACCGTGCGGATCGCAACCGAGGTCGGCGCCCTGCAATTGCAGAAAGCTGCGGACCAGTATTCCGGAACCAATCAAGAGCATCAACGCCAGAGCGAGTTGCCCGGCCACGAGCACTGCGCGGAGGCGATGGCGATTGCCGCCGGCGGTTCCCCCGCGTGTGGCCGCCTTCAGCGATTCGATGAACACCGCTCGCGATCCCTGTGCCGCGGGAATAATTCCAAAAATCAGGCCGGTAATCAGTGAAATGCCGGCGCTAAAGAGCAGCACTCGTCCGTCAATGTGGATGGCATGCAGCATAGGCAGCCAGCTTGGGGCCATCGAGACCAATATTCGCACCAGCCCCCATGCGAGCCAGACTCCAAGGACACCGCTGATGAGCGCGAGCAACAGGCTTTCGGTCAGAAACTGCTGGAAGATGCGGCCGCGGCTCGCTCCGAGCGCTCCGCGTACGGCCACCTCCGTTTGCCGCGAGCTCGCTCGAGCCATCAAGAGCGCCGCCACGTTGGCACAGGCGATCAAGAGCACGAATATCACAGCGCCTTGCAGCAGGAGCAGCGGCCGGGCGATGAACCCGAAAATCCCGTCGCGGAAGGTTTTAACCCGCACTGTCCAAGGCTTGCCGTGATCCGTTTCGCGGGCGGGAAATTGTTTTGCAACTTGCAGGGCGATGGAGTCCATTTCGCTTTGCGCCTGCTGCAAGGTCACACCCGGTTTGAGCCTGGCCATAATTGTCAGGAATGGAAACGACCCGCGGAGTTGAAAATGGTTGAACGGAATCGGCGCGAGGTAATCGCCTTTTTCGTCGGTGATGCGAAAGTCGGGCGCCATCACTCCGATGATGGTGGTGTTTTGTCCGTTTATGAGGATTTTTCGGCCCAAAATGTCGTTCGCGCCACCGAATCGCTGCATCCAAAGGCGGTGGCTGAGGACGATCACTGGAGCGGGATGGTCGACCTCGTCTTCCGCTTCGGTAAACAGGCGGCCCATCAGAGGGCGCGCGCCAAGCGCCTGCAATAGTCCGGGGGTCATCATCTCACCCTGGACACGCTCTGCCGGCAGTCCGTTCTCCTCGGCCCCGAAATCGACGGCGTTATTCACCAGCGCGCCGAGTGACTCGAAGGAATGAGCCTGCTCCTTCCACGCGAACAGGTTTGGAACGGTGACGGCGTTGAGTTGGTCGGGGTGTCCGGGTTGAATCGAGAAGAGCGTGACCAGGCGATCAGGATCCGGGAATGGAAGCGTCTTCAGGAGAATGGCATTCATGAGCGTAAAAATGGCCGTGTTCATGCCAATTCCGACGGCTAAAGAGAATGCGATCACAAGGCTGAAAAGCGGCTTTTTGATGAAAAGGCGGTAAGCGTAGACAAGATCCTGCCACAGCGTGCTCATAGTCCTCCGATTTGATGGTTGGACGCGCTGAGGGCAAATCGGTTTGGGCTTCGTCTACCATGGACCGTAGTGCCTGAAACAGAGCTTCGCGTGCGGCCCGCGGTACCCGGCGATGTGCCCGTCATTTATCGAATGCTGCGCGAATCGGCCATTGCGCAGGACGCGGAAGATCAACTCTGCGTTGACCCCGGCAAGCTGCTCGAAGACGGGTTCGGGGAGGCGAAGCGTTTCGATTGCCTGATGGCCGAATTGGACGGATTGCCGGCCGGAATCGCTCTGTACTTCTTGATCTATTCCACGTGGACGACTCGTTATGTTCTCTATCTCGAAGATCTCTACGTCATAGCCGGCGCGCGGCGGCGCGGGGTTGCGCGGCGCCTTGTCTCGGAGCTTGCGAGAGTTGCCGAACAGTTGAAGTGCGGTCAAATCCGTTGGCTCGTATCGCGGAACAATTCCGCCGCGATCCGTTTCTACGAATCGCTCGGTGCTGGGATGGGCTCTGACTGGGTGCCCATGTATCTGGAAGCTCCCTTCCCAATCTGATGTTTTCGTCGCGACTCCAATGGAACCAGCAGGCCAATCCGCTTTCGCTCCTTCTGGACGAGAAGCGGAAGGCGAGTGCGCGGATTCTCGATCTCACCGAGTCGAGCCCCCCGAACGCTGGCCTGGAGTATCCTGCCGCAACGATTTTGTCGGCCTTGGCGTCGCCTGAAGCGATGCAGTATCACCCGCATCCGGCCGGCTTACGCACGGCTCGGGAGGCGGTGGCGTCGTACTACGGCGGCAGGCAATCGCCTGACCGCATCCTGCTCACGGCGAGCACTAGCGAGGCTTACGGTTATCTTTTCAAGCTGCTCGCCGATCCCGGCGACGAGGTGTTGAGCCCGCGGCCTTCGTATCCGCTGTTCGAGTTTCTGGCTGCGCTCGAAGCGGTCAAGGTGGTGCAATACCCCCTGATCTACGAGCACGGCTGGATGATCGATTTCCCGGCGCTCGAGCGAGTCATCTCGCCGCGGACTCGGGCAATCATTGTTGTGAATCCGAATAATCCGACCGGGTCGTTCGTCAAGCCGGGGGAATTCGAGCGGCTTAGGCGGTACGGCTTGCCCATCATTTCAGACGAGGTCTTTGCCGATTTTCGCTGGGCCGAGCCTGCCGATTTGACCTGCCGCGCCGATTTCACGCTCAGCGGGTTGTCGAAGGTTTCCGGTTTGCCGCAGATGAAGCTGGGTTGGATTGTTGTCTCGGATCCGGACGCTTATGCTCGGCTCGAATTGATTGCCGACACATATCTTTCGGTCAGTACGCCGGCGCAATGCGCGGCTACGGCCATGCTCGAGGCCCGGCACACGGTTCAGGGGCAAATCCGTCGGCGCACCTGGGACAATCTGACGTGGCTGCGTGAGCGGCTGCGGGACAGCCCGATGGATGTCCTGGAGGTGGAGGGGGGCTGGTACGCGACGCTGCAGGTGCCGCGTACTCGCAGCGAGGAGGAGTGGGTTTTGGAATTGCTGCGCGATCATGACGTAATGGTTCAGCCGGGGTTCTTCTATGATTTCGAGCGAGAGGCGTTTTTGGTGGTGAGTCTGCTGACTCGGGATGTGGTTTTTAGGGAGGGGATTGAGCGGCTGCTGCGGATGTGAGCGAGGATGTGGAAGGGTGACGCAGGCCTTCACCCTTCCACGGAATCCAAAGCCCGGTTTGCCGTGGCAAGCTCGCGCACCGCTTCGACCACGATCTCGGGTTCATCGAGTTGCACCCAGTGCCCGCTGTTCGCGGCCACAATATGCCTGGCGCACGACGACATGCGTTCCGCCTCATCCTCGGGGAAGGGCTTGTTCTTGGCGCCGGTAATCAGTGTCACTGGAATCCCGCTTAGCGGCACGGCGTCGGCCATCGATGAAACGCTGATCGGCAGCTCGGCAATGTGCCTCCCCATGCCGCTAAACGACTTCGGCTGGCACCAATGAGAGATGATCGCGGGCCACAGCTCCTGCGGCATCTTCTTCACCTCACCGACCAACCGTTCCATGGTCGCCAAGCCCGCTCCCGACGATGTAGCCTTTCCAATCATCCGCGGCAACCGCCGCGAACCCTTTGCCAATCGCGCCAACGTGAATCGAACCACACCCAGATGCCCGAGAAACGCTCCCCAGTGCGACAGGAACGCCGCGCCCTGGATCATGCGTTTTCGTTCGGCCGTCAAAGGCCACCACTCTTCGGGACGCAGCGGATCCACCAACACGACCCCCAAGACCTCGTCGGGATGCCGCGCCGCATAGAGCCGCACTACCAGGCCTCCAAACGAATGCCCGACGAGCACGTATGGTCCGGGCACCGCGGCGGCCCGAAGCATATCCTGCAACTCGTCGGCGACCTGGCTGACCGTGCGTGATGTTCGCGCGCGATCGCTCCAACCCAGACCGGCGCGGTCATAGGACACCACGTGCGCGAACTTCGCAATCTCCGTCTGCACTCGCCGCCAGTTGACGCACGTCGCGGAAATCCCGGCTTCGAGTACCACCGTCGGACTTCCCTGCCCCATTTCGAGCAGATGCATTCGATGTGGGCCGACGCGAACGAGTCGCCCCGGCGGCGGAAACTTGGCTGCATCGCGCCAGAGGCCGAATCGCTGGTACAGGATGCCGGCAGCGATTAATAATGCGAGGAAACCGAGAACGTACAGCATCAGTCGGAAATGGCCAGCTCACCGGGCACGATGCGACGCGTCCGGGGCAAAACGCCGCGACGCGAAAGCAGGCCCACAAAGACGAGAATCGACGTGAAGACGATGAGCTTGAAAGAATCTGCAAGCCGCGAATGCGCCGGCAGCACAACCCACAGCAGTCCCAGCACGGGTTGGGCGAAACACACAGCCCAGACCGATCCGTAGAAATAGCGGCGCTCATGCCCTTCGCCCTGGGTCGATGCTTTCACGCGCGGCAACTGACCCGCGGCGCCTAGTAGCCAGATCGCAATCGCCAGCGGAAAATAGGCGTACTCGTAGATCTGCCGCAACTGCCAGCGCCCGGTCACAACCGCGTCGAGCAGCCCTGCCCAGTTGAGCACGGCATACGTGATCAAGGCGCTCCAGGCAAACGTGTAGCACACGCGCCGGTACATTGGATTGGGCTTGTCCTCGGTGAATCGAATGATATACGGCCTGGGCTCGACGCCCGGCAGCCGCCCCCGAATGCCCGCAAGGCCGGTTCCGGCCAAAACGGCGCCCAACCACAACGCCATCGGCGTGCTGAACCCCTGCGCAAAAAGGTTAAACGTCAGCCACCCCGGCGCCAGGAAAAAGACCCAGATCCAAATCGGCCAATGAGCGAAACGATACGCGACTTTGTTGCGCTCTCGCAGCTTGCGCGCGCTGGCAAGCTCCGTCCGAACCGCGTGGCCCACCTTACGCCCCCTTGAACAAGCCGCCGTCGATGGCGAGCGACGTGCCGGTTACGTAGCTGGCGCGCTCGGAGGCGAGAAACACCACGACACTTGCGAACTCCTCGGGGGTCGCGATGCGGCCGAGCGGAATCTGGCCGGTGGGAATATTGCCCGCGAACTCTTTGAGCCGTTCGGTGCCCGTAAAGCCCGGACACACATTGTTCACCAGCACGTTGTAAGGGCCGTACTCGTTCGCCAGGCTTTTCGCCAAGCCCCGCACCGCGCCGCGGACCGAGTTGGAAAGAATCAGCCGATCCACAGGCTGCAACGTGGCCACGGACGTAATGGTTATCAGCCGCCCCCAACGCTGCTTTTTCATCGGGGGCAGCACCTCGCGGGCAAAGTAAAGAGTGCTGAGGAAATTGAGATCGACTGCGTCACGCCAGTCCTCAAGCGAGGTCGCGGCAAATTCTTTCGCCGGGGGACCGCCTGCATTGGTTACGCAAATGTCGATGCGGCCGAACCGCTCCAGTACCGCTTGAACGAACCGGCGAACTTGCGCTTCAACGGTCACGTCAACCGCCTGGAAGAACACTTCGCCCCCGATATCACGGGCGGCCGCCTGCAGTCGTTCTTCGCTTCGTGAGCAAATCGCGACTTTGGCGCCCTCCGCCGCCAGACCTTGGGCGACGGCTTTGCCGAGCCCGGAACTGGCTCCGGCAACTACTGCGACGCGATCTTTCAGGCCGAGATCCATCAGGCAGGAAGACAAACCATATTGAGCCAGTACTGCTCAACTTCTCGAATCAGATCGAAGTACTGATAGACGTCTGTGGGCTTGGTGAGGTAACAGTTAGCGTGCTTCTCGTAGGCATTAATCACATCCGCGTCCGCGCGCGATGTGCTCAATATGATCACCGGAATGTGCCGTAGTATGGGATCACCTTTGATTTCCGCCAGAACCTCCCGACCATCGCGCCGGGGTAAATTGAGATCCAACAATACCAGATCCGGGAATGTCACGTCCTTGTAACGTCCGCGCGCGAACAGATAATCGAGCGCAGCCTCTCCGTCTCCCACCACGTGGATTTCCGTGGGAATGGTACCCAGCTTGAAGGCTTCGGTGGTGAGAAAGACGTCTGCCGCGTTATCCTCCACGAGCAAAACGTCAATAGACCGACCTTCCACCCGACACAATTATAGCCTGCCTTACTCTTCGGTTTCCCGCAGCCGCGACAGTACAGTGAGGTCCTCCAGGGTGGTCGTATCGCCCTTTACATCGCCCCCAGCGGCGAGTTCGCGAAGCAGCCGCCGCATGATCTTCCCGCTCCGCGTCTTCGGCAGTGCATCGGTGAAGCGAATGTCGTCGGGACGCGCCAAAGCGCCGATTTCTTTCGCCACCCACTGGCGCAATTCCGTCTTCAGCTCTTCGGTAGGCGTGACGCCCGCCTGCAGCGTTACGAACGCCGATATGCCTTGCCCTTTGATCTCGTCCGGCCTTCCCACGCAGGCCGCTTCGGCCACCGAATGGTGAGCCACCAGCGCCGACTCTACTTCCATGGTGCTCAAACGATGACCCGACACATTGATCACATCGTCGATGCGGCCCATCACCCAGAAGTAGCCATCCTCATCGCGGCGCGCGCCGTCTCCCGTGAAGTAGATTCCCGGAATCTGCGACCAGTACTGCTGCTCAAACCGCTCCGGATCGCCGTAGATCGTGCGGAGCATCGCGGGCCAGGGCTTCCTGATGACCAGGTAGCCGCCGCCACCCTTAGGCACGGAATTGCCGTCGCGGGTCACAACGTCGGCGCTCACTCCCGGTAGCGGCATGGTCGCAGAGCCGGGCTTGGTAGGGGTGGCCCCGGGCAGCGGCGAAATCATGATCATGCCGGTTTCGGTTTGCCACCACGTGTCAACGATGGGACATCGCCCGCGCCCGATCACCTCGCGATACCACATCCACGCTTCCGGGTTGATCGGCTCGCCCACCGACCCCAGCAGCCGCAGACTCTTCATCTCGTACTTTCTCGGCCACTGCTCGCCGAATCGCATAAAGGCGCGAATCGCGGTCGGGGCGGTGTAAAACACGTTTACCTGGTGCCGTTCAATGATGCGCCAGAAGCGATCAGGCTCCGGCCAGTTCGGTGCCCCCTCGTACATGACGCTGGTAGCGCCGTTCTGGAGCGGGCCATAAACGATATAGCTATGTCCGGTCACCCAACCGATGTCAGCCGTGCACCAGTATGTATCGGTATCCTTGAGATCAAACACCCATTTCGTCGTGATGTATGTGCCGACGGAATAGCCGCCGGTCGTATGCAGAATGCCCTTGGGCTTGCCGGTGGTACCGGATGTGTACAGCAGATACAACGGGTGCTCCGCGTCGAGAGGCTCGGCGGGGCAATCCTCGGAGACCGTCGTCATCACGTCGTGCCACCAGTGATCGCGCCCTTCTTTCATCTCGATCTGCGATCCCGTGCGCTTGTAAACCACAACGTGCTTCACCGAAGGGCACGATTGCAGAGCCTCGTCGACGGCAGGCTTCAGCTTCACCTCGTTGCCGCGCCGGTAGGAGCCGTCCTGCGTAATCACGGCTACGGCCTGCGAGTCGTTAATGCGATCCACGAGCGCGTTCGCTGAAAAACCGCCAAACACGATGGTGTGGGGAGCGCCGATTCGCGCGCAGGCCAGCATCGCGATAGGCAGTTCCGGGGTCATGCCCATGTAAATTGCAACGCGATCGCCTTTGCTCACTCCCAGCGACTTCAGAACATTGGCGAATTTTGAAACTTCACTCAAGAGCTGTTGATAAGTGAGCGTGCGAACTTCGCCGGGCTCGCCCTCCCAGATCAGTGCGGCTTTATTCTTACGCCAGGTGGCGACATGACGGTCCAGGCAGTTGTAGGAGAGATTGATGTGGCCGCCGTCGAACCACTTCGCCCACGGAGCGTTCCATTCGAGCACGCGATCCCACGGTTTGAACCAATGCAGTTCGCTCGCGATCTCACCCCAGAACTTCTCGGGATTCTCGTCTGCCTCACGGTACAATCGCCGGTACTCATCAAGACTCTGGATGTGCGCGCCGGAGCGAAACTCCTCAGGAGTCTGGAAGACGCGCTGTTCCTGCAGGACGCTGTCGATGTCGTGGCTCATAGGTGCTAACTGCCAGTGTAGATTTCCTCTTGACGTAGTAAAGTCTTCGTAGTAATCTTTTCCTAGATGCGAGATCAACCGCCACGGCCCACGGACGCAGAACTCGAAATCCTCACCGTACTTTGGAGCCTCGGTCCTTCAACCGTGCGGGACGTGTATGAAGCGATCAGCCGGCGCCGGACGGCGCAATACAGCACCATCCTGAAATTCATGCAGATCATGTCCGAGAAGGGCCTGGTGCGGCGTGATGAAACACAGCGGGCCCATGTCTATCAAGCGGCCCGTCCGCGGGAATGGACGCAGCGCCAGCTTGCCGGTGACCTATTGGAACGCGCCTTCAGCGGGTCGGCGAAGAGTCTCTTGATGGGCGCGCTGTCGGCAAAGAAGGCTTCCAAGGAAGAACTGGCCGAATTGCGAGAACTGCTGGACGACTATTCAAAGGGGGCAAAATGACATTCCTCGAATCCTGGACGCAGACCGCGCTTGCGAACACGCTCGGCTGGACGCTCTTTCATTCCCTGTGGGAGGGCATTGCGGTGGCGGTTATTCTCGGCGTCGCGCTCACGGTCATCCACTCGGCGCGTTTACGCTACATTGCCGCCTGTGTCGCGCTGTTCGCGATTCTCGCGGCATTCGCCACTACGTTTGTCTTGTATATGCCTAAACATGGCGGCTCGGACGCGACGGCCGTGGCCACCCTCAACGCCGCGCCGAGGACAGCCGCCGGCGACGCGCTCGCTCATAGCTGGCGAGCAGCCGACCTGATGCCATGGCTGGCGCCCTTCTGGTGCGCGGGCGTAATCATCTTCTATCTTCGGCACCTCGCCGCCTGGATGGCCGCCTCGCGCTTGAAACGCCGGGGAGTCTGCTGTGCTCCGGAGTCCTGGCAGAACGCGCTAAACGGGCTGAGCGCGCGCCTTCGGCTTCACCGCAAGGTGACGCTTTTCGAATCGTCGCTGGCGATGGTGCCCGTCGTAATCGGCCATCTTCGCCCCGTCATACTGTTGCCTCTTGGGCTGCTCACCGGACTGCCCGCCAGCCAGGTGGAATCGATTCTGCTCCACGAGCTCGCGCACATCCGCCGCAACGACTATCTTGTCAACATGCTGCAAAGGTCGATCGAAGGGCTGATGTTTTATCATCCGGCGGTCTGGTGGATCTCGAGCCTCATTCGCGCCGAGCGCGAGCACTGCTGCGATGACATGGTGGTGGCGGCAAATACCGACGCCCGCGATTACGCCGTCGCACTCGCCGCGCTCGAAGAGCATCGTTGGGCGGCGGCTCACGAACCGGCCGTCGCGGCTACGGGTGGAAACCTTGTGAAACGCGTTCGCCGTCTGCTCGGCCAAGCCGAAGGGCCAAGCTCGGCGTTGACGCCGGTGGTCTCAGCCGCCGTGCTGATCCTGACCGGCGCCCTAACCCTTGCCGCCTGGCAAACGGCCCCTATTCCGGCGCAGTACCGGCAATGGCTCGACGAAGACGTCGTGTACATCATCACGCCGCAGGAGCGAGCTGCATTCATCAACCTCGTCACCGACGCGCAGCGCGACGTTTTCATCCAACAGTTCTGGCTGCTTCGCGATCCCACCCCCGGCACCCCCAAAAACGAATTCAAAGAGGAGCACTATCGCCGCATCGCATATGCCAACCAGCATTTTGCGGAACCGTCGGTACCCGCAGGATGGAGAACAGACCGCGGCCGCATATATATTACTTCCGGACCGCCGGATGAAATCGAAGCTCACCCTGCCAGCGGAACGAATGCCGCAAAAGAGGTGTGGTTATACCACTACCTCGAAGGCATTGGCCGAAATGTCATGGTTGAATTCAAGGATCGTAGCGGGTCAGGAAATTTCCGGATGACGGTCGATCCTCACGGGAAGCAGGGTTGAGTTTCAGCCTTCAGGGGTAACCTTTCAGCCCCGACGGGCGATCACGGATCCCGGTGGCTCCCCGTCTTTGCGTCATGGCCTGTATTCCCGGGGCCGGTCAACTGAGCCCCACTGCTCGCGCGATCAGAAACAACCCTGACGCGACGACGAGGGCTCCGATGGCTCGCGCGATGCGCTCGCCGGCCGGTGCGAGACGTTCGACCGTGATGGCTATTGTCACGACAGCCATCGCGCGCAGGTCCATGACCCCGATGACCAGCAGGATCGCGATCAGACCAGCACAGCACTGGCTGCAGTGAAGGCCGAGACGCAGGCCGTGTTGCCAGGCTGTCGCGGCGTCAGCCGGCAGTGTCACAGCGCGCCCGGGTGCCGCCCGGCAGCAGGCAAGATGACGGGCCTTCCACGCTGTGAGTTGGAGGGATCCCGCAATCAGGATAACTATGCCGGCCGCAATCGGTACGGCCCGCGCGAGCACCGGCCGGTGCATCTCGATCGCCGCAAGAGCAACGCCCAGGGGAAAAGCGGCTATTCCGAACATGGTCCAGACGAAAAAGTAACCCACGGCCACGAGCGCGGTTAGCCTATCGAGGCGCGTCTCCACTCTCCTGCCTACGGCCTGGCGGTAGCGCGACAGCATCGGAACCAGTGACGGCAGCATCATCGCCACCATCATCACGATCCACATGCCGAGGAATGATGCCGCGGCGCCGGGCCACGTTTGTCCCGGCATTCGCATCCACACCATCGACATCGTCCAGCCGCCGGGCATCTTCATCCCGCCCATCGCCGACATGGAAGCGCACCAAGCGATCGTCAGCGCCGCACTGCCGGCGAAGAGCAGCGCCGAGAACCCGAAGAAAGCTCGCTGCGAAGCTCGCTCGGAAACCATGCCTCGTGAGACCTCCATTCCGCAGGTCGCGCCACGGGGGAGCCTGCCGGCGCGTTTTCAGCTTCTTCATGAAGCGGTTCAAGGCTGTTGTGGCAGAACCGGTTCAGCGCTTGCCGGTTCCCAGGTCGTCTGAATATCCAGCCTCGAGGCGAGACCACTGGGCCGTGGGACGTCCGTTGGTACGGAAGTTTTGCTGGCCCTCAAACCGTTGCGGCCAGCCGCTCGGCGAGTCCTCCCACTTCTCCTGCCGGCCGTAGACGGTCAAATCAAGCAGGTGAAAACTGTTGTCAACCACCTCGACGCCGCGACCTGTCGTCCAGTACGTCTCGAAGACCTTGGATTCCTGCCGCAGGTAGCAAACGATATGCATCCTGCCCACCCAGTCTCCGGAACGCGAATGTCGGCGTCCAACCAGGAGGGTATCGAGCGAGTCCTGGGCTGAATACCAAGGCATTTGCCAGCCCATGAAGTTCCGGTATCGGGCGCTCTCTTCGTAGGGGCCTTGGCAAAAGACGGCGAAGGTCACATCGCGGGAATGAATATAGGACAGCTCGCGAACATGCGATGTAACCCAGGTGCATCCTTCGCACTGCTCCGGCGCAGGGTGACCAATGTGCCACATGAAGTAGTAAGCGATCAGCATGCGGCGTCCTTCAAACGCATCCAGTAGTGTCGCCGCCCCATGTTCGCCCACAAGCGGTGCGGCGCCATCGATCTCGACCATGGGGAGCCGCCGGCGGACGGCAGCAATGGCATCGCTTTCTTTGGTGTGGGCCTTCTCTCGAATCCGTAATGCGTCGAGCTCAGCCTCGAAGGCGCTCCGGTCCACTATTTTCGGCGCTTCCAGTTCATCTCTGGCGCTGTCTTTCGTCGTTTCCTTCATTGCGAACCCCGGTCACGCTTTCTCCTCTGCCGCGCGCTTGCGGGCAGCCTCTTGAGGGTTGGTTATGATGTCGACCCACTTCGGATCGGGCGTGGGCTGGGCGTTATAGTTGTCGTGCCAGTTCCACCACTTGTACGGCGGTGTCTGCGGGTAACCCTCGGGCGAATCCTCCCACGACTCCTGGCGGCCGAGCGGCGTGATGTCGAGGTAACTCCAGGTGGTGCCCATGGCCTCGTCGCCGCGGTTGTTGACTAGGTAGGTGCGGAATACCCGCTCGCCGTCGCGGATGAACACGTTGTGGCCGTGCCACTCGTTCACGCCGAAGTCTTCGTCGAAGCTGTCTGTGACGGTGTACCAGGGCATCTTCCAACCCATTCGTTCCTTCAGGCGTTGGATGTCCTTCTGCGGGGCGCGGGAGGCGTACGCGAGCGTGGTGTCGCGGGCATTCAGATGGGCGAGGTGGGCGACCTGATCGGCGCCGAGGGAACAGCCGCGGCAGGCATGATCGGGCCATCCGAACACCCCGGGCTCGAAGAAGGCGCGATAGACGATCAACTGCCGACGGCCCTCGAAGAGGTCGAGCAGGCTCATCTTGCCCTCAGGTCCCTCGAATCGGTACGCCTTTTCGACCGCCATCCAAGGCATCCGCCGGCGTTCCGCAGCCAGCGCGTCGCGGGAGCGGGTGAAGGCCTTCTCCTTCACGAGGAGCTGCTGGCGCGCCGCCTCCCACTCCTGCTGGGAGACGATCGGTGGGGTGTTCGTCGGGAGTTCACGTTTCCCTTGTTCTGTGACTCTCTGTTCGTTGATTGCCATCTTATTTTTTCCTCCTTTTATGAAACAGACCGAGATTTTATGAAACAGACCGAGATTTTATGAAACAGACCGAGATTTTATGAAACAGACCGAGATTGCGATGCGGGCTGGATGGGAGAGCTCCTATTTTCGTGTCTTGTTTTTGCACAGCTCCACTCGGGAAGGCTTCCCTACAGGCCCGAAAAATCGTGCAGCGCGCGTCCGCACAAGGCGAATCGCGCCACTTGTAAGGTGCGACGTCCCATCAGTTCACCGACTTGATTTTACCCGTTGCGGCGCCATCAACAGTTCATCTAAATTTAAACAATGGATTCCGAAGCGGACGACCTGGCCGCGCTCAGCGCCCAGTTCGCCGACCCGGCTCGTGCCGCAATGGTGATCAGCTTGATGGATGGCAGTTCACGGTCCGCGGGCGAACTGGGCCTCACCGCAAACGTGTCCCCGTCATCTGCAAGTGGTCACCTTTCGAAGCTGGTCAGTTCAGGCATTTTGACGGACTCGAAACTCGGACGTCAAAAGCATTACCGCATTACGACGTCCGCCGTCGCTCGCGCCGTGGAGGCTCTGCTGGTCATTGCGTCGCCGAACACGGTCCTGAGAAACATCGGAAGATCTTCTCTCAACCCGTTTGCCTTCGCCCGAACCTGTTACGATCACCTTGCCGGCAGGCTGGGTGTTGAGATTACATCGGCCCTCGAAAGAGAGAAGATCATTCGTCCGGCAGGACAAGCGTTTGAAGTCACCGACGGCGGGCTTGACTGGCTGGATGAACTGAAAATCGATTGGCGGCAGTTGCAAGATCAGAAGCGAGCGTTCGCTCTGCAGTGCCTCGATTTCACGGAGCGCCGTCCTCATCTCGCCGGAGCATTGGGATCGGCGCTGTGTGCCCGGATGATCGCGCTGGGCTGGCTCGTCAAGACGCGGGTTCCCCGATCTGTCCGGCTCACGGCCGAGGGAGAGAAGCAGTTGAGCAAGAGACTCGGACTTGTATTCACGAGAAATGGAGTTCACGCGGGCGGTGAGTAGCTTCGCGGTGGGTGGACTCGCTGTGGAAGGGTGGAGCACGGTAGTGTACCGTGATGAGGAGGTTTGAATCATGAAGCGTCGTCGCAATATTTTAAACTGGGCGGGATTCGCGGTCGTGCTTGTCGCGCTCGTGAGCTACATCCCGTTATTCGCGGTGTTCCCCGCAACGCGCGACATTCCATGGGCAAACTATCTCTTATTTCTGATCGGCGGCGCGCTGCTTGCGGTGGGCCTCAAGCGCGCGTACGGCGATCCCGAGCACAACCGTGGTAAGATCAGCGGCTCGATTCTGGCTACGCTGAGTGTCCTGCTGTTCGCTTTGTTCGTTGTGACCGTTACGTACTTTTCGAAGCAGATCCCATCCTCCGAAAACGCATTACACGCCGGGCGAAAAGCGCCGCCGTTCGTGCTCGTGGATACCGCTGGCAAGCAAATCTCATCGGCCGATCTTTTGAAGGATCATCGTGGACTCGTTCTCGTTTTCTATCGAGGGTACTGGTGACCGTTCTGCAACTCCGAGTTGCGGGGTTTCGAGCAGGACCTAAACGAGTTTCACCAGCGTGGCGTTGAAGTTGTGGCAATCAGCGTGGATTCGCCCGCCGAGTCACAGAAGCTCTGCCAGTCCCGAGGGTATAAATTTCCTTTTCTCTCCGATCCCAAGGCTGAGACGATCCGGGAGTATGGAGTGCTGCATCCCAAGGGGGGCGAGGAAGGTAAAGACATCGCACGGCCCGCCGAATTTCTCGTTGATGCGGGCGGCACGATCCGCTGGGTAAACCTGACCGATGATATCCGGGTGCGGGCCAGGCCGGAAGCGGTCCTCGCGGCAATCGACCGGCTTTGACGCGTTCGGGCGGGTTGAATGCCTGAGGTATCGGCCTTATGAAAAAGGAACCCGACACGGCAACTACTCGTATTTGTTAGTAAGTAAGCATGTCCACACTCACGCAGGACATCCGTTACGGCGTCCGCATGCTTGGCAAAAACCCCGGTTTCACAAGCATCGCCGTAATCGCGATGGCGCTCGGCATTGGCGCCAACACAGCCATCTTCAGCGTCGTTAATGGAGTGTTACTCCAGCCGCTGCCCTATGCCCAACCGGACCGCTTGTTCCGCCTCGGTGAAACGTCGCCTGACTTTACGAGCATGTCGGTCGCGTACCCCAACTTCCGCGACTGGAAGGACCAGTCCCAGAGCTTTTCCAGCCTGGCAGCGGTCCGCTGGGAGGAGTATGACGTCACCGGCGGGTCCCAACCCGAGCACGTGAGTGCCAAGATGGTCACCACCAACTTCTTCCGCACTTTCGGAATCAACCCGACGCTCGGCCGGAATTTCGACGCGCACACCGACCGCCTGGGGGCCGCGCCCGTCGTCATGATTAGCGGCGGTCTGTGGGCCCGGCGCTATGGTTCTAATCCCTCGGTCATCGGAACGCAAATCATCCTGAATGGAGGAAGCTACACCATCGTGGGCGTCGCGCCCGCCGATTTTCAATTCGAAGGCAAGGCCGACGTCTATACGCTTTTGGAGCAGTGGGACGACCTGATGGCCCGCTCTCGTGAAATGCACCCGGGTATCTACGTGGTGGGCCGCCTCAAGCCCGGTGTCACGCAAGCCCAGGCGCAATCCGAAATGACTGCCATCGCCGCCCACCTGGCCAACGCCTATCCGAAATCGAACTCCAAGCATGGCATCAATATCGTGCCGCTGAGCCGCATCGTTATCGGAAATGTCCGGCCGACCCTGCTGGTCCTTTTAGGCGCGGTGGGTTTTGTGCTTCTGATCGCCTGCGCCAACGTCGCGAACCTCCTGCTCGCCCGCTTCACGCAACGCCAGAAAGAAATCGCAATTCGTTCCGCCATGGGCGCGGGCCACCGCCGGATCGTACGCCAACTACTCACCGAAAGCGTACTGCTGGCGCTGGCCGGCGGCATTGCCGGGTTGGCCATCGCACGCTGGGGCACGAAAGCCGTAATGGCGGCTGTGCCGGGCGGCCTGCCTCGCATGGAAAACATACGGATGGACGGATGGGTGCTCGCTTTCACGCTGGGCGTAGCGCTCCTCACCGGAATTGTGTTCGGATTGGCGCCGGCCCTCCAACTCTCCGCGGTCGACCTGCACGACATGCTGAAGGAAGGTACCCGCGGGTCATCGGCCGGACGCCGCCGCCTCCGTAGTCTGCTCGTCGTTTGCGAGGTGGCCGCCGCATTGGTGCTGCTCGCGGGCGCCGGTCTCATGCTGCGGACCATGTGGAGTCTCAGCGGTTTGAATCCGGGATTTACTCCCGACCATGTGCTGACCTTTTCTGTGGGACTCTCGCCGGCCAACATTACCACGACTGACCGCATTCTGGAGACGTGGCAGCAGACGGTCGAACACGTTCAGAACGTGCCCGGAGTGAGCAAGGCGTCGATCTCTACATTGATCCCTCTGGCCGGGAATGACAACGAAATTCCCTTCTATGTGTTCGGCCGCCCGCGCCCCACTTCCCAGGGCGACATGTCCTGGGCGCTGTTGACGCTGACGGACCCCGGCTATCAGCAGGCCATGAACATTCCGATGCTGCGCGGCCGCTTTGTAGAACCGCGGGACATGCGCCGAAACTCGCACATCGTCGTCATCGACGAGGTTATGGCGCGTACTCTCTTCCCGCACGAAGACGCTGTCGGTAAGAGCATCGTGGTCGCCGACCTGAGCGGTGACATGGGCCCCGAAATGTCGATCCCGTTGCAGATTGTTGGTGTAATCGGGCACGTCAGTCACTGGGGGCTGGACAGCGACGCCACCGCGCGCGTCCGCAATCAGTTGTACATGCCCCTGTCGCAGATCCCCGATCAGTTCATGAAGAGCACCACCCAATTCACCACCTTCGTAGTTCGAACGGCAATCGAGCCGCTCGCCACGGTCTCAGCCATCCGCGCCGCTGTACTTGAAACCGGCAACGATCAGCCGGTTTACGATGTTCGCACCATGAATCAAATCATCACAGCGTCTATGGCCGACCGGCGCTTCTCCATGCTTCTGCTCGGCATCTTCGCCGCGCTGGCGCTGTTGCTCGCCGTGGTTGGCATTTACGGAGTGATCTCGTACACGGTCGCCCAGCGCACGCGCGAAATCGGCATACGCATGGCGCTGGGTGCCGCACAATCCGATGTGCTGAAGGTGGTGGTATCGCAGGGCATGATGCCGGTATTGACAGGCCTCGCCATCGGACTGGCCGCGTCGTTCGGGCTCACACGTCTGATGTCCGGCATGCTCTACGGCGTAAAAGCGGGCGACCCGTTGACTCTGATCGGTGTGTCCCTGACTCTGGCCGCCGTGGCTCTACTCGCCACCCTGATTCCCGCGCGCCGCGCCATCCGGATTCCCGCGGTAGTCGCGCTGCGCTCGGAGTAAAATAACACCTGACTGTTGCCGTCAGGAGAGCTCATGGCATGCAATAATCTGCAGCCCTCAAGCGGACCATACTATCTGGCCCCCGGGGGTACCGCTCGAATTACCATGTGGTACGGAAACCCAGGCGATGATCATGGCGCGCAGTGGATCATGGCACATCCACTTCCGGGGGAGTATCCGTGCGAACTCGTAGTTTCCGACTTCTCAAAGAGTCTGGATTACGGATTAGTAGGAGCAGGATCTGGTGGCAGTTTCGATTACAGCCAGGCGTCGCCTTATTATCGATACGCAGTAACGGTAACCAACTGGGGACCGCATGGTGACCGATTCAATCTCCAGGGTGGCGCAACGACTGATCTGAGGTGACTCGAATCATAAGCAAAGCAGAAACAATGATCGAAATGTTGTTCGTGACGGACAAGGAAGGCCGCATCATCGTTGACTCGTTTCCGGCAGGCGAGCCCAGCACCGACAGCCATTGCGACTTTACCCGGCCAGCAAATTCACCGGACCCAAGTACCGGCTTCCATTGCAGGTCTCAAGGGCCACCATCGAACCCGCGAACTCACGATTAATTCTTAACTAATTCCCCACACCGGCCGCCGGCATCTGCTCATCCACTAAGCGGCTGAACCGGCGCCCCGCCATGGCGCTCAATGCCACCATGAGCACGATGGCGACGGTATGCGGCACATTCGAAAGCCAGGCAGCACGAGCCACCGAATTGCTGTAAACAATGATCACGCGCAGAATCGAATCCAGGCCCAGCCCCACGCCAAAACCAAAGGTGAGAAACCGGTGCGTACGTCGAAACTCCGCCGACCGCTCCCATGCGCGCTCGAAAGCAGCGAGCCGCTCCGGACCGCCTTTCGCAGCCATCGGACGCGATCCGGCGAAACTGACGGGCCGCTCCGCGAAAGCGGAGAACATCAGGTAAACGGCCGCGCACCCGGTATAGAACGAAGGCCGAATCAGCATTAACCGGGGATCGCGCAGAAAGATCATCAAGGCGATCGATACCCCGATCTCGGCCACCACCAGCCCGCCAACCGAATCCAGCCCTTTGCGCCGGATCGTGTTTACGGTGGTTGTGACGATTGCGACAATGCCGCCCGCCGTAAGCGCCCACACCCCTTTCGCCCCGAACTCGGACGCGATCAGGTAGGCAAGAAACGGCGCAACGATATCAACGAGAAATGGAAGCCAGAGACGCATCGGATTTTGCGGTTTGCTCTCTTGCATCACGCCTCCACGTAAAGCGGAGTGATCGATAGCAGCACGCGGATCCGGCCATGTTCCACCGCAACCGGAACCGGCGCGCCGAAGGCGTCGGTGGCAGTGGCTGACGGCGCGACCCAATCCCAATCAAACGGGCGCGGCGGCAAATCCTCGCCCGAGAATGCATCGCGGCGTTCCCAGGCCACGTGGAGCGGCCCCCGGGCGCCGCGATCCACCTCGAACAGAAACACCGATTCGTGTTCCGGCGTAGCAACACGCCGAACCGACCGCACTTCCGCCAGAATTTGCGCCATGCGGGCAAACACATCCGCCGACAGGGTCCGCCGCGTCAGCGCCTCGCCTTCGAGGCCCAGCAGCCCGATCTTGGCGTACATCAGCGTCATTAGGTCGCACGTCTCGCCGTGAACATCGAGGAGGTCCCAATACAGCGTTTTCCGAACGCCCGCGGACAATGCGAGGACATTCCGCATGACGATGCTGCGCGACTGGATGCGCTGATACTTGGCATCCAGTTCGGCGGGGCAATCCAACATGAACATTTGCGTCTGCGGCGGAAGCGCTGCCATGTTGGCGTACAGTTCCTGGATGCGTTCCGTGATCCGGGGATCCTGCGGCGGCGACCAGTGCTCCACTAGTTCGCGGTACTGGTGGTTTTCGCGGAACTCGAAGAGATTTGGCCCGCCATATTCGGTACAGATGATGGGCTTGTCGTAACCGTTGGCCTGCATCCTACGCCGCATGTGCTCAACTCGAGCCACGATGCTATAGGGATCTCCATACAGGCGCAGATCGAAAATGTCGAAGGCATTCCCACCTTCTCGGAGTACGTAATCGAAGAACGCCAGCGATTTTTCCTGCTGCGGAAACGGCTCCATCCGCATCCCGGGCAGGAGAACCATTTCCGGCGGCACGAACATTCCATCGTAGCCGCCCACGACGACGACAGCGTCCGGATCGCCATCTTTCACCGCGCGATAGAACACCCGTAGTTGGGCAACGAACTGCTCTTTGGTGCCGGACCAGAACACCGGATTATTCGGCTCGGCGTCGTTCTGCCAATACCGCACACGGCCCCGGCAGCGCTCTACCGTCCGACGCACGAAACGGTAATACTCTTCGAGATCCTTGGCCGGCGAAGGCGGCAGGATCGCTGAAGGACGCTCTGTGGCCCACTGCGAAGCCGAGAAGATGGAGATTAGCCCTTCCTCGGGTGTGGCCAGTTGTTCAACAAAGGCATTCAACGCGCTCCAATCAAAGCGTCCCGGCTCCGGCTCGATCTGCTGCCAGAACAGGTAAACCTTCGTGAATCCCGCGCCGAGCTCACGCAATTGGGGCATATATATGGCCGGCGGAACGCCGCTGTAGCCGTATAAAATGAACCACGCGACGCCAAACGGAGACTCATTTTCGCCGATCATGGCCGCCTCCCGGACCTGGTCTTTGAATCCCGGGGACGTATCTCGCTGAGAATCTCGTCGATGTCCCACCGCAATGCTCCCGATTCCAGTTCCCGAAGAGTACTCCGGACCCAGGAGAGTTCGGCGGCCCGCATCGCCCGCGCGTACTCGGATTCGATCAGGTGAATTCGGGGTAGACGCGACTGCGCCTCGGCCAGGAGACCATCCAGGCTCGCGATCTCCTCCTTCAGACGCTCGGCGCGGCCGGCCATATCAATAATGGCGTCCTCAGGCGTGAGGTGAACGAGAAAGCTGAGTGACCCCATGAAATGGGACCGCTCGTTTTGAGGCAGCGCGATGAATTTCCGCAGCCATTCCACCAGCGCGGCTTTGCCGGCGGCCAGAATACGATACGTCGTTCGCTCCGGGCGCAGCCCATTGCGGCTGGTACTCCCGGCTTTGATCAGTTGCGCCGCTTCAAGCCGGCCGATGGCGTGATACAACGACCCGCGCTTGAGCACCAGAATTGCGTCCTTATGGCGCTCCTTCAGCACCTTCTGGATCTCGTACGGGTGCATCGGACGCTCGCGAAGAAGCGAGAGAACCGCGATTTCCCAAAGTCCCATGTAGAATAGCTCTCTTGAACTATTCTACATGAGCTAGTTTATAGGAACCGAACACGCATCCTGCAGCGTATGCGCCCGCGATCCATCCGTTCCCACACCCTGCAACAATTCGATGAATGTCTGCAGGGGAACCGCGTTGCCTCCCTGCCCTACTTCGGGAATTCCCGCCCATTTGTCGGCGGCGCTGAGTTGAAACATGGAATTCGAGGTGTCCAGCACCACCGACGCGGCGTCCGTCGACTGCTCTCCAACCGGCACGCATATTTCCGGATGATCGAACGGAGCGCGTTCATAACGCACGCGATCGTCGCTCAATGCCTTCAGGAATGCAACAATCGCGTCGCGGTCGGCCTGGCTGAAGTTCTTGTTCCCGATTCCTGGGCCCAGGTTGCCGCCTTCTGGAAAATCCCCACCCCGCGAATAGAAATCGATCACCTGCTCCAACGTCGCTTGACCGCCGTTGTGTTGATACGGACCAGTGAACTCGACGTTTCTCAGCGCGGGCGCCTTGAACAGTCCCTGCACAACGGCCAGGGGCGCGCCGTTCACGACCGCTCGGGACAGCGGATTTCCGAACACGTCCGTGCCGCCCAGCCCCACATCGTCGCTGATGGGCCGGACGCCGGTGCGGAAAAATCCGCGGTCCGGCAGAGGGCCCCGTCCCGGCCCCGGCCCGCCACGATTCTGTGTCACACCCGAATACGACGCCAGCGTCAACTCGGCGCCCGCATGGCAATTGGTGCAATTGCCGCGGCCTTGAAACAGTTGCAATCCCCGTTGTTCCTGAGGCGTGAGGGCCGACGAATTACCGTCAAAGAACTGGTCGACGCGGGAATCGTCCGCGCGCAAGGTCGATTCGTAGGCCTGAATCGCCAATCCCCAGAACAGCCCGAAATTGTACTGCTCTACCGTGAACTCCCCGTCCGGCGCCGGCGTGCCGAAAACATCGACCAACTGGTCCGACTGCCAATAGTCAGGAGCGAACGCCGCCTCAACGAGAGCCTGATAAGAGGTGACCTGAAGTCCTCGGCGGCCTGCGACTGCATACGTGCCAAGTACGCTGTCGTCGGGCGCAACGCGCTGCAGTGCCAGCGGCTGCAGCGACAAAACTTTCTGTCCGATTTGCGCCCAGGAGCGACCTTCGTATGACATTTCCCCGGAATTCAGCGCCGGGCCAACGGACTGCGAAGCAAGACTCGAGTTCGTTACTTCGACGGCTTCCAAGACAGGCGCGCCGCTCGAAACATTCAAAGCGTGGAGCCCGGTATCGGAAACGCCGAACGGAGTCGCGCCGGTGAAGATATCGCTCGCGCGACCATCCCAGAAGTTGCGAAAGTTGAACACCGCGTTGATGACCGAAGGAGCATTGCGCGTTGTCACCTGGCGTGTGTTGATGCCGTTCAAGGAGAATGCCGGCGCATCCGTGAGGTCGTTGCCCATCTCCGCCGGGTTGCCGGGAACAATGGCCGTGAGGAGCCGCCGGAGTATGGCCGCCGACCCGGTCACCGCCGACGTATCGCGCACTACCGCCGACCGGTTGTTATTGGGATTCGATAGCAGATGAAACGGGAAATCAGAGTCCGTCAGGACTGCATTCGGCACCATGCCGCTGCTGAAATTGGAAAGCTGGTTCTGAACGCGGTGGTCCGCCCCGGCGTGAAAATGGCAACTGGCGCATGCGAGGCGCCCATCGCTGCCAGATTGCATATCCCAGAACAGCGCCTTGCCGAGAACGATGAGAGCCGTCTGATCCTGCACATACTGGTTCAGGCTGGAACGCTCCGGCAGCGTCACTCGTTTGAGCGATCCGACCGGTTGGGCCACTCCGATGGCCGCGGCAAAAAGCAGCACAGACGAACGAACAAGGGTCATGGTCTATTAACGTCGCCTGCGCTGCCCGAGTTGTGTTAAGACGCGTTAAACCTCAATCGAGAGGCGGTTTCGGCTAACCCCGTTGCGCCTGCTCCTCCCAGAACTTCCGGATCTCGCAGCGCGGATCGTTCTCCACGCGCACTTCACGATCGAAGAGCATCGTCGCGCGCTGATTCGCGTCATATGCGGGCCAGTGTGGAATCTTGGAGTTATTGGGATTGCCTTCGCGCGCCAATGTCACCCACGTGGTCGCAAAACGGGACCACAGCGCCCGCTGTTCGTCCGATCCGCTGCCGCCAATCCCATCGCGATAACTATTGAACGTCGCGGAAACGTCGGTGCCGTGCACCGCGCCGAACCGTCCGCCGAATCCGGGGCTCGCAAAGGTCCAGAGATACATGTAGACCGGGGCTTTCCCGGCCGCGGACTTCCGTTCCGATTGCAGAATCGCACTGCGCCGTCCGCCGGCATCGGTATCGATCTGCGCCTGGATCAGATAAGGCGATTTCTGCGGGTATCGCGCGCGATACATGGCCAGCATCGGCTCCGCCTTCGCCCCGTAGCGCTGGTTCATCATGGTGCGCAGACCTTCTTCGGTCAAATCGAAGTTGGTCAACCGCAGCGCGGCGTCTTCGAGCGTGGTTGAGACAATAATCGGCACATCCGCTGACTCCGGCGGTGCAGTGGGGTCGAAAGGATGGTGCGGCAAAACCTTGCCGTCGACTACCGGCGAGAAGTTTACGCCGGTGAGGCTGGCCTGTGCTTCCAGAATCTGCTGCCACGGCACCTTCTGAATGTCCGCAATATTCGACTTGTTGATACCGAGTTTTGAAAGCAGCATTTCCGCCGATTTGGTCGCCGCTTCCGGCGTGGCCGAGCGAATGGCCGAGCCGCTCTGAATGCCCGCCGCGCGGAAAAGGCCTTTTGCCGACGGAATCGCGAGCATAGTTGATGTCTTCGCCCCCCCTCCCGATTGCCCGAAGATCATGACCTTCGCGGGATCGCCGCCAAAATTCTCAGCATTGTCACGTACCCACTCGAGCGAGGCGACGAGGTCCATCATGCCGGCAATCCCGGCGTATGCAAACTCCGGCGGAGCGCCGACGCCTGCCAGGTTCAGATATCCCAGGCTCGCCAGCCGATGATTCACGGTCACGACAACGCAATCCGTGAGTCTCGAAAGCTGCGTGCCGTCATACTGCGGCCCATTGCCCGAGCCGGTGGCGAACCCGCCGCCGTGGAACGACACCATGACCGGCCGCTTCGCGCCATCTTTGATTCCGGGGGTCCAGACATTCAACGTGAGAACGTCCTCACCCATTCCCGTGCCGTAGTGTAGATCCCACTGGATAAGTTGACCGTAGTCGCCGGTGGGTGGCGATATGGTCTGCGGGGAAATCTGACCGTACGCATAGCATTCCCTGACGCCCTTCCAGGCGGCCGGTTTTTGGGGCGGCATGAAGCGGTTCTTGCCGGCAGTGGACGCGCCGTAAGGGACCCCCTTGAACTCCTTAATCCCCGCGTTCTGGATTCCCTGCACTTTGCCATAGGTCGTATCGGTGGTGTAGAAGAGCTGGCTGCTGCGTGTGGATCCTCCTGCTTGCTCCTGGGCGAAGCCTTTGGTTGTGACAGCATATCCGGCCCCGAGGGCGGTTAAGAATGAGCGTCGGTTGACCATGCGCGGTCTCCTTTCTGGGCCAGTATACTCCAAAATCCAGACCTACCGACCGGACGGTGGGTAGTCGTGCTACCCGCCCTAACCTCGCTTGCGCCAAGAATAATAGGCATGGCTCGCCTCCGGCTTCTCCTCGCTGTCCTTTTCGTGTTCGCACTGATCGAGTCCGCTCAATCCATGCGCGAAGCGACGCTCTCGGTCCGCGTATTCGACGCAGGCACCCGCAAGCAAACCCCAGTTCGCATTCTGCTCGAGGATTCGCACGGCAACCGGCCCAGGGTGCGCGGTGCGCTGGCGATTTCCGAGTCAGCCATTCCGGTTCCGAAACAAGCGATTGCCGTTATGTGGGGGCAGCAGGACCGCGCCCAGGGCTACGCCATTCAACCCGACGGCTCGTTCTACGTCGACGGCGCCTTCGACTTGCAAGTGCCTCCGGGTAGTTACAAGCTCACCCTCTCGAAGGGATTCGAATACGTGCGCCAGGTGGTCGCGATCGATCTCGCGCCCGGTGCTGACGTGCATCGTGACTATCGCATCGCGCGCTGGGTCGACATGCCCGCCCGCGGCTGGTACTCCTCCGACGATCACATCCACCTGCGCCGCTCACCAGCCGACGATCCCGCGATCACGCGCTGGATCTCAGCGGAAGATATCCATGTCGGAAACATCCTCGAGATGGGCGACTTCTGGGCGACATTCTTCAGCCAATATGCTTTTGGCGAAAAAGGTCGCTACCAGGAAGAAGGACGCATTCTCTCGGCGGGACAGGAAGAACCGCGCACTCCCGAAATCGGTCACACCATTTCGCTGGCTGCGAACGAGTTAGTGCGCTCCCCGCGCGATTATTATTCCTTCGACCGCTTGTTTGACCGTGTTCACCAGCTCGGTGGCCTGACCGGCTTCGCGCACCAGGGCATGAGCTTTCACGGCTACCGAGGGATGACACTGAACACCTTGCGAGGCAAAACCGATTTCCTCGAGCTGGCGCAATTCTGCGTGCCCGAAGGGCCGCTGCCCCTCGATCATTACTACTTCTTCCTGGATCTCGGCATCAAGCTGACCGCTCTCGCGGGTTCAGATTTTCCCTGGTGCGGCCAAGGATTCGCGCAGATCGGCAATGCCCGCTTTTACACCTATGCCGGAACACCGCTCACATTCGCAAACTGGCTCAACGCTCTCAAGAACGGCCGCACGTTCGTCAGCACGGGTCCCATGCTTTTGCTGAAAGTGAATGACCGGCTCCCCGGCGACACGCTTGACGTTGCTCCCGGTTCCCGAATCCAGGTCACCGCCGAAGCGTTCGGAGAAGCCACTCAAGTGCCTTTGCACTCGCTCGAAATCATCGCCCACGGAAAGGTACTCGCCCGCTCCGATGGCAAAGATCCCGCGCACCTCGCGGTCAACCTGGAATTACCCGTCCAGCACGGCATGTGGATCGCGGCCAAATGCGACGCCGGACCTGGCCAGGTGGCGCACACGACGCCTATCTACATCACGGTCAATGGAGGCAGCTTCCAAAACCCGGAGACCGTCGCTCACAATCTCGAAGTCGCAGAGGGATACCTCAAAGAAGTGGAACACGAACTACAAAACCCGTCGCCGGGCCTCGACAGCCAGGCGTGGCGGCACAAGGCAGAGATCGATCGTCAAATTGCCGAAGCGCGAGCCGTTATTTCAAAACTGAAGTAGCAATCAGCGATCAGCAGCTCTGAAAGCTGAAAGCTGACCGCTGCACGCTACGTTAACCCGTATGAAATAAAGCGCGCTCTGCGAAGTCTATTCGTACGGAGCGGGGGCATGGGGGTTTCCCTGTGCCCTCAGCCCTACAGCATGCCTAGGATTCCGGTCAAAAGGCCGACCACACTTCCCAAATCGAGGCTGGAGCCGGCAGTGACGGTCGCCGACACGTTAGCCGAGACCGTTTGTGCAAATGAACTTGCGCTGAGCGCTACGCGAAAGCCGGAATAGCGAGTTTCTTCAAAGTCATTGATGTTACTCCTTTGTTCGATTAGATTTGTCCAGACGAAGGAACCACACCTAAGGGTGTTCTGGCTGGAGTTATCGAATAGATGTCCTGCCGGCTTCCGAAATTTCGCTGTAAACCGTTAGCTACGTTGAAGATCTTCTCCTGATTGCGCCCTAGCGAAGACACTTTCGTTCCCTAGAAGCGGATGGAAAAACCAGTTCTCAGACCTGGCGCAATTCGACGCTTGCGCTCCCGTTCACCTTCTCCGATCATGAGAGAGATAGAGAACCATACATGGGCGCAGTGCGGCAGGGTATCACCCTGGTCGCGCTGGCGAGCGGCCTGGCTTATGCCGGCGCCTGGGATGGCCTCTTCCTGGAAGCCACTCGTCTTGACGTCGAGGGTCATTTCGCAGAAGCCTACGTTCGAGCGATCAGAGCTCTCGAAGAGACTGGAGTCTTGCACCCGGCGGTGTCCGTATTGCCCTGACGCTGAATCGGCTGGGACTTGTGGCCACTGATCTGGGGAATTATGCGGAGGCCGAGCGCGTCTTTGAACGGGGCATCCGTTTAGTGGAGGAGACAGAAAACGATCGCGTGGTGCTCGCGGAGTTACTCGGCAACCTTGGATCGGTGTACTTCATTGAAGGCAACCGTCTCCACGAGGCTGAGCGGATGAAAAAAAGAGCGCTCGATCTGGCAATAGAGAGCCTGGGGCCCAGCCATCCCGCTACCGGAAACATGTTCCTGTGAGTGGCGCTGGTAGAACTCGAGCGGCACCGGATTTCCGAAGCACAGTTCCATCTTGAATGTGCCGTGGCCGCATTGAAGAATGGCCTGCATGACTATCTGGCGGACCTGGCCGCTGCGCTTCACAATCCCGGGTCCCTGGCGGTGACCAGAGGCCGACCCTCAGACGCAATCGACTACTACAAAAGAGCGATCGGATTGTTCGAACAAACTTTACGGCTGGACCATCCGAAGCTTGTATATCCTCTGACGGGATTAGCTTGCCGTGTATACCAGGATGAACCAGCCCGAACGTGCCCTGCCATTGCTCGCCCGCGCCCTGGCGATTGCGGATTCGTCGTATGAACAGGACCACCCGATTCTTGTCAGCATCCTATCGGTCTACGCCGGCGCCTTAAAGAAGGCAGGCATGAAAAAGGAAGCGAAGTCGCTGGCCGATCGCGCCGCGACCATCGACGCGCGTCGGCGTGCCAAAGTCGGCCTGGCGGATTTGTGTCCTAAGCGTTGAGTTTAGCTGGCCGGTGCGGACGTATTTGCCGGCCTTGTCGACGTAGCCTCTCGGAGACAGTTCCCTCTCAATCGACCTTATGCGGCGCATCAATGGTGAATCGGCATCCGCGTCTTTCCACAGCCCCGCCAATTCATCCAGAACCGCGGCGGCCTTGTCACGATCTCCGCTGCGCAGATAGAGTTCCGCGAGGTCCGCATGCGCCTCGAGCCAGCTTTGCTGCGGCTCCCACCCATATGTGCGCGTTTTCAGTGCCACGAAGCGTTCATAGGTGGCGATCGCCTGGGCAGTGCTCCCCGAGTTTTGATAGGCGCGCGCCATGCTCCTCATCGCCAGCGGAACGCCGGCGGATTGCGAAACCATCTGCAACCGCTCGATAGCGGTGGGGAAATCGCCACCGGCCAGCGCCACCTCGCCTTCCAGCAAGTGTAAATCGCTCACCTGGTCATTGCTCTCGCGATCCACCTGTGCCGTGACGGTTCGCAGGAAGCGCTCTGCTTTGGCAACCATACCAGCACGGGCGTAAAGCGCTCCCAGCCGCGCATTGAGCCACAGCGGCGCGGGGGGATGCGCGGCCATCGTCTCGCCAACTTGGTTGAGTTCCCGCAACTGGCCGCTTCGATCACCACGCCCTTCGAGAAGAATCGCCAAAAACATATGATCGTGCGCCTCCGTGAGGGCCTCTTTCGCGTCGTGATCGAGCATGGTGGCCTGCCTGAGGGGTGCCTCCGCATCACGATACTTGCCCTGGAACATATCGAGCAGAGCCAGAGACCGCAAACCCCGGGACTTCATTTCCGGACGTGCCACGGCTCGTCCAAAGATCTCCCTGGCCTTCATAATGTCCCCGCTCCCGACCAACGCGAAGCCGTACTCATGATTGAGATTGCCGAGGGTCATCCAGGACGGCTGCAGTTCGAACGCCTTCGAATAGCATTCCAAGGCTTCGGCGATCAGATTCTGTTCCCTGAAACACACGGCCTTGTTCACCCAGCAGCGGGCATCGCGAACATCCAGTCGCAAGGCCGCGTCGTACTCGGGCAACGCTTCCTCAAATCTCCCATCCTGCAGCAGGAGGTTGGCGAGGTCGTAACGAGCGGAGATGTCATCTGGATAATTGCTCAGGAAGAGACGATACCCTTGGATGGCCTCTGGGACGTGGCCCAGGCGGTGCTCCATCGAAGCCTGAAGATAGAGCCGTTCGCGGTCGGTAATGCGCTCAGCACGGCGCAGCGCTTGCTGATAGTGCTCCTTGCCCTTCTCCTTCTCGTTGAATATATGACTTATGTACGCGCTACCCAGCGCCGCGTGAGCCATGGCAAAATCCGGGTCATCCTTTAGAGCGGCTTCGAACGCCTTTACCGCTTCGTGGTAGTCGCCTTTCCGCCATAGATCGCCACCTTCGGAAAAGAGACGCAACGCGTCCAGCGATGACGTAGTCACCAGCGGCAGTGGATGGTCGTTCTGACGGATCGACGCGAGCGACTCACCCAGATCTTTCCGGATCGAGGCCGTCAGGTGGCTTAGAGCGGTAATGATCGCGTCTTGATTCCTGGCGTGCTCCAGATGAGACCGCACCGCGAGCCCGCTTCGGGGGTTAATGAGACGCGCTGACAGAGCGTACTCCCTGCCCACCTTCGTGATCCCGCTGGCAATCAGGCCCTGGACATTCTCACGGAGGCAAATCTCACGCCCCAGCTGCTCGTCAATTCGAGTGTCGTTACGCTTGCCCATCCGTTGTAGGGAGGCGTTAATTCGCGATCTCGGTAGCACATTCGCGTAGGTAGACTGCTCCAGGCTGGCAGTAAAAGCGGTAAGAAGAGAGCGATCGAAGACCGGATCGCCTGTCTGGTTCTCAATATCAGCGATCAGCACCCAGTTCCGGCTGACGAAAGGCAACACCGGCAAAGTGCGCGCCGCCCACGACCTCCAGATGCCTACTGCGACGAGAACGAAGATAAGCAGGGTTGCGGCCGCAATCGCCCATTTCGGCAAGCGAACGCTCCGGCTTGCGACGGAATCGGGAGGAGGAGTTACACGAAGCTTCTTCGTCGCCTGCAGAGAACCCTGATGCTGGCTCCACCAGCCGTCGAGTTCATCAGGGTAGGCGTACACCGAATCGCGTTTCTCGTGTGCATGCCGGTGAACAGGTAGACCTTCCGTTTCTTCCCATCGCTGCACCGTGCGAACGCCGTGGTTGAGGTAACCGGCGATTTCTTTCCAGGAGTGGAGGCAGCCGCCTTTACCAGGCGCGTTAGACGGGGCCGCGACCGGACCCACGCCGCGAAGGGTCGGGCGTGTCCAGGGCATGGAATGCACCCAGGTGAGTTCACTACCATACTATGCCAAGTAGCGCCAAAAGAAGCCATGGGATTCTGCAGCGTCAAACTTCGCTTTTCACCCGCCTCTGTCAGACCCAAAATCCTTACATGAAGACGCGGAACGCCATTCGACTTCGCTGCGGCCGCGGTGATTGCGCAGCCTGCGCGGTACAGGGGTAACCGAGGACACAAAGATGACTTCCTGGGTCCTGATTGGTGTGGCCCTGTCCGCCGCCGCAGGCGACATGGTTACCAATGACGCGTGGGGACGTTTATTCGATGAGGCATATCGGCTCGAGGCCGAAGGGCGGTACGCCGAGGCCTTCGTTCAATCCTCGAGAGCGCTCGAAGAGACGCAAAAATTCGACCCCGGCGACGTCCGGATTTCGATGACCCTGAATCGCATAGGAATTGCAGCCACCCATTTGGGCCGTTATCCGGTGGCCGAGAAAGCTTTCTTACGGGGCATCCGCTTGATCGAGCAGAGACAGGGCGATCGCTTCCCGCTGGCGCTTTTGTTGGGAAACCTAGGGTCTGTGTATTTCCTTGAAGGTAACCGCAATAAAGAGGCTGAGCAATTGAAGCGTAGGGCGCTCGACCTGGCATTGTCAGTTGTCGGACCCAATCATCCCGACACGGGGAACCTGTTTTTGGGGCTGGCGATTTTAGAGTTACAGACACACCGGATGCCCGAAGCGCAGGCGCATCTGGAGAGTGCTCTGGCTGCCCTGGAAAACAGCCCTCCCGAGTACGCGACACATTTGGCAGCAGCTTTTCACAATTTCGCCCATCTGGCAGCAAGCAGGGAGCGGTACTCAGAAGCCATTGCCAAGTATGAAAAATCGATCGCCTTGTTTGAGCAGAATCTGCGGCCGGACCACCCGAGTCTGACTTATCCTTTGACGGGCTTGGCTTCCGTATACATTAAGACCGATCAGGCAGCCTTGGCCCTTCCTCTGCTGGATCGAGCGCTAAGAATCGCAGAATCGGCATACGACAAAGACCACCCCGTCCTCGCGAACGTTCTTTCGCTCTACGCCGCCGCCCTGAAGAAGGCAGGTAGGAAAACAGAAGCCCAGGTGATGGCAAGCCGGGCGGCCACGATCGCCGCGGTGAGGCGTGCGAAGGTTGACATCTCGGATCTTGGCGCCGGTCGATGAGTTTTTAGCTGGCCGGGTTCCAGATGTATTTGCCAGCCTTGTCGATGTAGCCTTCCCGATTACCAAGCCACACCGGCGCAATCCCGGCAACGAACGGACCGGCATTGTCGAATTGGGGATTGATGGCGAACTTGCCATCTTTATCGATGTATCCGAAACGCTGACCAATCGAGACTACGGCGAGTCCGCTAGAGAAATCGCCGGCCTGATCGAACTGAGGATTGATCACAAGCTTCCCGGAACGATCGATGTAGCCGAACTTCTCACCCATACGCACCGCCGCAAGCCCATCATTGAATTCACCCGCGCCGGCAAACTGCGGATTGATCACCAGCTTTCCCGACGAATCGATGTACCCATACTTGTCGCCCATTTTTACGAGCGCGCGGCCTTGGGAGAATTCACCCGCCTCATCGAATTGGGAGTTGATGGCTAGTTTTCCGTGTTTGTCGATGAACCCCCACTTGTTCCCCATCAAGACGGGAGCCAGGTTGTCCCCAAACGATCCGGCGCCGTCATACTGCGGGTTGATCACGTACTTGCCTGACTTGTCGATATAGCCGAGCTTGGGCCCGAGCCCAACCAGCGCGTATCCGTCGGAGAACGGGTCGGCCATGTCGAACTGTGGCGAGATCGCCAGCTTGCCAGTTTTATCGACATAGCCCCAACGCTTGTTGATCTGAACCGGCGCATAGCCTTCCTCGAACTCACTGGCTGCATCAAATTGCGGCTGCACCCGCAACTTGCCGCCTTTATCGATGAAGCCGAACTTACCGTTCACCGCCACCGGAAAAAGCGAGCTGCGATTCCCGCCGACGAGGCTGATGATGGCGAAAACAACAATGGCGATCAGAATAACGAGCGCCACGAGCAACGCCCAGTTCTTTTTGCCGGGATCCCAACGCGTGTGGGTAAGTCCTACCGTGTCCGAGCGGGAAAACATATGTGTATCCTCCTGATTCAGAAGACCTGCTTTCTTATGAGCAAATGGGTCTCCACTGTTTGGAACGAACATTGCTCTGCAGATTACAGGAGGGCGTAACGCCATGTTGAGCATCAAAACCGCGCTACTAGGCGGTGGAATGGCCGTTCTGGCCGTGGTGGCCGCTGCTGGATGGATGCGTAAAGCTCCTAATAGTTCGGCTGTTAATACCGCCGGCACTACATATGCGGTACCTTCCACGAATACTCCGCAAGCGACTGACTACAACTCGCAGGCGGCGCCCGTCAGCTACAACGCTCAGCCGACCGGCACGGTAGTCGCGCAACCGGTCAACGGATCGAACCCCGTTGCAACACAGCCGGTCAATTCATCGAACCCGTGCGAGCCGAATAGCCCGGACAATGGATATCAGGGATATCAGCCCGCCGTGTATTCCAGCGATTACTATGCAAACTCGGCGCAACCCGGCTATTACGATCGCGGATACGTCGGAACCGTGCACAGGCCCGTGCGAGTAGTGAGACAGCAGTACTATGGCAGTGCGGACCGCGAGGTCACTTACACGAGACATCATCCGAGGTCCCTCAAGAAGTCGGTTGCCATCGTGGCCGGCACCGCAGGAACCGGAGCCGCAATCGGAGCGCTGGCGGGCGGCGGTAGAGGCGCCGGAATCGGTGCTGTTGCGGGGGGACTCGGCGGATTCGTTTACGATCGCCTGACCCACAACCGCTGATTCTTCCGCGTTATTTGAAGAATGTGGAAGGGTGAAGCAGGCATTCAGCCTGCCTTTGCACTTCACCCAGAGCTTCGGTCGGTGGGCGGCTATTACTGCATTGCAGTACCGCCATCTTCAGCCGGCGCATGGGCAGCCTGAAGGCCGCGTTACGTGGTTTTCATCTACATGCTGGAAGGCAGGAAAACCTCGGCCACTTCATCGCCGGCATTCAAACCATCCGTGATGGACGTGTACATCTCGGACTGTATTCCCGTCGTAACGGTCTTCTCGACGAAACGGCCACCGCTCCGTACTAATACGGTGTTGCCGTTCCGAACCGCGGCCCGCGGCACTGTCAAAACGTTCTCAGCCTGCGCCACCACGACGTCCCCGGAACCGGAAAGATCGGGAATCAACCGGTTATCGGATGCCTCAATATGAATAACCACGGGCACGGTGCGGATATAGTAATTCTGCCCCCAGCTTCCCGTCGCCAGGGCGCCAATGCTGTATACGGTACCGGGAAGCTGTAAATCCGGGAAAGCATCCAGGCGAACCGTGACCTTCTGCCCGATGCGCAGTTCGCTGCTCTCGGCTTGATTGATCGTAGCCTCGAGTTGCAGACTCTTGGAATCGACCACCTTCATGAAAAGCTGCCCTGGATAGACCTGGTCGCCTTCCTGAATCTGGCCCATGTCCCCGCCCCGCCAGACCTGCTGCATCACGGCAATACCGTCCATAGGAGCCGCCACCGTAAATTTCTGAATATCGTGCGTGTGGCGCGCGAGGTGCCGCTCCTGGCGCTCACGAGTGATTTCGAGAATGCGAAGCTCCGCGGCGAACGAAGCTTTTTGGAACGCGAGGTTTTGCTGTAATTGCTTGTAGCGCGCCTCGGTTTCATCCACTGACAGTTGCAGCAACTCCTTCTCGATCGGCGTCAGGATCGGCGCCTCTTTCGCGTCCAGCCGGGCTTTTTCCATGTCGGACTTCGACTGCCGGATGGTCTGCTGCAAAGTCTCCCACTCAATCGCCTGCTCAGCTTTGCGCTTATCGACGTCCGCCCTGGCCTGACGAACTGTCTCGGTGACATCGTCAATGTGATCCTTGGTCGATTGAGCGTCGACCTGCGCGATGATTTCTCCCTTTTTGACGACAGCCCCAGGCTTCACCAGCTTCATGAGAATCAGGTTGTTATTTTCCGGGCCGCGAAGCTCGGGCGCGTTAATGTTCACATATTTCCGGGCGGATGTCTGACCCGTCAAACGAACTACGCGCGAAACCGTTCGGACTTCGGCACGGGCTGTTTTAATACCAGGGTTGGCGGGCGGCGCCGCAGGCTGTTTTCCGTGGAGCAGATAGAACGTCCCTCCACCGAGCACAGCAGCAACCGCCGTCAGTAGGATCTTCAACCGCATTCGTCTTAATATAACTAGGATACCTTTCCGAGCTTGCCTTGACATTTGCTGCTCAACTTAAACCCCCAAGCACAGTGACGCGGGACCAATGGAATGCGTTGTGGGCGGCAATGTTGGGCTACATGCTCGATGCCCTCGACGTGCTTCTCTATGTTTTCGCCGTGCAGACGCTACGTGCGGAATTCCACTGGTCTAACGCGACCGCGGGCCTGGTAAGCTCCGCCACCCTGGTTGCGTCGGCTGCGGGAGGCATTATGGCCGGCATACTCGCCGACCGGATCGGACGCCGGCGCGCCCTGATCTACACGATTTTGCTTTACTCCTTCGCATCCGCGGGATCGGCCACCTCGACGGGTTTGATATCCCTGCTGTTCTGGCGCGCCATCGTGGGGCTGGGACTCGGCGGCGAATGGTCAGCGGGCGCCGTCCTCGTCGCCGAAACCTGGCCGGCCGAGCACCGCGCCAAGGCCATCGGCGTCATGCAGTCCGGATGGGCCATTGGCTACATGCTGGCCGCCGGTGTCACCGCTGTCATCCTGCCGCGCTTCGGCTGGCGCAGCCTTTTCCTCGTGGGTATTCTGCCCGCCGCCCTGACCCTGTGGATCCAGCGGCGTGTTCGCGAGCCGGAGATCTGGCTGGCGCGAAAACCCGGCGGGTCGATGCTGTCACTCTTCCGGCCGCCGCTGTTGCGGATCACCGTTATGGCTACCGCGCTGGCAACGTCGGTCCTGTTCGCATATTGGGGTCTGTTCACCTGGCTGCCCGGATTTCTGTCGGCGCCGGTTTCGCAGGGCGGCGCCGGTTTGAACGTTATGCGGACGAGCGGCTGGATCGTGCTGATGCAGGGCGGCGCGTTCCTCGGATACGTGAGCTTTGGCTGGCTGGCCGATCGCTTCGGACGACGGCCGGTGTTTTTCTTTTACGTGGTGACCGCGGCGATCGTCACCCCCATCTACGGGCTGACTCCGCGATGGGGCGGCGCATCGTCGGAAACCTGGCTTCTGGTCCTCGGGCCGGTAGTGGGCTTTTGCGGCACGGGTTTTTTTGCTCTCTTTGGCGCCGTACTAGCGGAGTTGTATCCAACCCCGGTTCGCGGCGCCGGTCAAGGCTTCGTGTACAACATCGGCCGAGCCTTCAGCGCGCTGGCGCCCTTCGCGGTGGGTGCGATTGCCGATGTACGGGGCCTCGGAGCCGCCCTGGCGCTGAATTCTGCATTCTTCCTTCTGGGCTCGGTGCTGGTATTCACGTTGCCCGAGACGAAAAACGTCGAGCTCACCTGACCTTACGTCCCCAACGCCTCGCTACTCCATCCGTAGCGCCCTGGCTGGATCGATACGCATGGCACGGCGGCCAGGCAACACGCAGGCCAAGAGAGCCGTTGCCATCAGGAGCGCGGCTACCGCGAGGTAGGTGGAAACGTCGAAGGGCTTGATACCGAACAGCAGCGTCTCAAGATAGCGCGACAACCACCCCGCGCCCAGTGCTCCGAGTAGCATGCCGGCAAGAGCCGGCCGCATCCCTTGCGATAGAACCATGCCGAGAACGTTGGTACTGCTGGCGCCCAAGGCGACGCGCAAGCCGATCTCGGCGACGCGACGGTTCATGGTGTAAGCGAGAACGCCATAGATGCCCGTAATGGTCAGGAGCAATGCAAGACCGCCGAATGCCGTCAGAAGAACCACGTTGAACCGCCGAGCCGAGAGGGAACGGTGGACCACTTCTTCAAATGAGCGAAGGCCTGTGACTGGAAGATTGGAATCGAGCTCGGCGACGATGGTACGTACGGTGTGAGCGACGGCTAGCGGGTTGCCGCGCGTGTGTAGAACGAACTCCGAAGCGTCGGCATTTCGCCCATAGGGGAGATAGACAGTGAGAGCGGGGCCGGAGGCAGGGCCGCGTTCACGGCTGTCCGCCACTATGCCGATCACTTCTGCATCAAAGGCGCCGTTGCCCCAGAGAGCGACGTGTTTGCCCGTAGCATCGTCATTGCCAAACAGTAATCCGGCCAGACGTTGACTGATCACGACCCGGCGGGGTGGGGCGGGTTGCCCGCGATCGGCCTCGATGGGCTTATCCTGCTCATCGAACGCTCTACCGCGAAGTATCGGCAGGCCGACAGCATGAAAGTAACCCGGCGAGACGAATCGCCATCCGGCCCAAGGCGGTGGTCCTTGAGTGCCGCTATGGTTAGCAGGAATAGCAACGATACTCATGCCCGGATCCGCTCCCTCTATGGGCCGGCTGCTGATGGCGCCGGCCGCCACCACCTCCGGAACGGAAGAAAGACGATGGAGGAAGCGGTCCACAAACTGCTTGCCGGCTCCGTTTCGAGAATACGAATCGGGCATACTTACGGAGAAAACAAGGCGGTTGCCGGTTTGGAACCCAAGGTTTACATTCATGAGCTCAGTAAAGCTGCGGATTAGCAGACCGGCGCCTACCAGCAAGAGAAAGGAAATCGCCACCTCGGCGGTCACCAGCAGCGCCTGCAAACGGCCTTGTCCGCGGCTGCCGGTTTGATGATCGGTATCGCGCATGGCATTCGCCGCGTCATTCGTGGGAGTCTGCAATGCAGGCGCGATTCCTGAGAGCACGCCGGTCAGAATGGCAATCAGGACGGATAATCCAAGCACCCATGGATTGAGGCCGGCGTCGGCCAGGCGCGGTATTCCTCGCACCTCCAATGCCTGGAGCCCTCGCAACGTGCCGTAAGCCAATGCCAGGCCAAGCAACGTGCCGAAGGTGCTGAGGAGAAGCGATTCCATCATCACGAAGCGGATCAGGCGTGCGCGTCCTGCACCAAGAGCGATGCGAACGGCGATCTCTCGCTGCCGGGCGGTGCCCCGCGCTAGCAAAAGGTTGGCCATGTTCAGGCAGGCAATCAGAAGAAGAAAGCTGACGGCGCCCACAAGCACCCAGAGCGCTCGGCGCGTATTGTCCCCGGCTACCCAGCTACTCCCGGGTGTCAAAGAAAATCCCAGGCCCTTGTCCGTCCCAGGATAGGCTTTGTCGAGCGTAGCGGCGAGCTGTTTCAAATCCGCTTGAGCCGCTTGCAGAGATACACCTGGCGCGAGCCGGCCAATCACGGTGAATTCCCAACTCGCGCGATCGGCATCCGCTCGGTAACCGAACGGCTGATACACCTGGTCGTTGATCCAAGGCTCGCCGGGTGGGAGCACACCCACGACGACACAGGCCCGATCGTTCAGCCGCAGCGTTTTGCCAATGATGTCCAGATCAGCGCCAAAACGGCTTCGCCAGAACTGATTGCCGAGAATCACAACGCGATTGTCAAAGCCATTCCGATCGTCGGTGTTTGAAAAGTCCCGGCCCAACACAGGAGATACGCCGAGAGTCCTGAAGAAATTGGCGGTTACTGATCGGTCGGTGACCTTCTCCGCCGAGCCGTAGCCCGTAAGATTGGCTTCGTCATAGTGAAAGGCCGCTACCTCTTCAAATGAGTGGTTCTGGGCGTGCACGTCCCAGAAATTGGCCTCACTAAAGGCCGCTTTATTAATGCCGCTGCTCAGGCGCGACTCGTGCAGTTGGACCAGGCGATCGGCGTCGCGAAAGGGCAGAGGCTGAACCAGGGCTGCGTAGAAGATGCTGACAACGACGGTTGTGGCGCCGATGCCTAGAGCGAGCATCGTGCTGCAGAGGATGCTCAAAACCTTGTTGCGACCCAGGCCGCGCAACGATTGGCGCAATTCTGCGAAGAATGTCTCGAGGGCGACGCCAAGGCGAACGTCACGAACGTTTTCCTTTATCTGCTCCACACCTTTCATTTCGAGTCGAGCGGCGCGCAATGCCGCGCTTGGGTCTATTCCAGTGCGCGACTTCTCGTCTGCGAGCATTGCCAGGTAGGAATGAAGTTCCTGGGTGAGATCGTCCTCGACAATTTGTTTGTGCGTCAGGTTGCGCCATAGCACTTTCAGACGGTGCCACATGTGATTGCTCGCTCCTTCTGTTAGGACATTTCGAGGGCGCTCGCCATGGCCGACGAGATGCGCACCCATTGATCGGTCTCCTGTTTGAGTTGGCGGGTTCCAGCCTTGGTGAGCCGGTAAAACTTGGCTCGGCGGGTGTTCTCCGATTCCCCCCAGGTGGAACTCAGCCAGCCTGCCTCCTCCATGCGATGCAGTGCTGGAAAAAGCGAGCCCGGCTTGACCTGGAAGGTGTTGCCAGTCACCTGGGCGATGCGCCGGGAAATGCCCAGTCCGTGGAGCGGTTCGAGCGCAAGGACTTTCAGGATGAGCACGTCAAGCGTGCCCTGCAGGAGTGCGGTACTCGCCGATGCTGGATTCTTCATATAGACATTCTATCTGTACAGACATTCTATACGAAGAGCCGGAAAGTGTCCAGCCCGTGACTTGCTTTTGCTGTGAACGAACACCGCGAGCTAATCCTCCACCACTTCCTACGGGTTCCGCACCTTCCCTGCCTCGAACTCAAGCGCAGCCACTCACTTGGCAAACTGCCCGAGTCTCGAATCAACCCATGAGTGTTTTCTGACGAACCCCAAAAAACACACGCCGCCGAGGACCAAGCGCCTTCGGTCCGTATGCCTGCGCGGTCTCCACCTCGAATCCGCAAGCACGCAGCCATCCCTGGAGTTCCTTGCTGTCAAACAGCCGGACGGTGTGTACCTCCCTCCCCCGGCGGTAAAGCTCTCCGACCTGGCGAAATGTCTCGATTTCCCGGGTCAGAATACGTCTCGCCTGATCCTCCGTCGTGGACGCCAGCACCGCCCAATCCTCGCCCGAACTCCAGAACCGGCCCGCGAGCGGGGGTTCGCCCAGTTCGATCACGTCGAAAATGATCAGGCCGCCGGAGGGCAGGATATCGGCACAGCGGCGGATGAAACCGCGAAGCAACCCTTCCGCGTCTGAATCAGCCGAGTGGTAGGTTAACGGCTCGCCCAAAGCGATCACCGCCTCCGCCCCCGGCAACTCGCAATCGTAAACCGAGCCGTGGATGAACGCGGCGTGAGGAGCGTTCGTCCGCGCTAGTTCCAACAGCGGCGCCGAGGAATCGATGCCGGTTACTTCGTATCCCGCCTCAGCGAGCGAGCGCGTTAGAAGGCCAGCCCCGCAGCCGACATCCAACACTCGCCGGACGGGAATGGCAGCCTCCGCGAGCCGCTCGAGAATCGCCGGAGCGGCTCCCCGAGCGAGCCCGCCGAAACCCAGCGCCTGGATGTGGGCGAGATCCTCCTGGTATAAAGAGGCCGCGCCACTACTCATGACGTAAGGCGGTCATCGGGTCGGCGCCCGCGGCTCGCATCGCCGGCGGAAGGACCGCAATCGCGGCGGCGGCAAAGATGCAGGCCAGCGGCGCCGCCACGCTCCAGAAATCCGTCGGCTTAACGTCGAACACCTGAGACGCGAGATAGCGGGCTAATCCCAAACCGCACGCTACTCCCACCACCGCACCCGCGCCGACCGCCAGCGCGGTGTCATATACCATCAGCCGCACGACAGAACCCCACGTCGCTCCCAAGGCGATCCGGATTCCGATCTCACGCGTCCGCCGTACTGCGGAGTAGTTCACCACGCCATACAAGCCAATGCCCGCAAGCAGCAATGCGACCACCGAGAAGAACCCTGCCAGAAAGGCCAGCAGCCGCTCCCGAATAAGCGTGTTATCGATTTGAGAGGACAGCAGAATGCTTCCGGCTACCCGCAACGACGGATCGGCCAGCTCGATTTCCTTACGCAGCCGGGGACTCAACTCCGCCACATTCACCCCCGCGCGGACATTGAGAGTCGCACCGGCGGCATCCCGGAGCGGCGTGTAGATGGACGGGCGCTCGGTCTCCCGCAGGTTGTTGTACCGAATATTCCCTACCACGCCAACGATCCTCTGCCGCATGGGCTCGGGATTGTCGGACAACTTTTCAAACGTCTCCCCAATAGGATTGCGTCCGCGCAGATACTGATTTACGAACGCCTGGTTTACTATGACGGACGCCGAGTCACTCGCAATCTCTTCCGGGAGAAAGTCGCGGCCGGCAATCCGCCGGATGCGCATCGCCTCAAAGAAGCCCGCCGAAACAGGCACTTCGCGCGGCCGTACCGTCTCCGTCGCTCGCCCCGGCCAGCGGATGATTGGAGACATGATCCAGACCATGTCGCCACCGATCGGCCGCTGCTGCGTCAGGCTCGCCGATTCAACCCCCGGAACCTGCCGGATGTGCTCGAGTAATTGCGCCCCTGAATTCCGGCGGTGCGCTTGTGGATCGCGCGGCGCCAGGTCGAACAGCACCACATTCTGACTCACAAATCCCAAATCGACCGAAGTCAGCTTCCGAAATGAAATGAGCAGGAGACCGGACAGGAACAGCACGGCTACGCTGAAGCCGATCTGCGCTACGAGCATCCAGCGAAGTGATCCGATCCGCCCGGAATGCTGCGTCTCCGCTTCCTTGAGAGCATCGGCCGGCGACGCCGATGACGCCCGTACGGCCGGCACAACACCGAAGAGCAGAGCGGTAACGAAGCTGAGCACGACCGCAAAGACGAACATTCGCGCATCGGGCGCCACGTCCAGCCACGCCGGAAACTCCGTGGGGCCGAGCCTCACCACGATTAAAGGCGCCACAAGCGCCGCAAAGATCAGCGCCAGGACACAGGAAGCCGCCGCAACCTGTCCGCTCTCGATCAGCATCTGTTGCACTAGCCGGGAGCGCGCCGCTCCCAGCGATACGCGCAGAGCCATTTCCGACCTGCGCGCCGATGCCCGCGCCAGCATTAGGTTTCCAACATTCGAGCACGCAATTAACAACAGCAGGGCGCAGATCATCGCGAGAATCCAAAGCGGACGGCGAAACTGGCTCCGAAACAGTGAATCGCGGCCGCTCGATGCATCCCGCACGCGCAACGGAGCCTCGATGAACTGCTCGAGCGCGGCCCCATGCAAATTACGCGGTGGGTTGATGCCGACGCGCTCGCGCACGAAATTGGTATAAGCCGCCTGCAACGGATCGCGCAGACGCGACCGTTCGATCCCGTCATGAATCCGCCCCCACACACTGATCCATCCGGCGTCCGGATTGGAAATCAGCCGCGCGTCGGCCGCCGGTATAAGCGGAACCCACAGGTCGGTCAGATATCCGGACTGCACGCCGCTGAAGGGGCCGCGAGCCACACCAGCGATTTGAAATTGCTTTCGCCCCAGAGTTACCCAGTGTCCCAGGACACCAGGACTCCCACCAAACCGCCGCCGCCAAAACGCTTCGCTTAAAACCGCGATCGGATGTGCGTTATTGCCCTGGTCGTCATCGGGCTGGATGAGCCGTCCCATAACTGCCTGTATGCCGAGAATCTCGAACGCTCGCCCGGACATTGACTCAGCGCGGATACTCTCCATGGCGCCCTGGCCATCGTCGAACGTGACCGCCTGGAGCCCGCCCGAAAGCCCCATCGCGAACAGTTCCGCATCTTTGCGTGCGGTCTCTCGCAGCAGTTCGTATTGGGCATAGCTGAACGCATCCGATTCACGCGGCTGGTTGTCTGGGCTGAAAAATGCCGGCATCACATGCGCGATGGAGATCAACTGCCGTGCTCCGGGTACCGGCAGCGGGCGGAAGATCAAGGCGTCGATGAGCGCAAACGCAGCCGTGCAAGCGCCAATGGCGAGACCTAGGGATATGATGGCCGCAACGCTCGACGCCGCATGCTTGCGAAGCATGCGCAGGCCGAAACGGCAGTCATTCAGCGCCTGCTGCACCCGGCTCAGCATCCGTCCAGTATACCCAGCCGGTATTTAACAAATTCGCACCGGCGGTAAACTAAAACAATGAAGCGTCTGCCGGCCATCACACTCGTCGTGTGCGCGGTATCCATGGCCGCCCGTGCCGATACCTTCGTCGTCCTTCCGTTCTTCAATCAAACCAACTCCGCAAACCTCGATTGGATCGGCGAGAGCTTATCGGAAATCACCCGCGAAGCCCTTGCTTCCGAAGGGCTGCTGACGCTCGACCGAGAGGATCGCATAGAAGCCTATCACCGTCTTTCGTTGCGTCCTTACGCCCTCCTGACGAAAGGCTCAGTGATCAAAATCGGCGAAACCCTCGACGCCGAGCATGTCATTTACGGACGCTTCGATCTGAAACCCGCTGCGAGCGGCGAACCCGCGGCGCGCGGTTCCCTCCAAATCACCGCCAGTATTCTGGACCTGAAACATCTCAGGCAAACGCCCGATTACAGCGAGGTCGGCTCCCTCGAAGACCTCGCCATCCTGCAGCGCCATCTCGCCTACCAGACGCTGACGCTGGTGGCTCCCCGCTCCGCTCCATCCGAAGAGGAGTTTAACGGCCGCCATCCCGCCGTGCGTGTAGATGCCATCGAGAATTATATCCGCGGGCTTCTCGCCGCTGCGCCCGCCGAAAAGCATCGTCTTTTCACACAAGCCGCCCGTCTCGACGCCCGTTTTTCTCAACCTTGCTTCCAATTGGGCAAGCTATCCTGGCAAAGCAAGGACTTCAAAGTTGCGGAGGAGTGGCTGCAAAAGGTATCATCCGCTGATGTACACTACCGCGAAGCTAATTTTCTGCTGGGGCTGTGCCGTTACCAGTCCGGCGACTTCGCGGGCGCTCAGGAGGCTTTCCAGTTAGTGGCTCGCACCGTTCCGCTAAACGAGGTACTCAACAATCTCGGTGCCGCGGCTTCGCGCCGCAGCCAACCGGAAGCTCTCGACGATTTTAGGAAAGCTATGGAGGGCGATCCCAGCGACCCGGATTATCAGTTCAACACCGGGTATGCGTTGTGGAAGAAAGGTGATTTCGATGCGGCTGCGGAACGCTTCCGCGCCGTTCTCGCGCGCGACCCGCGCGACAGCGAGGCCAATACCATGTTAGGTCGTTGCCTCAGCCGGAACGGACCTCGTCCGGGCGACACCAAGACGGAGGGGTTAGAGCGGCTGAAGACGAGCTACGAAGAAAGTGCGTGGTGGCAGTTGCAAGCGGCGCTCCAGCCTGCTAAACCTTGATTCTGCGCGTGCGTCTCCCTTCATACTTCCGGCGTTTCCAGTCTCACAAGCCCGCGGCGAAGCCTGCGGAGCCCCAACCAGCCGCTGCTGTCTTCCCGGAGCCCGCTGAACCTCTTCTCGCTCCGCAACCCGTGTTCCAGCCGCAATCGGTCTTCGAAGCGCAGCCGGCCTTCGAGCCTCAACCCTTCGAGCCACAGCCCGTCCTCGCCACGCCGGTTTCCGACGACGATGGCGATGAAGGCACACTCAAATTGCCGGCAGCCACTCCTCAATCCTTCGAGAACGCGGCGGAAACCGATATAATCGGTGATTTCATGCTCGAAGCGTTCGGAAAGTCCGACCCGGGTAACGTGCGGACAAACAATGAGGATTATTATCTGCTATTTAGAGATCGCGGACTCTACTTAGTAGCCGACGGAATGGGTGGCGCGCAAGCCGGTGAGCATGCGTCCAAACTGGCCGCGGAAACGGTGGCGGAGTACATTTGGACCCACGCCGATTCCGGCCCAGAGGTTCTGGCCCAGGCCTTCGAAGAAGCCAATCGCCGCGTCATCGATGCTGCCTCCAGCGATTCGACCTTGGAGGGCATGGGGACCACCCTCGTTGCCGTGCTGGTGCGCGGCGCAGATCTGTTGATCTCTAGCGTCGGCGATTCCCGAGCCTACATCTACGAGGACGGACACCTGCTCGTCATCACGGAAGATCAGACCTGGGTCCACGAAGTTGGCCGCAAACTCGGACTCGACGAGATCAGCCTCCGCAGCCATCCCATGCGCCACGTTCTTACCATGGCCATTGGTGTCAGCTCGGAACTACGCATCCACTCCTACGTCCTGAAACCGCAGCCCGGCACCCAAATCCTCTTGTGCAGCGACGGACTGCATGGGGTGGTGGAGGCTCAGCTCATTGCAGACACCCTGTCCCAGTCCAGTTCTCTCGAACAGAAATGCATGACGCTCATCCATGCGGCTAAGGAAGCGGGCGGACCGGACAACATTACCGCCGTCCTGCTTCAGACAACGGACAAGCCGCCGGTCTCAGGCACTCCCGATTAAGATACCGGTCACAAACACCAGCGCGCCTCCGAGCCCGACCTGCAGGGCCGCGGAAATCGTCGGCGTCTCCATGTAGCGATGCCGAATCCAGGTAATCGCGCCAAGCTCGGCCAATACCACGATCATCGCAACCACCATCGCAATCCGGAAATCGCCGATCAGGAACGGCAGCGTGTGCCCGATCCCTCCGAGCGCGGTCATCAGGCCGCAGATTACGCCGCGAACCCACGGGTGTCCACGTCCCGTCAAGCTGCCATCGTCCGATAGAGCCTCCGCAAACCCCATGCTGATGCCCGCTCCTACCGAGGCTGCCAATCCCACCACAAAAGCGTCCCAACTGCTGTGCGTCGCAAACGCCGCGGCAAACACCGGGGCTAACGTCGATACGGAGCCGTCCATGAGCCCCGCCAGCCCAGGCTGCACCACCTGCAGCACAAAGAGGCGCCGGTTGGCTTCGTCTTCCTGGTGCTTAGCGTCGCCGCCAAGTTTGTCCTTCTCCAGTTGCTCGGCGCGATGTTCGTGCGACCGTTCCTCCTGCGCGAGATCGTCCAACAACTGCCGCACCCTGGCATCCTGCGACCGCGCCGCAGCCCGTTCGTAAAAGTGGCGGGTTTCCACTTCCATGGTGGCAGCCTGGTTTCGCACTATGTCGAGTCCCAACGGCTTCACCAGCCACACCGGCTTGCGGTTCACGAACCCGCGTACATCCTGCCGTCGAATCAGTGGAATGTGATCCCCGAATTTCTGTCGGGACAGCTCAATCAACCGGCGCCGGTGCCCGGACTCTTCCTCCCGCATACCATCGAACATCGCCGCCGAAGCCGGAAAATTCTCTCTCAGGCCTTCGGCGAAATCGGCGTAGACACGCTCGTCTTCTTCTTCGAGTGAGATGGCGAGAGCTAGAATCTCACGTTCGGTAAGGCTGTCGAAGTTTCGCATATCCTCTGCGATCATCAAAGTATCGCGTTTCGGCGCGAGTTCACAATGCCGGGCCAACTCTACCTTATTCGACACGGTGAAACGGAATGGAGCCGCTCGGGCGCCCACACCGGCCGCACCGATCTTCCGCTCACCGATACCGGCCGCGCGAAAGCGGAGGCACTCCGCCCCGTCCTTGCCGGCCGCACTTTTTCGTTGGTTCTCACCAGCCCGCTTCAGCGCGCGCGCGAAACCTGCCGGCTGGCCGGCTTTGGCGACGCTGCAGAGGTCGACTCCAACCTTCGCGAATGGGACTATGGCGATTACGAAGGCCGCACCACGCCCGACATTCGGAAAGAGCGGCCGTCATGGTTCTTGTGGAGGGACGGCGTCCCCAACGGCGAGACTGTCGAACAAGTCGGCGCACGCGCCCAGGCCGTCATTGAGCGGGCCGTACAGGCCGGCGGCGATGTGGCGCTCTTCGCGCACGGTCACATCCTCCGCATCCTGACCGCCTGCTGGCTCACTCTACCCCCCGACGCGGGACGCCTGTTCGCCTTAAGCACCGGATCGCTGAGCGTTCTAGGCTACGAGCACGAGACGCGCGTGATCACCCGTTGGAACCTCGAACCCGCCTGATGCAGACTGGCAGTCTGCGGCGGGTTGTTAACCCGCCAAAACCTGCATCCCGACGCGCAGCAACCTCATCTCAAAGACTCGTGACCACCGAACAAGACCTCGTCCAAACAACCGCTCTCCTCAAGAACTTCCCCGCGTCCTTAAGCGCCCTGCTCCGTAGCCTCCCCGAATCCTGGACGCACCGAAACGAAGGCGAAAACACCTGGACCGCGTTCGACGTTGTCGGCCACCTGATCCACGGCGAACGCACCGATTGGATGCCCAGAGTGAAACGAATCCTTGAATTCGGCGACAGTAAACCGTTCGACCCATTCGATCGCTCGGCACAATTCCGCGAGAGCCAGGGCAAATCGCTCCCGGAGCTCCTCGATGAATTCGCGCGCCTGCGTGCCGAAAATCTCGCAGCACTGGAAAAGCTAAATTTGCAGCCCGCCGACCTGGACCGCCCCGGACGACATCCCGCCTTGGGTCCAGTGACCCTGTCCGAGCTTCTCGCCACCTGGGCCGCGCACGATATGACCCACCTGCACCAGATCGCCCGCATCATGGCTTACCAGTATCGTGAAGCCGTGGGCCCGTGGCAGAAATTCCTCGGCGTCATGCACTGCGCCGGCCACAGCGAATAGGAGCGCCGGGTGCACGCCCGGACCCAATCAGCCGTCAAATCACCTTGAGACCCGCGATCCTCTTACTAGCTGTTTCCCTGCCCGCTGCATGCATGCTCGCCCAGGACGCCGAGCACCAGGTCTCCGATATCCCCTACGTCCCAACGCCGCAATCGGTTGTCGAAGCCATGCTGAAGCTCGCCAACCTCCGCGATACGGACTTCCTGATGGATCTGGGTTCGGGAGACGGCCGCATCGTGATTACCGCCGCCAAGGAATATCACGCTCAGGCATTGGGAGTGGAACTCGACCACGCCCTGGTCGCTCAGGCGCGCGCGAACGCCGAGCGCCAGCATGTCACCGCAAAGTTCATTGAAGGCGACCTGTTTCGCCAGGACTTGAGCAAAGCCACGGTAGTCACGGTCTACCTGACCCCCAGCGTCAATCTCCGGTTGCGCCCCAAGCTCCTGGCCGAATTGGCGCCGGGAACCCGCATCGTTTCCCATCGCTTCGATATGGGAACCTGGCCGCCTGAAAAGACCCAGGTCGTCGACGGAGAAACCATCTATCTCTGGACCGTCCCAGCCAAAAACCGCTAACGCGAGCTACTTTGCGGGGTGTGAATCGGGCTTACCATCCCAGGAAAGATAGAACGTGCAGCGCGTTTTTGAACTGCACGACATCCGTTGAATCTCATGCGCTGGAAGAAATGCGAAGCCGCCCGATTTCAGCAGCGTGTCACCCGCATCCTGCCGCAGCGTGAGCTGGCCCTCGGCGACGAAGATTCGCTCGTTGGAATCGTGGAAGTGCGGCGGAATAACGTGCCCGGCGCCGAATCTTACCAGCAGATCAATGCCGCCGGTCGCTTCGTCGGCATGGACCATCGTTCCTTCGGAGCCGTCCACTGAGCCCTTCTCATGCTCCCAATTGGCTGTCTCAAGATTAACGACAACAGCTCTCGTATTCGTTTGGCCCGCTGCGATCGCGATGACTCCCGCGATCAGCAGGATATGCCGTGACGTCACTGAATCACCCCCTGGAGCGACCAGGTTACAGCAACGTGCTCCCGGTCGTATTGGACGGATGCGACATGGCGAAACCCTGATAGAAGTGACGCGCCAGGTCGCCGTCGTTAGCCAGCAGGATCGCGGGCGTGCTGCCGGAGAAACCCTTGCAGTCGCGGATCAGGTGCGCCTGGTCGTAGTATCCGCACCGCAAGGCGGTTCCCGCCCAATCGCAAGATGCACCTTGAAGCGCGCGAAATACGTTAGAAAAACGATGAATACGGCAAAAAAGCTTAGGAGCAAGGCCGACCGCGAAGCTAAAACGCCGCTCAAACTGACGGGGGCTGAGACCAAGTTCCCGCGCGAGTCCAGCAATCTCGAAAGGACCCCTGGCAACGGTTATCCTTCGAACGGCCTCGGCGATAAGCGGGTCACCGCGGCGGGATGTCCTGGCGGCGGAGAACAGCGCGGTTTCGACATCAGCGAGGGGGTCGGAAGCATCAAGGGCGTCCTCCAGATTGCGCGACAGCTCTGTCGAGAGGTCTTCGACAGGGGTAAACCTGCCGCGCAGCTCATGCATCGGCTCAGGGAATATCCTGGCCGCGCCGTCCGGATGGAACCTGATCCCCAGCACCCTCGCAGGACCTTTCGGTCTCAGTATTAGAGGCCCGTCAATCTGTCCAGCGAGAAAGCAAAGAGGCTGTCTGCGCCACTGCCCGTTTTCGAACGACTCAAACGGCTGGCCCCGGTTCAGGATCAGTTCCGGGCAGCCGTCGGGTACGATCCGCTGTGGCGCGGCGCCATCGTCGTCCTGCTCGAGAGTCCAAAAGATCCTGACGAATGGACGCAGCAGGGCTGTTGGCTGAATCTCACGGTACCGAACCACCTGAGGATTATATCCCGGCGCTATCGTGCGGCCTGCACTCGCGGCACGGGCGTGACTAATCGAACCGCAGCACCGTTATCGGGTCGACCCGGGCGGCGCGTCGGGCGGGCAAATAACAGGCGGTCAGAGCTACGGCGGCAAGGAACAGCGTAACGGCGGCATACGTGCCGGCGTCTGCTGCTGTCACGCCGAACAGAAACCCGGATATCAACTTCGAAGCCGCTAACGACACCAGTACCCCCGACGCCAGTCCGACGATGGTCATGCGCAGCAAGTCCGCCATGGCGTGCCGCAACACGTCGGCCGATCGTGCACCCACGGCGATGCGGACCCCGAACTCGAACGTCCGGCAGGCAACCGAGTAGGACATCACACCGTAGGTCCCCGTGGCCGCGAGCAGGAGGGCCGCGAGGCCAAACGAAGCGACAAGCCACACTCCTAACCGGCGGGCCGCCATCGTGTTTGCGACGATCTCTTCGAGCGGCGCGAGGTTGTACACAGGTTGCTCGCTATCCGCCTCCGACACCGCCTTGCGCACCGAACCGGCAATCGCCTGCGGATCGCCATCGGTACGGACCATCAACGTCATATAGCGTCTCGCGAACTGTGCATGCGGCATGTATATCTGAGGTGTCGGCGCAAGACCGAGCCCGTACTGCGACACGTCGCTCACCACCCCCACCACCTCGCGAAAAGGAGAATGATCGAAGTTCGCAACGCCTCCCGCCCGAATTTTCTTGCCGAGTGGCGACTCGCCGGGAAACCATTGCCGGGCGGCAGTTTCACTGATTACGCATACCGGTGGATGTGCCGCGTCGTCGCGAACTGTCAAGAGCCGACCCTGGCGCAACGGAATTCGGAGAGTCTGAAAATAGTCCGGGCTCACGATGTACCGGTCCGGACTTTTCCGTTCTTCTGCGTGCGCCGGACGGCCCTGGATTACGAAGGCGGTCGTGTCGAAGTCGCCCGACATCGGCACAACGCTCACCGCTGCCGCAGTTCGGACTCCAGGAACTGCCGCCAGGTTGTCCAGGAGACGGCTGACGATCTGGGCCGTCGCCGCCTCGGTGCGATATTTTGCCGACGGGAGCGTCACGGAGGCGGTGAGGACGCCCTGTGGATCGAATCCTGGGTTCACCTGTCGCAGCCGAAGGAAGCTCTTTCCCAGTAATCCGGTCGCGATCAGCAGCACGAGCGCTAACGCCATCTGTAAGGCAGCCAGAAACTGCCGCATGCCGTTGTGGCGGTCGCCGGCGATCCTGCCGCTCCTCTTCAATGCCTCTTCGATTCCGGTCGAGCGCAGCCGGAGCACCGGCGCCATGCCGAATAGGATCGCGGCGGCAAGGGACAGCACCAGAGCGAATACCAACACCCGTCCGTCGAGTGTCACCGCGCCCACATCGGGCAAAACCCGCGCGGCGAAGACAGTCATGGCGTCCGTACTCCATAGTGCCAGCAGGATTCCAGCCAGGCCGCCCAGGCCGCCAAGCAACAGGCTCTCGGTTAACAGCATTCGGACCAGCCGCGCCATTCCCGCACCGAGAGCTTCCCGGATCGCCATCTCCCGCTGTCTGCCGGTCGCTTTGGCCAACAGCAGGTTTGCGATATTGGCGCATGCCATGAGCATCAGAATCAGGACAGCGGCCTGGAGAGACAGCAGCGGGGCGCGAACATTCCGGGTCATATCCTCGCGCAGGCCCTCGATGCCAGCGCCGAGGTTCGCGTCGGCTTCGTGTTCGCGCTGCATTTGCCGGCAGCGCACGTCGAGATCCGCCTGCGCCGCGTGAACGGTGACGCCGGGCCGCAAGCGAACGATTGGTAAGAGATGGCGGCCGTCTCGCGATCCCGGTCCGAATGGTTCCCCAATCGGGCGATACATCTGTGGAGGCTCGTGGTCCAGGCTGCGAGGCAGCGGCAGCAGGTCCGGTCCGGCGACACCCACAATGGTGTGCGGCCGGTAGTTGAGCGAGACCGCGCGGCCGATCACACCCGGGTCCGATTGAAACCGCGAGCGCCAGTAGTCGTACGACAGGACGACAACGTCGTCGCGGCCGTCGCGGTCCTCTTCCGAGAGAAAGAAGCGCCCAATTCTCGGTTTCACCTTCATCACATCGAAGTAGCCGTGCGAAACCAGCAGGCAGGAAAGCCGCTCACTCGTCCCAACGCCCGTCAGCACCGGATGAAAGAAGGTCTGGTAAAGGGCCGCGCTCTCTAGTGTCTTGCTGTCGCGACGCCAGTCTTCGAAATCATCGAAAGAGACCGGGCCGCGCCCGTTCTGGGAGAACATGGACCACATCACGGCCAGGCGGTCTGCGTCGCGGTAAGGAAGCGGGCGCAACAGCACGGAATTGACGATGCTGAAAACTGAAGTTGTCATTCCGATGGCCAGCGCGAGGGTTGTGATGGCACCCGCGGCCAAACGGCGAGAGCGAAACAGGATGCGCAAGGCGATCCGGAAATCCTGCCATGTCATATTCGCGCCATCCATGCAAGGCAACGTCCATCTCTAAGTGTTCTGTTCATTAGTGGCTTGCGATGCGGGTGTCCGTTTTCGGGATAGACTGGCGCATTCTGGAACAGGAGTCCAGCGGCGGCGGCAAACCCGCTCACCGTCGTAAGCCTGCCGATTGACTCACGACCGACGACTCGGGATCTTTTCCTTTCGGACCTGATTGTGGGGACAATAGTGGATATCATTGCTGTCCTGGATGGGAGGAGTCCGATGCGCATCGCAAGCCTGGGGCATGTCGTCTTTGCGGCCGTCATGATCGCCCTGGGAATCCAAGGCTTGATCAAGGGCGATTTCACTACGGTCTGGCAGCCCGTGCCCTCCGGTCTGCCTGGCCGCCAGGTGCTCATCTTCCTTTGCGCTTTGATCTCGCTCGCATCGGGTATCGGCCTGCTTTGGAGAGGCGCTGCTGCCCTCTCCGCACGCGTACTGCTTGCCTTTCTCGTGCTCTGGTTCCTGCTCTGGAGAGTGCGCGCCCTCTTCCTCGCCAGCCTTGTCGACAGCACCTGGGGTTGCGGCGAGACCCTGGCAATGATGGCGGGCGCCTGGGTTCTGTACGCCGCGTTCGCTACGGCCTGGGACCGGCAGCACCTCGGTTTCGCGACCGGCGAGAAGGGCATGCGTATCGCGAGAGTGCTCTACGGTCTCGCCTTGATCCCCTTCGGCTATGCCCATTTTGCCTACATCCAACACACCGCCGATATGGTGCCCGGCTGGCTCCCCTGGCATTTTGGCTGGGCATATTTCACCGGCGCCGCATTTATAGCCGCGAGCGTGGCGATTCTTGCCGGCGTATGCGCACGGCTGGCAGCCGCCCTCTCAGCGTTGCAAATGGCCCTGTTCGGGTTGCTGGTGTGGGTACCCGCGATGGCAGCAGGCCATCTCAGCGCCTTCCAGCAGGGCGAGGTTGCGTCCACTCTGGCCTTGACGGCCGCCGGCTGGGTAGTGGCGGATTCCTACCGTGGAATGCCATGGTTCGGCTTGGCGAATCGCCAGCCTCAGCCATCCGGAGAGCTCGCACAGAAACGAATCGTCGCCTAACCGCAAAGCAAGTCCTTCGTCCAAGGCTGTAGAATATCTACAGCCATGAAGGAACGCTATCAAAACCGCATTGAACTCCTCCAGGGAACCCTCGATATGCTCATCCTGCAAACCCTGCAATGGGGCGATCAGCATGGCTATGGCATAAGCCAGGCGATCCGAGCCAGCTCCGGCGATATCTTGCGCGTCGATACCGGGTCGCTGTACCCCGCCCTGCACCGCCTCGAAAAGCAGGGCTGGGTCAAGTCCGACTGGCGCACTTCCGAGAATCAGCAGCGGGCCAAGTACTACCACATCACCGCCGGGGGCAAGAAGCAATTAGCCTCCGAGCACTCCCGCTGGAAGCAGCTCGTAACCGCCATAACGGGAGTCATGGAGCCTGCCGGAGGTGGCCAATGAGACTTCCCTGGTTTGGCCGCCGCGACAGTGAACTCGATGAAGAAATTCGCCACCACCTCGCCATGGCGGCGCGCGACCGCGTGGAAACCGGCGAATCGCCGCAGCAAGCATCGCAGAACGCCCGTCTCGAGTTTGGAAACCTGGGCCTCGTCAAGGAAGTCACCCGCGAAATGTGGGGCCATGGCACTTTCGACCGCCTTGCCCAGGACCTTCGCTATGCCACCCGAACGCTCCTCAAGGACCGCTCTTTCTCGGCGGTTGCAATAGCCGTCCTGGCCCTGGGCATCGGCATGAACACCGCGATCTTCAGCATCGTCGACGGCGTTGTCCTGCGGCCAATGCCCTTTACCGCGCCCGCGCGGCTTGTTGCAGTCGATGGAACGTCTCTCTCCAATGAAGCCTCCTTCGACATCCTGCGGCGAGGCAGCAAACTCGTCGAATACTCCACCTACTCGAACCTGACTCAGGTCAACCTGACGGGCGAAGGAACTCCGGCTCGTCTCTCCGCCTGTCCTGTCGGAGGCAACTTCTTCAACGTCCTCGACGCCCGCCCCTTTCTCGGCCGCACGTTCCGCCCCAACGAGGACTCCCCCGGACGAAACCGTCTCGCCATCCTGAGCTACGGCCTCTGGCAGACCCGTTTTCACGGCGACCCGTCCGTCGTGGGCCGTTCTGTTCACCTCGGCGAATCCATTCGCGAAGTGGTGGGCGTCATGCCGCCCGACTTTCGCTTTCCGTCCGCGGAGGCTCAGCTCTGGATCCCGCTCAACATCGACCCCATACAGGACGGTGACTACTGGTGGGGATTCGGCCTCACCATAATTGGCCGCCTGCATCCGGGTGCGGACCGCTCCCAGGCACAAGCCGAGCTGCTTACCTTCATCCCACGTATTCGTGCGGGCTTCCCCTGGAAAATGTGGCCGGACTGGGGCGCGGGCACCACTCTGGCCACCTTGCAGGACTACATCGCCGCGGGTGTGCGCAAACGATTCCTCATTGTCCTGGGCAGCGTGGGCCTCGTGATGCTGATCGCATGCGCCAACGTGGCGAATCTCCTGCTATCCCGGGCCGTGAATCGCCACAAAGAAATTGCGATGCGTACAGTGCTGGGCGCGAGCCGCACTCGCGTCATCCGCCAACTGCTTACTGAAAGCCTGACCCTCGCCCTGATCGGCGGATTTCTCGGACTCGGCCTCGCCTTCGGCGGCGTCGTGCTGCTGAAGAGTCTCCTTCCCGCCGACACACCCCGTCTCGCCGATGCAGCCATTAACCTCCGGGTCCTCGCCTTCACCGGCGCGCTTTGCGTGCTGACCGGCCTGCTGTTTGGAGTCGTACCCGCTCTGACATCCTCCAGAACCGAAAGTCAGGCCTGGCGTTCTGGCGATCGGAGCATCGGTGGGGGAACACGCCGCCGCCTCTCCGCGACGCTCGTGACATTTGAAGTCGCCATCGCCATCGTGGTTGTGATCGGCGCCGGCCTGCTCGCCAAAAGCCTGTGGCTCCTCATCCATGTCGATCCCGGATTCCGGACCGGCCATCTCCTGACCGCTCGCGTGACGCCGAACGAATCGCTGTGCAAAGACCCCGCGCGTTGCACCGCCTTCTACAACGAACTGCTGAGCCGCCTCCACGCGCTGCCTGGCGTTGAGGACGCTTCCGCAGCCGCGGTCCTTCCCCTCGACAACCAGATCTCCGGCTTTGCCGCGGAGTTCGAGGGTCATCCTGTCCTCCCCGGTCATCCCGCGCCCACCGTCTTCGCCAATACCATCACCCCCGGCTACCTGCAGACCATGGGGATTCCTCTGCTGAGCGGCCGTGCATTCACCGACCAGGACACCGCTACAACCCTGCCCGTCGCGCTCATATCCGCAGCCACCGCGCAACGCTGGTGGCCGGGCCAAAATCCCATCGGCAAACACCTCAAGAGGGTCTGGCTCAAGGAATGGATCACGATTATCGGCGTCACCGGCGACGTGAAGGAAATGAGCCTGGGCCGCCCTTCCGGATTCACTCCGGAAGGCGACGTCTATTTCCCTTACGCTCAGGATCTGCGTGCGGGCATGAGCCTCGCGATCCGTACCGCCGTTCCACCGCTGCAGTTTTCATCTCCGCTGCAGTCGATGATTTCCGCGATGCAGCCGGATGTCCCGGTGACCAAAATTCGAACCATGGACGAGATCGTTTCCAGCTCGCTCCTGACGCCCCGTTCGACGCTGTGGCTCCTCGGAACCTTCGCCATGCTCGCGGTGCTTCTCGGAGCTGTTGGTCTGTACGGCGTCATCTCCTACGACGTCACGCGTCGCACGCGCGAAATCGGCATACGCCTCGCGTTAGGAGCCCGGCCCCGTGATGTGCGCTGGTCCGTTCTCGGCCGTACCCTGGCACTCACCGCCATCGGTCTGATCATCGGACTCAGTGCCGCCGCCGGCAGTGTCCGCGTGATGCGAAGCTTGCTCTACGGAGTCAGCACCAGCGATCCGTCGACTTTTATAGTATCGGCTGCATTCCTGTTGGCCATCGCCGGGATCGCCGGCTATCTCCCGGCACGCAGAGCAGCGAGAGTCGACCCGGTCACCGCCCTGCGCTACGAATAGACTGCGTGGTGCAGGCCCTTTATTGCGGCGCTCCGACGCCCTCCGTAACCACGTTGGCCTGGCCGTAATACCAGAAGTAACCAATTTCCAGTCCGCCGCCGACGGGAGTATCCACAACCGTGACCTCCCTTGTCTCGTTATCGAGACAGGCCTCCTGGTAAATCCCTTTTCCCAACTGGAGCAGCCAGTCTCCATGTTCAATGCAGAACTGAATTCTCGGCCCCAAGTCAGCCAGTTCCTGGAGCGTCTTGCCGAAAGCTTTGAATCCATTCTTGGCGAGCGTTCCCCAGCGTTCACCGATCGAAACCGCCCAATCCGAGCCCGTGAACAGCTCAGACTCGATATCATGCGGCGCTTTGATGCCCGTGGCGATCACGAGTGAAAGCCCGCCTCCCAAGCCAACCGCGAATCCGTATCGGGTCGTGCGCATAGTGAACGCAAACCATCGCGACGGCAATTGCGCCGAAATCACGGTCGCGAAATAAGCCTCGGCTCCGATGAATACTTCGCCGCCGCCCTTGCCGGCAATTCCAACCCAGAGCCCCTGGTCTCCAGGCCGCGCGATCCTGCGCCAACGCGCCGCGCGACTATACGCCGGGGCGGAGGTATTAGCAGCCTGCCCCTCTTTTTTGGATGCTTCCCGAATCTGGAGAAGCGGCGTCCCGCCGTAACCCCCTTCCTTGCCGGTACCACCGGGGCCCCAAATTTCGATCATGTCCCCGAGCGTACCCGACCATGTTCCAAAACCAGAGCGGAACACCGAAGACTGGTATCCCGCGGGGACCTTGCCTGCGATGTGCCAGGTGTTGTCCTCGTCGATGTCGATGATGTATCCGGAATTCACCGGATACTCGATGCAGTACATATTGCGAGCCTTATGAAGATGCTGCGCCCGCAGTATATCGAAACGTTCCGAGGCTGTAAATCCGTCTCGTGCCTCCGGGTGTGGCGCCTGCTCTGTAGATGGCCCGGCTTAGATTTAATTGACAAGCTGTGCGGCTGGCCGTACCATCGAACTATTAATTCCTTAGCGGATCAGGAGGACCGCATGGCGAGAAAGAAGTCCCCTTCCCTGACCGATGCCGAGTTGCGGCTCATGGAGGTCATCTGGGAGCGCGGATCGGCCACCGTATCCGACGTCGTCGAGCACCTTCCCAAAAGTGTTCCGCTCGCGTATTCGACCGTTCTCACTACCCTCCGCATCCTCGAAGACAAGGGTTATCTCAAGCACAGCAAGGAAGGCCGTGCCTACGTCTATCGCCCGCTCGTCGGCCGCGACCAGGCGCGTGACAAAGCCCTCACCCATCTCCTACGCCGATTCTTCGAAGGCTCCCCCGAGTTGCTGATGCTCAATCTCGTCGAATCGCAAAAGGTTGATCCGGAAGCACTCCGCCGCCTGCGCCAGCGCATTGACGAGGAGGAATCATGAATGTTGTTCTCTCCGCATTCCTCAACGGAGCGATCCTCAGTCTCGCCCTCGCGGCGGCCTTATGGTTTCTCATGCGTGTCACGCCGCGTTGGCTGCTGAATGCGGCAACGCGCTACCTCGTGTGGTGGGCAGCACTGCTGATCACGGTCTCCGCGCCGCTCTTCTATCTGCCCTACAGACACGTCAAACCCGTAGCCCTTCCCGCAGCCCGGACGCCAATTCACGAAGCTGTAATCCCAGTGCCCGTGCCGACTGAAGCTCCGCGCATGCCTGCACCGATCGTCCACACACCGCCACCGAAAGCGCTCGTCGCGACGCCAATTCCGACGCCAAAGCATTTCAATCCCCCGGCTCTACCGATCCGAATCAACCCGCCAAGGTGGCCGCGCTATCTCCTCGCGCTCTGGGCATTCATCAGCCTGGTCCAACTCACGCGTCTGGCAATGAGTTGCATTCTCTTGGAACGGCTCCGAAGACGCGCCCATCCCCTCGCCACGCCGAACTGGATCGCCCTCCTGGGCGCCGCCCGTAGGCGCATCGACGTCGCCAGTTCCGCGGAAATCGACACGCCCGTAGCCGCCGGACCCTGGCGCCCGACCATCCTGATCCCCGACCGCCTCCTGACGGAATTGACCGCAGAAGAACTGGATCAGGTCGGCCTCCATGAAGCCGCCCACCTGGCCCGCTTCGACGACTGCGCTCTTCTAATTCAGCGCATCCTGGAATCGCTGTTCGCCCCGCACCCCGCCGTGCTCTGGATCGCCCGCCAACTCGATCTGGAACGTGAGATCGCTTGTGACGATATCGTGGTCGCGGCAAGTGGACAGCCTCGCGCTTACGCCCGTTGCCTCACCCGTGTGATCGAACTCAGCGGTCAAGCCCGCTCCCTGGCCGCCGCCGGCGCCGCCGAAGACCGTTCCCAATTAGCGCGTCGAATTACGGCTCTCCTCGATAAATCCCGCGAGATCTCACCGTGCGCACTCAAGTCGCGCCTGGTCACCGCGCTCGTCATGATCGGCGCTTTGACCTGGGCCGGAGTTCGCGCGCCGCAACTGATCGCCTTTGCGATGCCGCTCGCTCAATCCGTCTCTCAGGCGACCACACAACGCGCGGCCGCGCCACCCGCTGCGCCGCCGCAGACAGAACCGCAAACTCTAGAAGGCCGCGTCATCGAAGATACCAGCAACAATCCCCTGCCTTCCGTCGAACTCCGCTTCCATCAGGCCGGAAAAGTCGAACTCGCCGCCGATCTCGAAACAGACCGCGCCGGCCGCTTCAACGCCGCCGAACTCCCGCCCGGCGACTACACCGTCGAAGTATCGAAGCCCAACTACATCACTACGACCGTCAAAATGCGAGCGCCCGCCGCCGGCCTGACGATTCCGTTAATCCACTACGCCGTAATCGACGGTCATGTGACCGATTCGACAGGCAATCCGCAGCCGGGCCGAATCCACGCCTACGACGGCCGGACCCAGGCAAGCGCACGCGTCGTCATCATGCAGAAAACACGCGGGTCCGGTGAACTCCGTGCCTTCCGCAACGCTGAAGTGGACGACAATGGCCACTATCGCGTCTACGATCTGCCGCCCGGACAATATGCCGTGGGTTTTTGGTATGCAGGCGTGAAAGATGGCTCGGGGATGCAACTCTACCCCGACACCGCCCATCCGAAAATCTTTCCTGTCGCCGGCGGCGAAGACTATGAAGCCATCGACTCCACCACAACGCCGGGTGCGTCATTTGACGTCAGAGGGAAAATCGATCTCCCAGATTCCAGACAGCAGTTTCAGTTGAGCCTCGGCATGCCCGAACAGCCCACACTGCCGATCGCGCAGGCGGTCACCCAACCCGATGGTACGTTCCGCCTGGAGAAAGTTCCCTCGGGCACCTACGATCTCTTCGTCTCCGGACCGACCTGGGGTCGAACCGCCTACGACTGGATCGTTCGCGACGAAGCGCTCTTCGGACGTACCCAAATCCAGGTCATCGGCCAGAATCTCGAAGGCATCACGGTCCCGTTGACCCCAAGTCGCTCACTGAACGTGCAACTCGGCGCCTCGGACTCGAAAACGCCAACCGGCTGCCCCCAGACCGCGACGCTCACCATTACTACGCTCGAGCCTTGGAGCCTCCAGCTCTCATCGCGGACTCAGGTCAGCTTCGAAAAGCCCGCGACCATTCGCAACCTGCCGCCAGGACGCCTCCGAATCGCCGCCAACGAACTCGGCAGCGCTTGCTATCAGGTCAAGGAGCAGGAAGTGAACCTAAACGGTGATGCGCCTGACCCGTTAGTCATAGAACTCGCGGCTGCCGGTTCCATTCACGGAACAACAAAGACGGGTTCTGGCGTGGAACTTCGCGATCAGGAGAGTCGTGACAACCCCGAACCGCGACTCGTATACCCTGACGCGCAAGGGCACTTCGCCTTCGACAGTTTACGCCCGGGACGCTATCGGCTCTCTCAGTCAGGCAACACCGCAGATGTGGAAGTCCGCGGCGGCGCGGCCACGTCCGTCGGCCTCGGAGCCCGCCCATGAACCGCCGTCTTCTTCCGACCATTCTCGCGACGCCGCTCGCGATTGCCCAGTCGCCGCAGCCTGCCGAACCCGTGACCAACGCCTCTATCAGCGGCATCGTGAACGACGCCAGCACCGGCCGGCCCCTCGCGAACTATCTCGTCGCAACGCGCGTTCGGCCGCAAAAAGACAAAAACATCAAAGCGCGAGACGTGGAGTCGACCACCGACGACCAGGGCCGCTATCACCTGAACGACCTGCCGCCAGGAGATTATCACATTCAAGCCCGTAGCCAAAAGAGCTTCCGATCGTCCTTATCAAAAGTCGTCAAAGTCGCCGGCCATGACATCGAGCACATCGATTTTCATTTCATTCTCAACGGCTCCATCTCCGGTAAGATCGTCGACGAGAACGGTGAGCCCGTACCCGGCCTCTCCGTTGAACTCATTGGGCGCGAATACTTCCTGGGCGCGCTCCGCTATCATTTCGAAGGTTTCGGCTCCACGAACGATCGCGGTGAGTACACCATAACCGAAGTGCCTCCCGGGAGAGCGTCTTTTCTGCTCGCCGAAAGCCGGCCGCGACGCTTACTCGCACACTCGGAAGTGCCGCTGAATCCGAAGCTGCGACGGCGAATACCCATGCGGACCTGGTATCCGAATTCGCCATCCAGGGACGGCGCCCAGGCCATTACGTTGCGAGGTGGCGAACACCGCGAAAGCCTCGACATGCAAATAAGAAAGTCGCCCTCCTACTGCATCGATGGAACGCTGGAAGGAGCAGCCGGACCCGCCGCTCTGACATTTCTCATTGAGGCCCTGCAGCCATCCAGCGGCGTGTACGCCAACGGTGGCACATTCATTGGTCCCCTGAACGGCACAACCGGCCGGGATGGCAAATTCCGGCTGTGCGATTTCTTCCCCGGCACCTTTCGCTTCGGCTTCTACGGAGAATCGGCAAACGGGCAGACGGTGGCGCCGACGAATTACGGTGTCGAGGACTTCACCATCGTCGATCGCGACCTTCACAACCTGAAATTCACCTCAATACCCGGAACAAAATTGGAAGGCGAAGTGGCCTGGGACGGCCCTCCACCGGACAGGCAGACAGACACCCAGTTCATGCTCTACCTTCAACCTATGTTCCGAACCCCATTTGGTGGCGAGACGCTGGACGCACGAACGGAAGTCCCTGGGAAATTCTCGTTTGAAGCGCTATTCGCCGACGCGTACAATGCGCAGCCGAGAAGAATCCCGACTGGCACTTACGTCAAAGACATCACCTACGGAGGCCGCAGCGCCCTCTACGAACCGCTGCAGGTGGGCAGCGCGGTGGGCGGAGGCATACACGTCATTGTCGGCGTCGACGGCGGCACCATCAGCGCGCAAGTCACCGACAAAGACTCCAACCCCCTCGCCGATCAACATGTCCTCATCGTGCCCTACGACGCCACCTCCGAACCCATCTTCGCCGCCACCATGACAACCGGCATCACCGATCAACAGGGCCAATTCAAATCCCAAACCCTCCGCCCCGGTAAATACCTGATCGCTGCCACCTCGGACGCCCTGGACACCACCCCCGAAACGATCGCCAGGCTGATGCAATCCCGCAATCACTTCCAGGAACTCGACCTGCCCCCGAAAGGCGCTCCCCAAGTCACGATTCAACCCACCCAGTTCCCGTAACGAAGGCTGGAGAAGGGTAAAGCCGGCGGTTGCGCCTGCCTTTTGGACGGAATAGAAATGCACGACTGAAAACGCCTGCACCCTAGCCGCTGCGGGCAGTTTTATTCATTCTGCCGTGCTGGCCCGCGTAAATGGCGCTCGCGAGGGCGAGAGCGAAAGCGGCAAATGCCAGAGTCTTCTTCATGGTAGTCTCCTTTAATAGCCGTATCGGCTATCCAATATTGTGAAACGAACCGCTCCGGCGTGGGGCGATTCGGGAAATTCGTGGAGCTTAAGTCCTAGTCGTTCCAACACGCCACGCTTCCATGTCGTTGCCACGTCTTTTTGCGCGGTGTTATCCTGCCGATTCGAGGAGGAGTCGAGTGAGGAAAGCTCTTATTTGTGGTTTGTTTCTCTCACTTTCTGCGAGTTACGGGCAAACTCAAACATGCACGATTACGCTGGACAGCCCTGGAACCATTAACCTTCCGTACATCGGAACGGCCACGCCGAGCGCGGCGGCGCCGGGAGGCATATTTCCCACCCGTGCGCCGACGATAAACTTCTCAATGTCGACCGGTTGTGGTACGGCTCAACCACAAGTGCTTTTGCCGGTCGGTTCGCAGCATTGGCTGCAAGCTGCAGTGCTTTACCTCGGCTTCGTCGGGCCAAACGGCACACCTCAAGGCGTTCTTGCTTATTGGGCATTAGCAAACACGAACAGTGCATCAAGGCTGTCGGGCGTGACGATCGTCGTGCCAGGCGCGCCGGCACCCGCTTCTCTCGACGTCACCGTGACCGAAGAAGGTTCGACGCTGACCGAGGAACAGCGGGCAATCGTCGCGATGTATCAATCACTTCTGTTGAGGGAGCCCGACCAGGGCGGATTCGATTTCTGGTCGGGCCATTTTGGCGGGATCCTGGAAGGGTTCTTGCAGAGCCAGGAATTCATGGCCCGAGTTCAATGACAGACGCATCGTCGATCGAATGAGGGGTCGAACTCAGCCGCGGATTTCAGCGGATACTCTTGTGGACACTCTCACCTCTAAGCCGCATCGCCGCGCATAACCTCATGCTTTAGAGCGCAATACCCAAAACCGGGGGTTGCCACGTCTTTTTGCGCGGGGTTATCCTGCCGATTCGAGAAGGATTTGAGTGAGGAAAGCTTTAATTTATGCAGTATTTTCGTGCTTGCCGGTTGTGGCTTTCGGCCAAGGATGCGTCATCAATTTCCAGGTCTTGCCCGCCAGCTTGTGATTGACCTATATTGGGTCGGCCAGCCCGAGTGACCGTGCGCCGGGAGGCGTTTGGCCGCAGGCTTCGCGAATGTAATTGCAACCCTAAGCGGATGCGGCACGAATCCACAGTACATTGTGACTTCAGACGCGCCCGATTGGCTATCCGTTAAACCACTCCCCCAGAATCCCGATGACGGTTCTTCCTTTGCGGGTCTCCAGGTGCGGGCGTTCGCAAACACTCACACTTACTCCCGAATGGGCACCATCACCTAGGCAATTACGGGAGGTCCGGGAGCCTCCGCTGCGAGTGCATCGATCACCTACACCGAAGCGGCCTCGCCGCTTCCATTTCTGGACCGGCAAATCGTGGCAATGTACCAGCAGCTATTAGGGAGAGAGCCCGACCAGGACGGGTTTGATTTCTGGTCGGGCCACTTTGGGGGGATCTTGGAAGGCTTCTTGCAGAGCCCGGAGTTTATGGCGCGAGTTCAATGACATGATCTCTTCAGCGCTGACATTCCTCCCGCCCTACTCCTCTCGCAAAGCCGCCGAAGGCGCCACCCTCAAAGCCCGCCGAGCCGGAACCCAACAAGCCGCCAAAGTGACACAACTCACCAGGAAAACTGCAAACAAAAACGTAGACGGATCCCGCGGACTGACCCCATACAAAATCGGCCCGAAATACCGGGCAATCCCCGCCGCCACTACAACCCCCGCCACCGTGGCGCCGCCCAGTAAAACCAAAGCCCGGCCAAACACAGTCCCCAGAACCTGGCGGTCCGTTGCCCCAATCGCCACCCGAATCCCGATTTCCCGAGTACGCCGCGACACCGCATAAGCCATCACGCCAAACACACCCGTTGCCGCCAACACCACCGCCAGCAATCCAAAAGCTCCCAGCATCCCCGCCGCAATCCGGGCCGGCAACAGCGGCAGCTTCAAATGATCCTCCAGGCTATCGGCCTGGTAAAACGCCATGCCCGGTTCCATCTCCCCCGCCGCCCGCTCAATCAACCGGATCACCTCCGTCGACGGCAAGGGACTCCGCGCCAGAAAAACCGTGGTCGCGTTGTATCGCTGCTCCATCGGAAAGAAAACCGCAGCCGTATTCGAATCGTCGCTCAGCGATTCGTACTTCCCGTCCTCCACAATGCCCGAAATCTCATACGCCCGCGATCCCATCATGAAGTGCCGTCCCAGCGCATCCTGATGCGGAAACAGCCGCTCCGCCAGCGCGCGATTCACAATCGCCACCAGTTTCCCGCCTTGCCGATCCGCGTCATTGAAGTCCCGCCCGCTCAGCAGCCGCGTCTGCAGCGTCCGCAAATATCCCGGACTGACTTCGTAAAAGAACGGATGAATCCGCTCCAGCAGTGGAGGCGCCGGCTTCCCTTCCGCATAAACCGACGTGCTCGATTGATCGAGACTCAACGGAATCGAATTGCCAAACGCCGCCGATTCGATCCCCGGCAGTGACGATACCCGCTCCAGCAGCCGCCGCCGAAATTCGCGCCCGCGCGCTTCATCGTAACCATGCAGCGCCATGTCGAATCCCACCGCCGACGCATGGCGCGGATTGAACCCCAGGTTGATCGTCAAGGCGTTCTGCAGACTCCGCAGCACCAGCACCGTCCCCACCAGCAGGATCACCGACATCGCGATTTGCGCGCCCACCAGAACATCGCGCACATTCAATCGCCGCACCCGCCCCGAAGACAACTGGTTTTTCAGCGCCCCAACGATATCCGTCCGTGCCGCGCCCAGAGCCGGAGCCAGCCCGAACAGAAACGTCGTCACAACCGTCGCCAGCACCGTAAACAGCAACACTCGCTGATCCAATGCCAGCGTCGTATTAAACGGAATATCCACCGGAGGCCGCCAGTTGCCCATGAGTTCCAGCACCCACGCCGCCCCCGCCAAACCAAGCCCGCCGCCCATCACCGACAGCACCATGTTCTCGATCAATAGCTGTCGAACCAGTTGCCACTTACTTGCCCCTAAAGCCAGGCAAACCGAAATCTCCTTCCGACGCCCCGACGCCCGCGCCAGCAGCAGATTCGCGAGGTTCGTGCACGCGATCAACAACACCAGCCCCGCCACCGCCATCAGCACCGAAGCAAATCCCACCATCGGCCCGCGCAGCGAGTTGCCAATCAGGCCCGGTGCGGCCAGCCCCACCTTCATCGACCGGTCTTCAGAGTGTTCACGCCCCAACTGCGCCGCGATCGCCTCGACGTCCGCCTCCGCCTGCCGCCGGGTGATTCCATCTTTTAACCGCCCCAGCACCCACAAGTTCGACGTCGCTCGCGCATCCAGCCACGCGTTCCCGATTTCAATCTGCGGCTCCAACGCGACCGGAACCCAGAACTCCGGCGTGTACACCAGTTCCGTCCCGAAAAACCCCTTCGGCATCACGCCGAGAATCGTAAAGTCAAGCCCGTTGATCTTCACCTTTCGACCCACGATTCCCGGATTGCCCGCGAATCGCGACTGCCACGTTCCATAACTCAACACCAGGACCTGCCGCGGAGACGACCGCTGATCGTCTTCAACCCCCAGAGCCCGCCCGAGCAGAGCGCGCACGCCGAGCACATCGAAATAATTCCCCGTCACCTCGTAGCCCCACACATGCGCGGTCACACCGTTATCGATCATCGCCACCGGCGCCACGCGATACCCCACCAATCCCGACAAAGTCCGGTTGCGGTCGCGAAAATCGAGATACGACGGATAGGAATGATTGGTCCCCCGCCCGTTGCTTAGCGCCACCAGCCGATCCGGACGATCCACCGGCAATGGCCGGAGCAGAAAAGTGTTCAGCGCACTAAACGTCAGCGTATTCGCACCAATCGCCAACGCCAATGTAATTACCGCCACAATCGAGAACCCCGGGCTCTTCCAAAGCCTCCGAAAAGCAAGTCTCATATGCACCTACATACGCGCCACCTTCCAAAACGTTCACGCAAATTCGCTACACTCGTATTTCAGGCTCCAGCCTGCAGCGGGTTGTCAACCCGCTCACTAAATTTTTCTCATCAGAATGGATTCATTCCAGCAAACCGTCTTCAAGCTCAAGTCATACTGGTCCGATCGCGGCTGCATCATCCAGGAACCCTACGACGTAGAAGTAGGAGCCGGAACCATGGCGCCCGAGACCTTCCTGCGCGTCCTCGGACCCAAACCCTACCGCGTAGCCTACGTCCAACCGAGCCGCCGCCCCGCGGATGGCCGCTATGGCGAAAACCCGAATCGCCTCTATAAGCACCAGCAGCTTCAGGTGATCCTGAAGCCGTCCCCCAACGACATCATCGATCAATACCTCGGCAGCCTCGAAGCCATCGGCATCGACCTCCGCAAGCACGACATCAAGTTCGAAGAGGACAACTGGGAAGCGCCCACGCTTGGCGCCTGGGGCATCGGCTGGCAGGTCATGCTCGACGGCCTGGAAATCACACAGTTCACGTACTTCCAGCAGTGCGGCGGCATCGACCTCGACCTCGTCCCCGCAGAGCTGACCTACGGCCTCGAGCGCATCGTCGCTTTTCTCCAGAACGTCCCCAGCCTCTACGAAATCGAGTGGTCTCCCGGCATGTCCTATCGCGATGTTCGCTTCGCCGAAGAGCAGCAATTCTCGGTTTATAACTTCGAACTCGCCGACGTCCCGACACTCTGGAAGCTCTTCGATCTCCACGAAGCCGAGTGCCAGCGTCTGCTGGCGCTTTATCCGAAATACGAGCCGAAATCCCGCTTCCCCGTACTGGCCGCTTACGAACAGGCGCTAAAGTGCTCCCACTTGTTTAATCTCCTCGACTCGCGCGGAGCCATCTCAGTCACCGAACGAGTCGGCGTCATCGCCCGGGTCCGAAAGATCGCAGTGGGGGCGGCGCAGCTTTGGGTCGACCAGCAAAGCGAGGCCGCGGCATGAGCATCCCATTTCTCCTCGAAATCGGTACCGAAGAAATCCCCGATTGGATGATCGCCGCCGCGCTGAATCACCTCCAGGACAGCTTTCAAAAACTGATCGACCAGAACAGCCTCGGCGGAATGGTCGCCCGAACCGACGCCACGCCGCGCCGCCTCGCCCTCTTCGTCAAGAAGCTCATCGCGGAGCAACCCGACACCGAAGAGCTGCTGCTGGGGCCGCCGAAATCCGCCGGAGCCGGAGCCGCCAACGGTTTCGCCCGGAAAATGGGCACCACGCCCGACCAACTCGGCACCGAAACGACGCCAAAGGGTGAATACTTCAGTTTCAGGAAGAAGGTGAAGGGCCGCCAGTCTAAGGAAATTCTCGCCGAGGCGCTGCCCGGTTTGATCCTCGGCACCCCCTGGCCCAAAACGATGTATTGGAACGGAAAAGGCACTTCCCGGTTTATCCGTCCCATCCGCTGGCTCGTCGCGCTGCTCGGCAATGAAGTTGTTCCCTTCACGATCGAAGGCGTGCAATCCGGCAACTCCACCCAAGGGCATCGCATCCTCGGCCAGAAAAACATCGCAGTCACCATCGACACCTACGAACAACAACTCCGCGACAACTTCGCCGAACTGAGCACCGACGCCCGCTACGATCGCATTGCGGCGTTCGTCCAGGCCAGCGGAGCGAAACTCGACATAGAGCTCGCCCGCACTCTGTCCTATATGACCGAATGGCCGACGCCGATCGTCGGCTCCTTCGATGCCGAATTCCTCGAGCTTCCCCGCGAAATCCTGGTGACCGTAATGCGCCACCATCAGCGCTACTTTGCGTTTGAAACAGAATCCGGCGAACTGGCTCCCCAATTTGTTGCCGTCATGAACACTGACGCTGACCCTGAAGGTCTGGTCCAGCGCGGCAACGAACGTGTCCTCCGCGCCCGCTTCAACGACGGCCGCTTCTTCTGGCAGACCGACCTCAAACGCAAGCTCGAAGATCGCGTCGCGGACCTGGCCCATGTCACCTTCCAGGCCAAGCTAGGCTCCTATCTCGACAAAACCCACCGCGTCGTTGAACTGACGAAGCAACTCGGAGGCGACGAACACGCCCAGAGAGCTGCGCTGCTCGCGAAAACCGACCTCACCGCCGACATGGTGAAAGAATTCACCGAGCTCCAGGGCGTCGTCGGAGGTCTCTATGCCCGCCATCAAGGCGAGCCCGCACAAGTCTGGCGAGCCATATACGATCATTACAAGCCGCTGAGCATGGACGACAGCATCCCTGCCACCCACTCCGGCAAGATCGTGGCGCTCGCTGACAAGCTGGACACGCTCCGCGAGTGTTTCCGCATCGGCCTGATTCCGAGCGGTTCGAAAGATCCCTTCGCCCTCCGCCGCGCCGCACAAGGCGTCGTCAAAATCCTGGTGGAAGGCAAACTCGACCTGAAGCTTGACCTCTCGCCGGAACTTCGAGAATTTCTCCGCGACCGTATCGAACACTACTTCCGCGAAGTCCGCGCTTTCGAATACGACGAAGTGCGAGCCGTCCTGTCCGCCGGCTTCGACAACCTCCCCGACGTGGAACAGCGTCTCGAAGCCCTCCGCGAAGTGCGCCCCACCGAAGATTTCGAGCCGCTGGCCGCCAGCTTCAAACGTATCCAAAACATCCTGAAACAAGCCCACGAAACCAAGGTGGGGCAGGCGGTTTCGCCTGCCCGCTTGGAGCCCGGCCCCGAGACGGATCTCTATGAAGCGATGACGGCGACAAGGGCGGCCATCCAAGGAGCCCCCTACGCAGAAGCCCTGAAACAAATCGCCGCCCTGCGCCCCAAGGTCGACCTCTTCTTCGATAAAGTCCTGGTGAACGCGAAGGACGAAGCGGTTCGTCACAACCGCCTGGCTCTACTCAAGAATCTCCTCACCGAGTTTTCGACGATAGCCGATTTCTCGGAAATTGTAACCACGAATCTAACCTCCGATGCGCACAAATAAGTATTATCTGCGTTTATCCGCGTTCATCGGCGGCCAATAAATAAGGATTTAATACTATGAGCAAACACGTATACAGCTTCGGCGGTGGTACCGCCGACGGCCACGGTCAGATGAAAGAAGTCCTCGGCGGCAAAGGCGCGGGTCTCCACGAAATGAGCCGTGCCGGGATCCCGGTGCCACCCGGGTTTACGATCTCCACCGACGTCTGCAATATTTATTTCCAGAACAACAACTCCGTCCCCGAAGAGATCAACCAGGAAATTGCCCAGGCCCTCGACCGGCTCGAAAAGGAGGTCGGCAAAAAGTTCGGCGATCACGAAAATCCCCTGCTGCTCAGCGTGCGTTCCGGCGCCCGTTTCTCCATGCCCGGAATGATGAACACCATCTTGAACCTCGGCCTCAACGACGAAACCGTCGAGGGTCTCTCCGCGAAAACCGGCAACCCCCGCTTCGCCTACGATTCCTACCGCCGCTTCATCCAGATGTTCGGCGAAGTCGCTCTCAACATCGACATGGAAAAGTTCGATCACATCTTCGACGAGCGCAAACGGAAATCAAAAGTGAAGCTCGATACCGAGCTCACCGACGCCGACCTCAAGGCCATCGTTGCCGACTACAAGAAGCTGGTCGAAAAGGAAACCAAAAAGCCCTTCCCGCAGGACGCCCGAGAGCAGCTCGCCCTCTCCCGCGATGCCGTGTTCCGCTCCTGGTGGAATCCCAAGGCTTCCTACTATCGCAAGATGGAAAAGATCCCCGACGACATCGGAACCGCCGCGAACGTCCAGACCATGGTCTTCGGCAACACCGGCGAGCATTCCGCCACCGGTGTCGGCTTTACCCGCGATCCTTCCACCGGCGAGAAAGTTTTCTGGGGCGAGTATCTGCTGAACGCGCAAGGTGAGGACGTCGTCGCCGGCATCCGCACCCCCGAACCCATCTCGCACCTCGCGGAGGTCATGCCCGCGGCGTACGAGCAGCTTCACGAAATCACCACCAGCCTCGAGAAGCACTACAAAGATATGCAGGATTTCGAGTTCACCATCGAGGATGGCAAACTCTGGATGCTGCAAACCCGCAATGGCAAACGCACCGGCCCGGCCGCTGTCCGCGTCGCCGTCGACATGGTGGAAGAGGGTCTCATCTCACAGCGTGACGCAGTTCTTCGTGTCGCTCCCGCCCAGCTCGATCAGCTCCTGCACCCCATCTTCGATACCAAGACCCTCAAGACCCTGACGAAGCTCACCACCGGCATTGCCGCTTCCCCCGGAGCCGCCGTCGGGCGCGTATCCTTCACCGCCGAAGACGCGGTCGAAGCCGCGAAGAGCGGACCCGTCATCCTCGTTCGCAAGGAAACCACCCCCGACGACATCCACGGCATGGACGTCTCGAAGGGCATTCTCACCGCCATCGGAGGCAAGTCGAGCCACGCCGCAGTGGTCGCGCGCGGTATGGGCCGCCCCTGCGTTGTCGGCGCCGGCGAGCTGCGCATCGACGAACACAAGAAGCAGTGCACCGTCGGCAAAGCCGTCATCAAGGAAGGCGACTGGATCTCCTTCGACGGCGCCACAGCCGACGTCTACCAGGGCAAAGCCACCACGGTCGAGCCCGATCCCACGTCCGGCTACTTCGGCAAGCTGATGGCATGGGCCGACGAGTTCCGTGGCAACTTCGGAGTCCGCGCCAACGCCGACATCCCGCGCGACGCCAAGGCAGCCCGCGCGTTCGGAGCCGAAGGCATCGGGCTCTGCCGCACCGAGCACATGTTCTTCGCCGAGGATCGCATCGAGCACATGCAGGCGATGATTCTCGCCGACGACGAAAAGTCCCGCAAGAAGGCGCTGCTGAAGCTCCTGCCCATGCAGCGCAAGGATTTCGCCGGTCTGTTCGAAGCGATGGACGGACTGCCCGTCATCATCCGCACCCTCGACCCGCCGCTCCACGAGTTCCTGCCCAAGCGCGAAGAACTGATGGTCGACATCGCGGTTCTTCCGTCCGCCGACGCGAAGCAGAAGAAAGGGCTCGTCGAGAAGTATCGCCGCTTCCAGGTGAACGGGGCCGGCGATCTGAAGAAGGTGCTACCGAACCTCTTGAAGCGCGTTGAAGATCTTCACGAATTCAACCCCATGCTCGGCTTCCGTGGCTGCCGCCTGGGCATCCGCTATCCCGAGATCACCGAGATGCAGGCCCGCGCCATTTTTGAAGCCGTTGTCCAGGTTGCCAAGAAGGGCATCAAAGTGATTCCCGAAGTCATGATCCCGCTCGTTGGCTTTGAAAAGGAACTTCAGCTTCAAAAGGAGATCGTAGTCCGAGTGGCGGACGAAGTCCTCGAAAAAGCGGGCATGAAAGACCTGCACTATATGGTCGGAACGATGATCGAAATTGTTCGAGGAGCCCTCACCGCCGAACTCGTCGCTAAAGACGCCGATTTCTTCAGCTTCGGAACCAACGACCTCACGCAGACAACGTTGGGCATGTCGCGCGACGACTACACGAAGTTCTCGAAGTTCTACGAAGAAGTAAAAATCTTCAAAGCCGACCCCTTCGCGACCATCGATCAGGAGGGCGTAGGACGCGTCATCGAAACCGCCATCAGGCTAGGCCGCCAGACCCGCCCCGACCTGGAAATCGGAATCTGCGGGGAGCACGGAGGAGACCCCGAATCCGTAGGCTTCTGCTACCGGGTGGGAATGAACTACGTCTCCTGCTCGCCCTACCGTGTGCCGATCGCCCGCTTAGCGGCAGCGCAAGCCGCCATCAGCGGCTCCGACAAATCCGAAGCGATGCGCACCGCGTAATTCGCCTACGTGCCCTTTGTCTGTGAGCCTGTGTGTCTGTATGTGTGATGCAGGCTGGCAGCCTGCGGCCGATTGTCAATCGGCCCGAGCGGCGCTGGAAAAGCGAAACTTTTCTGGCGCCGCCACGAGGCCGGCTCTGACCGGATTCAACTCAATATATCGAGCGATCCGATGAAACTCCTCCCGATCACGAATCAACCGGTCATAACTCTCGTCCGCCCAAAAAGTCTGACCGGTAAGGCCGAGCATTCGATTCCCCTCCCGAGCGGTAAATCGTTTGAGCGACTGCATAACCTTCGAAAGCGAGCGCAGAGGAGTAATCAGGATGTGAACATGATTCGCCATGACCACATAGTTGTGCAGCTCATAACGTCCCATCACATCACCTTGATAGTGAATCGACGCGACGACCATCGAGGCAATCTCCGGCCGAACGAAATAAAGCGGACCACCACGCGCAGCATCCAGAGTTCGATCCAAAGCCAAAAAAGCCCTCCCCGAATCCATCTCCGGCGGGAAATGCATCCCAGCTGGAAGGCTCCCAAACAACCGCCAAGTGACAAAAACCGGCCGTCCAACCGCATACAAATGTGGCAACCGCCGTCGAGTGAAAGTCATCCCGGTTTCAAAGTGCCTTCCCAAGCCGAAAACTCTCAGTCGACTGACAGTGATGCAGGTTGGAAACCTGCGGCGGACTGTAAATCCGCCCAAACCGAAGGGCCGATTAACAATCGGCCGCAGGCTGCCAGCCTGCATCACAACGTTTGAATGCGACGATTCATATCCAAACGAGTCCCCCCCTTCACCCGGATCCTCCTGGTCGAATCCGGCTCCCGCAAACTCTACGAAAAGCTCCTCCCCGCCCTCTACGCCGAAAACCCCGAAGCCCAAATCGACTTGGTCACCTGCTACACCGGTCAACCTCAATCCCTGCAAACCAACCAGATCTACCGCGTCACCGATTATCCCAACCGCGCCGCCCGCAAACGCCTCTACGCCCAACTCAAAGAAAACCGCTACGCCATCGTCGGCATAATCTGCGCCAACGAACCGATCATGACCAGGTGGAAATGGGCCCTGGTCGCACAAGTCCCTGCAAAAGTCTTCATACTAAATGAGAATGGCGATTACTTCTGGCTCGACCGCGGCCACTGGACCAACATCCGTCACTTCGTCCTATTCCGCGCCGGTCTCGCCGGAGCCGGCGCCGTCCGCACCATCGGCCGGCTCCTGCTCTTCCCATTCACCCTGCTGTACCTGATCGCATTCGCTGCCATCGTGCACGCACAAGCCTACTGGAGGAGGAAACAGCACAGCCCATGAAAGCCGTCTTCGTCGAAACACCCGGTGGTCCCGAGAACCTGAAGTACGCCGACCAGCCCACGCCGCAACCCGGCCCCGGCCAGGCCCTCGTTAAAATCGCTGCCGCCGGCGTTAACTTCATCGACATCTACTTCCGCATCGGCCTTTACAAAGCCGAGCCGCCCATCGTCCTCGGCAACGAAGGTGCCGGCACCGTCGAAGCCGTCGCCCCCGACGTGACCGACCTGAAGCCCGGCGATCGGGTAGCTTATGCGATGGCGCGCGGCTCCTACGCCGAGTACGCCGTCGTCCCCGCATGGCAGCTCGTCAAGATCCCCGATCACGTCGACTTCACCACCGCGGCCGCCGCCATGCTCCAGGGCATGACCGCCCACTACCTGACTCACTCCACCTACCAGCTCAAAGCCGGCGACACTTGTCTCGTCCATGCCGCCGCAGGAGGGGTCGGTCTCCTGCTCATCCAAATGGCGAAGATGCTCGGCGCCCGAGTCATCGGCACCGTCGGAACCGAGGAAAAAGCAAAACAAGCCCGCGAAGCCGGAGCCGACGACGTCGTCATCTATACCAAGGAAGACTTCGTGCCGCGAGCCAAAGGCATGAACGTGGTCTACGATTCGGTAGGCAAATCCACCTTCATGCAGAGCCTCGATTGTCTCCGCCCTCGAGGCCTCATGGTGACCTTCGGAAACGCCAGCGGTCCCGTCCCCGATTTCCCACCGCTGATCCTGAACCAGAAGGGCTCTCTTTTCCTCACGCGCCCCAGCCTCGCACACTACATCCAAAACCGCGACGAGCTCGCCTGGCGCGCTGGAGACGTCCTCGGCTGGATTGCCCAAGGCAAACTAAAACTCCACATCCACAAGACCTACGCATTGGCCAACGCGGGCGAAGCCCAAACAGACCTGGAAAGCCGCAAGACGACCGGCAAGCTGGTCCTCATTCCATGATCGACCTCACGGCCCTGAAGCTCGACGGCTTCCTCGTCTCTCATCTCCCCAACGTCCGTTACCTGACCGGCTTCACGGGAAGTAATGCTCTCGTTCTCATCACGCCCAACTCGACGACGTTATTCACCGACCCCCGCTACACCATTCAAGCCCAAACTGAATCCACCGCCAAGGTCGTAATTGCTAAGGGCTCCCTGGTTCAAGCGGCATCTAAATTCATCCAACGCAAGCGCCTGAAAAACCTGGGCTTCGAAAAATCGCACCTCTCCTACCAAACCTGGGAATTCCTCAAACCCCTCAAGCTGACGCTTAAGCCAATTGACGCCGCTATCGAGAGCCGCCGTACCATCAAAAGCCCCGAGGAAATCGCCCGTATCCGGCAAGCCGTTCAAACCAACTCCGCGGCCTTCACCGTCACGCTAAAGAGAATCCGTCCCGGCGTTACCGAATCCGCCGTCGCCGCCGAACTCGAATACCAAATGCGCCGCCGCGGAGCCGAAAAACCCGCCTTCGAAACCATAGTGGCCTTCGGGACCCGCGCTGCCCTGCCCCACGCCCAGCCCACCCACCAGAAACTCAACGCCTCCGACCTGGTGTTAATCGACATGGGCGCCACGCAAAACGGCTACACCAGCGACATGACCCGTACTTTCTTCATTGGCAATCCCACCCCGAAATTGCGTAAGATGTACGAGGCGGTGCTCAAGGCCCAGTTAGCCGGCATCGACGCCGTACGGGAGGGAGTAACGGCGGATCGAGTCGATCGCGCCACACGCAGCGTTCTCCGCTCCGAGGGCCTGGACAAGTACTTCGTCCATTCCACCGGCCACGGTTTAGGACTGGAAATCCACGAGGCTCCGCGCCTCGGCAGAAAGGACAAGACGCCGCTCCAGGCTGGTATGGTGATCACCATAGAGCCAGGCGTATACATGGAAAACATCGGCGGTGTTCGCATCGAAGACACTGTCCTAGTCACCAAGAACGGGTGTGAAGTGTTAACGCCCACCTCGAAGGAGTTGATGGCCGTTTAATGTCGAACGAAATCACAAACGCCGACATCAAGGAACTTGTCGAGCTCGCCGTACACAGCGGCGTAGCCGAAATTGAAGTGCAGCGAGGACACAACCGGGTTCGCATCCGCCGGACCGTTCCCGAAGTCTTCCCGCAGCAGCACCTGCAGCCGGCCGTTGTTCCCGCGGCCGCTCCTGAACCTTCCGGAAGCGCCGCACCGCCTCCACCGGTGGCCCCTTCATCGTCCGATGTAATCGTCAAATCGCCCATCGTCGGGACCTATTACGAATCCCCCAAGCCCGGCGATCCGTCGTTCGTCAAAGTCGGCGATCACGTCGAGCCGGGCCAGGTCCTCTGCATCATCGAATCGATGAAACTGATGAATGAAATCGAATCCGAGGTCGCTGGAACCATCGTCGCCAAGCTGATGGAAAACGGCCGAGCCGTCGAATACGGCGAAGCCCTATTCACCATCCGCCCTCGGTAATGCAGGTTTTTAACCTGCGGCCGATTGCCAATCGGCCCATACACCAATGTTCAAAAAAATCCTGATCGCCAACCGCGGTGAAATTGCCATCCGCATCATCTGCGCCTGCAAAGACCTCGGCATTCGCACCGTCGCCGTCTACTCCGAAGCCGACCGCCACAGCCTTCACGCGCGCTTTGCCGACGAGGCCATCTGCATCGGACCCGCGAAGCCCGCCCGCAGCTATCTCGACATCCCCGCCGTCATTAGCGCCGCCGAAATCACCAACGTTGACGCCATCCATCCCGGCTACGGTTTCCTCAGCGAAAACGCCGACTTCGCCGAAGTCTGCGAAGCCTCCCGCGTTACCTTCATCGGCCCCCGACCCGACGTCATCCGCTCCATGGGCCTCAAGCAGCACGCCCGCGCCGCCATGTCGAAATCGGGTGTCCCCATCCTGCCCGGCTCCAAGGGCATCCTGCGTGATGCCGACGACGCCCTCGCCACAGCACTAACCATCGGCTATCCCGTAATGCTGAAAGCTTCAGCCGGAGGAGGCGGCCGCGGAATGCGCGTCGTGCGCGACCCCGCGGAGATGCCGAACCTCCTCTCCCAGGCCCAGCAGGAAGCGCAGGCCTCATTTTCGTGCCCCGACATGTACATGGAGAAGCTGATCGAAGCGCCGCGCCACATCGAATTCCAGGTTCTCGCCGACCAGCACGGTGACGTCGAAATCCTCGGCGAACGCGAGTGCTCCATCCAGCGCCGCCACCAGAAGCTCCTCGAGGAGGCGCCCTCCACCGCCGTCACTCATGAACTCCGCGAGAAAATGTCCACCAGCCTCCGCGAAGCCATGCGCCATATCGGCTACACCAACGCCGGCACCATCGAATTCCTGATGGACGAGCGCGGAAATCTCTACTTCATCGAGGTGAACGCGAGAATTCAGGTGGAACATCCCGTCACCGAATTCGTCACCGGAGTCGATCTGGTAAAGAGCCAGATTCTCATCGCCGCCGGTTATCGCCTCGACGAAATCCTTCCGGGCCAGCTCGAATTGCACGGTCACGCCATCGAGTGCCGCATCAATGCCGAGAACCCCGAAACCTTCGCGCCATCGCCGGGCCGCATCACCGGCCTGAACCTGCCCGGCGGCATCGGCATCCGTGTCGACACCGCCGCGTACACGGACGGCGTCATTCCGCCCTACTACGACTCCATGATCGCGAAGCTCATCGCCCATGCCTCAACGCGCGAAGAAGCGACAGCGCGCATGCTGCGGGCCCTCGACATGTTCGTGGTAGAAGGCATCTACACCACCATCCCCCTGCACCAAAAAATCCTCCGCGACCCCGACTTTATCGCCGGCAAACTCGACACTGGCTTCATGACCCGAAAGAAGTGATGCAGGCTGTAGCCTGCGGCCGATTGTCAATCGGCCCTGAGTAGCTTCCGGGATACCCATGTTCCAACGAACCCGGCAATGGCCATAATGTCGTACTTCCCCCTTTTCCTCGAGTATGATAGTGCCTTAGACCGTGTCAGAAATCGGGCAGGCTGAATGCCTGTCCCACCGAGCAGCATAGCCGCAACCAAAACAAAGGCGTTTCACCTGACGTAGGATGTACGTATCTTGTCCAAGGACGACATCCACGAAAGGGAAACGTCATGAACGAGTTTATCGCCAGACACCAGACGCAACGGAATAGAGTGCTCAGCGGTTTCGACCGAATGGTGTTCCGGGGAACGCTGGGGCTGAATCACGAAATGGTCTGCGGGCTACCTCTGGAAGAATCGGCTGGGTCTGAAGGATTTCGGCGCTCACGCCGAGAAGATCAGCCGCGAAGTGAAAGCGTCCTCGCTGGCAGTGATGGAGCAGGCGGGTCGACCCATCCGTTATCTCAACTCCGGCAAAGACGACAAGCAGGCATTAGTCACAGCAGATCGCCGCGGCCGACGACATTGGCAGTGGTCCGATCTGCGCCTTCAGCGCTGTGGAACTGTGTTGCAGCTATCGGGTAGGCGGGCATCGGGCAACGCAGAAGCTACGGCTGGAGAGGGCCTATCGCAAGTGTCTGTTCATTTACCAGTATTGGATGCATCCGGTATTCGGGTTCATGAGTGCGCGTCTGCAGACCTGGTTCCCGTTTCCCATCCACATCTACCTGAACGGACGACTGTGGCTGGGGCAGCAGATGGAACAGGCAGGAATCCACTATCGCCGGCACCACAACTGCTTCACCTGGATTGAGGATTTGCCCGCGCGCAGCAACTGACTGATGGATGCGCAGCAGAGCGCTCCCTGGAGAGATTTGTTCGACGCCATGGCCGGGCGACTGCATCCCTATTGTTTTCCGCGACCGGCAGCAGTTAGAACGCCTTGATCCACAACTGGTGCATCTGGGCATGACCAGTTTCTCTAGCCCTGACGTGCTGCGTTTTCATGGGTAAGCGCGTGACGCGGCGGGGAACGGCGCTAGGCGGTCACGAAGTGCCGGTTAGCTCCGACCTGAAGGTGCGTCCCAACGGAGTGAGAATCAAACCTCGGCTGGGAGCCAACTCCATCAAGCTCTATGACCAGGCCTACGACGAGTTAGGTGCAGTGTTGCGACCGGAAATCACCATTACTGATACCCTCTTGCTCCGTGTGTTTCGGCCCAACAAGCCAAATTACCACCTGTCTCGAAAAAGCGCGTCCGCTGACATGAGAAATCCGTGCGCGCTCTCCACCCCTTTGACCCGGACGACTATGCCCTGCTGGAGGCCATTAACCGTGGCGAGTTCGCCCTTCATGGCCTGCGCAACCGCGATCTGCAGCTGTTGCTATATCCCAAGCCACCGGCCAATGCTGCCGAGAAGCGCCGCCGCTCGGCCGCCGTGAGCCGCAAACTCAGACTGCTGCGTGCGCACGGCCTCCTCCACAAGCTGCCGCACACGCATCGTTATCGCGTCAGCCCACGCGGTCGGCTCACTCTTAACGTGATCCTCTCTGCTCAGCGCATGACCGCTCAGCAACTTACCGCCGCCGCTTGAGAAATTCTTCGCGCCTTCTAATGAAACTTCGCTCCTGTAATACCTTGGCTCGCAACCCTAAGGGCCGGGCGGCACCGAGCAGAACGCCAAGAATGCTTTCGAGCGGCCTTCCGTTCTAATTTCGCCCTTCGTTGCGGCGCATCGCCGTATTGAGTTATGCTCAACCGTTGGTTTCCGAGCACGGAAGTCCGAAACGGGATTGAATCGATGCGAATTCAAAATCTGCTCGTTTGTGCTGCTATCTTCACCGCCACGCTCGTTGGAGGTCAGGCGAAGGCCGACGACAAGACTGACCCGCGCACGGCGCGATTCGGGGTTTGGGACAACTCGACCAATCCCAACAATGTCATGACCTACGAGCCTTACGAGGACGGTGGCAGCAAGCTCACCGTCAGCAATCCGAATAATCCGGCCAGCGAGTGGAGCTACGTGACGCTGTTCGACGGCGTGTTCCGCCCCGTCACCGGTCAGCCTGGCTCCGAAACCGCCGTTGAGATCATTAACGCGAAGAGCATCCGGATCTCAAACAAGAAGGACGGAGTGGTATACCAGGTTGTGATCAATACGTTGTCGGCAGACAACAACGCGATCAACAACGAGTACATCCGTATTGATAAGGATGGCAAGATCACGGGCGTCACGCACGTGACCTACATCCGGCGTAAGAAGTAGCATTGCGATAAGCGTTTCTGCGCCATCCACCCCCCCCGGCTATTGCATGCCAAAACCTTAATCGCGGTGGCACGCCGGCTGCGGAAAATGAACTGGCATGCCGACTTCCTGATTACTCCTTCACACCAATCGCCTGGCGGGAGGCGGCGGCGGTTAGCCTCGCGCGTTCGGCGCCGTGCGGTCTCGATCGATCCGTCGGAATCACTGCCCGCTGAATAGTCAAGGGGCGAGCAACTCTTCTCTTGACAATCTACAAGAAGGTGGTCTATTGTAGATTGTCTGGAGGAGGAGCAATGAATAAGCCCAAGAGCGATCTACTCCAAGGGACGCTCGATCTACTCGTTCTTAAAACCCTGGAACTTGAACCCATGCATGGCTGGGGTATTTCGCAACGGATCCAACAAATCTCGGAAAACGTGCTGCAAGTCAATCAAGGCTCCTTATATCCGGCACTACGCCGCTTAGAAGAGCAGGGCTGGATCGCATCGAAGTGGGACATTTCGGAGAACAATCGACAGGCAAAGTACTACGAACTGACCCGGCTCGGGCGGAAGCAGCTCAACAGCGAGAAGGACAACTGGCGCCGTCTTTCAGCGGCCGTCGCACGAATCGTGGAAGCGTAAGGAGCCAACATGGGACAGAAACTCAGTGCCGTTCTTCGCTTTCTTTTTCATCACGAGAGATTCGCCCGGGAAGACGAGGCCGAGTTGCGCTACCACCTGGAACGGGAGACCGAACTGAATATACGCCGGGGCATGACGCCGGAGGAAGCGAAACGTGCGGCACACTTGTCAGTGGGCAGCCTTTCGCAGATCAAAGAAGAGTGCCGCGAAGCGCGCGCCGGCAATGTTGTGGAGACGTTGTGGCAGGACATCCGCTATGGTGTCCGGGTGCTGGTGAAGAACCCCGGATTCGCCCTGACGGCCATCATCACGCTCGCGCTAGGCATCGGTGTGAACACCGCGATCTTCAGCCTGGTTTATGGCGTATTGCTGCGTCCGCTTCCCTATCAACACGGCGGCCGGCTGATTGTGCTCCATCAGCAGCGATCCCGGACGAAGCTGGCGAATATCGGCTTCTCGCCGCAAGAGATTTTCGACTATCGGGACCACTGCAGCGCGTTGGAAGCGGTTGTTGAGTACCACAATATGGACTTCCTGCTCCTGGGAAACGACAGCGCCGAGCGGGTACGGAGCGGCGTCGTGTCGGCCAATTTCTTCGATGTCCTGGGAGTGAAGCCGCTGCTCGGCCGAACGTTCGTCGCAAGCGACGAGACACCGGGCGCGCCGGCGGTTCTCGTGCTGAGTAACCAGTATTGGGAGACTCATCAGAACAGCGACCCACATATCGTCGGCAAGGTGTTCCAGATGAACAACCGGCCGCACACGGTGATCGGGGTGCTTCCTTCTATCCCGCAATATCCCGCTGAAAACGATGTGTACATGCCGACGTCGGCCTGCCCGTTCCGTTCCAACCCAAGAACGATCGCGAATCGCAAGGCTCGCATCGCGGCAGTCGCTTTCGGGCGTTTGAAGCCCGGAGTGAGTGTCGAACAGGCACAGTCGAGCCTTTCCGTGTTGGCCAATCAAATGGCGAACGCTCATCCCGACGTGTACCCGAAGGGAGATGGCTTTAGCGTCACGGCGCAGCCTCTTCAGGACGAACTGGTTCGCCGTGCCCGCACTACTCTCCTGGTTCTACTTGGCGGCGCCGGGCTTGTATTGCTGATTGCGTGCGCGAACGTCGCGAATCTGCTATTGGCACGCCTTCTGAGACTCGAGCGTGAGCTTGCCGTGCGTACGGCCCTCGGCGCATCCAAGATGCGTCTCTCTCGCCAGTTGCTAACAGAAAGCGTTTTGCTTTCAGGGGCCGCCGGGGCCCTGGGATTGTTGCTGGCCCCGGCGACTCTGAGTCTGCTCGTGAAGTTCGCTGAGCACTTTACGACGCGTGCGGCGGAGGTTCGTTTGGACGCGCCGGTTCTTGCATTCTCGGTGCTGGTATCGGTGTTCACCGGCCTGCTATTTGGCCTTGCTCCGGCCATGTCGCTGGGCCGTTTTGGAGACGCCCTCAAGCAAGGCGGATCGCGCACTACCGCCACTCGGGCACGCCAGACCATGCGCGCGACATTACTTGTCGCCCAGGTCGCCGTTTCTTTCATTCTGCTGATCGGCGCGGGTTTGATGATTCGCAGCTTTCTGAGGCTGGAAAAAATCGACCCGGGGATAAGGCCGGAACGAGTGCTCTCACTGCGGTTCAGCCCGAGCTTCTCTCATTACACCCAACGCGATCAGATCATCAACCTGCTGGGCAACGTTGTCCAACGTGTGAGGTCGGTGCCCGGCGTGCAAGCGGCCGCGCTGGTGTCCAATGTTCCGTTCAGCGCGCGGGGCATCGCCAGCGGCCCAGGCGTGAACGACTTCGAGATCGAAGGCAGGCCAGCCTCGAAGGGGGAACTCGCGCCGACCGTGGATCAAACCTGGGTAAGTTCCGCCTACTTCGAGGTACTGAGGCAACCGCTCCTGAACGGACGCGACTTCAACGACCACGATGACGGCAAGGCGCCCTGGGTAGCCGTGATCAACCAGACCATGGCGCGGCATCGTTGGCCCACAGAAGATCCCATTGGCAAGCGTGTGACGTTCGACCATGGCGACCACTGGATTAGTATCGTTGGCGTTGTCGGAGACGTTAAAGAGTACGGTCTGGATCGGCCGATTAGCGACGAAATCTACCTGCCGTTTCCGGAGGCCGGGTACGCGGGAAACGTCATCGTACGCACCACTTCTGATCCCAGCAGCCTGACACCAGCGATCCGAGCGGGCATGCACGATGTCGATCCATACCTGGGCGTCGACCAAGTGGACACGATCCAACACATGGAATACGAATCCATGGCTTCACCGCGCGTCACAGCCATCCTGATGGGTTTGTTTGCGGGGCTTGCATTGCTCATCAGCGCCAGCGGCATCGCGTCCGTCATGGCTCTTTCGGTAAGCCAGAGAACCAATGAACTTGGTATCCGCATGGCGCTAGGGGCACAACGAAGCTCCATCGTGAACATGGTGGTGGGGCGTGGATTGCTGCTGGCAATCGCCGGACTGGCGCTGGGGATCATGGGCGCTACGGGATTCACCCGCTTCATGTCGTCCATGTTGTTTGCTACTAGCCCGACTGATTCGTACACTTTCCTCGGGGTGTCATTGTTGTTCCTCGGCGTGGCTGCCGTCGCTTGCTACGTTCCAGCGCGACAGATTACGGCGATTGATCCTCTCGTTGCGTTACGGCAGGAGTAAACGGGAAAAGCGAGCGTGACTGAGAAGATGCGCGGTCCGCGGCGACGCCAACCACTTGCGACCCGCCGCGGCCAAGCTGTCTCAGTCTCCGTTGCCCGTCGAAGCGATAAGCTCGTGCCGCCGGACTCTTAGATTCGATGGATTCTCGAAGCGAAACACCACGGCGCGTCCTGGTTGACGGTAGGTGCCGAGCCGGCTACCATCCTGGAACGCCAGATAGGAGCATGCGCCCCAAAAGCCAACACCGTTCGGGCCAAGGCTAATCGAGAGAATCATGATCAATGTCGGCTCGCAGATATCGTGTGGAGTGAAGTGATGAGAAAGACGGCGGCAAGAGCCCTCATGTCGATCGCTGTTGTTTTATCACTCGTGTCTGCGGCCACATTCGACGGCCTGACCGCAAAAGAGAAGCAGAATGTCCGTAAGGTGAACGCGGCGTATGTTGGCGGCTGGCTGAAGAATGATCCAAATGCAGTGCTAGAAACCCTGTGGCCGGACGCTGTGCTGATTCCCTGGGGCAATCGGCCAATTCAAGGTGTTAGGGCGATCAGGCTATTCTGGTGGCCTGCTGGCGGTCCTCGTACAACGGTCACGAGCTTTACGTTTACGACAGACGAGATCGGCGGGAGTGACAGAACCGCATACGCACGAGGCACGTATGAGTTTGATTTTAAGTATGAGACGAATGGCCGCACTTCCGCAAGGCATAACGCAGGAAATTATCTCAACTTGTTCCGCAGGGATGCGGCCGGGAAATGGCGAATCTCACATCGAATGTGGGGGGATGCAGGCCAATAGTGCTGGCGTCATGAAGACTTACGGAGTGAACCCGAGCCAGTAAGAGTTGGACGAGACGAACCCCTGATTCGTTATTTGTGGGCAAAGATCGTAAACCAACAGATTCGCCGCGACCTTTGTCAGACCCGGCGTAATTGCGCCGCTAGCGCCAGCCTGGCCGCTAGTCGTCGGCGATTCAGTCGAAGGTAACACTCTTGGCCTGCCGTTTCGAAGGTTGGTGAGAGGGGTTCTTCGCCCGTCAACGGTGGTTCGAGTAATGGCGCATCTCGTCGGAGTTCGTCTACGATTCGCCGCGCGAAGTCTGCAGTATCTCGATCGGCGTGATCTCTCGGTGGCGCTATCTGTCGCAAACGCTGTCACCAGGACAGAACGTACTTCGCCAATCCAGCCCCGCGGATCAGAACTCATTTCTCCCATTGCTCTTGCGAATTGTTCTATGCGAAGGAGATCGGTTGTAAACGCGAATCCGAGCAGAAGGTCGAGGGTTTCTACTTTCAGCCGATCGCCGGCCGTTGCAAATACTCCAAGAAGAAACGGAAGGGCGGCTGACGCAATCTGTACGTGCTGGCGGCACAATCCACAGCAAAGCTCGTGAGCCGCTGATGAGGCGGCCTGTTCGTCGGCGGATCGAAGCCGCTCAAGCTGACCAGGGACGTCAGTCGCTGCTCCATAAGACGTGTGGTATTTCGACCAGTCGATACCATGGATTTGCTGGCTCCAATGATCTGAGGGCTTGCAATCCTCAGTTATGAAGCCCAAGCGCCTGCCGCCTCCAGCGCTGAAGATTCCGGCGCTTCACCCAACGGCGCAATAGGTAGGGAAGTATCAGAACAGCGCCCCAAATTGCGAGAAACAGACTCGCGACCAAATCGTCATCGACTGGCATCTTTCTGATGGCGTCTTCAAGCGCGCCCCAGATCATCAACGGAGCGAAGAAACCGAGAAGCCAAAGATAGATGAACACAGCCTGCCTGCGGTCAACTCCGATCGTCTCGTAAACATAGAAGCTGCCATTGGCATCGTAGGTGGCGTGATCCATGGTTTCGGGTATAGGAAATCCGTTTGCTGCAGACTGGAATGATTGGCACCCACGCAATGACAAACCACTCGGTCGTGATGAATGAGCCGTCGGGCCGGTAATCCCGCTCCCCTACGTCGTCATGCCGATGCCGTGGAATTGAAAGCTCATTGCTCGCTCGGTCGAATCATAGCATCGATGCTTTGGAGCCGGACGATCGCTCGGACGCGTGAATACGCGGGTTCTTACGGTTTAGCCTCGTCCTTCAAGGATCGTTATTTCAGCCGTCAGTATCGCACCAGCAGGAATCGTGCCCGGAACCCCTTCGTTTCCATAAGCCAGTTGCGGCGCAATCCTGAGCCGGCGGGTTCCTCCGATCCGCATTCCCTGGACGCCATAAAAGAGACCGTTTATAAGAGAGCGGCGGTCGATTCGGACATCGTAAGTCAACGTTTCGCCATTTTCGTCAATCACGAGATCCGCGGGGCCGCTCGTAGACTGCCACCGAATCGCTTCACCCTGAGGCAGCCACATTCGCAGGCGTATCCGGTAATTGTGCTGCCGGCGGACCAAGTCACCGGTACCGGGAATGTCTGTAAGCAATTCCAATCCGGTTCGAAGTCTTCGGCCAGGAGATTTACTCCTGTTGGAAAGGATCTTCTCAATGTTCATTAATCCGCTCGCCCTCGCCATTGCGAGCGGTGTCTCACATTGGTCGATCCGAGTGCTCAGTTCAGCATCCGCTCCGCCATCCAGGAGAATCTGAACCGCGAGCGCGTTACGCATTGCTATGGCCATGTGGAGGGACGTGTAATCATTTATGCCTCGTTGGTTTGGGTCGGCACCAAATCCCAATAACAATCTGAGGATCTCGTTTACGTCCGTGCGTTTGTTCGCGCCAGGCAGGTCACACGCGCAATTGAGAGCTGCAATGAGCGGGGGGAAGCCGTCGTTCGCGGGCGCATTCGGGTCAGCGCCGATTTCCAGTAGTGTGCGTATAAACGAGAGGGGGCTGTGATAGATGGCGTATACCAGACACGGTCCAATGGCATCTGGCATCGGGCCGTTCGGTATCACCGCCTGATCGTTAACTGCCGCCCGCAACGTCTCCAGGTCGCCTTTACGAAAGGCCTCGTCAATCCGCTGAAACTCTATCGCTCCTGCGCAACGCTCTTCTTCGGTCGCCATTGCTTTGGCCTTCGCCATTATGAGACGTGCATTACGAGTGATTCTTCCGCCAGAACCAGGGTAACTAAGCTAGTCTCCCTCCACTTATTCTCGGTCTTCGACAAATCAACACACACGAATTCGCGAACCCAGTGGATGCACTGCTGGTGCTCTTGAACGTGACAGCAGATTGGTTACCTACGGTGATCGGGTAGAAATCGAGAATGTTCATGAATGGTCGTCAGAGTGGCGGCGAAGAGGATATCCGGACGCTTAGCCCCCAGACTTTGGCAACACTGCGGTCGCTAGGTTTCGTGCTAGGCAGGGCCGCTCCTCTCCGCGGGATTGGTCACTGGGTGCGCGGCCTTCTCGATCTCGGAATTCATTTCGCCGCCGATCAGTATCGCGCCATTGGTCACATAAAGCCATAACAACAGCATGACGACGCCGTTCAGGTGGCCATATGTGCGTGAATAATCATTTATCCGGTCGAAGTAGATGCGAGCGACAACCGTAGCCCCGACCCACAGGACAAGCGCGCAGACTGCGCCCGGTGTGCTCCAGCGCCATTCATGATTACGCAGGTTGGGTGCAAAGCGGTACAGCAAGGCAAATGAGAAGGATAGTGGAAGAATTAGAACCAGCCATTCGGCGATACGGACAGTGGCCACTCCGGTATGGAAGAAAAGCCCGAGCTCAGCTCCGCCGAGCGCGAGGAACAAAGCTACGCAAATCGTGAACCCCAGTGATAGTGTCAGCCCGCCAATCGTGATGCCCAGTCGCCACCATGTGCGCCCCTCTTCGACTTCATACGCACGATTGAGGCCGTGAATCATGGCCCACGTAGCGTTGCAAGCGGCCCATAACGCACCAGCGCTTACAAAAACAAAATGGAAGCCCGAGGCGGCGCGCCCACTGAACTCGTCCCCCATGACTGCGAGTAGATGCGCCGCTGGAGATGGAAGAACTTGGTTTGCAAGGTCCTGGAGCAAGGACTTGAAAGAATCGCTGGCTTGGGGCACTCGCGAGACTACTGCGAGCAGAAGCAGAAACGATGGAAACAAGGCCAAGAACTGGTAGAACGCCATCCGACCACCTTGACCAAAAACGCTGTCCTCCCACGCTTCGCGAGCTGTCCGCCGAAGTAACTCGAACAAGGACAGGCCGCCGAGACTCCAGTTATCGACCATGCGTCGTACTTTCATTCTCATTCGAATCGTTTTGGCCTGGCGAGACCCAGGACATTGACTGTACGGGAGCGTTACCAATACGGCGAGCGCACCGTGCATCCGGACTGCTGCGTAGAAGTCGAAGCCACCTACTACGACGCGAGCACCTGCGACAGGAGCGCGCGGTTGTCACGGCATCCAGGATCAGGATCGCCCCACTCGAACTCCGCAATCGACGCAGCAGTTGCTCGGCCGCGCCGAAAAAGGTCGGGCGCAATATCGGCGCGCTGTCTCAGACACTTCTTCGCAACCACGGACAGGTTGCAGTTCGCAAGATTCTGGGCGTGCTTGCGTTGGCGAAAAAGTACGGCGTCGCTTCCACCGATAACGCATGCGCGATGGCACTCGAAACCGGCGCCTGCGAGTACCGCTTCGTTGCGCCGCTATCTGGAACACAATCCGCAACTGCCGCTGAGCTTGCGGCAGGTCGATCCGCCGTCCGCTAGCTTACTTTGTACCGTGATCTCATCGAAACCCGAACTCGTCAGGAGGACCAGCCATGAACGTGATCGAACTCGAACGCGCGCTCCGCCAACTGCGGCTGGGTGGCATCGCCGACATTCTCGAAACCCGCCTGCGGCTCAGGCCGAAGCCATGACTCCCATCGACCTGATCTCGTGCTTAGTCTCCGATGAACTCACGCGCCGCAGCGACCGCCTGCTCGAACGCCGCCGCAAACTGGCCGGCGTTCACGACCCGGACAAGAGTCTCGAAAAGTTCGACTTCACCTTCAATCCGAAAATGAATCGCAACATGGTGTTCGATCTGGCCACGGCGCGTTCGTCGGCAAGCGCGAAGATGCCCTGTTTCTCGGCTCCGGTGGAACCGGCAAGAGTCACCTGGCGCAAGCCATCGGCCAAGCCGCAATCCTGCAAGGCTACCGCGTGCTGCATCGCGAAACCCACGTGTTGCTCGATGAATCTGCCGAAGCTGTCGCCGAAGGCACGCGAAAGGAATACATGGAATCAATCTCCACCGTCCCGCTGCTCATCGTCGACGACTTCGGCCTGCGCATACTCCCCCACACCGCCGCCGAGGATCTACTGGAAATCATCATGCGCCGTTACGAACCCTTCAGCACGCTGCTGACTCCCACCCGTCCGGTCGAGGACTGGGGGAAACTGCTCGGCGATGTTGCCGCGGTGAGAGCGATGCTCGATCGCCTGCTGCATCACGGCCACGTGCTCAAGTGCGGTCCCCGGAGCTGGCGAACCAAGTCATCAGCAGGGGCCAGTGATGCCACCATGCTTCTGAGCAGAGTGAGACAATACGGCTACCGAATGCGGATCCCTGGAAAGATCGCAGCAACAGTATCGTTAGCGATCTGCGCTATCGGTCTTGCGACGTTCGCAGGATACTTGTTGTCGATTCTTTGGCAAGGGCACTGGAAATATCCAGAACTGGTACTACCAACGGTCGTAACTGCCACCGCAGCAATTCTCGCTGTTGGCGTCATTGCGGTTATCAACAGGCGCCATCTAGGCGCTGGCGCCATTGTTCGCATGACTGCTCTCTTGATCGCAGGGTGTAGCCTATCCGCCGCAGGGCTTTTCTTCCTGTTGCTGGCGAATTGCAGCCTCTCATGTAGCAACCGAATAATGGCCGATGTAAAGAGTCCGACTGGACAATGGAGGGCGGTCTGGTACTTGCAGAACTGCGTTGCAACAGTCCGGTACTGCCCAAGCGTTTCACACGTTTCGATCCTGGCTCCCGGCGAAGAGCCTGGGGGCCAAGGAAATGCGTTCAGTGTCGCCGTCGAAGACGGCATAAACCTCGATTGGAAGTCAAACGATCTACTGAGAATTTCGTATCCGGGGGTGATCCGGAGCCTCGATCTAAAAAAAGCCAAGTCCGCGGCGTCCACATCGAGTATCGGCCAATCGGATACCTCTGATTAGTAGTCGAGCTACAGATTTGCAGAAACACTCAGTGGCGGGATATGAATGTTTTTGTTCTGGGTCCGCTTCATTGGCCGGTTTTGAAGTGACCACGTATGGCGGGTTCCAGGTGACCACCCAAGGCCGGCGAAACGTCGGTGTCGGTCTGGTACGAGTGGCGTGATATGAACATCGGCGACAAACGCAAGTCGACCTTGGTTCACTGACGACCGTCTGGCCCCCAGATCTCACCGAGGGAGCGACCTGGAGGACGAACACAGCGCAATTTCAAGAATGCGCGTTGCTGCCTACTTCACTAAGTGATACTCGGTCTGGCGCTTGAGCACCCAGGATCCCTTACCTTGCTCGTCGACCACAGCGTCCTCCTCAAGGGCTACCTGTAGTTTCTGGCCACCCCACTCAGTTAGTGCCGTCTTCGATTCCAGTTCAATCGAGAACCACGTGCCAGGGAAAATGCGGACGTCACCACGTCCAGGAACTCCGCTTTGCTGATCCCACAGCCCTACCAGGGGGCCGGCAGCGTGTCCATGATCGCCGATTGGATGCGTGTAAACGGTCCCTTCGATCTTCGCCTCGCGCATAGCGTGAAGAGCGTCGCGCAGGACTTCGTTGCCAGTGCGGCCCGGCAGCATGCGCTCTAGGGTAATATCCTGCAGGCGATTGGTGTTCGCGAGCGCCGCCTTAATGCCAGCGGGAACATCGGTTTCGCCCGGACGCAGGACATATCCCATGTGTTGCGTATCGGTGTTCAGGCGCATCGCCGTGATGCCGAAGTCCGTGTGTAGTACATCGCCGCGCTCAATGACAACACCTTCCTTTTCCTCCGTGGGAGCTGACGCAGTAATGCCTTTGCGCTGCACGGTTACTGAAGGTTGGAACCACGTGCCCAGTCCAGCGTCATTCACTTTTTGCCGCAGCCACCACACGACATCTGCATCAGTTGTCTTTCCCGGAATGATAACTTCGTTTGAGAACGCCCGGGAAATAAGGGAATGGACGATTTCCATCATCTGGCGATACGTAGGCAGCATCTCCGGAACTCGCAGTTCCTGATATTCCAGCGCCAGATCCTCCGCAGGAACGATGCGGGCGGCATATTCTGAACCGAGCGCCGCAACCACTTTGTCGCGCATACCAACTGTCAGACCGTCCGAGAAGGCATGCGTCGGGGAAATGTCCACGGCGATGTTTTTGGGTTTACGTTGATCGACCAGTTTATGGAGTAACTGCCATTGCGCATCGCCATAAATCTCGTGAGCCGCAACCTCGGGATCTCGATAGACGGTATACAGCCCGCCGTTCGAGTCACCTCCGAGGGCTAACCGCTGCAAGGGCTGGTTGGGACCTGGATCGAAGAACACGTAAATCGTCGTGCGGCGAGCGGCGAACACGGTTGGCGAAACTAACGAGAAAAAGGCGGGGTCCTCGGCATATTCACGGCAGGCGACGATCCACATTTGCACTCCGTGGTTGCGCATCAATGCAGGCAGATGGCGTTCCAGCCGGAGACGGAGCCATTCTTGCTGGATTTCAGCTTGCTGACGCAAAGGAGGCAGCGTCGGAACCTGAGCCGCTAGCGCGATTGAAAATGCGCCGGCGAGAAGTCGGATTCGCATAGGTATCAATGTAACTCGGAGGAGAAGGCATGGTGAGCGTCGCGAGGCGCAGACGCGACGGTTACGGGGAAGAAGGGCGGCTCGAAGAAGCCTTCCAGGTAGGGGAGGGCGCCGCTAAGGGCAGAAAAAGGCCAAGGCGGCCAACAAAGGAATGAACGGCAAGGGAGCGCAGAGCAAAGGAGCAAAGCCGATAAAAAGATCGCCGCTACCAAGAAGTCGAAGAACAGAGGCCGATTCAGAGCGCGCGAACAGAAAAGCTGAAGTGATCGCGATGATGAAACGGCCGAAGGGCGCCACGCTCGCCGAGATTATGGAAACGACGGGCTGGCAGAAACACGGTTCGGGGCTTCGTATCGATCCTGCGCACCAAGGCCGCCGACAAGATCGAATCGTCGAAGAACGCGCCGGGACCGCACGCATGGAATCGAGAAGTAAACACCAACCGCTCAGTCAAGCCAACGAGCGGCCATCTCGGATTGGGTTCCGGAGGTGCATGGGATTGCGGCTGCGGCGGCGTAAGTGACAATACATAGCCTGGAGTTGAGATGGCCATTGAGTCTCACGCTTCACGCCTCCAAAAAGTCTGCTAGATTTCTGCCCGTCATACGCTAAACCAATCAGAAGCGGCCGAGCCCGGTTTGCAGGCGAGAATGTCGGCCCAACTACAACCGGTGTTACAGAGGGAGGACGATCGGCCTAAGCAAGCGCTGCAGTGTTTTTCGCATGATGGCAATCGAGGAGGACCAGAATGGCCGAGCTTAAATTTAACAGCATTCCCGGTAACTGGCATGGCAACGATTATCCCCGGGTCGCAATGACCAGCGTGTCTCTGGCGTCCGGACCGCCTCTGGCGCTGATCTTCATGACGCACATGAGCGTCGACTTCGACGGAATGGGCAACGCTTATGGGCCCGCGAAGAAGTGTCCTCTGGACAGCTTATATAACGCAGGCTGGAAGGACCCAAAGGGCTATTATGGAGTCAAGGCCTACAATCCGAAAACTGCGCCGCCAGGTGTGGAGTTGGCAAAACCGTACGAATACTACCAGGATGTCCATGGCCGCGTACCGGTCGTGCAGACAACCGGACCCTATAAGGACTTCTTCATATCGGTAACGTCCGGGGGCGTTGATGCGGGTGTTGTACCCTTCGGCGTGCTCCACGGTGGGCTGGCGTCCAATGGCGTTGCTGCGGGCAATTTTGGGATAGTGCTGCGTCCCGATAAAGGTGGGACCGCCACTTTCACGTATTTGGGGGGCGAAGGAGGCGCTCTAAAGGATAAAAAGGGCAACTATTTGGCGGATTATCGGCTCGGCGAGTGTTCGTATAAGGTGTTCCTGGATGTCGGCGGGCCTCCCAAGCAGTGTTCGCAGGTCTATGCGAACAACAACTTTCAGACCGTCTACATGGTATTCCCGCGATCCAACGCGTCCGCGCTTATGCGGCTTGCGCCTGGCGACGACTACAACGATTTGCCGGCATTCATTGCGATTCAGGCGCACGCGGACGCGGCATCGCCAGGCTCGTCAGGACTTCCCGCATTCAAAAAATACGTCGCTAACGGGAGGAAGATCAAGCCGACGGGTTACGCTAAGGTCGCCTACACGCTGCTATCTCTCGGTTATATGACCTCGGCGGGAGTGCCGTTGACCCTGACTCCATAGACGGCCCGCCCCCTCCGCGTGGTGGAACTCAGCAGGAATGGGCCCGTGCAGAGTTCAGCGGTGATCGGGCAGCCGGGAATGGTAATAGCTTAGGAACTTAGCGAACAAAGTCAATGAGGAAACATCGAATGTTCCAGTTTGCGGAATTATGTCAGCCGGCGAATACTCAATGACGAGCCGCTTGATTGCCGAATCTTCTGAAGGAACGGCCTTTAATTTTCCGGATAGGAGAGTGCCGTGTTGTCGTCAGCGATGGTCCGAGCTCGGCGCACGATCGGTCCGTCATCGTGTGTTGGTTCAGCGTGAGATGGAAAGCGGACGCTCTCCGTTAGTGAGTATAGCGCGAGCGTCGGCGGTACGAGGAAGCAGCGGACGGAGGCTGCAACTGGTTTCAAGGTGAAGTCAGCTTGGCTGGTGTCCTCGAATAATGCTCGATTGACGGGCCAAGAACGAAACTGGCTAGCAGCCCGTGGCAGAAATCGGGCAGGCTGAATGCCTGCCCCCCTTGGCTCGCAACCTCTTGAGCCCTCAAGGTGGCACAGCGCGCCTATGGCGCAAACGCTGTGGAGACTTAAAGAGGCGTTCTCCTTTTTGTAATGTGTCGTTGAGGCTTCAATTCAGCGACACAAGGAGAACGCCATGAAACAGTTTATCGACAAGTACGGTTCCGAAATCGCAGGGGTGCTGACGGGATTCGATCGTCTGGTATTTCGTGCCACGCCACGGCGCTTGAACTACTGCTATCGGGATAAGAGCCGCGGGATCCTGGTGGCGCAAGGAATGGAGGAGTACCTGTGGCAGAACCAGATTCGGTTTAAGGACTACGGGCGGCACGTGCAGAGCGTCAGCAGGCGCTTAAAGGACCACATCCAGAAGAAGGTTCTAGGGGAGCAGTGGCCCATAGTATTCCTGCGCAACCAAGAGGATAAGGATGAAAGGGCTCGCCAGTTGGCGGAGCAGCGGCAAATCAGCAGCGGCATAGTGTGTGCCCTCAGCGTCATGGAGCCGAGCCCGACGTTCGAATATGTGAGGAGCAGGATTGCCAGCCGCATACGGCCCTGCCACATGTATTACCTGTATCAGAAACATGAGGAATTGGGATGGATGTATGCGCGGATTCAGACCTGGTTTCCCTTTCACATACAGGTGGGGATCAACGGGCGGGAGTGGCTGGCGCGGCAGATGCAGCGGCAAGGGCTACGCTATGTGCAGCAAGGCAACTGTTTTCCCTGGATCGAAGATTACGGCCGCGCACAACAGTTGCTGGATGAGCAAGTAAAGACCAATTGGATGGAGTTGCTGGACGGCTTCGGACGACAGCTCAATCCGTTGCACGAGGAGATCTTTGCTCGTTTTCCAACGGAGAACTATTGGACCTGTTATCAGAGCGAATGGGCCAGCGACGTAGTGTTCCGGCGGCCGGAGGTTCTCAAGCGTTTCATGAATGTAGTGCTGCGGCATGCCGTGTCGGATTTCTCCTGCCGAGACGTGCTGCGGTATTTCGGCAGACGGCTCACCCAAAAGGGACGGATCCCGGAGTCCTTCAATGGACAGCTACAGGGCAACCTGAAGGAATACCGGGAAGGAGAACGGATGAAATTCTGGATGCACGGCAATTCCACCAAGTTTTACGACAAGGCCTACCATGAGCAGGGGAGTGTAATGCGGGCGGCCGAGACGACCATCAATAAGACAGAGGTCTTCAAAAGCTATCGAGCCAAACAAGGGGGGACCGTAAGAGGATCTGCAATGGCGGACCATGCGCCGAGGGATTGCCGACCTGCACCGGAGGGTACAGGTATCGCAGGGCGTCAACGGCCGGCTCATCGATGCTCTGGCAACAGTGGACGATAGCCACAGGCTGGAGGAACTGGTTTCGGCCATTCAGAAACCTACCCACTGGAACGGACGTCGCGTCCGGGCACTGCGACCCTTCGCCGACGATTACACGCTGCTGCAGGCCATCCAACAAGGAGACTTCCTAATCGATGGTTTTCGCAATCGAGACCTGCAAGCTCTTCTGTTCCCCAAGCCGGCCGAGTCACCCCAGGAGCAGCGGCGGCGCTCGGCAGCCATAAGCCGGAGACTCCGCATGCTCCGTGCTCATGGTCTGATCCACAAAATCTCTGGAACGCACCGGTATCAAGTGTCTGCATCGGCACGTACCCTACTCATCGCCGTGACGACATCCGCGCGGACCACTCTCCAGCAGATCAATCGGTTGCACGAAGAGGCAGCTTAAATTGTCGCGCCGCGCAAAGATCCTCCAGGTTTAGTAATGCAGGCGGTTTCGCCTGCGCATGCCGCTCTCAAAGACTTCTGCCAGACGAAGTAGCGCCAGTCCTCGCTGTAACACAAGGTTCATTTTTCGCCTATCGCCATGTGTTATCTTTTAATTCGTTTCCAAATCCTCCTAAAGGAGCTGTTTCTCTATGGCGATGGTGCCAATTCTCGATCTACACGCCGGACCTCTCCCCATTTCCGTCAGCTTTAAGTCGCCTTCCGACGGCGGCGGCGCGGTCATTATGGTGAGCGGTTCTCTGCGTTCCGTCAATGCTCCAACTCTGATCGGATTCGAGGTTGTAATCGATGGGCACGTGGTTGGCAAATCGGTCATCTGGTCCAACGCGGACAATGTTCATCGCGCGACCGTGCCCGTTATCGTCAAAGCCCCGCAGGATTTCAACCAGCACACCCTCTCATTACAGGTGATGAACGCGAATTCGATCGGCGATCAGAACGATTATTTCACCGCGATCCTCGATTACTAGCAAGGTGGGGCAGGCATTCAGCCTGGCATTCAGCCTGCCCGATTTTTACCGCGAGTTGCTAACCCGCTGATACGGCACCGGCGCCGCAGGCCGAAACGCCTGCAAAGCCCGCCATTCGCCCCCTACTTTCGCAAACGACCGCTCAATAATCTCCCGAAATTCCTCCGGCGCGCCCAGAGCCCGCAAATTCACAAGCACTTCGTGTTCACCGGCCGGCGACGCATCCAATGCGCCTTCCGCCACCGGTTCGCCCCCATTCCTCGTTAGCCCGGCCTTGACGTATCCCGATTCGCATTGCGCCATCACCTTCAAATGCACGATACGTATTCCGGCGACGGTCAGCGCGCGATCGAGATCATCGAGCAACGGCCCAACCACCATCGCCGGCCCCACGGCTGGGCGGGTCCGCACCACGGCCCGGGCGTTCAGCCATCCCAGTGCCAACTCCGCCTCTCGATACCGCTCGTAATTCACCGAGATTGACTGCCGACCGGCCTGAACACCATCCGCCAGCAACTGATCCAGCCAACTTTCGACATCCACATCACGATGGATCACGAGATCCGCCTCAGCCACCTGGTTCTCGAACAGGTACCGCATGTCCGGCCCCTCCGGCTCCTCGTGCACCAGCACCGTAAGCGGCGCAATCCGGTAACTCGCCCCATAATCACGCAGAAGCGGCCGCAGCGTTGTCGCCACGATATCGATGCAGCTCCCAACAGCTTCCGCAAAAAAAACCTCGGGATGATGTGGACCAAGCCTCTCCAACGCCTCGATCAAATCCGGAAAGCGGCAACAAAAGCACCCCCCCGCGACTTGGTCCGCCGGCATCCCACTTTGACGCACCAGCTGCGTGTCGACGAGATCGTCCCCCTGGTCGTTCAGCACTGCGGCGACCCGCATGCCGCGCGCCTGCAGAATACGTGCTGCTGTCAGGATGAGCGTTGTTTTTCCCGCGCCGAGGAAACCGCCGACCAACGCCACGACAGGCTTCATGTCGTAAATTCCTCGCCCTCCCGAAGCGTTCTTTCCTGCGAGCTTTTCTTCCCGTTCACCAAGCAGGACCGAATCGCCAGCGACCCATGCTCAACACGAATGATCGCCCCCGCGGTCGTTACCTGAAATGTCCCCCAGCCCGTCGCCGTGGTCCACAAACAGTTGTGACCCTGCGGCGCTTTAATCTCGACCATTCGCTCAGCGCCGTCATAGCGGAAGCCGCTCATCGCCAGCACTCCGCTCCAGGCCGACATGGCGCGCGCGTAATGATGTCCGCATTCGGGCTCGTCCCACGGATTCCGCTTCTCGCCGTCGTAGCGGAGCCGCGCGTTGCGATAACACTCCACGCCCTCTCGCGTCATGCCCGCAAAGAGCATATGCGAGCCGACCAGGTACTCAATCCCCGTCCACGCCTCCGCATAGTACGGAAATGGAATCGTGGGGCGCTCTGCCTTGCCGTAATCGCACACAAGAATCGCCGCTTCGTCATTCAGGGCATAAGTACGCTGCACGCATTGATGATTGGTCAGCGTGCGGCGATAGTTATATCGATACAACGACTCGAGCGTCTTGTGAATATTGACCGGCTTGACTAGCGGACCGAGCCCGCTGACATCGGCGAGATACTGCCCGATCAATTGGTCCGCGAGGCAACCTTCGCCAACCTGGTACTGCGGGTTCACGGTATCTTCTGAACCCATGTCGCTGCGCAGCGACTGCGCGATCCGCTCCTTCGCCACGCCGCGGACCCGCTGAACATAATAATCGCCATTGAAAAGATTCGCGTCGATCCACCTGCTCCCGCTGTCGAACAGGCGCCGGTACTCGGCCGCGGAACCTGTGTCCCCCATCGCCCGCGCCATCTCTTCCGCGGCTCGCAGCGCGCCCAGGTAGTAGATGCCGCAAAGCGGATTCGGCCCATAGAACTCGACATCGTAGGTATTGTGTTGCACACCTTCCATGACGCCGTCCCGGTCCGCATCCCATCCGCCCGGCACCCAGGCGAATTCCAGGGCCCGCTTGATTCCCGGCCACAGCCGCCGCAGCCAATCGTTATCGCCGCTCAGGCGCCAATCGAGATAGGCATGTATGATCTGCCCCATCTGTCCATCGGCGGCCGCGAAGCCCCACAGCGGTTGCTTGTGCGGCAGGTTCTCGCGAAAGTGCAGCGCTCCCGCGTCGTCCAGGTCGTAGTGGAAGCTCGTCTCGCGAAGGGAACGCGCGAACGTCGGAAAAATATGCGGCGTGGTGGTCTCGTAGTTCCACACGTGCGCGCAGCTTCCATGGCAGCAGCCTAAATGGTCGTCGGCGCCCTCGAAACCGTGGAACTCGCCATCGGCAGTACGAAAACAAACCTGCGTCACCAGCGTCGAGAGGTTCGCGCTGGCCGCATCCTTCACCGCCGCGGGAAGTGTGGATTGCCGCAGCACCGTCGCAAATCGCCGCGTCTTTTTCTCCAGGGCCGGCAGATGTTGCGCCGCATACTCGGCCGCATCCCACGCATCCTTGAACCGCGTCGTGTACCAGTTCCCGATCAGCGTGTCTTCCTCTCCCTTGGGAGCCGCCCAGCCGCATCGCCGCGGCGTACGATTTGGAAAATGCCAGGCGAGGAGAAACGTGTAATCGGCATGAGTTCCCGGCGCCAGCGTTCGGCCCAGACACAGCGCGCCCACCGCGCTTCGCACCTCTGGCTCCGGCCCGAGTTCTCCGTCCGAAGAAAAATCGTCCCAATAGAGCATCGGCGAGTTCCACCAGCGGTCGCGCTTCCATCCCCGCAGATACGATACCCGGAAGCCGCCAGGGTCAAGCGCCGCGAGCACGAAACTGCCCTTGAGCGGATCGTTCGCCGCCAAATCCGGGCTGCTCATGTAAAGTCCCTCGAGACCATCGGTGCCGCGATGCTCGTTAAGGCGAGAATCGGCCGCTTGTGTGTGCCCGCAAGGATTATCGATCGACCACGCAATCGAAACTCGTGCCGCCGCTGGCCCCGGGTTCGTAACGCGGTAGCGCAGAATCGCAACCGGTAAACCGGAATCATCGGGTTCGTGTGGAATGAACGGTGAAAAGGCATCCAGTGAGACTCGTACCGGCAAAACCGAATCGGCAAAATCGATGTGCGCCAGAGGGAATTCGCCAACGAACGTGGCGGACGCCAGCCGCACCAACCCGGGTGCGTTGCGCGTCCCTAAGCCGTTCTGCCCCTCATAGGGAGGCTGTATGCGCGATTCGAGTACGCGCGCCACCGGCTTGCTCTTCCCCGTCTGTGCCCAGATCGCGGGAAAGGCATAACTTGGCGAGTTCCCTTTATCCGGCCGGTTGAAAATCTCCCAGTCGCGTAGCTGTCCCCGTCCGCCAAGGCTGATCGATCCTGCGCATACCCCGCCGAGTGGAAACGCGATCGCGGTGAGATGCCGCCCCGTGAAAGCCCGTGGAAACCTGAACTCCCCGTCGCCGGCCTCTGCCGCCGGAGCCGCGGGAGGAGAAGCAAACGACGAACCGGCGAGTGCGACCTGTTTGAGAAATGACCGCCGCTTGGTAGACATCAGCCATTAGCTTACTTCGGTGGAAGGGTATTAAGTAAGAATGTGAAAAGGTGCAGCACGCCCACAGCCTGCGGCGGGTTGCTAACCCGCCTTGCGATCGGTGCCGATAAATAGCCTACGGCCGTCCAAATACATCGCGGCCCTTACGCCGCCCTCTCTAACTCCTTGAAGAATTGGAAGATGTGGAGGGGTGAAGCAGGCCTTCAGCCTGCCATTGGATCTCACCACGAATGCAAAGGCAAAAACGGCTATGCCAAACTTCCGCAGTCGGCCACTGGGAAAGCAGTCAAATCCTGACCAATCCGATCCCTCTCGTAAGCTATCTGGTGGATTTCCACAATGCCACGTTATACTGAATATAGGGCGCCGTACCTCTACTTATGAACAGCCGTTTCAAGTTTGTGGTCGTCTCATCGTCGACCTGCCTCGTGCTCCTTCTATTGCTGGGAGCGGTCCATGGCCGGAGCGCTGCTCCGGAAGACACCTATCGTCACCTGGCCGTCTACAGCGAAGTCCTGCAACACATCAAAACCGACTATGTCGAGGAGCCCGATATGAAAGGCGTCACCGTCGGCGCCTTGAATGGTTTGCTCGAGTCGATCGACCCCTACGCCTCGTACCTGAATGCCGACCAGTACAAACAGTACATGAAGTCGAAGGATCAGCACAAGGCCGACGTGGGTCTGGTGCTTTCCAAGAAGTTCGGCTACATCGGTATTGTCGACGCCATCCCTGGCTCGCCGGCCGCCAAAGCCGGTCTGGCGACAACCGACGTGATCGAAAGCATCAATGGCATCGCTACCCGCGACATGCCCCTCGCATTTGCGGAGTTGATGCTGAAGGGCGATGCGAACACCACCGTGGAATTGGGAGTTCTGCGCTCCCGCAAGCCGGACCCGCAGAAACTTACCCTGACCCGCGCTGTCGTTCACTATCCCGCCGTCGTTGGCAAGGTTGTTCCCGACCAGGTCGGCCTCCTGCAGGTCGAGAGCCTCGAAGGCAACAACGTGCAGGACGTCGCCGGCAAGATCCAGGAATTCCAGCGCGAGGGCGTGAAGCGGTTGGTTCTCGATCTCCGTCATTGCTCCACTGGCTCGCCCGAACAGGGCATTGCGCTTGCTAATCTCTTCCTCGATAAGGGCCTGATCACCTACACGATCGGCCAGAAGCAGCCCCGTCAGGACGTGAATGCGGACGCTTCGAAGCAAATCACCAAGCTCCCACTCACTGTAATTACGAACCGTGGAACGGCTGACGGCGCTGAAATTGCCGCCGCGGCACTGCTCGACGACAAGCGCGCCGAAGTGGTCGGCGACCGCACCTACGGCGACGCCTCCATCCGTAAAGCAATCACGATGGACGATGGATCTGCCGTTATTCTCTCCGTGGCTAAGTATTATTCGCCTGCCGGCAAAGCCATTCAGGATACCGGAGTAGTTCCGACCGTGCCGATGCTCGATAACAGTGATGCTTCCGCGGAGCAGGACGACGATACACCGCAGGCAGAGCCTCAGAACAAGCCCAACGAGGACAATCTGCTGAACAAGGCGATTGAAGTCGTTACCAAGGGCAAGGATATGTCGAAGAACTCAACCGTTGGGCCGAGCGGCGAGCGGCAGGTTGTGCCCGACAATCCGACCAAGGTTCCCGAAAAGAAACCATAAGACAAGCTTCAGCTTGTCATCATTAAGATGCCCATCTACGAATACAAATGCGAAGGATGTGGCGAGGTTTTTGAAATTCGCCAGAAATTCGCCGACGAACCGCTGAAGGTGCACGAAAAGTGCGGTGGCGCGGTCCATCGCCTCCTTTCAGCACCCGCGCTGCAATTTAAAGGAAGCGGCTGGTACATCACCGACTATGGTCGCGGCAGCGGCGGCTCGAAATCGTCGTCCGAGTCGAAATCCAACGGCTCCTCCAGTTCCAGTGAAACAAAGAGCTCCGAAACAAAAAGCTCCGAGACCAAGAGTTCCGAAACCAAGAGCACCAGTTCCGAATCCTCGAGTTCGAAAACGTAGTTCATGTCTGCCACACGACGGCACTTTCTCAACACAGCCGTGGGGTCGGCGCTTGCCGCGCCCCTCTTCGCCCAGCAGCGGCCTCGCTCTGCTAATGACACAATTCAGATCGCGCTGATCGGCGCGGGTGGCCAGGGAATGGGCGACGCTCGCTCGTCTATCATTGCGGGTGCGAAACTTGTCGCCGTCAGCGACATATATCAGGGACGCCTCGACCGCTCCAGGGAGCTGTGGGGCAACGATCTCTTCACCACTCGCGACTATCGCGAGGTCCTGCGGCGAAGTGATATTGATGCCGTCATCATCGGCACCCCCGATCATTGGCATCGCACCATCACCATCGACGCGCTGAATGCGGGCAAGGACGTGTATTGCGAAAAGCCCATGGTGCAGCACGTCGACGATGGTATGCCCGTGGTGGAAGCCGCCAAAAAGAGTGGCCGCATCCTCCAGGTCGGCAGCCAGCGCGTCAGCTCTATTGTGTACAAGAAGGCGCAGGAGCTCATGCAGGCGGGCGCCATCGGCGAGTTGAATATGGTGGAGGCCTGGTGGGATCGCAATAGCGCCATCGGAGCCTGGCAATATTCCATTCCGCCCGACGCCACCCCCGAAAATATCGACTGGGATCGCTTCCTCGGCCGTGCTCCGAAAGTCCCCTTCGAGCCCATCCGGCTCTTCCGCTGGCGCAATTACCAGGATTACGGAACCGGGGTCTGCGGCGACCTGTTCGTGCACCTCTTCTCCGGTCTGCATTTCGTCACCGGCGCCATCGGCCCCACCCGCATCTATGCCACCGGAGGTTTGCGTTACTGGAAAGACGGCCGCGACGTTCCCGACGTCATGCTGGGACTGTACGATTACCCCACCTTCAACCTGGCCCTGCGCGTGAATTTCGTGAACGGAGGCAACGAGACATCCGGCTTCCGCTTCGTCGGCACCGAAGGCACCATGAGCATTGGCCAGGGCGTAACGCTCTCAAAACACCCCCGCGAAACCGAGCCGGGCTACACGGTCGACACGTTCCCCAAGGCGACGCAGGAAGCGTTCCTGAAAAAGTATTACGACCAGTATCCGGTGGCACGTCCGACGGCCGACGCCATCCGTCCGGAAGCCGAAGAGGTTTTCCTGCCTCCGCCTCACTATAGCGATCACCTGGACCATCACCGCGTCTTCCTCGAAGCCGTCCGAAACCGCAGGCCCGTAGTGGAAGATGCCGTCTTCGGCTTTCGTGCCGCCGGCCCCGCTCTCTTGTCCAACGTCAGCTACTTCGAGAAGCGCCCCTGCACCTGGAACCCCCAGACGCTGACCGACCGCGCTTAGACTTTGGAAGTCTTCGCGTCTTACGCTTTGAAGAATGTGGAAGGGTGCAGCGGGCTTCTGCCGGCCTTTGGATCTGGCAAGGAAACGACGGGCGAAAACGCCTATCTCACCTTTCCAACCCGAGAGTTTCCTTTGGTTACGGCCATGCTGCTTTGCGGGGCGCTCGGTTTCGCCCGCTTTTGAATCGTCGCAGCGCCGTGAGGCAGACCGGGTCAAACTGCCAGTACCAGCAAGCCCCAACTCCAGCCATCAACCGCCAAACTAAGGGTCGCAACGCCCCCAAAACGAAGCTAAAGTCCGCCAAGTCCTAGTACACCGCCCAACCAGTCCTGGTATCCCCCTGCCATTGTTGAGCGCAAGTTCCACACCCAAAATTGCCTATGAGAGAGGCAATGAAACCACGAGAGGCCGTCACCCGCTTTCGCACGGACGACATGCTCGCCGTGTATCGGTCGCCCCGTGAACTGCCTTCGATACGCGATGCTGCCGATACCGTCTTCCGCCAACGGCGCGGAATCCTGATTCTCTCCGTTCTCCTGACCATTGCCGTCGCTGCAGTCATCATCCTCTCCCCCCGCACCTACGAAGCGGAGATGACCATCCTGGTGAAGAACATCCGCGCCGAAGTGATGCTGACGCCCGACGAAAGCCCGGGAGCCATCCACCAAACCGAAATCAACGACGCCCAAATGGGCACTGAAGTCCAGCTCCTTTCGAGCCGCGAACTCTTTGCGAAGGTAGTCGATCAATGCGGCCTGGCCGGTCCAACTCCCGCCGACAAGGAACGCGCTATCGGCAAGCTCCAGAAGAAAGTCCACATCGCGCCCCTCATGAAGTCGAGCATGATCCGCGTCCGGTATGCCTCAACAGATCCGAAGCTGAGCGCGCGAGTCCTCAAGACCCTCGGCGACGCTTACCTCGAGCGCCATCTCCAACTGCATAGCAGCGCCGGTTCGTTCGCCTTCTTCCAAACCCAGGCCGACGTCTATGAACGCAAGCTGGCCGAAGCGCAGGCGAGGCTCGTGGAATTCCAGCAGAAGTCCGGCGTCGTCAGCGGGGCCGAAGAAAAGGATCTTCTCCTCCGGCGCATGGTTGAAATCGGTGCTTCCCTCCGCGAGTCGCAGGCCACCTGGCGCGACACCCAGCAGCGCATCGGAACGTTGCAGAGCCAGCTTACCGGCGTAGCGCCGCGCATCACAACCCAGCAGCGCCGCATCCCGAATCAGTACTCCGTCGAGCGGCTCAACACCATGCTCGCCGAACTGCAGAACAAGCGCACCGAGCTGCTGACGAAATTCAAGCCGAGCGACCGCATGATCAAGTCGGTAGACCAGCAGATCGCCGAAACCCAGCAGAAGAAGCTGGAAGCCGAAAAGATGAACTCGACCGAAGAGGCCACCGACGTCAATCCCATTCGGCAGATGCTCGAGACCGAACTGGCCCGCACCCAGCAAACCGCCGACGGTCTGCGAGCCCGCATCGATACTCTGACACACCAGAGCGCCGATTATCGCGGCCAGCTCGAAAAGCTGGAAGGCGTCGCGCCGTCCGAACAGGAAATCCTGCGCGAGATCAAGGTTGCTGAAGAGGACTACCTGCTCTACTCCCGCAAACGCGAAGAGGCTCGCATCAGCGAAGCCATGGACCAGCAGAAGATCGCGAATATCGCGATCTCCGAGCCGCCCCACGTGCCGGTGCTGCCGCTGCCCCGCGTGAACATGAGCGTGATAGCAGGCTACATCGCGGGCCTGATTGTGATCCTGATCGCGGCCTTCGTCTTTGGAAGTCTGCGCCGCACGATTTATACCCCCTGGGACCTCGAATCGTTCGCAATGGCCCCGGTCCTCGGTACGGTGGCCGATGTTCCACTGATCGAGGCGAAGAAGAAGGAGCGGCGTCGATGAATCTTCCACAGAGATATACACCACCTGCTCCGCAGCCCGTTCGAAGGGTCCGCCGCCGCGAGTATAAACAGACCCATCCGGGATTTCTGCATCCTCTGATTCAGACCATCATCCAGGTGAAGAATTCCGAGGATGGCCGTGGAGTGTTCGTCTTCACCGGCCCAGCCCGTGGAGTCGGTGTCACATACGTAGTGCAAGTAGTCGCGAAAGAACTCGCGGCCGAAACGCAGTCCCGTGTATTGATCGTATCGTCGACAACCCTTGACGGCGCATCAGACCAGGATTTGCGGCGAGCCTCTCACGGTGCTGTCGAATGCGCCACCGGCGTCTGGTCGCTCGTGGATCAGGAGAACGTTGAATATCTCCCCGACGTTCTCCTGGAACGCGTTTGGGTCGACGTCGAGCGCAGCGACTTCGATTTCGTCCTGATCGATTGCCCCGCCGTAACCGAGGCGGGCGACGCCCTTCGCCTGGCCCCGGAAGCCGACGGTGTCTTCCTCGTCGTGGGCGCTGGAGAAACTACCCGCGACCAGGTCGAACAGGCGCAACGCGTGCTCCGTTACGCCTCCGGCCACCTGCGTGGAATTGTGCTGAACCGCCGAACCTATCCCGTCCCGAAGTTTCTGTACAAGCTCATATGAAAACGCTCGTCGCCATTCTCGCCTTCGCAGCCTGTGCCTCGGCGCAGCCAAAGACGTTTGCGGAACGTGATCCGCACTATCGTCTGCAGCCCGAAGACAAGGTCGAAGTGCAGTACCGCTACACGCCCGAATACAACGCGACGGCGTCATTGCAGCCCGATGGTTTCGTGTCTCTGCCGCTTGTCGGCGAAGTGAAGCTGGCTGGTCTGACCTTGGAGCAAGCCGCGGCCGCCATCGTGGGCAAAGCCAGTGATCGTCTCGCCGATCCCGAAGTCACGGTGCTGCTGAAAGAGTATGTCAAGCCGTACTTCGTCGTCGCGGGCGAAGTAGGACATCCCGGCCGCTTCGATCTGCACGGCCAGGTCAGCTTGATCGAGGCCCTCGCAGTCGCCGGCGGCATGAAAGACAGCTCCAAGCGAACCCAGGTGATTCTCATGCGCAAGACCGGCAACGATCTCGCGCAGGTGAGGCTTTTGGATCTGAAAAAGCTCATGTCGGCCGGGGGCATCCGCGAAGATCTCGAGATCCACTCCGGCGACATGATCGTAGTCCCGAGGAATTTCATCAGCCGCATCGAACCCTACATCCGGCTGAGCGAGACCGCCCTGTACAGCGTGCTGTGGGGCGTGAAGTAGCGCCAATGAGAATCCACCCCCGACAAATCGCACGCAGCAAACTTGTCCACAACGTCGTGGCGCTCTACGGCGTCCAGGTCGGGCGCAAGATTGTTCCTTTGATCAGCATCCCCTACCTGGCGCGAGTTCTCGGACCGGCCGGTTGGGGCAAGGTTGCCTTCATCACCGCCATCGCGGAGTTCCTCGTCATCGCGATCGAATTCGGCTTCAACATCTCGGCAACTCGCGAAGTGGCCCGCAATCGCGACTGCCCCAACAAGTGCGGCGAGATCATGGCCGGCGTGTTAGGCGCACAGGCCGTGCTGGCCCTCGTTGGCGCTGCCGCCGTCATGCTTCTGACTCGTGCGCTCCCCCTCCTGAATGGCGAAACCGCCCTGGTCGCCGGGGGCGTGTTCTACGGCGTGATGCAGGGCTTTGCACCGCTCTGGTTCTTCCTGGGTCTCGAGCGCATGCGCCTGTCTTCCGCGCTGGAAGTCGCCGGGAAATTCGGAATGCTCGGCGGTCTGCTGCTCTTCGTCCACTCGCCCGCCGACGGTTGGAAGGTGATGGCGTTGTCGGGCATCGCGCCGGGTATCACGACCATCGCGGCGCTGGCCCTGGCCTATCGCACCATCCCCCTGCATCGCCCGACGATAGCCCTGGTGCGGTCAGCGCTTCGCATGGGCTGGCCGATGTTCCTCTTCCGCAGCGCCGAGAGCCTCTATGGTGTCGCCAACACCTTTCTGCTGGGCCTTTTCACTGGTCCTGAAATCGTCGGCTATTTCGCTTCCGCCGAGAAGATGTCCAAGGCCGCCTATGGCCTGCTAAACCCGATCCGTGACGCCATCTTCCCGCGCCTGAGCCATCTGGCAGCGCGCGGCCACGAAGCTGCCGCCCCGCTTGCCCGCATCGGGGCCGCCATCATGATTTCGGGTGGGCTGCTCCTCGGTGGGGGCATGTTCGTCGCCGCGCCGTGGGTTACGAAGCTCCTCATGGGCAGCGCCTTCGAGCCGGCTGTTACAGCCCTGCGGATTCTCTCGGTACTCCCGCTGCTCCTTTCCATCACGAATTCCGTCGGCATGCAATGGCTGCTGCCGTTCGGTAAAGATGCGGTAGTCAACCGGATTATCCTGTCGGCCGGCGTCCTGAACGTCTGCCTTTCTTTCCTGCTCGCCCCGCGCTTCCTGCACGCCGGTATGGCCTGGGCGGTCGTATCGTCCGAAGCCTTTGTTGCCGTGAGCATGGTGGTTGCTGTCCTGCGAACCACCCCACTCTGGACCCGCGCCTACGCGCCCGCGGAGAACTGCTGACATGCACCGCGACCGCGAGTTGTGGTGGCTCAACCCGGTGTGGGTCTCCGCGACTATGGGCATCGTCCTGATCACCGCGGCTTACGTCGTGCCCGATTGGATGTACCGCATGTACTGGCGTACGCCCAAGCTCTTCGATGGCGCTGCCCTGCGTGTGACGTTCGCCTGTCTCGCAGCCTTTGTCGTCGGAGCGGCGGCGGGCTGCGTCAGGCGCGGCCCTGCGGTCCACAACGACGACTGGAAGGAACGCATCCCCTGGAATTTCGCCATCCGGTTCTTTAACGTCAGCTTCTACCTCACCATCCTCGGCTACATCACCTGGGCTGCTGCGGCCGTTTCGCGCGGCGCAAACCTCGCGCTTGTCATGGGTGTTCTGCGCGGCGACAAAGGCGCGAGCTACGCGATGAAAGAGGTCTACCTCGTCACCATCAGCGGCATCACCACGCTCACTCAGTTCGCCATCGCCATTATGGTGCTCGGCGTCCTGATCGGCGTCGCCAAAGGCTGGCGGCTGGTCCTGCCCAAGTTTGGAATCCTGCTCATCGTGACGCTGTTCCGTGCGCTCATGAACAGCGAACGCCTGGCGTTGATGGAGTTACTCGTGCCGGCGGTGGTCCTGGTAGTCCGGCTGATGGCGCTCGGTTCACCGCGCTTTCCTGCCCGCTTCTTTCCGCTCTTGCGAATCGCTCCCGTATTGGGAAGCGTAGGGCTGATCGGCGTCTTCGGCGCCTCGGAATACTTCCGTTCCTGGATTAACTATTACGCCGGCGGTGACCTCAGCTTCTGGCAATTCGTGAGCCTGCGCCTGCTCGGGTACTACGTCACGGCCCTGAATAACGGAGCGCTGCTGATCCAGCGGATTGACCCGACGGGCGCGCCTTTCTTTACGCTTCACCTGCTGTGGCGCTTTCCGATTCTGAACAGCATCGCCGACACCCTCTGGCCAAGTCTTGCGCTGACCTCCGATGAGACCGACCCTTACATGCGCTACCTCAGCGTGGAGGCAAACCCCGAGTTCAACAACGGCGGCGGTTACCTGCTGCCCATCATCGACTTCGGCTTTGCCGGCGCGCTGCTCTACTGGCTCCTCGCGGGTCTCGCCTGCGGCGTTCTCTACCGGATGTTCCAGCAAAAGCAGCTCGCCGGACTCCTGCTTTACCCCATCACCTTCACCGGAATCATCGAGCTGAGCCGCGTCATTTACTGGGCCGAAGGCCGCGTCTTCGTTCCTCTCGTCCTCCTTTGCGCCTTCATCTTCTGCTGCACGAGCTACGTCCGCCGCCACCAGTCGGCAGAAAGGCAACTCCAATGGCAGCCATCGCCCTGAACGCGCGCTTCTATTCGCACCGGCCGACCGGCATGCAACGTTACGGGATCGAGATGGCCGACCGCTTGGCCGCATGCCTGGACGTTTTAAAACCGGGCCGTCCGCTCCGGGGCGCGGAAGGACATCTCTGGGAACAGTTCTACTTGCCGACCGCCTCACGCGGCCGCCTGCTTTGGAGCCCGAACAATACCGGACCGCTGGCCGTCGGTCACCAGGTCTGCACGATCCACGACATCATCCCGGTGGACCGACCCGAGTGGTTCAGCCCGCGCTTTGCCGCCTGGTACCAGTGGCTGCTGCCGAAACTCGTGCATCGCGTGCAGCACGTCATCGCGATCTCCGAGTTTACCAAGCACCGCATCATGGAGCGCTTCGGAGTCGCCGCTTCCAAGATCACGGTTGTGCCAAACGGGATCGGCTCGCAGTTCGTCCCGCAGCCGCAGCCTGAAGGGCCGTACCTGCTGTCGGTCTGTTCCCTGGAACCGCGTAAGAATCTGCCGTGTCTGCTGCGCGCCTGGAAGCAGGTCCTGCCGCGGGTTCCTTCCGAAATCGAACTGGTCCTGGTTGGTGGCAAGGGAGCATCGGCTGTGTTCCAGGACGCCGGTCTGACGGAGTTGCCGCCGCGCGTTCGTTTTACCGGCTACGTCAGTGACGAACAGCTTCCCACGCTCTACGCCGGCGCGCTGGCCCTGATCTATCCCTCTCTGTATGAAGGCTTCGGCCTGCCGCCGCTCGAAGCGATGGCCTGTGGTACGCCCGTGGTCACATCGGACACCACCTCGTTACCCGAGGTGGTCGGCGACGCGGCTCTCCTGGTCGACCCTGCGAGCGAGGAATCCATTGCGGAAGGCATCCGGCGCATCGTGGACGACGCGGAACTGCGCGTCCGCTTGCGCTCCGCCGGGCTGGCGCGTGCCCGCCAATACACCTGGGACCGTTCCGCCGCCGAGACCCGCGCGGTGCTGTCGGCTTTTGTTTAGAGGATTGCGATGAAGACTCTCATAGTCATTACTCGCGCGGAACTGGGCGGCGGCCAAACCCATGTCGCCGACCTGCTGCGCGGATTGCGCGATGAATTTGACGTCGAGCTTGCGACCGGCGAGACCGGTTACCTGACGGACGTGGCCGACGAGTACGGCATCCGGTGGCATGTGCTGCCGGATCTCGTCCAGCCGATGCGTCCCTGGCAGGACGTCCGTGCCTTGTCCCAGTGTGTGCGCCTGATCCGGACCACCCGGCCCGACCTGGTGCATACGCACACCTCGAAGGCCGGGACAATCGGCCGCCTCGCGGCCCGGATCTGCGGCGTGCCGTCGATTTTCACGGCCCACACCTGGTGCTTTGCCGAAGGAACCTCGTGGAAGTGGAAGCTGGCCGGCATCCCCATCGAGCGGCTCGCAGCCCGCTGCGCCTCGCGCATCATCACCGTTTCGCGGTCGAACGAAGAACTGGCCATCCGGAAGCAAATCGCTCCTGACGGCAAGTTCACAACGATCCACAATGGGATTGCCGACACAATTCAACGGGCGCGTCCCGGGTCTGGTACTGTACCTCGGATCGTAATGGTGGCACGGTTCAGCGAGCAGAAAGCCCAGAACCTTTTAGTCGAAGCCGTGCGCACGATTCAGCAGCCTTTCGAGCTTCTGTTGATTGGCGAGGGTCCCACGCGGGCCGCGGTGGAACGGCAGGTCGCGGAAGCCGGTATCGGGGATCGCGTGCAGTTCCTCGGCCAGCGTCTTGATGTACCCGAAATCCTGGCTTCGTCCCACATCTTTGCCCTTTTCACGAACTGGGAGGGATTCCCGATCAGCATTCTCGAAGCGATGCGAGCCGGTTTGCCGGTGGTTGCCTCGAACGTGAATGGGGTCAAAGAGGCTGTTAAAGACGGATATAACGGCTTCCTCATTCCTGCCGGAGGCGTCGGCTCGTTCCGCACCCGGCTGGAACAGCTCATCGCCGATGCCGGCTTGCGCGCGGAAATGGGCCGCGCGGCGAGGCACCGGTTTGTCGCCGAGTTCACGGTGGACGCAATGCTGAGCAAAACCGCAGCCCTGTATCGGTCAGTACTGCCTCGTACCGTCGAGGCACCCGCCCTGGCGCTCAGTACTAGCACTAAGCCATAGGACCCGGGTCCCGATCCCACGGGACTTCAGACCCCCCTTACTTCGGGACTCAAAGCCCATTTGAAGCCCGGGCAGGATGCCTTAATTTGGATCTGCTAAGCCATATGCTGACACGAACTCTTAGTACACACGAGATTTTCGAGCGGCAGGCTGCGCGGACTCCCAACGCAACTGCCCTGGTTTTCAGCGATCAGTTCTGGACTTACCAGCAGTTGAACGAGCGCGCAAACCAGATTGCGCATTACCTGCGGGGGCTTGGCGTGGTACGCGATTCCATCGTAGGAACCACTGTTCCGCGCTCGCCCGAAATGATTGCGGGCCTGCTGGGGATTCTGAAAGCGGGCGGCGCTTACGCACCGCTCGATGAGAACGACCCCCGGTACGAGAAACTCCTCGATCAGCTTAAGCCGGTCACGGTCCTCGGTAAGGCAGCCTTCGGACTGTCAGCGTCAATCGCGAACCTCGAAAACCTTGCGGACGCAAACAGCCTGGCCTATGTCATGTTCACGTCCGGTTCTACCGGTACCCCAAAGGGCGTGATGGTCGAGCACAGGTCGATTGTTCGGCTGGTTCAGAACACGAATTTCGTTACCCTCGACGACCAGCAGGTTTTTCTGCAGTACGCGCCGCTGCCCTTCGACGCCTCCACGTTTGAGATCTGGGGAGCGCTGCTGAACGGCGCGACGCTTGCGATCACGCCTCCGGGTCTGGCTTCGCTCAAGGAACTGGCGGAGTCCATCCGGCGCTACAAGATCACGACACTGTGGCTGACGGCGGGGTTGTTCCATGCCATGGTCGACCAGCAGCTCGAGGCGCTGGCGGAGGTCCGGCAATTGCTCGCAGGTGGCGACGTTCTCTCCCCGTCGCACGTGCGAGCATTTCTGGACAAATCCAAAGGCGCCCGTCTGATTAACGGCTATGGGCCGACCGAGGGCACCACCTTCACTTGCTGCTACACGGTGCCGGTGGATCATCCGGCCGCCGCCCCGGTGCCCATCGGTACGCCCATTTCCGGCACGACCGTCCGGATCGTTGACGGCGAGTTGTATGCCGGCGGGCTGGGTGTGGCGCGCGGGTACCTCGGCGAGCCTTCGCTGACCGCCGAGCGATTTGTGCACCTGGACGGCGAGCGGTTCTACCGCACGGGCGACCTGGTCCGGCAGCGCGAGGACGGAGTCATCGAGTTTCTGGGACGCGCCGACCAGCAGATCAAGCTGCGCGGCTTCCGGATTGAGCCGGCCGAAATCGAGGCGGTGCTCAATCAGCACGACCATGTCAGTCAGTCGGCCGTCATCGCGACGGACGGACGTTCGGAACAGAAGAGCCTGGTAGCTTACGTGGTGCCAAAGAACGGGTACCGGCCGGCCGGGCTGCGGGCATTTCTCGAAGGCAAACTTCCGGCTTACATGGTTCCTTCGCAGTTCGTCGTCCTGGATTCGCTGCCGTTGAACGCGAATGGCAAGGTGGACCGGCGGGCTTTGGGCTCGGTGAAGCGGGATGCCGCGCGGGCGATTTCCGAGATCTGGCAGTCGGTTCTGGGTCTAACGGCGGCTCCGGATCAGGACACCGCGTTTTTTGAGTTGGGCGGCAGCTCTTTGCAGTTGCTGCAGGTGCAGGGCTACCTGGCATCGCGGATGCAGGTTGAAATTTCGGTTGGGGATTTGTTCCGGTATCCGACGATTCGGTCGCTGGCCTCCTTCCTTGGTTCTTCAGAACGTGCAGGCGAAACCGCCTGCCCTACCTTGAACTCCGCGTCGCACGAGGTCGCGATCATTGGGATGGCGGGACGGTTTCCGGGCGCTAGGAACGTTGCCGAGTTCTGGGAAAACCTCAAGAACGGCATCGAGTCCGTTACGTTTTTCAGCGATTACGAGTTAGAGGCGGGCAAAGGACCGAACGCCATCAAGGCGCGGCCGATCCTGGACGAGGTCGATAAATTCGATGCGGCTTACTTCGGCATTCTCCCGAAGGAAGCCGAGGTCATGGACCCGCAGCACCGCGCTTTCCTGGAGTGCACGGTTGAAGCGCTCGATGACGCGGGTTACGATCCGTCGCGTTATTCCGGCGCGATCGGCGTTTTCGCCGGATGCAGCCCCAATACATATTTCCTGCGGCATGTTTGTAACAGCCGCGAGTTCATCGAGGAGTACACCGGCTCCTACCAGGTCGGAAACTACCAGACGATGCTCGGCACGAGCCCGGATTTCCTCTCCACCCGGGTCTCGTACAAGCTGAACCTGACTGGTCCCGCGATCACGATGGGCACCGCGTGCTCGACGTCCCTGGTGGCCGTCACCCAGGCCTGCGACAGCCTGCTTCAGGGTCACTGCGATATGGCGCTGGCGGGCGGCGTTTCCATCACGTTCCCGCAGAAGCGCGGCTACCAGTACCAGGAAGGCGGACTGGCATCCGCCGATGGCCATTGCCGGGCTTTCGACGCCGATGCGCAAGGCACGGTATTCGGTTCCGGTTGCGCGGTGGTGCTGCTGAAGCGGCTCGCTGATGCGGTCCGGGACGGCGACTCGATTTACGCGGTCATCAAGGGGTACGGCATTAATAACGATGGGGCAGGGAAGGTCGGCTTCACCGCTCCGAGCGTTGAGGGCCAGGCTAAGGCGATTCGCAAAGCCCACGAGATGGCTGCGATCGATCCGGCGACGATCACCTACATCGAGACGCACGGCACCGCGACTCCGCTGGGCGATCCGATCGAGATTGCCGCGTTGAACGAGGCGTTTCGCGGGCGGACTTCGGCGAAACAGTTTTGTGCGATTGGGACTGGGAAGACCAACGTCGGGCATCTGGATGCGGCGGCGGGCGTAACCGGCCTGATTAAGACGGCTCTCTCAGTCAAGCATGGGGTGCTGCCTCCAACGCTGCATTTCAAGAGGCCGAATCCTCGCATTGATTTTGCGAATTCTCCGTTCTTTGTGAATGCTTCGCTCACTGAGTGGAAGCCTGAGGGCATGCCTCGGCGGGCGGGCGTGAGTTCGTTTGGTGTTGGTGGGACCAATGCGCATGTGGTCTTGGAAGAGCGGACGGGCGAAACCGCCTGCCCTACCTCTTTGTCGAAACCGGAACTTCTGATGCTGTCCGCTCGGTCGGCTGATGCTCTCGATGCGGCGACTACCCGGCTGGCGGCACATTTGTCGGCGCATCCGGAGTTGAGTCCGGCAGACGTTGCTTACACGCTCGAGGCGGGGCGGCGGCGGTTTGAGCATCGGCGGATGTTTGTTTGCTCGAAGGGGTTCGATGCGGCGGCAGGCGTCACCGGGAAGGCCGGGAAAGAAGCGAACGTTGCTTTTGCGTTTCCGGGACAGGGCGCGCAGTATCCCGGCATGGGCCGGGAACTCTACGAGGCGCTTCCGGTGTTCCGGCAGTGCTTCGATGAGTGCTCGGAGATTCTTGGGTTCGATCTTCACACGGCTTTGAACGGCAGCGCTGAGGAACTCAGCCAGACGGCCCTGGCACAACCGGCGATCTTCACGATTGAGTACGCGCTCGCGAAACAGTGGATGGGTTGGGGCGTTCAGCCGAAGGCCATGGTCGGACACAGCGTCGGCGAGTTTGTCGCCGCCACTTTGGCCGGTGTGTTTTCTTTGCGGGATGCACTGAAGCTGGTTGCCGCGCGCGGGCGGATGATGCAGGAGCTTCCGCACGGATCGATGCTTTCGGTCCGGCTTCCGGAACAGGATGTTCGGCCGTATCTGACGTCGGAGCTGTCGATCGCTGCGGTGAACAGCCCGGCTTTGTGCGTGGTTGCCGGCCCGACCGATGCGATTGAAGCTCTGGAATCGGCATTGAACGCTCGCGGCGTTGCCTGCAAAAAGCTGCGGACGTCGCATGCGTTTCATTCGCAGATGGTCGAACCGATTGTCGAGCCGTTGAAGGCGCTCATTGCTCAAATGCGGCTTCGTCCTCCGTCGATTCCGTATGTTTCGACGCTGACCGGCGAGTGGATCACACCCGAACAGGCCACCAGCGCAGAGTATTGGTCGCGGCACTGCCGCGAGACGGTGCAGTTCTCGGCGGCGGTTCGCCGGCTGCAGCAGGAGCGTGAGTGGTGCGTGTTGGAGCCAGGTCCCGGCCAGGCGCTCACGACCTTGGTTCGCCAGCACGGTGTGACCGGCGTTGCGAGCCTGGGGCAGGGGAACGAATACGAGGCGTTACTTGGCGCGGCGGGACGGCTTTGGCTCAGCGGGATTGAGCTCGATTGGAAACAGGTTTTTCATGGGCGGCGGGTCTCGCTGCCTGCTTATCCGTTTGAGGGAAAACGTTTCTGGGTTGGACAGGAAGAAAGGAAGCAATTCATGCCAGTTGTGAATAACGCCGGCCGTGACGAGCGTCTGCGCAAAGAGGTTGTTGCGATGCTTGAGGATTTGTCCGGCATGGAGCTGCAGTCTTGCGGGAACGACACTACGTTCCTGGAGATGGGATTCGATTCGCTCTTTCTCACTCAGGTCACCCAGGCTCTGGAAAGCAAATACAGCGTCAAGGTCCGGTTTGCGCAGTTGTTGGATGAGCTGTCGACTTTGGGACGGTTAGTGGGTTACCTGGATGCGACTCTGCCGCAAGAGCGGGCAGGCGAAACCGCTTGCCCCACCCCGGCCCCGGCCCCGGTGAAAGTGGAAATGGCAGTCGAAACATCCTCCTCCAGCTCTTTGGAGCGCCTCCTGAAAGATCAGCTGGCGGCTTTTACGGAATTGACGGCGCGGCAGTTGGAGGCTTTCAAAGGCACTCCAGTTGTGGCCCCGAAGGTCGAGCAAGCTCCCGCTCCCACTCCGGCTGCACAGAAGTTCGAGTCGTTCGGTCCTTACAAGCCGGTTCAGAAGGGCACTACCGGCGGGCTTAACGCTCAGCAGAGTCAACATCTACAGCGGTTGATTACGCGCTACACGGCGCGGACGAAAGAGTCGAAGCGGCTGACGCAGGAACACCGCGCGCGTCTCGCCGATCCCCGGGTTGCTTCGGGTTTCCGAGCGCAGTGGAAGGACCTGGTTTATCCCATCTCAATCGTTCGCTCTTCGGGTTCGAAGCTTTGGGACGTGGATGGGAACGAGTACATCGACCTGCTGAACGGGTTTGGCGTCACGATGTTTGGACACCGGCCGGAATTCGTGCGCGAGGCTGTCGAAAAGCAGCTCGCCGAAGGTTTCGAGATCGGGCCGCAGACACCTTACGCGGGCCAGGTTGCCGAACTCATCTGCGAACTGACCGGTATGCAGCGCGCTACCTTCTGCAATACCGGCTCCGAAGCCGTGATGGCATCTCTGCGCATCGCGCGGACGGTCACCAACCGCAAAAGGATCGCGTACTTCGCAGGCGACTATCACGGCACGTTCGATGAGGTTTTAGTGAAGGCGGCGGGGAAGCGGTCCCGCCCGATCGCTCCCGGCATCACCGACGAAGCGGCCGCGAATGCGATGGTTCTGGAGTATGCTTCGGCTGCTTCGCTAGACACGATTCGCGCCAATGCCCGTGAACTGGCGGCGGTGCTCGTTGAGCCGGTCCAGAGCCGGCATCCGAATCAGCAGCCGGTGGAGTTCCTCCGTGAACTGCGCAAGATCACAGAAGAAAACGGCATCGCGCTGATTTTCGACGAAGTGGTGACCGGTTTCCGGACGCACCCCGGCGGTGTTCAGGCGCTGTTTGGAATACGGGCCGATATGGCCACTTACGGCAAAGTGATCGGCGGCGGACTGCCGGTTGGCGTGCTGGCCGGAAGCGCGAAATTCATGGACGCGCTGGACGGCGGCATGTGGCAGTATGGCGACGATTCGTTCCCGGAAGTCGGGGTCACGTTCTTTGCCGGGACGTTCGTTCGTCATCCGCTCGCGATGGCCGCCACATGGTCCGTGCTGAATCATCTCAAGGCCGCGGGGCCGCAGCTTCAGGAAGAACTGAGCGCGAAGACGGGCCGGCTCGTGAAAACGCTCAACGAGCTTTTTGAGGAAGGTTCGGTTCCGGCTCGGATTGAGAATTTCCGATCGATCTTCTACTTTGGATTCCCGGCGGATCAACGTTTCGCCAGCTTGCTCTATTACCATCTGCGCGACCGCGGCGTGCATATCCAGGAGGGCTTCCCGTGCTTCCTGACTACGGCCCACACGGATGCGGATCTGGACCATGTTGTGCGGGCGTTCCGCGACAGTATTGCCGAGATGGCGGAGGGTGGATTCCTGCCGTCTAAGAGCAAGCGGGAAGTCGAAATCGCCTGCCCCACCTTGGCTGTCGAGTGCGAGGCTCCGATGACCGAAGCGCAGATGGAGATTCGGCTGTCAGCGCAGCTCGGCGATGAGGAATCGTGCTCCTACAACGAAGGGTTCACGGTGCGGCTGCAGGGTCGCTTGAACGAGAACGCATTGCGCGAGTCTCTGCAGACCGTGGTCGACCGGCACGAAGCACTTCGTGCAACCTTGACGGCGGCCGGCGATGCGCTGCGGATCCTGCCGCATGTCGAGATTTGGATCCCACTCGTGGATTCGACTCCCGAAGCCCTCAAGGAGACGGAGGCCACCACAGCTTTCGATTTAACCAATGGCCCTCTCATCCGCGCCCAGCTCGTTCGCCTTGGCGCCGACGACCATGTGCTGTTCATCACGGCCCATCACATTGTGTGCGATGGCTGGTCGACGAACGTGCTGCTCGATGAATTGAGCAAGCTTTATAGCGCGAATTGCCAGGGACGCTCGTGCGAGCTTCCGGAGCCGATGCGCTTCAGCGAGTATGCCGAAGCGCAGGCGCGACAGAACGTTCACGGCAATGTGGAGGCATATTGGGTTTCGGAATACGCTGAGCCGGCTCCTCCGCTGGAGCTGCCGCTCGACCGGCCTCGTCCGGCGCTGAAGTCGTATCAGGGTTCGACATATATCACCAAGATCGACGCGGAGTCGTATCAGCGAATCAAGAAGGCCGGTGCAAAACAGGGTTCGACTTTGTTCAGCACTCTGCTGGCGGGATTCCAGGCCGTACTCGCGCGGCTCACCGGGCAGAACGACATCGTGGTCGGCATTCCGGCGGCCGCGCAGTCGCTGCTGGCGGGCGAAACGCTGGTGGGGCATTGCGTGAACTTCCTGCCGATCCGGTTGAAGATCGCGGGCGATCCGAAGTTCAGCGACCTGTTGGCGCAGAGCCGGCGGAAGCTGCTCGATGCTTACGAACACCAGACGTACACGTATGGGACTCTCGTTCGCAAGCTGGCGATCCCGAGGAATCCGAGCCGGCTTCCGTTGATTGAGGTGCAGTTCAACCTGGAGCGCGTGGGCGCGCGGCTGAACTTCCAGGGACTCGAGGCGACGATCGATCAGAACCCTAAGCGATTCGTGAACTTCGACATCTTTCTCAACATGGTGGAGTCGACGGACGGGCTCGCGATCTATTGCGATTACAATACCGATCTCTTCGACGAGACTACGATCGCACGGTGGATTGGACACTTCCGGACTTTGTTGTTGGGGTTTGCCGATGATGCTTCGCGGACGCTTTCCGCTTTGCCGCTGCTGAATGCCAATGAGCAGCATAAGCTGCTGGTGGCTTGGAATGAGACGGCGGTGGAGTATCCGGCGAGGTGCGTACACGAGGTTTTTGAAGAGCAGGCGGCGCTGAATCCGGACAAGATTGCCGTTCGCTTTGGGGCTACCCGGCTGAGCTACTCGGAGTTGAATCGGCGGGCCGATCGGGTGGCAGGTTGGCTGGTGGAGCAGGGTCTGCGGGCAGAGGGATTGGTTGGGATTTCGATGGAGCCTTCCATTGAGATGCTTGTCGCGGTGCTGGGCGTACTTAAAGCGGGTGGGGCTTATGTTCCCTTGGACCCGCACTTCCCGGCGGAGCGCTTGGAGTTTATTCGGCGGGATGCCGGGTTGAGTCTGGTTTTGACCTCGGTTGAGGAGTTGGCGGGTTGCAAACCCGCCGCAGGTTGCAAACCTGCCCTACAGGACCGGGCGTATGTCATGTATACGTCGGGGTCCACCGGGAAGCCTAAGGGCGTCGAGATTACTCACCGGGCACTGATGAATTTCCTTTGGTCCATGAAACGGGAGCCGGGGATCCTGGCAACCGATCGGTTGCTGGCGGTAACGACGCTTTCGTTTGATATTGCGGGGTTGGAGATTTTCCTTCCTTTGATCTCGGGTGCCGAGGTTGTGATCGCCAGCCGGGAAGCAACTCGCGATGGCAAGCAGCTCATGGAACTGATGGACGGCATCACGATGATGCAGGCTACTCCCACTACCTGGAAGCTGCTTATCGAAGCCGGATGGAAAGGCGACCGGAATCTGAAGGTTCTCTGCGGCGGGGAGGAATTAACTCGGGAACTCGCGAACGAGCTGGTTCCACGCGCGGCGTCGGTTTGGAATATGTATGGCCCGACCGAGACGACAATCTGGTCGTCGACCGGCCGGGTGACGGCAGGCGAAGGGCCGGTCTCTATCGGCCGGCCCATCGCTAACACGCAGCTTTATGTTCTCGACGCACGGCGGCAACCCGTTCCGGTGGGCGTGCCTGGGGAGCTTTATATCGGCGGCGATGGACTCGCGCGGGGTTATCTGAACCGTCCGGAGTTGACGGCGGAGCGGTTCTCCGGAAACCCGCGGCTGTACCGCACGGGCGATCTGGTCCGGTATCTGCCTAGCGGCGAACTGATTTGTCTCGGCCGGCTGGACAACCAGGTGAAGGTTCGCGGTCACCGCATTGAATTAGGCGAGATCGAGGCGGCGCTTTTGGCGCAGCCGGCAGTTGGCGACGGAGCCGTGATCGTACGCGAGGATCTACCGGGTGAGAAAAGGCTGGTGGCTTACATCGTGCCCTTCGGCAAGACCGACGCGGCTGAACTCCGGTTGTCGCTTTCGCAACGGCTGCCCGACTACATGATTCCGGCGCTGTTTGTCGAAATGAAAGCACTGCCCCTGACACCGAACGGTAAGATCGACCGGCGCGCGCTGGCGGCAATGCCGGCGCCCTCGGCGGCCGTGAAAGATACGTATGTCGCTCCGGTGACCGAACAGCAAAAAGCCATGGCGGCCATCTGGCAGGAGGTTCTGCGAGTGGAACGGATTGGCCTGGATGACGACCTGTTCGCTTTAGGTGCGGATTCGATCCACCTCTTCCAGATCGCGGCGCGCGCGGCCAACGAGGGGCTGAAGGTTACGCCGAAGCAACTGCTGCAAAACAGGACAGTCGCGTCGGCTTGTGCGGCGCTGGAGCGTGAGACGAACAGCGCGAAACCGGCGATCGCAAGGGTTTCGCGAGAGAGCTTCAAGATCAGGCGTCAATTCTAATTTGGCGGAGACAACGATGCTGCCTGCTACGGAACAGAACACGGACGAAATCCTGGCGCTTCCTGCCTCTTCGGCACAACAGCGCTTCTGGGTTCTCGACCAACTGAAACCCGGCGATCCTTCGCTCAACGTCGCGGTGCGGTTTGGCCTCACGGGCCCGTTGAACACCGAACTGTTCGGGCGCGCGCTCAACGAGATCGTTCAGCGGCACGAGATTCTGCGGGCCAGCTTCGGCATGATCGATGGCCAGGTAATGCAGCTTGTTGCGCCGTCGATGACGATCCCGGTCCCGATTTACGATTTACGCCACGATCCCTCACTCGCCGATCGTCACGCGGCGGAAGAAGCGAAGCAGCCATTTTCGTTGGCGCAGGCGCCGCTGTTGCGGGCCTCGCTGGTCCGATTGGCGGATGATGAGCATGTCCTGCTGATCACGATTCACCACATCATTTCCGATGGCTGGTCGATTGGCGTCATCACTGATGAACTGGGTGAGATCTATGAAGCGCTTGTAAAGGGCAGCGAATCGCCGCTTCCCGAACTTCCCATTCAATACGCCGATTTCACGCTGTGGCAACACGAGAATCAGAAGGACGGGATTTGGTCGGAAGCCGAAGCGTACTGGAAGCAACAGCTCGCCGATCTGCCGCAGTTTGAAGTGATGCCCGATTGGCCACGGTCGAGCGTTCCGGTTTGCCCGGGGAATATCCTGTCACGGCTGCTGCCGATGCCGTTGACGGATTCTCTGCGCAGTCTGAGCCAGAAGCACGAGGCAACGCTCTTCATGACGATGCTCGGCGCACTGACGGCGCTGCTGCACCGTTACACGGGCGAGAGCGACATTGTAGTGGGGTCGCAGGTGGTGGGGCGGAACAGCGTCGATGTCGAGCCTTTGATTGGCCCGTTTATCAATACGCTGGTTCTGCGCACCGACACGTCGGGCGATCCGGTATTCACGGAATTGGTGGAGCGAGTTCGGAAAACGGTCTCCGAGGCACTGGCTCATGAAGATCTGCCACTCGAACGAGTAGCCGAGATCCTGCGGGTCAGTCGCAGCACCGACCGGAACCTGATGTTCCAGGTGAATTTCATTTACCAGCGGGACTTCGTTCATCCCTGGGAGCACGCTGGTTTGCGGATGCGTCCGATTCCCTCGAAGTCGCCAGGCGCGATGTACGACCTCAACATCTTTCTCGTGGAACGGGCGGAGGGTTGGCGCGTTTCGTGCGAGTACAACACGAGCCTGTATCAGGCCGAGACCGTGGTGCAGTTGCTGGAACATTACGAGCGGCTGCTGGCGCTGGTGGCTGGCGATCCTTTGCGTAGAATTTCGGAGTACGGACTGCTGAATGAGAGTGAGGAACGGCGTATTGTCGACGGGTGGAATACGACACAGGCCGAATACTCGCGGGAACTTTGTGTCCATGAGCTGGTTGAGGCTCGCGCGGCTCGGACACCTCGGGCGACTGCGGTTACCTTCCGGGGGCGGAATGTTTCGTATGACGAGCTGAATTGCCGGGCGAATCAATTCGCGCGGCATTTGCGGGGGCAGGGATTTCAGACGGGGGATTTGGCCGGGATTCATTTGGACCGGTCGATTGAGATGCTTGTGGCGGCGCTCGCGGTTCTGAAAGCGGGCGGGGCTTATGTTCCTCTCGATCCTTCTTTTCCGGCGGAGCGGCTGGCTTTCATGGCTGAGGACGCGGGACTGCGGGTGCTCATTTGTGATGGCGGTGGTTGGCAACCGCCGCGCAGGCTGCCAACCTGCACTACGGTATCGGTCCGTACCAAGGGGATTGAGCGAGAAAGCGCCGCTAACCTGGAGCTGGCGGTTAGTCCGGATCAACTGGCCTACGTGATCTATACGTCGGGTTCGACGGGCAAACCTAAGGGCGTCGAGATTCATCATCGAGCGGTGGTCAATCTTCTCGAGGCGGTGGTGGAGTCTCCGGGAATTTCGGCTTCCGACTCGTTGCTTGCGATTACTACCCTGTCGTTCGATATTGCGGGGTTGGAGTTGTTTGCTCCTCTTCTGGCCGGCGGCCGCGTGATTCTCGCCAGCCGTGAGGAAGCGAGCGATGGACTGAAGCTGCGAAACCTTGTTCGGGAAAGCGGCGCCACGATTCTGCAGGCGACTCCGGCCACCTGGCGGATGCTGATCGATTCGGGCTGGCATAACACTCCACGCCTGAAAATGCTGTGCGGCGGAGAGCCGCTTTCGAGGGAGCTGGCTGACGCATTGCTCGAGCGGGGCGGCGAGCTGTGGAACATGTACGGACCGACGGAGACGACGATCTGGTCCTCGTGGTGCAAGGTCGCTTCTGACGGCGCGCCGATTTCTATCGGGCGCCCGATCGCCAACACCCAGTTCTACGTTCTCGACTCGAAGCTGCGGCCGGTGCCGGTCAGCGTGCCTGGCGAGTTGTTTATCGGGGGCGATGGCGTCGGCAAGGGTTATCACAATCGAGCTGAGCTGACGGCTGAAAAGTTTGTTGCGAATCCTTTTGCGGGCGGGCGAATGTATCGGACGGGCGACCGTGCCCGGTTCCGGGCGGATGGTTCGGTGGAGATGCTCGGCCGCATGGATACGCAGGTCAAGATTCGCGGTTTCCGGATCGAGTTGGGCGAGGTTGAAGCGGCGCTTGCGGGATGCCCGGCGGTCCGGAATGGCGCGGTGGTGGTTCGTGACGATGCTTCGGGGCAGAAGGCGCTGGCGGGGTACTTCATTCCGGTTGGAGATGAAACCGCCGAAACCGTCTGCACCGCGGTCCGCCAATATCTGCGGCAGCGGCTGCCGGATTACATGGTGCCGACCTTCCTGGTTTCGATGGCGGAACTGCCGTTGACACCCAACGGGAAGTTGGATCGCAAAGCGCTGCCGGATCCCGAGACCAGCAAGCAGCAGAATGGCAACGGCACGGCGCACGATTCGCTCGAAGCCATGCTGATCGGCGTTTGGGAGGCAGTACTAGGAATCCAGCCGGTCCGGCGTACTGACAACTTCTTCGAGATTGGCGGGCATTCGGTAATGGCGGCTCGCATGTTTGCCCGGCTGGAGAAGATCATCGGAAAGACGCTTCCGCTGGCGACGCTTTTCCAGGCTCCGACCGTGGCGCAACTGGCTTCCGTGTTGCGGGACAGCGGATGGACGCCGCCATGGTCGCCACTGGTGCCAATTCGCCCGAGTGGTTCGAAGCCTCCGTTCTACTTCGTACACCCGATCGGCGGCAACGTTTTAACGTTTGCGGGGTTTGCGGGACACTTCGATCCGGATCAGCCGGTATTCGGGCTGCAGGCTCGCGGACTGGACCGCAAGGAAGCCCCCAACGTCTCCATCGAACAGATGGCGGAAGACTACATCGAAGGCATTCGCTCGGTGCAGCCGGAAGGGCCATACTACATCGGCGGTTTCTCGGCGGGGGGGATTGTCGCATACGAGATGGCTCGGAAGCTGCGTGCCGAAGGGCAGCAGGTGGCGATGCTGGCGCTACTCGATACGAAAGTAGATCTGCCTTCGGCCACCACGGTTCATGCGGAGCGGCTGATTCGCACTATTAAGTTCAACCTGCGTTATGCGTTTCATATAGGGCTGGGCACGTTCTGCGGCGTGAAGCTCAAGAACTGGCGCATGCGCAGCAAGATCCGGTTGTGGATGACCCGCGACCGTCTCGGTCTGACCACCGACGCGCACATGCTCGATGCGGAAGAAGCGTTCCTGGTGGCGCTGCGCTACTACACGCCGCAGTCTTACGACGGTGATGCGACATTGTTCCGCGCCAAGGACGAGTTGGTTTCGTACTCGGACGTGACCTTGGGATGGGGCAGCCTGGTTCGCGGCCGGCTCGAGATCCGGGAAGTCAGCGGCGATCACGACACGATCCTTCAGGAGCCGCACATCGGGATGCTGGCGCTGGTGCTCAATTCGTGTTTGTCGGCGGTTCAGAACTGTTTTACGGACAGCGGGAAGGCCTTGGGGCAATCGGCGTAAATTCCATGCGGGCATACGGCAACATTTCGGCGGCGTCAAACGAGGTCCACGTTTGGTGGGTGGAACTCGTGCGGCCGGAACGGGAAGTGGAAGACCTGCTGAGCCTGCTTTCTCTCGATGAGAGGGAAAGAGCGGCACGGTTCCGTTTCGCCGGGCACCGCGATCGTTTCACGGTGGCGCGGGGCACGCTGCGGCGGGTGCTGGGGCACTATGCCGGAGTGTCGCCGGAGAGTGTGCGCTTCGAGTATGGCGCGAACGGAAAACCCTCTTTGCCGGATAGCGAGATTCGTTTCAACCTGTCGCATTCGGGCGACATAGCCATGATCGGGATCACGCGGAGCCGCGAGATTGGCGTGGATGTAGAACGCATGCGGCAGGACAAGGACCTGCTCGACATTGCGGAGCGATTCTTCGCGCCGCGGGAGCGCGAGGCGCTGCGCGATTTATCCGAAGAAGAACAGCGGGACGGTTTTTTCCGTTGCTGGACGCGCAAGGAAGCATATCTGAAGGCGCTTGGCGCGGGGTTATCTCTGAATTTACACGGATTCGTTGTTTCCCTGGCTCCGGGCGAGCCTGCGGCACTGCTCGATAGCGAGCAAGGCGCCGCGGAGGCTGCGCGCTGGAGCCTGGTGGCATTAGAACCTCATCCTGATTACGCAGCCGCGGTCGCCGTAGAGGGCGCGAGCGGCGAGGTGCGCGAGTTACGCGAGGAGTTGGGAGCATGAGTGCTGGCACAGCGGTTTCACGGCCCATTCCGGCCACGATGTTCAGCAACCGGCCGTCGTACACGACGGCGGTGCTGGTTTTGACGGATGCGTTTGCGCTGCTGCTTTCGGTGGCGATCAGCGTTTGCGCCAAGCAACTCGTGGAAGGCAGGGTGAATATTAACGGTTATCTGGGGTTGTGGCCGTTCTTATTCGTCTTTCTGATGGTGTACGCGTCGGTAGGACTGTACTCGGGGGTAAGCCTGGGAGCGCCCGAGGAATTGCGGCGCGCCACCATTTCGTCGACGGTGTTGTTTGTATGCCTGGCGGCGATCACGGTGTCGATGCGCGGGGCGCGGGAACATTTTACGTGGACCTTGTTGTTGTCGATCGTATTAAGCGTGGCCTTAGTGCCCCTGGTACGAGAGTGCGTGCGGCAAATGTTCGCGAGCGAGCCATGGTGGGGTTTTCCGGCTGTCGTATTCGGGGCCGGCGATACCGGGGAAGGTATTGTGAAGGCGATGCTGAAGGAGCCGGGGCTTGGCCTGAAACCGATCGCGGTGCTGGACGATGATGCGGGTGTCAGGAGGAACATCAAAGGTGTTCCGGTGCTCGACCCCAGCGACCTGGTGGCGCTGCTTCTTCCGGCGCCGCGTCCGGTTTATGCGATTTTCGCGATGCCGGACATTCCGCACGAACGGATGATTCAGATTGTGGAGCGGCACGGGACGAGTTTTTCGCACGTGCTTGTGATTCCGGAGCTGACCGATTTTGCCAGCCTGTGGGTAAAGTCGAAGAGCGTGGGCGGCATGCTGGGCCTGGAGATCAGGCAGCAGACGCGTGCGTATCCGGTGGTGAAGCGGGTGTTCGATGTTCTGGTCGGGACGGTGTGCGCGCTGGTGGCGATTCCTTTATGCGTTTTGATTGCGATTGCGATCATGCTGGATTCGCGCGGGCCGGTGTTTTACCGGCAGCGGCGGATCGGTTTTCGGGGCCAGGAATTTTACACATGGAAATTCCGGTCCATGGTGCGAAATGCGGATGCCGTGCTGGAGAAGCACCTGGACCAGAATCCGGGATTGCGAGCGGAGTGGGAGCGCGATCAGAAGCTTCGGAATGACCCGCGGGTGACGGTCGTGGGGCGGTTTCTGCGGAAGTCGAGCCTGGACGAATTGCCGCAGCTTTGGAACGTGGTGAGGGGCGAGATGAGCCTGGTGGGGCCGCGGCCGATCGTGCAAAACGAAGTGCCGCGATATGGGCAGGGATTTGAAACGTACAAGAGGGTGAAGGGTGGCGTAACGGGGCTGTGGCAGGTATCGGGCCGCAGTGACACTTCTTACAAGGAGCGCGTGGATCTTGATCTCTTCTATGTGCGGAACTGGTCGGTTTGGCTCGATTGCTGCATTCTTTTTCGGACCATTGCGGTGGTGTTGTTTGGGCGCGGGGCTTATTAGGTTTTTGAGAGGAAACTGCGAGCGGGGAAAACGGCTGGACCACTTTGGCAAGAGGCTGGAGCGGGACCTCCGAGAGGGTAGGAATTCGGGAGAGGGTTCGCGAGTTTGGCTCTGTTTCCAACGGGCGCAACCGGGTGCTTCGCGTCCTCCCAAGGATGCGATGAAAACTTTCGTTCGCGGGCGTGGCGCCGATTGCCAATCGGCGCGCAGGCTGCCAGCCTGCATCACAAGGCGGTTTGGGGGGGTGTTTTACGCCGCGGCTCTTCTGTCCGCTGCAACGGCGTTCGCACAGCCTTCGCAGATCAATATGTCGCACGATCTGACGACGCTGGGAATTTCGAATCAGAACCTTTCTTCGAACAATCCTGGTTTTGATGCGCGGCCTTTGTTTCAGTCGGCAATTCGATACGCGACGAGGAACGGCGTGCCCCTGATCACAGCAGATCCAGGGGTGTACTACTTTCTGACACCGCAGGCTTCCGACCGGTATTTGAACCTGAATGCCGTGAAGAACCTCACGATCGACCTGCAGGGCTCGGACTTGTATTTGAAGAGCGCCTATTTTCCGGCTTTTGTTCTGGTGGATTGCCAGAACGTCACGCTGACGAATTTCACGGTAGATCTCGAGCAACTGCCTTTCACGCAGCTCAACCTCACAGGCGTGTCGGGGAATAAGCGCACGATCAGCTACAGCACTTTGCCGGGATGGCCGGATGCCACGGTGTTCAACAATGTACCCGTGCCGTCGGGCGAGACTCCGCAGATCGGCGCCACGGTGTTCCGCAATGGGCAGGTGGTGGCGGCATCGAACCGCATGACCATTACGGGGCCGATCCAATCGGGCACTTTGCAGGTCACGAAGGATGACTCTCCCTGGACACAGCCCAACGTACTGTCGACGTTCCAGCCGGGGGATACGATTGTCGTGACGGCGCGGGCCGGCGAGGCTGTGATCAACGTCGCGGGCGGCGACACCGTAACGATCAGCAACATCGACGTGTATGCATCGGGCGCGATTGCCGTGCATCTCGACACGACACAGAATTCGGTGGTCGACAGCGTGCGTGTAATGCCGCGGGCAGGAACGGACCGGCTGGTCAGCTCCAATGCGGACGGGATTCATCTTAGTTTTACACTGGGGAACAATCGGGTGCGGTATTGTTTTGTGCGGCGGACGGGCGACGACGCAATTGCGATCAACTCGCCATTTCTGGCGTTTGTCGATCAGCAGTCCGCGTCGCGGCAGATCGTGGCGGACCGGAATTTTTCTGCAATCTTTCCGAACGGGCTGCCGGTGGCTTTTGTGAGCACGTCGACGGGGGCAATACTGGGAAACGCGCACATTGTGTCGCAGAGTCCGGCATACAGCGATCCGGCGGCGGCAGGGCCGGTAACTTTGAATTTCGATCAGGATCTACCGGCGCTGCAGCCGGGCTTCGGGATGATTTACGGGGATCCGGGAAGCCGGGGAGCGGGTTCGGTGATCGAGAATAACCTCATCGAGGACGTGTACACGGCGCGGGGGATTTATCTGGGCGGAGTGGCGGGCGTGACCGTGCAGCGCAACGTGATTCGCGGGACGGATTGCGGTGCGATTGTGGCGCATGAGGATCTTGACTCGTTTCCCGTGGGCCCGGTGCAGGACATTCAGATTCTGGGCAATAGCATTGGGGAAGCGATTGGGCCCTCGGCGGTTGGGACGGGTGCGATTGCGGCGCTGGCAACTATCTTTGTGTTGACGACGGATGACAGTTTCAATTTTGTCTCTTCGTCGCCGAACACGAATGTCACGATTGCCAATAATTACCTGGTGAATTCGGGGCGGGCGGGGATTTGGATCGAGAATGTGTCGGGGGCGAGCGTGCAGGGGAATACGGACCTGGTTTATGGGCGTTACCCTGGCCTGGCGGTTTGGGGTGTTTCGTCGGGAGTGGCAGCGCAGCTTCAGCAGGATTTTGGGCTGGCGACGGTGGTGAGGACTAGTAGCGGGGTGGTGATGCAGGGGAACACGCCGTAGCACCGTCCACATGCGCAAAGCAGCATAGCTGCAAGCAACAGAAACGCTCGGTTTGGAAAAGGTGGGACAGACGGTTTCGCCTGTCCTTTCTAGGTGAAGTCCAAAGGCAAGCTGAATGCCTGCTCCACCCTTACACATTCTCCAGATCAGTGAGAATGCGGGGGAGGGATGGCTCGCGCCACCTTCTTGCGGCGTGGCAGGTATTCGCGGGCCATGTTCACTCCGAAGTCAGCGCCTAGCGCGATTCCGCCTGTAGAAAGACCCGAGGAAACCGTACGCAGGCGTGCCGGCTGCCAGAGGCGTGAGACCATGCCTGCACCGAAATCGCCGCTCAATCGGCCGGCGGCAATGTAGCGCTTGTCGGAGTTTTTGTGGCGCACCATCAGGGTATTGGCAAGTGCGGACTTTAAGTGCGGACCGAAACCCGGACGGTCGGAACGTTCGTAATGTCGTTCTTCATGCAACATCTTGCCGACGCCGGATTCGATTCCTGTTTTCACACCGAAGGTCGCCAGGCCGGAGCCCATGCGTTTCCCGAATCCGCTAGCACCACGGCCCCACTCACGAGGATGATTCAAGGTCTGACCGATGCCGGCCGAGACGGTAGATCCCACCACGGCACGTTTCACAATGTGTTTTTTTCCGGATTCCGCCGAGGTGGCCAGGGAGCTTATCAACAGCAACAGTAAGGAAATAATCAACGTCCGCTTCATGACCACCTCCTGCTTTTGATAGTGCAAGCCGGTGGCCAGCGCATGCAATGGCACGATTGTTACGCTTACGTTATGAATTCCTGTTTGGTCTGCATGAAGCAGGCCTGCGGCGCGGAGTATCCGATCGACGCCGTCCTTTATAGTTGCTCGAAATGCGGCGGTCTGTTGGACGCCAGGATCGGGAAGGACGGAATCGACGCGACGACGCTGAAACGAACCTGGCGAGAACGGCGGATGTCGAATGCGGCGCTCGACCAAAGCGGCGTGTGGCGTTACCGGGAGCTGCTCCCGTTTGAAGACCACACGCACCTGGCCGTCACTTTGCGCGAAGGCAACACGCCATTGCTTTCGTCGGCGATTGCGGCAGAGTATGGCGGGTTGGCGCGGCTCACTTTCAAGCACCAGGGATTCAACCCGACCGGATCGTTCAAGGACAACGGGATGACGTGCGGCGCAACGCAGGCAATCCGTCTGGGTATGAAGCGCGTCGCGTGCGTGTCGACCGGGAACACGTCGGCTTCGATGGCAGCCTATGCGAGCGCCGCGGGATTATCGCCAATTGTCTTCATCCCGCACGGCAACATTTCGTACGGCAAGCTGGCGCAGGCTCTCGAATATGGCGCGCGCACGCTGCAGGTGGAGGCGAACTTCGACCAGATCCTGGCGCTCGTGCGGAAGCTTTCCGAAGAGCTGGGCATTTATTTGTTGAATTCGATTAATCCGTTTCGGATTGAGGGTCAGAAGGCGATTATTTTCGAGATGCTGGACCAGCTCGATTGGAACCCGCCGGACTGGATCGTACTGCCAGGAGGCAATCTCGGGAACACGTCGGCGTTCGGCAAAGCATTGCGGGAACTGCGTGAGCTTGGGTTGATCGAGAAGATGCCGCGCCTGGCTGTGATTCAGGCGGAAGGCGCTGCACCGTTCTATGACTTCATCCGGGATGGGGGCGAATTTCGCCGGGTGAGCGAGCCGGAGACACTGGCGACGGCGATTCGAATCGGCGACCCGGTTTCGTGGCCGAAGGCGCTGCGCGAAGTTTCGGAGTCGAAGGGTGTGGTGGAAAAAGTCAGCGAGCAAGAAATTGCGGATGCGAAGGCGCAGATCGGAAGGAGTGGAATCGGATGCGAGCCGGCATCGGCCGCGACGCTGGCGGGAATACGAAAGTTAACTGCCGCGGGAGTGATGGATAGAGATGCGAATGTTATTGCAGTGCTTACGGGGAATTTATTGAAGGATCCGGATTATATTTACCGGTATCATACAGGCCAATTGAAGGCCCCGAACGGGACGCTGATTGCATCCACGTTCGGGAATCAGCCTGTTGTGGCGCCTAACGATGCGGAAGTGATCGCCAGGATATTACAATCCGCAGCCTGACGGCCGCAGGAAACTTTACCAGCGGTTGCGTCCGCCGCCTCTACGCTCGCCGCCCCCGCCACCGCCGCGGCCTTCGCGAGCCGCTTGGGGACGTGCTTCATTGACGACAACCGCGCGACCCATCAGGTCGCGGCCGTTGCAAGCTTCGATCGCACGATTCCCAGCCGAAGAATCCGCGATATCAACAAACCCGAATCCTCGAGCTTCACCAGAAAAGCGATCACGCATCACGTTGACCGCGTCCACCGTCACACCGGCCTGTGCAAAAAAGCTTTCGATATCCTGTTCGCTGGCGCTGTACGGCAGGTTGCCAACAAAAAGTCTCATTGAATATTTCTCCTAACGTGGTTTTCGGAAGAGGCAAGCTGACAACCGCGGACTATCTGGGTGAGAACTGCTGACGAGACCGGGAGGCTAACTGACACTCAAACCTACCCTACCATTGTACCCCGGTGTTCATGCGGGGTCAAAGGATTTATTGGGGCGGCGCGACGGAAATGGATACACCGAAATCCTGCGAGATCAATTGCAGTCCAGCGGTAATGTTAATGGATGTGGTGGGTACAAAAGCGGTGGAGTTCAAAGTGACGCTGACGTTCAGGAGCGTGGGGCTGACGATGGTAACCTTCTTCACCACGACGTCGCTCGATCCGAAACCGACGAAGACCTGACCGTCCACGAAGTTTGTATTCGTGCCTTGAATCGTGACGATGTTGTCACCGGAGACGAGGACCGCGGGCGATACCTGCAGCGTGGGAGGACCGGCGGGATCGTAGGTGTATAGCGGCGGCGAAGCTTGCAGGTAGGTGGAACTCTGGCCATCGGAGTTCAGCGCGGTCACGATGGCCTGGTAAGAGCCAGCTCCTTGCGGGGGCGCCACGAAGATCGTGTTGCCGTCAGGCGAAGTTCCCACCGTCGGCGCCGGCAGGCCGTCCAGGAGAATTCGCGTGTCGGGAAGGAAGCCGGTTCCTGTGACAGCGACGATGCGGGTGCCGCTGGAGTCCTGCGAGGGCAGGGCAGAAGCAATCGAAGGAGGAGGTCCCGCCACCATATTGATGCCGGCCGGCAGGATGTAAAGATCGTTGGGCGACGTGAACACGAGGTGCTTAAGGCCGGGATATCCTCCGGAGCCGCTCTCGAAATAAAGGAGTGCCGTGCCGAAGTACGGCAGCATTCCGTAGAACTGGCCCAATGAGCTGGTTCCAAGGACCGAGACGTTCAGCCCGGGTATCAACGAGGTTCCGTTCACCAACAAGCCCGAACCATCCGCGACCACATTTGTGGTGGCGTTGGTGCCCAGGGTAACCGCAGGCGGCATGATTGCGAGATTGCTGGCGGAGTATCCATAAGTCCGCACGGAGTTGATACCGACGGCAGCGCGCGGCCTCACGGAGAAGTTGATGCCGGACGTGACGTTACTTGGGGAGACAGCGATGTACGTCGCTTGTGAGTAGTCCTGCGTGTTGCCGTAAAACTGGGTGTCGAATGCGGTGGACGGCAGCGGGAAAGGCAGGCCATTCAGATCTACCGGGAGGACCAGGTTTGCCGGAGCAGTCTCGCCCTGGCGGGCAGGCGGCAACGGGTGAACGTAGACTGTGTACATCCCCGGTGGGACGCCGTCGATGCGATAAGTGCCGTCCGGATTTGTAATGGTTCCGATCGCGGGGTTACTGGGTGAAATCGCCACAACCGAGGCGAGTGTAACGCCCGGAGAACCGCTGGTGTTCAGCGTGACGCGCCCCGAGATGCTGCCGGTGCCGAGAAGATAGGTTCCGGTCGGGTAGAGTGCGGATACCGCGGCGATGTCGTCTTCCGCGAGCGGGATGGCCTTAGTCGCGGCGCTGGTGTACGCGGTTGCCATAACGGCGGAGGTCAGGGTGTGCTGCAAACCAATGGTGTGGCCGAACTCGTGGACCATAGTGGTGAAGAACAGGTCGCTCCAACTGGCGGGTACGGCACCGCGACTGAAGATATCGCGGGCGATCTGCATAGTGGAGTGAGTGATCGGCACGAATGGGCCGTTGGGGCCTATGGATACGGTTCCAACCGAGTCGGGGGTGCTCATGGCGAGCAGGCCGGGCGGGACGTTGTCGGAGAATTCCACCGAGATTCCGGACTTGATGGCGGCGTCGTTACCAGCCGTGTATAACCCTCCGTAAGCTATGCGCAGGTCGGAGGATGCAACATGGTTCCAGACGTCGGCGGCGCTGCGAATTTCGCTCACGACGGCGGGCATGCTGTCGCCGGACGCGAGCGGGGCGGGGTTGGAATCCGAAATATAGAAAAGAACGGTTTTATTGGGAAGCGCGTTGACGTCGAATTTTTCGAAAATCGGTGTAAATGGAGCGGAACGGCCGTTGTAGAGGACGTAGTAGTAGTAGGCCGAAGCTGTTCCTGTGAAACCTGCCACGACGGTGGCGAGGGTGAGGGCGCGAAGGAACAGGTTTCGGCGCATGATCATTTCCCGCCTAATGTGGCCTGGATGCGGCTGCGGAGAACCGAAAGCTGCATCTGCATTCCGGGATCGCTGGCGGGCTGGCCATTGGCATCGAGCATCGGCTGGCCGATGATCGGGCGGTTGATCATGGGGTCGCCGGATCCGGGCCCGACCACGAACAAACCCTGAGAAAGGCCGATCACCTGGGTCAGGCCGGTTCTGCTGGTCCACAGAAACAGGACGTATTCCTGGTTGCTGACGAAGCCGGGGGCGCCGGCGAAGGTCTGCTGGATACCGTTGGCGCGTCCTCCCGGGACGGCGAAGTCGATTTGAGCAAGCGGTGTGGCGCTTTTCCACTGTTCCGTCACGTGGACGGTGTAGTGGGTGTAAATGACGCTGCCGTGTGCCGCTGTATACGAGGGCTGAACGGTGCCGCGAACGATCACAGTGGACTTCTGGATCATGTCATTCAGTGAGAGCTGCTGAAGCGTGGTGGCTTGGAGACCCGTCAAGGCTGCCATAACCACGCAACTCACCACTGTACGCATAGAAGTTTCGCTAAATCGTAAGCAAGCGTACTGCCAGGCTAAAGACTTGATAACTCGGAGCCAACAACCAACCAGTTGGGCCACGTTGTCCCGCTCTTGTGTCTAAGCGCTACAACGGAGGGGCAACTTGAGAGATTGCCGGGGGAGGAAGTCTCCAGGCCACACGTACAGGATTGATTGTAGTCCGGAAGGCTCTGAAATTCAAGGGCTTATGGGGCCAGTCGATTTAGCATCCCGAGGAGGCAGTGAAACCCCCTGGGTGTGGAACCTATGGGCTACAGGTTGGCTTCCGACGCCTTATTTCGAAACTTGATGATTTGACAACACCTGCACTTTCAATGATTTATCCAGTTAGTCACAATTCAGACCAAATCCATTGATTGTCTGCCTGCTCACACCCAGAATGTGAGGAACGTCCGCACCGTTAAAGCTTGGAACCCTCTGAGGGAGCGCATAGCTCAGTGCCTCGCTAAAGTT